>WNFD01008001.1_pt1 | contig 15367 bp, 16 predicted proteins | sample 5400491 | NCBI WGS metagenome assembly WNFD01 (sample SAMN13153343, study PRJNA577476) | soil metagenome | isolation source: 120 cm saprolite under Douglas fir tree site 2 hole 2 replicate 2 | place: USA:California | collected 2015-04-18
GACAAGGCAGCGCATATCACGTCAATCCGGATGCTTAAAAACTCGGCGATGTAGGGAAGCCTGTATTCAAACAGCCAGGAGCGAGCAAAAATTATGCCGCGCCCCCTTGTTGGAATGCGACAGATGCCCGCACGAACGTTCTTGTCGCGATGGAGTTAACATTCTCGTCGTGATCGAGCTTAAGCTTTTGCTGTCGCGTGGGAGAATGTCACTTCGATCAAGGTGCCCGAATGCGAAGCGGTCTTGATGTGAAAATGCGCGCGGTTGGCTTCGACCAGGGCTTTGGTCAGGGAAAGGTTGACGCCGGAGCTGAGGGTCGCCTGGTCCGACGGCGGCTGGGTCCGGAACGGCTCCATCGCCGCGGCGACTTCTTTCTCGTTGAGCCCCTGGCCGGTATCTCGGACCCGCAGCACCACCTCGTCGAAATCCGACAGCGCGGTGGAGACGATGACCTGGCCGCCGGCCTTGGCGAGATGGATGGAGTTGCCGATCAGGTTCAGCGCGATCTGACGTAACGCGCGGGCGTCGGCGATGACCGGCGGCAGCATTTGCGTCAGCGATGTCCGGATGATGATGCGTTCGCGATTGGCCTGCGGCTGCATCACCGCGACGCATTGTTCGACCAGATCGTTGAGGTTCTGGTTGGCAAAGGTGAGGTCGAGCCTGCCGGTTTCGATTCGCGACAGATCGAGCAGGTCGTTGACGATGGCGATCACGCGCTCGCCCGAGCTGCGGATGTCCTTCATGTATTCGATGTAGCGCTCGTTGAGCGCGCCGAAACGCTCGGCGATCATCACCTCGGAAAATCCGATGATGGCGTTGAGCGGGGTGCGGACCTCGTGGCTGATCCGCGCCAGCAGGTCGGCCTTGGCGTTGGCCACGCGATCGGCCGGCCGCCCCGCTTGCTGCGGTTCGCTGTCGCTCGTTCGGCTCCGCGAAAGATCGCGAAACACCGCGAAGAAATTCGGGCCGTCGGGCCGGGTTCGACCCATGGTCATCGACAGAGGGATGATGCCGCCCTTGCGCACGTGGCCCAGTACGTCGCGGCCATGATCGAGCAGGCTCGCGACATTGGCGCCCTTGATGCCCTCCAGATAATCCAGCACCGCAGGCTGGCTTTCCGGCGCGAACAGCTGAATGAGATTGCGTTGCACGAGCTGCGAGCCGTCATAGCCGAACAGCGCCTCGGCGCTGCGGTTGCACGAATGGATGGTGCCCTCGGCGTCGAACATCACGATGCCTTCGGCGGTGGTATCGAGGATGGCGCCGAGCTCCTCGGCGTTGGCGTGGCCGAAGGCCGACGGAGCGGCGGCAGGGATCGCCTCGGAAAACGCGGCGGCGACCGCGGCGGCTTCGGTGCGTGTGCTCGAGAAAATCAGAGCCAGCGCCGGATCGCCGTCCCATGAAATCGTGAACAGGCGCGCGTCGGTCGCCACCGCCGGCGTATGTTCGGAGGAAGCCTCCATTCCGGAAATCTTCACCGGCCTGCCGGCGTCCGATGTGCTGCTGGCGCTCGAGACGCCGGGCTCGACATAGAGCGCGTCGAGACCTCCGGCATCTTCCAGTGCGTGGAGGCTCTCGTAGCCCATCCGCACCAGAAACGCGCGGTTGGCATAGAGCAGCCGGTCGAGCCGGTAAATCAGCACGCCGACCGGCAGCAAATCGAGCAGCGCCTTGTCGCGCCGGGCTTCGCCCCGCGCCGGCTCCTCGGGCGGCGCCAGCCATTCGGGTTGTTCGCTCGGCGGTTCGGGTGTTTCCGGCGTCGATGGCCGCTCGTCGACGGTTTCGGTCGCGACAGGCATCGCGACGGCAGCGCCGTTTTCGTTGTCGAGCCGGGCCGACAATTGCCGGGCGAGTTCGTTGAAGGCGCTGTTTTCCACCTGGGTCAGGGCAGGGGATTTCGGATCGCTCACCGGCCGAAACGGAAGGACGTTCTTGGGCGTATCCACGGCGGTTTCCAGATCGGTTTGTGGTGATGTCTCAGAAGCATTCGGCTCAAGAGCATTCGACTCAAGAGCGTTCGACTCGGGCGATTCAGGCGTATCGGACGATGCAACATCAGGCTTCGCAGGCGGCTCCGTGGCAAGCGAATCTCCAATATATGTCTGAACGATGTCGGCCGATTTTGGCTGGACGATGACGGCCGAAAGCGTTTGGGGTGCCGGCGGATGGCTGACGAATTCGTCGTGGCGCAACGCGGCGAGCAGCGCCAAGCCGTCGAGATCGCTGCAAATTCCGAAGCCTCGATAGCCGGCAAAATTCGCCGCGCGGTCGTAGATCGGCAATCCCGACAATTCCACCGGTAATCGGCCGCCGCCATCGGCGGGCCAGTTCAAGGTGACGCCGGTCCAGGTGCCGCGCGTCGCGATCGCGTTGAGGAAACGTTGGTCGGGATCGAGCCCGAACCGCTCGGCGATTTCGCTCCACGGCCGTTCGAAGGCCGCGGCAGTACGGGCGCCGATCAGGCGGCTGAATTCGCCGGGGGCGAGCCGGAAGCGGCCTTCGGCGGTGATCTGCCACAGGAAGCGCAGCGGGTGCTGGGGCGCGGTCGGCGGAGGCTCGTCGGGCCATGACGGCGCCGATGCTTCGGCGCGCGCGCTGTCGGGTTCGGGCGGCTGGTCCGAGCCCACGGGTTCGACGGCAGCCTCGGTGGGCGATTCCGCAAACTCGTCGATCAACGCAAACTCCGCGGGTGCTTTGCCTGACATTGCTGACTGCTCGTGGTTGGATAGCGGCAGATCCGCCGCGGGTACGATTGGCTGACGCACAGGTTGGGCCACCGTGGCCTGCGTCGCGCCGGGCGCGATCAGTGCAACGAGGCCGACGTCAGCGCCGGTCCCGACGCGTTGCAGGATCACGTGGCCGATGCCGACGAGCCTCTCGACGCGGCCCTGCTTCAGGGCCTCGCTGCACGAATCGTCGAGGCCAACCTCGGCGAGATTGCGAAAGCCGGGCAGCGATTGCGCAGCGTGGCTGGCGCCGACGAATATGCCGTCGCGTGTGAGTGCCGCGATCGGCGCATCGATGCCCTCGACCAGCCGCTGCAACCGCTCGACCAGCGGCATGGCGCGGCCGGCCGCTTCGGCGCTCGCAATCAGGATGCCGTGGCCGCCATCGGCAAAATCAAGCCGTGCGCAGCCGCTGGTAACGAGCGCACCCCGCGCGGCGCCGAAGCCGCGCAGCCGCTCCAGCCGGATCGCGCCGTTCGATGGCAGCCTGACCGCTAACCGCGTCACCTGGCGCCGGTGCAAATCCGCCGGTCCGAAAATCTTCTTCGCAAGCGCTGCGCCATGGGCTGCATTGAACAGTCTGGCGCCGACCGGATTGGCCCAGAGAATCCGCGTGCCGTCGATCGACCAGAGCCACGCCGGGTTGGCGCTTGTGGCATGCACCGCCAGTCGCGGATCGCTGACGCCTCGCAACTGGAATTCCGCATGGTTCATCGCAGTGGCATGACCGGCTGGTTTGGCTGTTACTCGGCCTCAGATTCAGATATCGGCGGCCAAAACGATGACAGCCTTAACAGATCGTTAGTATCGCCCGCTGCAGACGGCAGGTCCACGGCCTCGCCGTCGAGGAGGTCTCCAATGGCGGGGATAACCCCAATTTGGGCTGCCGGCGCGAACCGGAAGTTCCGCTTACGTTACCGACGGTAGCAGCGCCAACAGCGGCGACAGCGACCAAAGAGAATTTCCGAACCCGACCTGCAACCCCGTGCCGGCTCTCGCGTTGGGGGAATCGGGGCAGCTGTGGGGCTGCGATAAGCAACAGGGAGTGAGACCATGAGCGAACAGGGGAGTGAGCGTTTCGAGATTCCGAAGGACATGCGATCGATGGCCGAGGCCGGCCTTAACCAGGCCCGCACTGCCTTTGAAAAATTCCTTGCCGGCGCGCAGCAGACCGCTGGAACCATCGAGGAGCGGAGCGCGACGGTTGCTGCCGGCGCCAAGGACATCGGCGCCAAGGCGATTTCCTATGCCGAAAAGAACGTGCAGGCATCGCTGGACTATGCGCAGTCGCTGCTGCAGGCCAAGGATCTGACCGAAATCATGAAGCTGCACAGCGAATATGTGCAGGCACAGATGCGCTCTCTGGCTGAGCAGGCCAGCGAGATGGGCCAGATTGTCAGCCGGGCGGCGATCGATGCCGCCAAGCCGAAAACCTGACAAGCCGGAAATCTGATCTTGGAACTTCCGAAGGTTGATTTTTTGGAGTATGTCAGCCGCAACGTGCGTTTCACGGAGGCTAGCCATGCGGCATTGCACCCGGAAACCGCGTTGCGTTGCACAATATTGACACGATATACGTGTTATCTGTCGGCTGCCCGACGAAGGGCAGCTCCAGTGACTTTCTGCAACTTAAAGTCTGCGTGATCCAGGTCGACGTCTCCGGCTGTGTTGGGCGTCCGGGCGTTCGCAGGGGTCACTCCTTTTTCACCCCACCGCGAAGGATGCATGCCATGGCAAATACCGATCCTTTCTCCGCCTCGATCATACCTTTCGAAGTACCCGAGCAGATGCGTGCGTTCGCCGAGAAGGGCGTTTCGCAGGCCCGCGACAGCTACGCCAAGTTCAAGGATGTTGCCGAGACCCACAACGGCACCATCGAGGCGGTGTTCTCGACCGCCAGCAAGGGCGCCAGCGAATATTCCCACAAGCTGATGGAAATGATGAAAGCCAACACCACCGCGACCCTGGACTTCGCCCAGGAGCTGGTCGGCGTCAAATCGCCCTCAGAGGCGATGGAGCTGTGGACCTCGCAAAGGCCAACGCGTCGAAGCTGTTCAAGCCGGCCGCCTGATCAAAGCCGCATTCCTTGCTTCCAAAAGAGCCCGGGCCGCCAGCCCGGGCTTTTGTCTTTGGCGGGGCGGTTGCCGGGGGCGCGATGTTGATGTCGTCAGCGTTTCCCGGCCTTGCCAAAGCTGGGCGTTGCACCTAGTTTCCGCCCGGTTCGGCGACCCTTTTTTGGGGCCGATAAAGGATGCAGTTGTAGCTCAGTTGGTTAGAGCGCCTGTCTGTGGAACAGGAGGTCGGTGGTTCGAGCCCACCCAACTGTACCACCCGCCAAACCGAAATCGACGCATTCGATGTCGCAGCCAGCCGTTGCTTTTCCACGACAGGCGGAGGGGGCAGGTCAGATCTTGTTCCCGATGTTGTCCCGATTGCTGGTGTTGGTGACCGGCCAGCGGAACGGCCCCGCTGTTTTCAGTTGCTCCACGATCGTGGACGACAGGTTGCCTTGGTTACGATTGGTGTCGATCTCGCCAACCAGCTCGGACAGCGTCACGCTGCGCTCGTGGGAAATCTCCTTCATGCCGTTCCAGAACGCCTCTTCGAGGCTGACGCTGGTCTTGTGGCCGCCAACAACGATCGAGCGCTTCACGACAGGTGATTTCATGGTACGCCTCCTACACATTTGGTCTCAATCATCCCCGATGCTCGGCTGACGGTAAATCCGTAGTACCCCGGGGACGGGCGCTCGAATCAGGTCTACGGGTAGACCCCGGCTAGGGGAGAGGGGCGACGGTACCGGCGGAAGAGAAGAGCGGCGGCCTCTTCCACGGCCTTCGCGTTTGCCTTTCCAACTACCTTCTTTCAAGACGAGGCCCAGTCCGGCGCGTCCCACCGGACGCTACGCAGAGATCATGCGCGAGATGGCGGCTGCGGTGTGTCTCTTGCCACCGGCTGCGGTGTAGGCTGCGGCCTCAAGCTCCGCTGCGATGTCGCGCAGTGACCGCTGGCGCTTATCGATGGTGTAGCGATGTAGCCGCTTGGCGAGCGTCACCATCTGAGGACTGCGCTCCGCATAGGTCTTGCGGCCCTCGCACTTGCCGGTGGCAGCGCGCTTGCGTTCCCGCGCGCCCTTGAGCTTCGCGACCCTGATCTATTTCCTGCGGGCGATGGCTCATTGCCCGTCCGCTGAGTATGAGTGATCTGGGCAATGGCCTTGGTTGATAAGGCCAAGCACCATGGTCCGGTTTACTTCGCGGTTGATCGACCAATGCCGTTGTTTTGCATTGGATTCGGGTACTTCTTCGCCACGGTTGGGTCCAGAAACATTGGGTCTTCCCCCCGCTTCTGGCGATCGATGACGCACCGATTGTGTCGCGACTGTTGCAACCGGCATGCTTGCGCGCATCCGCCGTACGGATGACACCCGCTAAACCGAAATCGCCGCATTCGATGTCGTAGCGCGCCGTTGCTTTTCCAACACAGGCCGAGAGCCGCCGCTCTCCCACGCTTGCCAATCCCTTGCCAATCCCCTGCCGCTCACCCACAATTTGCAAATCAACGGTTTCGGGGGAATTATGTTTGTCATCCGGTCCAGGATTCTCCAGCTCGCTTTGATGCTGGCAATCGCGCTTGCGGTTTCGATGTGGCCTGCGGCGAGCGAGGCCTACACTCCCGAGCAGCAGCAGGCCTGCTCCGACGATGCGTTTCGTCTTTGCAGCGCCGACATTCCCGACGTCGACCGCGTCACGGCCTGCATGATCAGGAAACAGGACCAGCTCACACCGGGCTGTCGGGTGTATTTCAAATCGTCCGAGGCCGAGCCCGCGGTCAGGGCGGGGATGCCGCTCAGCCTCAGCCCGGCGGCCGAGCGAAAGCGCAAACCCTAGAGCCTATTCGGGTTCTGATTCGCTCGAAAACGCTATAGAGGCCTGCAAAAGCCAGGCGCGAACCGCCTCGGCGAAGACGCCGACAAATTGATCGTCAGCGCACAGCACTTTCACTGAAGGATTTCCGCGTCGGCCTGCGGCTGCCGAATAGCCCGTATTAATACCAACTCGACTGAATATCGCGTCGTCACCTATAGGCGGCTGCAGCGTTTCAACGGCGCAAGCTGGGATGACGTGAAGTCGGCGCGCGAAGAGGGCGGGGATATCACCGGCAGCCGCGGCCACATGGTTCCCCAAGCCTCGCGCGACAAGCTGACGCCTTGCGGCGGCGCCGCCGATCTACATCTGCATCAAGACATGACGACAGATACATCGAGCGAAGATCACAAAGCCGAACTTGACCGGCATTTGGCCTGGTTTGAAGCCAGGCTATCGCCGCGGCCGGCCAAATTCGTTGGATGGCTGCGCAAGCCTTCATCCCGATGGGTTCGCATTCCGGTCGCAACCCTGCTGATCGCCGGAGGCATTTTCAGCTTCTTGCCAGTGCTTGGGCTATGGATGCTCCCGCTCGGACTCGTTTTGTTCGCACAAGACGTGCCGGTGCTGCGAAAGCCGATCGCGAGGATGCTTGGATGGTTCGAGCGCAAATGGATCGCGCGTCAACGAGCAAGAAGCGCGCCATGACTCTTCAACCTCGGTCGCGATTCGATTTTCGGCTCTGCGGCGTAGCCGCATTTGGCGTGAAAGGTGTGACTCAAATGCCAATGCCCTGAATAATTCGGGACTAGGCCATAATTGTCACAACATTTTTCTTTCACGAATCAGCTTGGTGATTCATTTTGTCTCCAGGGTCAATCTGGAGGCTGAGGTATGAACGTCATTGTTTTTGCATCGCGTAAAGGCGGCTCGGGGAAAAGCACCCTGGCTGCGCATATTGCTGCGCACGTCCATAAAGCGACGAAGCCGTGTCTGCTTATCGATGCCGATCCGCAGGGATCGTTGACACTCTGGCACAAGCTGCGGGGTACCAACGAACCGGCGATCAAGACCGCTGTCAATTCCGTCAGCGGGATCGTCGCCGCCGCGAAGCGCGATGGAATCGAATGGGTATTCATCGATACGCCGCCGAATATGTCGGCCGTCGTGGAGGATGCCATCAGGAACGCCACGATGGTGATTATTCCGGCGCGGCCGGGGGTATTCGACGTCAACGCCGTGCAGGAAACGATTCTGACCTGCCGCGCGGCGCGCAAGCCCTATGCCGTCGTGATCAATGGCGCGCCTGCCTGCAGAGACGAAGCGGAGAGCCCCATCGTCACCATCGCACGTGAAGCGCTGATCAAGTTCCGCGCGCCGGTGTGGGGTGGCCAGATCACCAACCGTGCCGATCTGCTGATGGCGCTGAGCCACGGCGAGGGCGCACGGGAATATTATGCGGAAGGCCGTGCGGCCGCGGAAATCGCCCGGCTGTGGTCTGCGATCGAGCGCTCGGTGAAGGCGATCCGCGGAACGGTTTCGGCCAACGGCGCGATGCACAAGCAGGCGGCATAGTTTCGCCAAGCGGCCTGCGAATAAAGAACGCGCGAGTTCCGCGCGGTCTTATTGTTGTGATCAAGCGTCATCCCCGCGTGAGCGCCATCGTGGACACGCGGGGATGACGTTACCAACTAATTTAATTCACCATCAGCACGTAGAAGACGACGACCGGCGACAGGCTTAGAATCACCGACCAGATGCCGACCGCCCAAAGAATGTCCTCGGTGGAAAACCCCTGTTGTTCAGGGAATGAATGGTTCTGAATACTCACGACGCCCCCGCGTTTTTTGCCCTTGCCGGGATATTGATACGCGTCGAGTTTTAAAAAGCCGGTTGCAAGACCGCTCGCATTTGAACACAGGCGCTACCACGGGTTAACCAGGTCAGCGCCCGATGGCTCAGCCGCCCATCAGCAGGCGGAACGCCAGAACCGGCGACAGGCCCAGCAGAACCGCCCACAGACCGAATGAAGACACCAGAAACACATCCTGCATTCGCTGGGCGTGACGGGATACCGGATACCTGGCTTTTTGAGTGGCTTGAGTGGTCATCGTTTCCTCTTTTTCTTGTTGTGGGGATGTTGATGAACTTTAAGTTTTAAGGACAGCGCCGCCGTATCGTTCGGATGTGAAATGCCGAAATTACCGCGCATTAACCTAGATCATGATCCGATTAAATTGAATCGGACCATGATCTCATCTCTTTCTTTGAGCATGATCTCCGCGCAAACGCTTCGCGTTTGTCGCGAGGGAAAACCGGTTCCCACCCTCGGATCAAGTCCGAGGGCATGCTTTTCCGGATCATGCTCTAACGCCTTCGTTACGCCACCCGATGACGGCCTGTGCCTGCGGTGGCCACAGTCCTTCGGCGTTCGATTTCCAGATCGAGGCGCGCGGCAAGCCCGGCGCTCACTTCCGTCATCGGCAGCCGAACTTCCGCGCTGTCGATCAATCCGCAGCGCCACAGCCAGTACTTGATCGGCGCCGGGCTTGGTTCGGAGAACAGCAATCGGGTGAGATCCGCAACCGACCGCCAGCAAGACAGCGCGGCATCGCGTTCGCCCGCCACCACCAGGTTCCGAACCAACGCGAACGTTTCGGTTTCGATATGCGCGGCGGCCAGAATGCCGCCGTCGGCGCCGTCGAGCAGCGCCTCATGATATTGAGCGTCCTCGCCGGTGAGAACGGCGAACCCGGCCGGGCACCGGCGCAGGAGTTCGAGCGATTGCTCCCGCTCACTACAACAATCCTTGAGTCCGACGATATCAGGATGATCGGCCAACCGCAGCATCGCCTCATTGCCGAGATTGACGCCAGTCCGGTAGGGAATGTTGTAGAGCATGACGGGGTGGCGCGCGCGATCGGCGAGCGCACTGAAGTGCCGCTGCAGGCCCTGCTGCGACGGCCGCGAGTAATATGGGCAGGAAATCAGGTATCCGTCGATCGGCCACGCCGCTGTTCTGTCCAGTGTGTCCAGTAATGCACGTGTGTTGCTACCGGACAGGCCGAGGCAGATCGGAAGATTCCCGGCCCCGCCGATTTCGTCCCGCACGGCGAATACAAGCCGTTCGGTTTCCGCAGGCTCCAGGGTGAGGCTCTCGCCCGTGGTGGCGGCGAGAATCAATCCATTGACGGGAAGCGCCGCGTAATGCCGCACCAGCCGGCGCAGCGACGTCTCGTCGAGTTCGCCATTCCGGAACGGCGTGACCAGCGGCAACCAAAGGCCCTGCAAGGAAGTTTGAAGATCGGAAGCTCGAAGATCGGAAGCTCGAAAGTCGGAAGCTCGAAGGTCAGTCATGGGTCCATCTCCTTGAGGTTGAGCCGGAGACGGGACAATAAAAAACCCCGTCCAGACGGCGGGGTTTTGGCGGATCGATATTGGCGAAGTCTATCGCGCGCGTCGATCTCCAGTCCCCGCAAGGGGAGCTTTTTTCGACGGCGCTGCGATGCACATATTGGTGATCATTCGGCAATGATGATTGGCGACGCCTTGTCTGTCAACGTCGGAATGACGACACAGCGCGTGACGTTGCGTTGCCGCAAAAAAAGCGCGTCGCCGCAAAAAAAAGCCGGGCTCGTAAGAGCCCGGCCTAAGGTATTGGCCACGTGAGGCCGACACAATCACCTTCCAAGAGGGATTACTGAGCGTCCGCGCCACTGGAGGAGGGGGACAAATGCGCAACGCGAATGCTCAGCGTGTAAACATTATTGGCCGCGTTAGCGCCTTGCAGCAAGCGCCCGCACCGCATGTCAGTCATGCGGAGATCGGGGGCTTATCGAGCGATAATCAGGACGGCCAGCGCTGCGCCTTGCTCACCACGAAGTCGCGAAATACCTGCACCCGCGCCACCGTCTTCAACTCTTCGGGATAAACAAAATAGGTATCGAGCTGGATCGAATCCGATTCGCCGAACAGCTGCACCAGCCGGTTGTTTTCCTCGACCAGATAGTCCGGCAGTGCTGCGATCCCCAATCCTTGCTGGCAGGCGCGGACCACGCCGAGGATGTTGTTGACCCTGAAATAGGCTTCGCGGGGCCCTGAGCCATTGCGGCCGGCCTCGATCAGCCAGCTGCGGTTCTGCAAATGCGACTGCACCTGCGCATCGCTCAGCATGATGATGCGGTGCGAGTCGAGGTCGTCGAGGGTGCGGGGCGTGCCGAAGCGCTTGATATATTCCGGCGAGCAATAGGCATGGAAGCCGATCGAGAACAGCTTGCGCTGGATCAGATCCGGCTGGGTCGGCTTGCGGGTGCGGATCGCGACGTCGGCCTCGCGCATCGACAGATCGAGGTCTTCGTCGGTGACGATCAGCGAGATACGAATATCCGGATAGAGCGCGGTAAATTCGTGGAGCCGCGGAATCAGCCAGTTGATGCCCAGCGCCGGCGGGGTCTGGATCTTGAGATCGCCGCTCGGCCGCTCGCGGCTGTCGGTCAGCTTGGCGCGCGCCGCCTGCAGCTGCATGAACACGTCATGCGCGGTGCGAAACAACAGGTCGCCCTGTTCGGTGAGGATCAGGCCGCGTGCATGACGATGAAACAGCGAGACCGAAAGCTCCTGCTCCAGTGCGCTGACCTGCCGCGACACCGCCGATTGCGACAGTCCAAGCTGCTCGCCGGCATGGGTGAAGCTGCCTGCTTCCGCCGCCGCGTGAAATACTTTCAGCTTGTCCCAGTCCATATCGGTAGATCCGTTGCGCGTTCGAGCCATGACTATTCCGCCGCCGCGCGATCGCTCGCGCGCAGAGCGAGAAAGCGTTCGGATTCGAGGGCGGCCATGCAGCCAAGGCCCGCGGCCGTGACTGCCTGCCGGTAGGTTTCGTCGGCGACGTCGCCGGCGGCGAACACGCCGGGCACCGAGGTCTCGGTCGAGTTCGGCGCCACCTCGACATATCCGGACGGCTTCAGCTTGATCTGGCCGAGGATCAGCTCCGTCGCGGGCGCGTGTCCGATCGCGATGAAGACGCCGTCCGCCGGCAGTTCGGTCAGCGCGCCGGTCTTGACATTCTTCAGCCGGACATGAGTGACCTTGCCGGGGTTTTCGGTGCCGCAGATTTCGTCGATGGCTGAGTCCCACACCACCTTGATCTTGGGGTTCTTGAACAGGCGCTCCTGCAGGATGCGCTCGGCGCGGAAGTGGTCGCGACGATGCACGACGGTGACTTGAGAGGCAAAGTTGGTCAGAAACAGCGCTTCCTCGACCGCGGTGTTGCCGCCGCCGACCACCATGACTTCCTTGCCGCGATAGAAAAATCCGTCGCAGGTCGCGCAGGCGGATACGCCAAAACCCTTGAATTTTTCTTCCGACGGCGTCCCGAGCCAGCGTGCCTGGGCGCCGGTGGCGAGAATGACGGTTTCGGCGAGATAGACGTCGCCGCTGTCGCAGGTCAGGCGGAACGGCCGATGGGCGAGCTCAAGCTTGGTGACGAGGTCGGTGACGATCCTGGTGCCGACATGGGCGGCCTGCTTTTCCATCTGCTCCATCAGCCACGGGCCCTGGATGACGTCGGCGAAACCCGGATAGTTTTCCACGTCAGTGGTGATGGTGAGCTGGCCGCCGGGCTGGATGCCCTGGATCAAGACCGGTTCCAGCATCGCGCGGGCGGCATAGATCGCGGCGGTGTAGCCAGCCGGGCCGGAACCAATGATGACGACCTTGGCATGGATGGGGGCAGGCATCGAGCAGATCCCACTCTTAAGGGAATTTGGTCAGCGCTGGAGCGGAATACGCCTGGGAAGGCGTCGCGATGGCACCGAAAGTGTCAAATCCAAGATAGGACATCTGGCAAGCTATGCAAGAATTGCAATCCATATCGGCAAATTTTCCCCCTCGTTTCCCAAAAATGGCGCACCGCACGCGCAATAAAATTGCGCAAAGACCGCCAGCTGGGCTAAGACTGTTGCCGGTATTGTCCCCCGCCTTTGTCAGCCCCAGGAACCGGACCCGCGTGTCGAAGAATCTTGACGTGATCGACCTCAAAATTCTCAGCGAAATCCAGGCCGACGGCCGAATCACAAACGTCGAACTGGCCAAACGCGTCGGGATTTCGCCTCCGCCCTGCCTGCGCCGGGTACGAGCGCTTGAGGAGGCGGGCTATATCCAGGGGTATCGCGGATTACTGGATCCGCACCGGCTCGGGTTTGACGTCACGGTGTTCGCATCGGTGCATCTTTCCAGTCAGGCCGACGCCGATCTGCGCGCGTTCGAGGAATTCGTGCGCGCCGAGCCGCTGGTCCGGGAGTGCTGGATGTTGTCGGGCGAGGTCGACTTCATTCTGAAATGCGTGGCGCCCGACTTGGCGACTTTTCAGAAGTTTGTCACGCATCTGACGGCGGCGCCGCATGTGCGCAACGTCAGGACATCGCTGGTGCTGCACAACTCGAAATACGAGGCGGCGGTGCCGCTCGATTTGAAGGTTCCGGGCTGAGGCTCCTATTGCGCCCCGCGGTCATTGCTAGGAGCTCCGCGACGAAGCAATCCAGTCTGCCTTCGCGCTATGGATTGCTTCGCTTGCGCTCGCAATGACGGATGGCGATGATGCGCTATCAGCGCTTCTTGCGGACGATCGCGTCGAGGCTGTACGGGCCGCCGCCGGCGGTGGCGAGGAAAAGACAGGCGAAGCAGAACAGGATCGCCGCGGTTCCGCCATTGAGCAGCGGATGGAATACCGGCGCATCGACACCGCCCTTGAACATGTGTCCGAGGAAATAGGCAAAGGCCATCTCGCCGGACAGGACGAACGCAACCGGACACGTGAACAGTCCGAGCATCAGCAACGCGCCGCCGATCAGTTCGATAGCGCCAGCGGTGTAGATCAGGGGTGGAACATTGGCAAAATACGGCAGCACCGGAAATTTGAAGATCTTGGCGACGCCATACTGAAACAGCAGCAAGCCGGTGATAAAACGAAACAGGCTGAGAGCCGTCGGCTGGTACTTGGCGAGCATTTGGTCCATGTGGTTTCCCCCTGTTTGACACGTCAAGCTTAGCATTTTCGCGGCGCGCGTCACCGCTCACTGTCGTGGCCAACACTCCTGCATGTGAAATATTCCCTCGCTGTGGCTAATGGATCAGCCGCGTACTCGCAGCGCAGCAAAAAGCCGCAGTCCGCGCGGCCTTTTTTTGATGCGATCGCCGTCAAACGCGAAAGCATTTCGTCGCGATCTAGCGCCACTCGACCTTGGTGATCTCGTAGGCCTTGGCGCCGCCGGGGGCCACGACTTCCACGGAAGTGCCCTTCTTCTTGCCGATCAGCGCTCGCGCCAGCGGCGAGGTGATGGAGATGCGGCCCTTCTTGGCATCGGCCTCCGGCTCGCCGACGATCTGCCACACCGCTTTCTTGTCGGTGTCTTCGTCGACCAGCGTGACGGTCGCGCCGAACTTGATGGTGTCACCCGAAAGCTTGCTGATGTCGATGATATCGGCGCGCGCAAGCTTGTCCTCCAGTTCGGCGATCCGGCCTTCATTGTGGGACTGCTCTTCCTTGGCGGCGTGATACTCCGCGTTCTCCGAAAGGTCGCCATGCGAGCGCGCCTCGGCGATATGCTCGATGATGCGCGGACGCTCCACCGACTGGCGCTGCTTCAATTCGACCTCAAGCGCGGCATAACCGCCCGCCGTCATCGGAACCTTTTCCACCATCTGTCTTCGTCCTTCAACTTCATGCGGACCGATCCGCGGCACGCATAAACGCCGAAACAGAACACCCTCATGACTGGTCAGTTCCAGCCACGCCGGCTTCATTGCCGATCAATTGCCGGACGCACGGTCCGGCTCAAAGATCAGGTTTCGGAAAAATAGCTCTGCAAGGTGCGGACCTCAAGGTCCCCGCCCAGATAGGCGCGGATACCCTGCGCGGCCGCCACGGCACCCGAAAGAGTGGTGTAATATGGCACTTTATGCAAGAGGGCAGCGCGCCGCAAGGAGCGGCTGTCGGCCAGTGCCTGCGGCCCTTCCGTGGTGTTGAAGACCAGCTGAATGTCGCCATTCGTGATGGCGTCGACGATATGCGGCCGGCCCTCCAGAACCTTGTTCACTTTTTCGGTGGGTAGGCCGCTGTCGGCCAGGAAGCGCTGCGTGCCCGAGGTGGCCATCACCTTGAAGCCAAGCGAGAATAACAGCCGCACCGCATCCACGATCCGGGTCTTGTCGATCTCGCGGACGGACACGAATACCGTGCCCTTGCGCGGCACGCGGGTGCCGCCGCCGAGCTGGCTCTTGGCGAAAGCGACCTCGAAGGAGCGGTCGATACCCATCACCTCGCCGGTCGATCGCATCTCCGGACCGAGCACGGTATCGACGCCGGGGAAGCGGGCGAACGGGAATACCGACTCCTTGACCCCGACATGGCCGAGCTTGCGCTTCTTCAAGTTGAAGTCCGCAAGCTTTTCACCGGCCATGATCCTGGCTGCGATCTTCGCCACCGGCATGCCCATCACCTTGGCGACGAACGGCACCGTGCGCGACGCCCGCGGATTGACTTCGAGCACGTAGATGTCGCCGTCCTTGATGGCGTACTGCACGTTCATCAGTCCGACCACGTCGAGGCCGAGCGCCAGTTCGCGCGTTTGCCGCTCCAGTTCGGAAATCATCCGGGCGTCGAGCGAATGCGGCGGCAGCGAGCAGGCGGAATCGCCGGAGTGAATGCCGGCTTCCTCGATGTGCTCCATGATGCCGACGATGAAGGTGTCCTTGCCGTCGCACAGGCAGTCG
>WNFD01004421.1_pt1 | contig 15364 bp, 13 predicted proteins | sample 5400491 | NCBI WGS metagenome assembly WNFD01 (sample SAMN13153343, study PRJNA577476) | soil metagenome | isolation source: 120 cm saprolite under Douglas fir tree site 2 hole 2 replicate 2 | place: USA:California | collected 2015-04-18
TCCTGGGCGAGGAGGAAGCCGCGCGCCGGCTCGAGGCCTACCTGGCGCTCCTGGCCCGCGACGACGTCGAGTACATCTCGGTGAAGGTCTCCTCGGTGTCGAGCCAGATCGAGCTCACCGCGTTCCGCCACACCGTCCTAGTCGTGAAGGACCGGCTCCGCGCCCTCTACTGCCAGGCGCTGCGGCATCACTACCGGCATCCGGACGGGCACGTCACGCCCAAGTTCGTCAACCTCGACATGGAGGAGTACCGCGACCTCGCGCTCACGGTAACCGCCTTTCAAGAAGTCCTGGACGAGGACGAGTTCATGGGGCTGGCGGCCGGCATCGTGCTCCAGGCCTATCTGCCCGAGTCGCACCGCGTGCAGCGCGAGCTCGTGACCTGGGCGATCGCGCGGTGCGGGCGCGGCGGCGCGTCGATCAAGCTGCGCGTGGTCAAGGGCGCCAACCTGGCGATGGAGCGAATCGAGGCCGATCTGCACGGCTGGGAGCAAGCGCCCTTTACAAGCAAGCTCGAAGTGGACGCCAATTTCAAGCGCATGATCGAGTACGGCTGCCGCCCCGAGCACGCCCGCGCCGTCCACCTCGGCATCGCCAGCCACAACCTCTTCGACGTGGCCCACGGGCTCGTGCTGCGCGAGGAGCGGGGGGGGGAGCCCTGGGTGGAGTTCGAGATGCTCGAGGGCATGGCCAACCACCAGGCGCGCGCGGTGCAGGCGCGGGCGGGCGGGCTGCTGCTCTACGCGCCGGTGGTGCGGGCCGAGGACTTCCACAGCGCGATCGCCTACCTCGTGCGCCGGCTCGACGAGAACACCGCGCCGGACAACTTTCTCCGCCACGTCTTCGGGCTCGAGCCGGGCTCGCCCGACTGGGACCTCGAGCGCGATCGGTTCCTCGGCGCCTTCGAGCTGGTGGACGGGCTGTCGGATGCGCCGCGGCGCACCCAGGATCGCGGCGCCGAGGCGGCGTCGAAGGCGGCGGGCGATCTCTCGGCGTCCTTCGCGAACGAGCCCGACACGGACTGGGCGAGCGCCGCCAACCGGGACTGGCTCGAGCGGCTCCGGGCCGAGTGGCGCGAGCGGCCGGTGGAGACGGTCCCGCTCCAGATCGGGGGCGAGCTGGTCGCGGGCGCGGTGGAGGTCGAGGGGCGCGACCGCTCGCACCCCGCGCGCGTCGCCTATCGCCACTCGCTGGCGGACCGCCGGCAGGTGAGCCGCGCGCTCGACGCCGCCCGTGCCGCGCAGGGAGCCTGGGGCGACCGGCCGGCGGCAGAGCGACGGCGCTTGCTCGACCTCGCGGCGGCGGTGCTCGCCCGGCGGCGCGGGGATCTGGTCGGCGCCATGATCGTGGACGGCGCCAAGACGGTCGCGGAAGCCGACCCGGAGGTCTCCGAGGCGATCGACTTCGCGCGCTACTATGCGCGCGCGCTCGGCGCGGGCGACACCGTGGACGGCTGCCGGCTCACGCCGCTGGGCGTGGTCGTCGTCGCGCCGCCGTGGAATTTCCCGCTCTCGATCCCGGCCGGGTCCGGACGACGAGATCGGCCGCGGGCTCATCACCGATGCACGCGTGGACGCGGTGATCCTCACCGGGTCGGTGGAGACGGCCCGCCGCTTTCTCGGGTGGCGGCCCGATCTCCGGCTCTTCGCGGAGACGAGCGGCAAGAACGCGATCATCGTCACGGCGCTGGCGGACCGCGACCAGGCCGTCCGCGATCTCGTCCGCTCGGCCTTCGGCCACAATGGCCAGAAGTGCTCGGCGGCCAGCCTCGCGATCTGCGAGGCCGAGGTCTACGACGACCCCGCCTTCCGCCGGCAGCTCCGCGACGCGGCCGCGAGCCTCGCGGTGGGGAGCGCCTGGGAGGAGGCGAGCCGGCTCACCCCGCTCACCCAGCCGCCGGGCGCGGCGCTGCAGCGCGCGCTCACCACGCTGGACGCGGGCGAGGAGTGGCTGCTCGAGCCGCGGGCCCTCAGCCGGGAGGCGCCGCTCTGGTCGCCGGGCATCAAGCTGGGCGTGCGTCAAGGCGCATTCTTCCATCGAACCGAATGCTTCGGGCCGGTGCTGGGGCTCATGCGGGCCGTGGATCTCGACGAGGCGATCGAGCTCGCGAACGATCAGCCGTTCGGCCTCACGAGCGGGATCCAGTCGCTCGACGACCGCGAGATCGCGCGCTGGCTCGAGCGCATCGAGGCCGGCACCCTCTACGTCAACCGCCACATCACCGGGGCCATCGTGGGCCGCCAGCCCTTCGGCGGCTGGAAAGCCTCCTCGGTCGGCCCGGGCGCCAAGGCCGGCGGGCCGAACTACGTGCTCCAGCTCTGCCGCGCGCGGCAGGTGGCGCCGTCGGTTGAGGAGCCCGCGATGCTGCAAGCGGCTGCGGACAGCTACGAGCGCGCTTGGCGGGAGCATTTCTCCCAGGTGTACGAGCCGATCCGTCTGCTCGGCGAGCGCAACGTGTTCCGGTATCGACCGTGCCGGCGCGTGCTCGTGCGGGGCGAGGCGGCCACCGCGGCCGGCCGGCTCGCGCTCTCGCTGGTCCTGCTCGCCACGCGCGCGTGCGGGGCGCCGGTGACGGTGAGCCTGTCGGCGGGCGAGCCCGGCCTGTGGCTCGCGGAGGCGGATGACGGGGGCGCGGTCGCCGAGACCGAGGCGGAGCTGATCGCGCGCCTCGGCGCCGGGGGCTTCGAGCGACTGCGCGCGCTGGTGCCCATCTCTCATGCACTCAGGGCCGCGGCCCACTCGGCGGGGATGGCGGTGCTCGACGCGCCCGTCCTGGCGGCCGGCCGGCTCGAGCTGCGCCACTACCTGCGCGAGCAGACTGTCTCGCACCTCGTGCACCGTTACGGGTCGGTGCCCCTCGAGCCCCTCACCCTGCCCTCTCCCCAGAGGGGAGAGGGGGACAGCTAGAGGACCTGCCCTCTTCGGGGGAGGCGGGAGAGCTGGGGGCTTCTCCCTCTCCCCTCGGGGGAGAGGGTAGGGTGAGGGGGAGCTACAGGACCAGCTCGCGGGCCACCCCGCGCATGTCCATCTCGTAGTCGAGTCCCTGGATCGGTGGGCGGCTCGGATACCAGTGCACGCCGTGGATGGCGGCGGCGCCCGCCGGCTTCAGGACCTCGTCCAGCACGAGGGTGTGGATGGGCTGGGCGGTGTAGATGTCGATCGCGGTGACGCGGCGCCAGTCGCCGCCGAGCGTGCGCAGCCGATCCTGCATGATGGCCATCACGAAGCGCGCCTTCTCGCGCATCCCGTCCGGCGAGGTGTCGCCGTGGCGCACGATGCCCTCCGGCCCCTGCGCGCGATCCCGGAGCTCGCCCGCGCCCGCCACGATGAAGGTGGGCTCGGGCGTGGCGCCCGGCTGCGTGTAGGAGAAGGCGTAGAGCGAAGGCTCCGCCGGCGCCGCCGCGACCGGGGCCACGTTGGTCCGCGGGATCGGGTTGTCGTCGCCCACCAGGATGTCCCACTCGGCCAGGAGCTTGCGGTAGCCCTCGTTGAAGGTGCCGAAGCCGTCGAAGGTGAAGGGCGCCGGGCTCCGCAGCTCGATCCCGCAGAGCGCGGTTCTCGGGCGCTTCACCTCGCGGAGGTGCTGCTCGATGCGGGCGAAGCCGTCGCGCCAGGGCAGAAGCGCGGCGAGCGTCACGTGCACGATCTCGTGGCCCGGCCCGGCCACCGTACCGCACGAAAACGCGCTGATGCCGGGCATGTAGCGATAGTCGCCGGTTGGATGGTCACGAAGCATGGGGCGTCCTCTCGATCAGGAAGTTGCCGGCCTCGAAGGCCACGGGCGGCGCGGCGGGGTCGAAGGACACGCCGATCGGGTCACGGCCCCCGGCCAGCGCGTCGAGCTGCTGCTTGAGCTGGCGGCGCACCAGGGCCACGCCGCGGTCGCTCGAGACCAGGTTCTCCTCGGAGTGCGACGTGATGGGTCCCTGGCCGACCTGCGCCTCGTAGTCGCCGGGGAAGTCGCGGTGCTCGGCGGCCGTCAGCTCCTCCCAGAGCTTGCCGTTGAGCCGCGAGCGCACGCTCGCGATCTCTCCGGCCTTCCGCACGCGCCCCGCGGTGTAGATACGGAAGCTCGTGTCGTCGAGCGGGAGCACCCAGCCGATCGTCTCCACACGCGCGTACTGTGCCACGCGCGGATTGGGGATGACCCGGAGCGTCGGCAGCACCGCCTCGCTGATCCGGTGCAGCACGGTGCCGTCGGGCAGGCGCCGGTCGGAGATCGCCTTCACGCCTCGGTCGGTCAGCTCCCAGGTGACCTCCGGCATCAGGCCCATCGGCGCGGTGAATTGCGGCCCGCTGAACGAGCCGTGCAGGATCGGGACGTGGAGCGTGTCCATCAGGTTCTCGTAGTGCTGGAGCCAGTTGCACGGGATGACCGCGGGGCCGCCCCCGCCCACGCTGCTGTCGTCGGCCTCCAGGAACTCGCCCGGGTCGAGCGTCTCGAGGGCCTCGTAGCGGGGCAGCACGGGCTTGCGCGCGCGCGGGCCCATGTAGGCGAAGATCAGGCCGTAGCGCTCCTGCACCGGATACCAGGGCTGGCGCATCCGCTCGCGCTGCGGGCCGCCGTCGGGCTCGCAGGGCTGCTCGAGGCAGTGGCCTTCCACGTCGAAGAGCCAGCCGTGGTAGCAGCAGCGGATGCCGCGGTCTTCCACCCGGCCGTAGTGGAGCGTGGTCCCGCGATGCGCGCAGCGGGCGGTCACGAGGCCGGGGCGCCCCCGCCGGTCGCGGAAGAGCACGAGGTCCTCGCCCAGCCCGCGCAGCGCCTTCGGCGTGTCGGTGGCGTCGCCGACCAGGCCGACCGGGTGCCAGTAGCGGCGCAGCAGCTCGCCCATCGGCGTGCCCGGGCCCACCAGGGTCAGCTCGCGCATGGACGTGGGTTGGGGCCGGCCGTAGCCGGTGCCGCTGTCGCTCATGGCCGGCATCCTACACCGACCGCCCAACAGGGGTCAGGTCTTGAATTACGACATTCGCCGCCCGAGACCAGGGCCAGCGCATTGAAAATGTCGTAATTCAAGACCTGACCCCGGACTCACCGCGAGAGCAGGCCCACGCCCAGCACGATCAGGACCACGCCCGCGACGATCCGCCAGCCCAGCTTGCTCTTCTCGCTCGGGATGAGATAGGCGAGCCCCAGCACGAACAGCGGCGCGGTGCCGGCCAGCGGAATCACCACGCTGACGTCGCCGAAGCCCAATGCCAAGAGCAGGAGGAAGACGCCGCCATTCTCCGCGATGCCGCCCCCGATGAAGTAGAGCAGGCTCCGCCGGCTGCAGCGCAGCGAGCCGAGGTTCCCCGAGGCGGCCACGAACGCGGTCACCGCGATCAGGGCCGCGGTGACGTTGATCGTGGCGCCGAGGAGCGGCCCCGCCGATGCCAGGCCGAGCTTGCGCAGGATCTGGACCGTGCCGAAGCACGAGGCCGCGATGAATGGATACGAGAGATCCCGCACACGAAACCCGATGTATCGTCCGCTCAACGATAACAAGATGGTGCCCGCGACGATGACCAGCGTGCCCCCGACGATGGGCCCGGTCACCCGCTCGCCCAGGAGCAGGATGGCCAGCCCGCTGGCCACCAGCGGGGTCATATTGTTGACCGCGGAGGCCACCGGCGCGCCGACCTTCTGGATGGCGAAGACGCGGAAGAGCCGGCCGCCGGTGGTGCCGATCAGGCCCGAGAGGGCGAAGTACGGGACCGCCCGCCACGTGAACTCTTCGATCGGGACGAGCCACGCGGCGGCCGACCACGCGGCGACCGCGCCGACCACCACGTTGATCCAGGCGCCGGCGTAGAAGGTCGAGCCCCGCAGCCCGCGCTGGATGAGGATGGTCGCCGACGCGGTGCACAGGGCACTCGACAGCGCCATCAGGTGTGGCGTGGGCAGCAACGCGGCTCGCTCGACGGATCAGCCGATTTCGGCGCGGAGGCGGTCGTGCAGCGTGGCCAGCTGCTCCGTCATCGCCGCGACGGAGCGCGCGCCGGCCTGGAAGATCGCGGTGGCGTTCAGCGCGACCCAGCCGAAGCCCATGGCTTTCAGCGCGGCGACCCGGGCCACCACCGCGTCGTGGTCGGCGTAGAAGGTCTTGCCCGCCGCGTCGCGGGGCGGCGGGGCGACCATGCTCTGGAGCCCGATGGCGCCGGGATCGCGCCCGGCCGCCTCGGCGTGGCGGTGGATCGCCTCGATGGCCTGCCGCGCGTCGGCCGCGTCGGTGACCCGGCTCGCCAGCCAGCCGTCGCCGAGGCGGCCCACGCGCCGGAAGGCCGCCTCCGAGTAGCCGCCGATCCAGAGGGGCAGGCGCCCGCCCTGCGGCGGCTTGGGCTCCATCGCCATGGACACCGTGGGATAGTGCGCGCTCGTGAAGCTCACCTCGGCGTCGGTCCAGTAGGCGCGCAGCAGGCGGATGGCCTCGTCCATGCGCGCGCCGCGCGTCCGGTAGGGCTCGCCGAGGGCCTCGTACTCCGACTCCTGCCAGCCGACGCCCACGCCGAGCCGCACCCGGCCGCCCGACAGCGTGTCGAGCGTGCTCACCTGCTTGGCCACCAGCGCGGGCTGGCGCTGCGGCAGCACGAGCACCTCGGTGCCGAGGGTGACGCGGGTGGTGACGGCCGCGATGTAGGAGAGCGCCATCAGGGGCTCGAGGATCGGCATCGCCGGGTTGTAGGGGCCGCGGGGGCGGCCCTCGATCGGGACCCCCATGACCACGTGGTCGAAGATGTCGATGTGGTCGTAGCCGATCCGCTCGATGGCGCGGGCGAGCCCGGCCACCGCGGCCGGGCCCTCCCGGTAGGACACGCTCGGAAACTCGACGGACAGTTTCATGAATCCCTTCTCCGGTCGGGACTATTCATGAACGGGCTCGACCGAGACCGGACGGGTGGCGCCGTGGGCGGCGCCCGCGCGGCCGTGCGCAGTGGGCCCCCCGAGTCCGGTGCGCCGCTCGAAGAGCGGCGAGTCCGGCGAGTGGGTGACGAAGCCGGCTGCGCGGGCGCCGCCCACGGCGACAGGACCCGTCCGTCTCACGCGTTTTCCGTTCATGAATAGTCCAGGCTACCTCCACGCGTCGACCGAGAGCGTGGTCTGGTACGCGCAGCCCATGATGCGCCAGTAGCCGTTGGTCTCGCCCCCGACGACCACCACGTGGATGTCCTCGCGACGGAACATCGCGATCAGCTCCTCGGGCGCCGCCGCGAGCTTGGACGCCCACGGCTCCTCGCCGAAGGTGGCGCGCGGATAGAGGTAGTTCTGGACGAGCTGGTAGTCCCAGTACTCGCCGGCCGGCATCCGCGCATTGTCGTAGAGCCAGTCGATGAGCGCATCCTTTTTCAGGAACCCGCCCCGGTCCACGAACTGCCGCGCGGTGATGGGATCCAGCAGGAGGGTGGGCGGGGTGTGCGGGTCCATCCCGCGGAACATGTTGCGGACGTGCTCGCGCCAGTAGCGCTCCCGGAGCCCGAGGGTGAAGGCGGTGGAGCGGCAGCCGGTGAACACGCTGACCGCGCTGTCGGTCGGCCGGAAGCCGTGCTGGACGTGGAAGGGCTCCCACGGGCTCCGCTCCTCGTTCTCGCCGAAGGTCACGCTGTTGTACGCGTAGTTGTTGCCCATGGAGCCCATGTAGGTGAGGCCCGGGACCGAGCCGCCCTGGAGGTTCTGCGAGAGGAGGCCGTAGGCGCGGCCGATCGTCGCGTTGGCGTGGTTGTGGGGGCCGAGCGCGCCGGTGCCGACGTTCATCGCGATCTCGTGGCGCATCGGGCCGTTGACGACCGCCATGGTGGCGAGCGAGCTCGAGCTGCTGCCGCGCGCGCTCACGCCGGTGGCGGCCAGGGCCAGGATCACCGGAAAGTACGCCGGCACGGCGCCGGCCATGACCGCGTTCACCGCGACCTTCTCGACCGTGTACTCCCAGGCTTCCCGGAAATGGGTCGGCCGCATGCGCCCGACCACCTCGTCGGGCCGGCGCCGGGTGCCCGCGAGCATCGCGGCCACGCGCTCCTCGGTGGGGAGCACGATGGGCAGCTTGTCCGTCCAGTCGCGGTCGAGGAAGAGGCGGTGCAGGTTCTCTTCCGTCTCGGGCTCGACCAGCCGGGGCGTGGACCGGTCGAAGTCGATCGCGCCGCGCTCGTCCTGGGCGAACGGCCGGGTCAATCCCTCGATCACCTCCTGCATGACCGGCCGCCGGCTGATGGGATCGCGCCCGTCGATGTAGGCGCGCAGCTCCGCGGCCGTCTTGCCCATGACCGGCTGGGGCACGAACGCCTGGCGGAGGCCCGGCATGCCGTTCTGGGCCGCGACGGCGCGGACCACCCGGTCGAACTTGTCGGTGTGCAGGGCGACGGTCGGGACCCCGTACGCCGCCTCGATCGTCATCGCGTGCGCGGCGACCGCCGGCGCGCAGGTGCTTCAGTGGCCGACGCCGACGATGGCCGCATGCCCCCGCGCCTTGATCTCCTGCCAGGTCGCCGGATCGTCCTTGAGATACACGCTCGAGATCGGCTTGACGATCGTCTTCACCGCCGGCATGTGCACGGCGAACCAGGCCTGCATCTGCTGGAGGAAGACGTCCGAGTCGTCGAAGCGGCAGTCCACCAGGTAGACCGTCTTGTCGTGCAGGGTGTCGAGCCGTGGGGCCAGCTCCTTGCGGGTGATCTTCGGAGCGAAGCCGACCGGGTTCAGGACCGTGAGCTTGCCGTTCGTCGCCATGGTGGTCTGCCTCCGTGGCCGCCAGTCTACAATGAGCGCGCCTTGACCTGCTCGGGGACCGGCTGCTAGGCTTCGGCCCACCCCATTCGCATTCGCACTCCATCAAAGGAGATGAGCATGAGGCGACCGCTCTCCGGGCTGGGCCTTGTCGTCCTACTCACCGCGATCGCCGCGGGCCCGGCCTGGCCCCAAGAGCCTTACCCCACCCGGCCGATCTCCATGGTGGTCGCGTTTCCGCCGGGCGGCGTGGCCGACAACACGGCGCGGCCGGTGGCGGCGGTGCTCGAGCGCATCCTGAAGCAGCCGGTGACCGTGCTCAACAAGGCGGGCGCGGCGGGGGCGGTGGGGTACCAGGCCGCGGCGACCAGCAAGCCCGACGGCTACACGCTGCTGATGGCGCTGGTGAGCGTTTCCGTGCTGCCCGAGGTGGACAAGCTCTTCGCCCGCCCCCAGAACTACACGCGCGAGCAGCTCACCGGCATCGCGAGAATCAACGCCGATCCTTCCATGTTGGTGGTCCGGGCCGACGCGCCGTGGAAGACGCTCAAGGACCTGGTGGAGGACGCCCGGAAGCGGTCCGGGGAGATCGTCTTCACCTCCTCCGGCCTCTACGGCGCGGCGCACATCCCGATGGAGATGTTCATCAAGGCGGCCGGCATCAAGATGCGTCACCTGCCGACCACCGGCGGGGGACCGATGATGAACGCCATGCTGGGCGGCCACGCGCAGCTGGTGATGACGCCGGTGAGCCTGGCGGTCGCCCACGTGAAGGCGGGCAAGCTCCGGCTGCTCGCCCACAGCGGTACCGCCCCGGTGGCCGCGTACCCGGAGGTCCCTTCGTTCAAGTCGCAGGGCTACGATGTCGAGTACACCGCGTGGGCGGGGCTGGTAGCCCCGAGGGGCACGCCCCCGCACATCATCAAGATCCTGCGGGATGCGACGCGGCAGGCGGTGAAGGAGCCCGAGGTGATCGCCTCGCACGCCAAGCTCGAGACGCCGATCGCCTACATGGACGCCGACGAGTTCAACGCCTGGTGGGCCAAGGACGCGGCCCGGCTGGCCGAGGTGGTGAAGCAGATCGGCAAGGTGGAGTAGCTCCCGGCCGCGCCATGACCGTCGACCGTGTGGCCGGCCTGGCGCTCGTGATGATCGGCATCATCACCCTCTGGGAGAGCCGTGTGTTCCCGCTCGGCTCGCTCCACCGGCCGGGGCCGGCCTACATGCCGGTGGTCCTGGCCTTGCTGCTGATCATCTTCGGGGGGGCGGTGTTCGCGATGGGCCGGCACGCCCGCCGGCTGGCCGAGCTGGGCTGGTCGGAGTGGCGGCATGCGGTGGCCATCTTCGGCGCCTGCGCCTTCGCCGCGTGGGGGCTCGAGCGGCTCGGCTACCGGCTCACCATCGCGGTCGTGGTGGGCTTCCTGTTGCTGGTCGTGGAGCGCAAGGGCTGGGCGCTCGGCCTCGCGCTCACGGTGGCGATGGCGTGGGGCTCGTTCTTCGTCTTCGACACGCTGCTGCGCGTCCCGCTGCCCCGCGGGCCCTTCGGGCTCTGACCGTTGCTCGAGACGCTCCAGAACCTGGCCCTGGGCTTCCAGGTGGCCCTCACCCCCGGGGTGCTCTGGTACGGCTTCATCGGCTGCCTGGTCGGCACGCTCGTGGGCGTGCTGCCCGGCGTGGGCCCGCTCGCGGGCATCAGCCTCCTGCTGCCCGCGACCTACGGCCTCGACGCCACCCGCGCGCTCGTCATGCTGGCCGGCATCTACTACGGGGCCATGTACGGCGGCTCGACCACCTCGATCCTGATGCGCATCCCCGGCGAGGCCGCCTCGGTGATGACGTGCATCGACGGCTACGCGATGGCCCGCAAGGGCCGCGCGGGGCCCGCGCTGACCATCGCCGCGGTCGGCTCCTACGTGGCCGGGACGGTGAGCGTGGTCGCGCTCATGTTCCTGGCCCCGCCGCTGGCCGCGTTCGCGCTGCGCTTCGGCCCGCCCGAGTACTTCTCCCTCCTGCTGCTGGGCCTCCTCGTCCTCGCCTACATGAACACCGGCTCGATGCTGAAGGGCCTGGCCATGGCGGCGCTGGGCCTGCTCCTCGGCATGATCGGCATCGACCAGATGAGCGGCTACTTCCGCTTCGCCTACGGCGTCACCGAGCTGGGCGACGGCATCGGCGTGGTGCCGGTCGCGGTCGGGCTCTTCGGGCTCGCCGAGATCCTGCTCACCGCGGGGCAGGACAATCCGCCCGCGGTGATCCGCCCCCGGCTGCGCGACCTCCTGCCGTCGCGTCAGGAATGGCGGGACGCGCACATGCCGATCTGGCGCGGCACCGGGATCGGCTTCCTGATCGGCATCATCCCGGGCTCCGCGCACGTCATCTCGACGTTCGTGTCCTACGCGATCGAGCGCAAGATCTCGAAGCATCCGGAGGAGTTCGGCAAGGGCGCGGTGGCCGGCGTGGCGGGCCCGGAGTCGGCCAATAACGCGGCCACCTCCGGCGCCTTCGTGCCGATGCTGGCCCTCGGCGTGCCCGGCGTGCCGGTGGCCGCGTTGCTGCTGGCCGCCATGATGGTGCACGGGGTGACGCCGGGCCCGCTGCTGATCCAGCAGGACCCGCGGCTCTTCTGGGGCTTCATCGCCTCGATGTACGTGGGCAACGTGATCCTGCTGATCCTCAACCTGCCGCTGGTCGGCCTCTTCGTGAACCTGCTGCGGGTGCCGTACCCGGTGCTGTACCCGATCGTGCTCGTCTGCTCGATCCTGGGCGTGTACGCGGTCAACAGCAGCGTGGTGGACGTCTGGATCATGCTGGCGATGGGCGTGGTGGGCTACCTGCTGCGCAAGCTCGACTTCGAGACCGCGCCGATCGTGCTGGGGCTCGTGCTGGCGCCGATGATGGAGCTGTCGCTGCGCCAATCCCTGGCCATGTCCGCGGGCAGCTACGCCATCTTCATCACCCGGCCGATCTCGGTCATCCTGCTCGCGATCGGCCTCATCCTGGTGGTCCTGGCCCTGCGCCCGCTCCTCTCACGCACGCTAGACTGGCGCTCCCGCCTCGCCGTCGACACCGATGGGTAGTCCTTCATGACTCCCTCTCCCTCCCCGGGAGGGAGAGGGCTGGGGTGAGGGTGGGGCGCCGGCGCACGGCTCGCCCCTCACCCTGCCCTCTCCCCCGCTGGGGGAGAGGGAGATATAGAGGAGAGGTATGGCTGAGCATGCGGGGGTGGTTAGGCGGCGGGAGGACCCGCGGCTGATCACCGGGGCGGGGGAGTTCGTGGACGATCTCCGCGTGCCCGGGTGCCTGCACGCGGCGATGCTGCGCTCCCCGCACGCGCACGCGCGGATCCGCGCGATCGACGTGGCGACGGCGCGCCGGCTGCCCGGGGTGGTGGGCGTCTACGTGGCGGCGGATCTGGGGCCCGCGGGCGAGCCGATGCCGATCTACGCGCCGCACCCGGCGCTGCCGGTGCCGTGCAAGATCATGCCGCTGGCGCGCGAGCGGGTGCGCTTCGTGGGCGAGCCGGTCGCGGTGGTGATCGCGGAGGACGTCTATCGGGCCTGGGACGCCCTCGACCTGATCCGCGTGAAGTACGAGCCACTGCCCGCGGTGGTGGACGTGGAAGCCGCGCTGGCCCCCGGCGCCCCGATCCTCCACGAGGAGATCGGCAGCAACGTGGTCGCGGAGTGGCGGCAGCGGGTGGGCGACGTGGACGAGGCGCTCCGCACCGCGCCGGTGACCGTGCGCGCGCGCATCCGCCTGGCGCGGGGCGGGGCGCACCCACTCGAGCCGCGCGCGCTGGTCGCCCAGTGGAAGGACGCGCGGCTGACCGTGTGGGGCGCGGTGCAGATGGTCCACCGCCATCGCGGGGTGATCGCGGGCCAGCTCGGCCTGCCCGAGGAGCATGTGCGGGTCATCGCGCCGCCCGACGTGGGCGGGGGCTTCGGCACCAAGGGCATGTACTACCCCGAATACATCGCGGTGGCGGAGCTGGCCCGGCAGCTCGGCCGGCCGGTGAAGTGGATCGAGACGCGGCGCGAGCACACCCTGGTGGCCTGCGTGGAGCGCGACCAGGTGCACGACGTCGAGATCGCGGCCACCCGGAACGGGAAACTGCTCGGGATGCGCGACGACTTCCTCCACGAGATGGGCGCCTACACCATCTCCGGCCTCAACCTGCCGCAGAACGCGATGATCCACTCGGTCGGCTCCTACGTGATTCCCACACTCGACCTGCGCTTCCGCGGGGTGATGACCTCCACCACGCCGGCGGGCGCGTACCGCGGCGCCGGGCGCCCATACGGGACCGCGGTCATCGAGCGGGCCATGGACGCGCTGGCGCGGGAGCTGCGGATGGACCCGGTGGAGCTGCGCCGGCGCAATCTGGTGCCCGCCGACCGGCACCCGTATGCCACCGGCCTCACCACCGCGGGCCGCGGGCCGGTGGACTACGATAGCGGCGACTACCCGCGCTGCATGGAGCTGGCCCTGGAGACGCTCGACCTGCCCGCGGCCCGGACGGAGCAGGCGCGGCTCCGGAAGGAAGGGCGATACCTCGGCATCGGGGTCGTCAACTACGTGGAGGCCACCGCCACCGTGCCGAACGAGAGCGCGGTGGTGCGCGTGCATGCTGACGGCGCCGTCACCGTGGTCAGCGGCGCCGCGCCGCAGGGGCAGGGGCACGTCACGATGTTCTCGCGCCTGGTCGGCCGGCATCTGGGCGTCGACCCCGACTCGATCGAGGTGTTGACCGGCGACACCGCGCTCGTGCACACGGGCGGCGGCACCTACGGCAGCCGCACCGCCGCGATCGGCGGCAGCGCGGCGCTGCTGGCCTCGCGCGCGGTGCTGGAGAAGGCGCGGCGGGTGGCCGCGCACCTGCTCGAGGCGGCGCCGGCCGACATCGTGGTCGAGAACGGAACGTTCTCGGTGCGCGGGCTGCCGAGCCGGACGCTGGGATGGCGGGAGGTCGCGGCGGCGGCGCATGCCGGGCGGGTGCCCGGGGAGGACGCCGGGCTCGAGGACACCCACGTCTTCAGCGTCGAGCAGTCGAGCTATGCCAACGGCAGCCACGCGGTGGTGCTGGAGGTGGATCCGGACACCGGCGCGGTGCGCATCCTGCGCTGGATCGTGGCGCACGACTGCGGCCACGTGCTCGAGCCGGCGATCGTGGACGGCCAGATCCACGGCGCGGTGGTGCAGGGGCTGCCGGACGCGCTGAACGTCCAGCTCGCCTACGACGAGGGCGGCCAGCGCCTCACCGCGACCCTCATGGACTACGTGCTCGCCACCGCCGCCGACGCGCCGCCCAGCTTCGAGCTGCGCCACCTCGAAACCCCGACCCCCCTCAACCCACTCGGCGCCAAGGGCGCGGGCGAGGGCGGCATCATGCCGGTGCATCCCCTCATCGCCCAGGCCATCGAGGACGCGCTGTCGCCCTTCGGCTGCGGCCGCATCGAGCGCGTGCCGGTGACGCGCGCCGACATCCACGCCATGGTGCGCGCCGCGCGCAACGCTCCCCCTCTCCCCTCTGGGGAGAGGGCAGGGTGAGGGGCCGGTTCCTCGCGCGCTCCATTTCCACCCTCACCCTACCCTCTCCCTCCCCTTGGGAGGGAGAGGGGGAAGTCAGCTTGACAGCTCGCGCGCCGGCAGATAGACCTGCCGTCATGAAGACCCTCTCCCCCGAAGCCGTGGCGCAGTACCGCCGTGACGGGTTCTACTTCCCCCTCCGCGTGCTCTCGCCCGAGGAGGCGGCCGGCTATCGCGCGCGGCTCGAGGCGGTCGAGGGCGAGCGGGGCGGCCCGCTTGGCGGCGAGTTCCGGCACAAGGGCCATCTGCTCTTCACCTGGCTCGACGAGCTGATCCGCCACCCGCGCGTCCTGGACGCGGTCGAGGACATCCTCGGCCCGAACCTGCTCTGCTGGAGCTCGAGCTTCTTCATCAAGGAGGCCCGCGATCCGGCCTTCGTGTCCTGGCACCAGGACTCGACCGAGCCGGACGTGGTGACCGCGTGGGTCGCCTTCTCGGAGAGCTCGATCACGAGCGGCGCGCTGCGCATGATCGCGGGCACCCACACCGAGCAGGTGGCGCATCGTGACACCTTCGCGCCGGGCAACCTGCTCTCGCGCGGGCAGGAGATCATGGTGGAGGTGGACGAGGCGCGCGCGGTGGACGTGGTGCTCCACCCCGGCGAGATGTCGCTGCACCACGTGCGCATGTTCCACGGGTCGCCACCCAACCGCTCCGCCGATCGCCGCATCGGCTACGCCATCCGCTACATCCCGACGCACGTCCGGCAGGTGGCGGGGGCGCGAGACACCGCGACGCTCGTGCGCGGGGTGGACGCGTACCACCACTTCGATCACGAGGAGCCGCCCGCGGCCGACCTCGATCCCGCGGCCCGGGCGCGGCACGCCGCCATCATGCAGCGGCAGGGCGAGCTGCTCTACCGGGGTACCACCGCGGAGCGGTTCCGCTAGCGCTGCTGCGTCTAGGGGATCAGTTCTCCGACGGAGATGGGCGAGTCGGGCGCCGAGAGGGGGGTGACGGTCTCGCCCACCCGGAGTGTGGCGACCGTGGTATAGCGCCATCCGTACCGCGCGGCGGCATCGGCCACCGGATCGCGGTGCACCTCGAGCGCGCGGTCCACCAGATTGACGATCCAGTATTCGG
>WNFD01003697.1_pt1 | contig 15363 bp, 9 predicted proteins | sample 5400491 | NCBI WGS metagenome assembly WNFD01 (sample SAMN13153343, study PRJNA577476) | soil metagenome | isolation source: 120 cm saprolite under Douglas fir tree site 2 hole 2 replicate 2 | place: USA:California | collected 2015-04-18
CGGGCGCTCCGTGTTTCCAGACTCCCAGGCAACCTTCGGTACGTCCTATCCGGGGAAGACTTGCAGCCTACCGATCTTCCCTCTCTCGCGGGGTACGTACCTACTCCTCCTGCTCATCGTCGCGTGTGCAGTTGTATTAGATATAGTCTATCGAGTATAGTCACGCTTGTCAAGTGCCATCAATCTGCGATTGTCAGGCTGATTCACTCACCAGTACCCTGGGAGGAGGTATTGGATGTCCCCATGCAATACCTGCATCAATCCAGCTTTCAATGGCATCCTGGCCTTGTCTGACAGCTTCCTCGTAGGTTTTACCGTGCGTCTTACATCCTGGAAGTTCAGGTACCGTGACGATATACACATTGTCTTCTTCACTCCATTGAATGCCCATGGAGTAATGCTCATACTTACTGTTCACTCTTGCACCTCTTTTAACTTTCTGAGGATATTTCGTACATCCTTCTCCTGGTAAAGTTCAGCATCGTCACCATCGGCTCCAGCCAGCACAACCATGCCGGGTAGATTTGGATGTTCCCACACTGTATGACTTCCCTTACCTGGTCGCGCATAGAAGCCCATCTTACGTAACATTGCCTTGAGCTCTCGAATTTTTTTGGGCATGTGTCAAAATTGGACAAGAAGCCCTGCCAGTGCAGCTTATGACAGTATACCCCATAGTACCTATGGATTGCAATTACACATGGAAAGGCCTCCTGCCACAGCCTCCTCTAAAATAAAGAATTCAACGGATCATAGTATGATATACAGCGAATGTGGACCAAAGCGGAAAAAAGCTCCAACACCATTATAGCTATCGGGACTTTTTCACTTTAATACCTGGCCTTCAAATGAGGAGTTGTTCGCTCACTTCTTCTTAGTCGTCAAAACCAGCGGAGGCAACGAGAATAACCGGTCAGCCACCAGATTGCCACTGAAGCTAAAAGGCTTCAAGCCTTTTATGGCGCTTGTGTCGACCTCTATCTCCACGGCAGGAACGTAGCCGCCCTGCTTCTGCACCAGGATACTGTATGGCGCCTGGCCAGCAACGTGCTTCACAGCGTGAGGCACGTACCACGACACGGTAATGGTGGAGATGCAGTTCTTCGGCGTCTCCGTCAAACCGCCAAACATCGCGCGTCCCGGCAGATCGCTGGTCAGCGCCGTGGGAGCGCCCAGGCTATCGATGACCCATAGCCCCTTGGAGTTATTGAGGGTGTAGCCACGGGCACCGAGCGAGTAGTTCCCGCTCGGGCAGTAACGGGCAGAACTCGGGAAGGATTTATTATATTGTGAACAGTCTTTGGTCGGGCCGGTATCGCCTTGTCCACCCGGTGGTGAGTTCGCTGTATTTGGTTTGCAGAGTGGCTTGCCCGTGTCGAAGCCGTCGCCATCTAGGAACTGAGCCGAGGCAGGCGCATAGACGCGGATGTAGTCCGCGTAGGTATCAAAGCCATAAACAGGGCCGGTCTGGTTATAAGTGAGCGTGATCGTCAGTTGATGGGTCGCGCCGCCGTGCGCATCCAGGGTGATAGAGTCATGCTCGGTCGTGTGGACGTACTGGCTGGCCTTGCTGATGCTGATGTTGGCCTGTACTACCATAAAGCCGTCCTGCTTTGAATAGGTATCCATTGCGCCGGTATATCCATGCTCTACCAGCCACGCCTCGGCGGCGGGGTTATTGAAATAGATCTCCAGGTCGCGTGACTGGATATCTTTGACTGCATTTTTGGCAATGACGATAAGCTGGCTCACCGGCAGGTGGCGCACCTTGTCAAGCAGGAGCTTTCCTACGAGAGAAGTGAAACTCTTACGGGCTTCGTGACCGTAATTATTGGTCTTCTGTTGTTCTATAGCGATAGCGGCGTAGTTCTGCTGGTAGTAGTGCAGCCGGTCTTCCAGGTTTTTTGCGGTAATGACCTCACCGTATAGGGGTACCTTAATGGGCCCGACCACGTCAAGAATGTGGCTAATCACCAGCGGCGTGAGAGCAATGTCGCCGTCGACAGGCCCGCCACCTTCCTCCTGGAATACTTGCATTGCCAGCCTGGCGCTGGTTGGAAAATCGCCGGAAAGGTTCGCATCACGTAATCCCCAGTTGCCAAAATTCATCCAGCGGTACTGCGGCGGGGGGAGGCGCCCCAATTCTATACCATTGCCGGCATAATCGAGCAGGGCAACATCGCGCAAACTAAAGGGGGCCATGCGCCCATCCTGGATTTCCAGTATGCCATACTGGCCGGTGAAACCGCCGCCGGGGCGCAGTTCGGCCCGGTCCATCGTCTGCACGAGGAAACGGCGATCGTGTCCAACACCCAGCAGCCAGGAAACGATACTCACCAATCCCTGGGCCTGCACGATGGCATTGCGGGCTGTGGGTAACAGCGACAACGCAGAGGTTAATTGTGCTTTCTGCCTGTCGCTGATTGGCAAGTCTTTCAACTGCACCTGGCTCATCTGGAATTGTACATCGTCAATATAGTAGAGGGCGTGAACCATGGCCCCTTCGATTGCCGTTATATCTGACACGGTGATGAGCGGCTTGTTAGAGCCACTGGCAAGTGGCGAGCTATGAATAATGTTGGCGCCAAGCATGGCAACATTGCTCATCTCGCTGCCCATGCGCGATATATCCAGGCCGACCTGCACCAATCTCTGTGCCATAGTCAGTTTACCGCTATACTCCGGCGCAAATTGCGTAATAGCATCCTGTACATCGGAGCGATTTACCAGTTGCTGTAACTCTATAAAATCGCTTTCTGCCTTGTTAAAATCACCCTGTGCCTGCAGCAATTTCGTTGCGTTCAGCGCCGCCATGGGATTGCTTTTAGCAACACTAAGCACGTTCTTGACATCTAGCAAGCGATCGACGCCGTCTGCGGCCAGCCCACGAATGTTGCTGTAGACACTGTAAGCAGCAAGGCCTATTCCCACCGGCATAACTATGGTGAGTATTAAAGCTGCTACCAGGGAAATACTGAATATACGCCGCCACCGTTTCTGCTGCCGCTGCTGGCGCTCATCGCGCACCCGGCGTTTCCGCACCAGGCGCCGCTGCTGTACGCCCTTCTTGAAGGAAATATGGTACCGACCTTCAGGACAAAATGGCACCACAGCTGTAGTTAAATCAATTGCATTTACCACTTCAGCTTTAGAGGAAGGAACCAGGGCATGGACTTTGAGAGCTCGACGCTTTCCTGTATCCTCGTCGTCTTCGGCCACTTCATCATCTAAAGCCTGTGCGTCATCCAGGGGACGGTCGAGGTTCAACGCGATATTGGCATTCCCCGCTGTACCTGTCTGTTCTGGCGATTCCACTTCCTGATTTACGGAGATATCTTCAATTGCCGTTGGCTGCTCTTCTTCGGGTGTGGTCGGCGCTGCTTCAGTAGGAATTGTTTCAATGTGGGCTGCTTCGAGATGTGATGCATCGATGGATGCCGGTTCGCTAGGGCGAGTCTCACTTTGAGTGAACTCGGCAGGTATCACCCCTGTGGATGGTGATTCGCCAGACGTGGTCCCGGTCGCTTCTGCCCCGGCAGGCGCCGTGTCGTCAATTACTGTTTCAGCAGGCCCTTCACCCGCGGCTTCGGTTGCTATGGCAGGTTCTGACGTGTGATCAACTAAAGCTAAGCCGGGCAACAAGGCACGAAAACCCCAGGGCCTTCCATCTTCATGCTGCATCAGGCATTGTTGAGCAAACCTCTCAAGGGTTTCCGGCGCGATATGATGCTTTAGTGCGATCTCGTCGATAGAATCTTCGGATGTGAAGTAATTTCGCATAGCGACATAAAATTTATTAAAACGTTTCTTTTCTCTTACATTTAGCGCGCTGGTATCCACCTCTTCCCACGAAGAGATATCATACACGTGTGTCGTTACTGCCGGGGTATCCTCTACTCGTTTGTCGGGCAAGATTCACCTCCGCTCATAGAAACTCCGTTCTGGATACCCGTCTCCGTTCACGGGACGGGAGGAAAGAACGCTGCACGCAGGCAGTCTCCCCTTGCGGGGGAGTGTTTTTGAACGGAACACTCAAACCGCCCCGTTAAGGCTGGCCTGCGCCAGTATCGGGCATTACTGCCCATATTCCCTTCGCCACTGACTGCCAGAGGGAAAGAGGATTAGGGAGGCGTCCTCAATGTCTGGCCGATTGCCATTAGACGGCTCGCAGTTCAGTTGACTTCAAACGGCACCCTGCACACTGTGCAGCATACCTTGTCCAGACTAGTCTCGCTGTTACCCCCGTGAGTCTCCCACTGGCAAGGTGGGTTCGCTCACAAGCCCATCTCGTTTAGGGGATGGGTGCTTGACTTTAGGCCACATAAAGCTTAAAAATCAGTGAAATAAATGACTGTCTCTCGAAGCATGGAACTATTCTCATTGTCCTCTATACATCTCTATAATAAATGACGCACCAATAGACCAAAACATCACGATGAGATTGTAACATGTAGATAGGGCTATATAGAAGGGGAGAAAGGTTAAAAACTCATTAATAGCCAGAGCCATCGAGGATATTGATATGCCTGGCAGCCAGGAGCCTCTCTCCCCCAGCATGACTTTCTGCCGGCTACCACGCAAGTTCTGCTATTACTAATACGATGCTAGAGTCTAGTTTGTGGCAAAAGCAATCACCCTTTGAGTATCCTCCTCAAGAACCTCCCTGTATAGCTCTCTTCGGCTTTCGCCACATCCTCCGGAATGCCCTGGGCAATCACCCTCCCACCGGCGTCGCCGCCCTGCGGCCCCAGGTCGATGATCCAATCGGCTGTCTTGATCACGTCCATGTTGTGCTCGATCACGATCACTGTGTTCCCGGCGTCTACTAACTTGTGGAGCACATCTAACAGGCGCTGGATGTCTGCAAAATGCAGCCCCGTCGTTGGCTCGTCGAGGATGTAGAGCGTCCGACCAGTTGCCACGCGGCTCAGTTCCCTGGCAAGCTTGATGCGCTGGGCTTCGCCGCCGCTGAGGGTTGTGGCGCTCTGGCCGAGTTTGATGTAGTCGAGCCCCACGTCGTGGAGTGTCTGCAAAATGCGCGTAATCCTGGAGTGATCAGCGAAGAAGGCGAGTGCCTCCTGTACGTCCATGTCGAGCACCTCGGCAATGTTCTTGTCCTTGTAGCGGGCAGTGAGCGTCTCGTGGTTGAAGCGCATACCTTTGCACTCTTTGCAGGTGACCCACACGTCGGCCAGAAAGTGCATCTCGATCATGTTCTGGCCGTGCCCCTTGCAAGTTTCGCAGCGCCCACCAGGCACGTTGAAGCTGAAGCGGTCGGCTCCGTAGCCGCGCTTGTGGGCCTCCGGCGTGGCGGCAAAGACCCTGCGTATCTCGTCAAAGACGCCAGCGTAGGTAGCAGGGTTGGAACGGGGTGTGCGCCCTATCGGGTCCTGCGTGATGTTGATGACCTTGTCCAGTTGCCCCAGACCATCGATATAGTCATGTGGACCAGGTGTAACCTGGGTGTCATGCAATGCGCGCGTCAGGGCAGGGTACAGCGTGCCGTTAACGAGGCTGCTCTTGCCGCTGCCACTCACACCCGTGATGCAGGTCATCAGCCCCAGCGGGAAGCGCACATCGATGTGCTTGAGGTTGTGCATGCGCGCTCCCACGACGGTCAGCCAGTTGCTGGCTGGCTTGCGGCGCTGCCAGCCGTTGGGTGCAATGACCGCCAGTTCTCCGCTGAGGTAGCGACCGGTGAGCGAACCAGAATGTGCGGCGACGACTTCGGGTGGTCCTGCTGCGACAACCTCGCCCCCCAGTATGCCCGCGCCTGGCCCCAGGTCGATCAGCCAGTCGGCACTGCGCATGGTCTCAGCATCGTGTTCAACCACGAGCACAGTGTTTCCCATGTCGCGCAGTTGCAGCAGCGTGTCGAGCAAGGTGCGCTGGTCACGCGCGTGCAGGCCGATGCTCGGTTCATCCAGGACGTAGAGGACTCCTACCAACCCGCAGCCGAGCTGGCTGGCGAGGCGAATGCGCTGCCCCTCGCCACCGGAGAGGGAAGGCGCTGTGCGGTCAAGCGTCAGGTAGTGCAGGCCAACGTTGAGCATGAACTGTAGCCGGTCACGCGTCTCTTTCAGCGCTTCGCCCGCGATCTCGACCTGTTCGTCGCTGAGCCAATCGTAAAGGCTATCCACCCATTCCAGTACATGATCAAGCGCCATCGACCCTACTTCATGGATCCCTTTCCCGCCGAGGGTGACGGCCCGAGCCTCGGCAGAGAGTCGTGTGCCGCCACAGGTGGAGCAGGGCTGCTGGCTCATGAAGCTGGCGTACCAGCGCCGCGTGTGGTCCGACCTGGTCTGGCGGAAGAGGCGATTGATGTGGTAGATCAGCCCCTTGACAACGCGTGTGCTCTCGCCGGACCAACTGCCCTCGTCCCATTCGTTCTTGTGGGTGAAATGTATTCTCTCGTCGCCGGAACCATACAGAATAACGTCGCGGAAACTCTGTGGCAGGTCCTGCCAGGGCTGCTTAAGGTCCACCCCGTAATGGTCGGCAATGCCTTCCAGTTGGCCCAGCGGCCAGTTCGTCTTCTTCTTACGCAGGTTGCCGTACCAGCGCAGGGCTCCATCCAGGATCGAGAGCCGCGCGTCCTGCACGATGAGCGCGGGATCGACTTCTAGCTTTGTCCCCAGGCCATTGCAGTCGAGGCACATGCCGGCGGGCGAGTTTGAACTGAAGTGCTGCGATGTCATATCGGGAAAGCTCGTACCGCACTGCGAGCATACGCGCTTCTCGCTGGCTATTGTTTCATTGCCGCCTCCCAGGTCAACCACAAGCATGCCGTTGCCCAGGCGCAGTGCAGTTCGCACCAGCGTTACCAGTCCCGTGCTGAATGCCTGGTAGACATCCTCTGTTCCCGCCGGTACCTCCAGGCTCGCCACCAGCAGTTCTATGGTGTGCTTCCTGTCCTCGGCCAGGGTGATAGGTTCGTTGAGGTCTACCGGTGTGCCATTGATGCGAGCGTGCTGGTAGCCATCGCGCAGGCAGCGTTCAAGGACTTCAGTATGCGTGCCTTTGTGCTGGCGCACGATTGGGGCCAGCAAGCGGAAGCTGGTACCTGCGGGCAGGGCAGCCAGCCGCTCTGCAATCTCTGAGGGTCCCAGGGGTTGTATAGTGCTGCCACAGCGCAGGCAATGTGCGGTGCCGACACGCGAGTAGAGCAGTCGCAGGTAGTGCAGCACTTCGGTCACCGTACCGACCGTGGAGCGGGGGTTCTTGCTGACCGTCTTCTGCTCTATAGCAATGGCCGGGCTCAGGCCGCCGATGAAGTCGACTCTGGGCTTCTCGACCTTCTCCAGGAAGTGCCGCACATATGGCGAAAGGCTCTCGACGTAGCGCCGCTGCCCTTCAGCGTAAATGGTATCGAAGGCAAGCGAGGACTTGCCGCTCCCGCTGACGCCGGTGAGCACGACGAACTTGTAGCGCGGGATGGTCACGTCGATGTTCTTGAGGTTGTGTTGCTGCGCGCCGCGTACAACGATCTTGTCGGGCTCCAGGCTGCCTGCTGGTCTCTCGACGGCAGGATGGGAAGATCGAGGGCGGGATGGACGAGCATTGACCCCAGGTATAACATCGAACAACTCATTCCCCTGCCGGGTGACAGCAGCTACATCCTCCTTGGGAGGTGGTGGTGATCCTACGTCCTCTTTAGCATCAATTGCTGTATAAGACCGGGGCATATCCGAGTACCAGGTGCCCTCGTTCTCGTCGTCCTCCAGGTCCTGCAGGTAGCGTTCGACGGGGATGTAGATCTTTGGGTCGTTCTCATATATGTACCGTAGCTGGGGGAACCTATCATCGATATCCGCCATGAGTTCGGCGATAGAGTCAAGGTAGGCCAGGTCACCCGTGGTGAAGGTCTTCTGCTCTGCAAGGTCCCAGGGTCGATTCCAGGGCAGTAGTTCGACCTTGTTGAGCGACATCAGGTCCAGCAGCAGGTTGCCACAGATGAAGGGCAGGCCGCAGTGGGGGAAGAAGCCAAAGCTGCGCGGGTTGGCCTGCTTTGTACGGCATAGCTGCCAGGCTGCGCCAGCAAGTATGAACTGGTCGCGCGGCACGTCGCAGGGGTCGAAGTCAATATGCAGGTCGTCAAGCTGGATCTCGTCAAGCTGGGCGTCTACCAGCACCCAGCGCTGTTGACTGGCATTCCAGTACTCGCAAACCCAGTGGTCCCAGTTCCTGTGATCGTCAAAGTACGCGGCGAAGCCCACGCGCGCACGAGCTGCTATGCCGCAATGGCGCAGCATAGCGCAGGTCATGGTAGCAAAGGTCCGGCAGTTGCCGACGAAGCGCAGGTGCGGTGGGCGGGCGATGGTCAGGGGGCGTTCGTCCATTTCTTTGATGCTTGCCAGTATCTGTGCGATGGAGCGCAGGTGTACTTCATGGCGGCGATCGCTCCTTGTCTTCACATTGTACAGGCGGGCTGCATGGCTGTGCATGAGGAGGCCCTGCACGATCCTACTGAGCGCCGGTATGTCGCCGGGCAGGCTTGCAAACATCTCTGCGTGTTCGTGTGGGTCGGTCATGATTCCGGGTTCGGCGTAGTAGCTCAAGACGGCGGTGAGGACAGCAGTCATTCTGTGTGATCTCCCTTGGTGAATGATGAACGTCGTAGCATTGACAATGCTAGCATGCTATAGCTGACACCTGCTGTCATGATCTCCTACCTCTAACCTCTATCTTGTATCTAACGTAGATAATATGCTAGGGTTATAGGGGTAATGAAAGGTTTTTCCATGGCGTCAAAGACATCGCGTATCAATAGATTTTCGCAAATAGTGCGTTTCCTGCGGGTTTCGCGTCTACTTTTGTGGACGATCTGGGTTATTTATCGGGAACGCCGCCGCGTGATACGCGCTCGCGAACGCGGCAACTACGAGGTCCAGCCCAATGTAGAAGTGCTGATCCAGGTACTGGTGGTCTTCCGCAGGACTGCCGTGAAGCTCGGCGTATTGATGATTAAGCTGGGGCAGTTTCTCAGTTCCCGTGCAGACCTGCTGCCGGAACGGGCGCTCGAAGTGCTCAGTTCGCTGCAAGACGAGGTGCCTCCCGCCCCATTCAGTCACGTCGTTTCCGTCATCGAAACGGAACTGGGTAAACCAGTCGAGCAAATATTCAGTGTGCTGGAGCGTAAAGCCACTGCCGCCGCCTCGCTCGGTCAGGTCCACAAGGCTGTACTCGCGGCTACCGGGGAAGAGGTTGCTGTCAAAGTGCAGCGCCCCAACATCGATCAACTCGTACGCATGGATTTGAGCACCATCCGCTTTGTCATCTGGGTGATTAACCGCTTAGTCGACGTCGGTGAGTTTATTGACCTGATGGGCTTCTACCGGGAATTCAGGCGTACCATCTTTGAAGAAATAGACTATATCACTGAAGCGGCCAACGCAAAGCGCTTTCAAGAGATGTTCAAAGATAATCCCACCATCTCCATCCCCAGCGTCTATGATGACTACACGTCCCGGCGCGTCCTGGTGCTGGAGTGGGTGAATGGCATCAAGGTCAATGACTACCCCGCGCTTGAGGCAGCAGGTATCGACCGCCTTGAGGTAGCCAAACGTACCGTGCAGACCTATTTTTACCAGTTCTTTGAAGTGGGCTTTTTCCATGCAGACCCGCATCCTGGCAACATCTTTGTGCAAAAAGGTCCCCCGGGAGAAGGGCCGGTCATCGTCTTTGTTGATTTCGGTATGGTCGGCTCCCTCACCAAAAATATGAAGAAAGCGCTCAAAGACCTTTTCTTGGGCTTCCTATCGCGGGACTCGCATGGCCTGGTAAACGCCTTGCAGAGGCTGGGTTTCATCGGCGAGGGGGCGAATATGACAGCTATCGAACGCGGGATGGCGTTGATGATGGAGCAGTACTACGGTATAACGATGGGTGAAGCGCGCGATTTGGAGTTTCCCGAGGTAGCGCGGGACATAGAGTCATTGCTGTACGGCCAGCCATTCCAGGTCCCTGCGCAGTTCGCGTTCACTGGTCGAGCTGTGGGTACGCTATCGGGACTGGCAACGGGCCTCGCGCCGGAGTTTAACCTCGTTGATGTTGCCCTGCCATACGCGCAAAAGTTCCTCGGGTTGACCGCTGAGGGCGCGGGCCAGACGATCCAGCAAATCCTCAGCCAGTTGCTGGACACAGGTCGCATATTGTTGACGCTGCCAGGCTCACTGGAGCGCGTCGTCACAAAACTCGAGACAGGGCAGATCGAAGTCAGGCTCGCCGGAAGTGCGCAAAACGGCAGGTCACGCCGCCGTGGTCGCAGGCGGAACAACGGCAACGGAAATGGCAGCGCGCCCGGCATTGGCGGCTTCGCCTGGGCCTTGATGTTCGCTGCAACGCTGGTCGGGGGCATTTTCCTGATGAATATACACCAACCTACCCCTGGTTGGTTCTGCCTTGGCCTGGCCGGTGTGACAGTCCTGGGGCTGCTGGTGAGGAGATGAAAGATCGCGAAAAATGGATCTTCTGCACACAGGTGCGTGTATGCCTTGCAGCTCTCATGTAGAATGACTGTACACTACATAATTAAAGAGATCGCATGCTCCAGCTCTAGAGTAGTGGGTGTAGCAGGAGTAGTGGGTGTACTTTAGCATGCAATGTAATTTAAGGAGATCGCATGCTCCAGAGGCTGCGTGCAGTTCGGCCCGCGAGGCTGAGCGCCATCGAGATAGCCGAGGGAGCGCTGCTGGCAGATATTGCCGTGGTGTTCCAACTACTCAGCATCTACCTGCCCATTGGCGGGGGCTATCCTGCTCTGATGGTTCCTATCCCCTTTGCGATACTAGTGTTGCGGCGCGGCCTCTACGCTGGCATCATGGGTTTCTGCGTCGCGCTCTTCCTCATCGTTGTACTGACCGGGCCGGCCAGCGCTGTGCTCATGGGACTGGAAGCGGGGGCTGGGCTATTTCTCGGTGTGACCATGAAGTACCGCCTACCCGATTTTCTCCTGGTACTGCTGGGTGTGACGTGCTGCGCTTTCCTGGTTTTTGGCGTTATCCTGCTCGCTAACATAGTGGCTGGCGTGCCTTTCACCAGAATGATCATATCTATCCACAAGAGCTACCTCAATGGCCTCATTGTCCTGGGATTCATCTCGACCCATGTTGGTCTGAGTGGCTGGTGGCAGCACAGCGCTTACCCGTTCCTGCTTTCGCTTACGCAGGTAATCCTCACCTACTGGCTGCTGGTCGTTTTCCTGGTTACATGGACCGTTTTATGGCCCGTTGTCATCGTGGTCTATTTCATTACTAATTTCTTCGTACGCCTGCTGGGCTATGATGTGCGCCCATTCCCTGGGGGTGTCATAGACAGGTTATTTCACTGGATACTGCGGCTTATCATCCGGCTGGCCGTCAGGCTAGGGCTGGGGAATTACTGGTTGACGCGCTCTCTGATCAAAGAGGTGCGCCTGCAGGGGATGAGGGGACAGGAAGCAAAGACATGAACGACTTTCCCCTCATCGATATCCAGCACGTCACCTATACTTATCCCGATCAGCAGAGCAAGCGAGTGGCTGTACGAGAAGCTTGCGCGGCCGTCTATCAACAGGTTGCCTCGCTGCCTGCGTTGCAAGATGTGAGCCTCCAGGTAGGGCGCGGAGAATACGTCGTGATACTGGGTCATAACGGCAGCGGTAAATCGACGCTGGCGCGCCACTGCAATGCCTTGCTTACACCTGGGAGTGGGCGTGTGCTGGTAGGAGGAATGGATACGGCCGATCAGGCCAACCTGCGTGCCATTCGCGATATAGTTGGCATGATTTTCCAGAATCCTGATAACCAGATCATCGCTACTGTGGTTGAGGACGATGTAGCCTGGGCCCTGACGGTGCGCGGCCTGCCCGCTTCACTTATCCGCGAGCGCGTCGCCTATGCCATGATGGCGGTAGGCATTACTGACATGGGCAAACTGCCGCCGCACCAGCTCTCCGGTGGGCAGCGCCAGCGCCTGGCGATTGCCGGGGTCCTGGCACTGCGTCCGCAGTGTATTATTGCCGATGAAGCCACGGCACAACTCGATCCGCTCTCGCGCATGGAAATTGTGACATTGCTCCACCAGCTCCGGCTAGAATACGGCCTGACGATTATCCAGGTCACCCATTTACTGGAGGAGGCTGCGCTGGCAGAGCGGGTTGTAATAATGGAGCAGGGACAGGTTGTAATGGATGAATCCCCGGCCACTGCCTTCGCTGACCTGGAGAGACTGCGCCGCTTGAAGTTAGCCATTCCCGAACCCGTCGAGCTGGCCGCTCGCCTGCGTGCCGCGGGCATCGCAATTTCACAGGAGGCTTTGACGACAGAAGCTATCGCAAGGGAGCTTGCGCATTGACGGACCCGATTATCATCACCAAAAACCTAGCGCATACCTACCAGTCGGGTCCGCTTTCGCAGGCCGCGCTGGTCGATATCACCCTGGAGGTCGCACGAGGAAGCTGCGTCGGCATTATCGGCGTTACCGGCTCGGGCAAGTCGACGCTCGTGCAGCATTTCAATGGCTTGCTGCGCCCTACCTCCGGCACTGTCATCGTCGATGGGCTGAATATGAACGCGGCAGGCGTGGACCTGGCCCAGTTGCGCCAGCGAGTGGGCATGTTGTTCCAGTTTCCAGAGGCGCAACTCTTCGAGCGCACTGTCTTCGCAGATGTTGCTTTTGGACCCCGGCGTATGAAACTGGGTCGGCACGAAGTGCGAACTCGCGTGATCCGTGCGCTGGAGACGGTGGGCTTGCCGCCTCATGACTACGCGCAGCGTTCACCTTTCGAACTGAGCGGTGGGCAGATGCGGCGTGTTGCCCTGGCGGGAGTCCTCGCGATGTCGCCATCGATTCTCATCCTTGACGAGCCAACCACGGGACTGGACGCTGAAGGACGGGCCGAGTTCTATTCTTACCTGCGCCGTATCCGGGAGAAACAGGGTGTCACCATCGCTGTGATCTCGCATGACATGGCCGAAGTGGCGGCGCTTACCGATTGGCTCTTTGTCCTGTACAACGGGCGCCTGGTGCTTCAGGGAACGCCGCGCACCGTCTTTAGCCAGGGCGATCAACTGCGGGAGTGGAGGCTGGCAGTGCCGCCGCTCAGTGAACTGCTGGCGGCACTGCGCAGGCAAGGTCTGGCCATTCCTGAAGAGGTCTTCACGCTCGAGGATGCCTTCACCTTGTTGCAACAGGTATATAAAATGCCACGGACGCGCAAGCTATGATGATCTTCAAAAACATCCCCATAGGCACTTACCTCCCTGGCAATAGCCTCCTGCATCGCCTGCAGGCCAGGACGAAGCTGCTGCTCTTTCTCTGCTTCATCATATGCCTGTTCGTGGCAAATCATCACCAGTGGCGCTTCGCGCCCTATATTGCCATACTATTACTGCTATGTACAGGTATCGTCCTGTCAGGTATTCCACCCCGCGAGTTATGGCAGCGCATGTGGCTGCTGGTGCTGTTCTCCATTACTGGCGCTATCTTTACACTGCTCGCGCCGCCGGTGACGGGGCAAAAAGTCCTCGCAACATTCGGCCCGTTCCCGTTCCCACTTGTCCAGGTCTACGGAGCAGCGCTGGTCTATAGCCTGTTGCTTGCACTCTATATCCTCGCGTTACTGCTGCGCACTCCGGCTATGCGCCGCTTGCGCCAGCACCTCTGGTTTCGCTTAAGTGGTGCAGCACTTGTAGTGATCACCACGAGTATACTGGGCAACCTCTGGCTTACCCAGGTTACATCCAGGAGCTTAGTGGTTGGTCCCGTTCTAGTGACCTACGACAACGTCTGGTTCCTCCTGTCCGGCTTTACCTTCTTTCTTGTGCTCTACACGCTTGCGCTGCTGCTGACTATGACGACTACACCGGTTGCCCTGATCGAGGGTATGACGCTCCTGCTCACCCCCCTGCGCTGGCTGCGCTTACCCGTCGATGATTTTGCCTTGATGACATTGCTCGCGCTGCGCTTTATTCCTACGCTGATAGAGGAGATAGGGCAACTGGTGAAGGCCCAGGCTTCGCGAGGAGCAGATTTTTCGCGCGGCACGATCCGCGAGCGCTTGCAGAGCATATCCGCGTTATTTATACCTTTCATGCAAGGAACACTGCGCCGTGCCACCGAGCTTGCGATGGCGCTGGAGGCGCGCGGCTACCAGGGCGAGGAACGTCCAACGCCGCTGCACGAGACCTCGCTGGGGATAATCGATTATATGGTATTGGGCATGGTTGTAATTGTCATGGCGGGGGCGCTGCTAGTATAGCAGGGCACCCTTTTTCTGAACAGCCCCCTAAAAAGAATCTGTCCTTGCGTCTATACATATGAGAAAAATCTGAAGTAGAAGTTCATCCCTTAGATCGCCTGGAAACCCACCCCCTTCGAGGGGATGGAAGGAAAGGCGTTCCTTGTTGGGAGGGGGGGTGTAACTCACCGAAATGTCGCTCTTGATATCACATGCATGTTGTGATAGAATAGCTGTGTGAAACAAGTGATCTCTGCCAAACTCAAACTGCATACAACGCCTGAACAATTCCAGGCTCTCCGCTGGACGCAACTGGCCTATCGGGATGGCCTCAATGCGGTGAGTCGCTATGCCTATGAGCAGGGGAAAACGAGCAGTAATCAGAAGTTGCACCAGGGCATGTATGCCACATTGCGTGCCAGGTATCACCTTCCTTCGCAATTAGCCTGTAGTGTAGAGCGGCAAGTCGCGGCGACCTACAAAGGTCTGTGGACGAAGGTGCAGAAGAATGCTCAGCATCGCAAAGCTGGGATCACCAAGAAGCGATTTAAGGGGGTAGATCAGCCACCCACATATGTTTCCCCGACCATGCAGTATACCTATGAGCGGGATTATACCTTCAAAAGTGAGCAACAGGTAAGCCTAAATACCCTTGAAGGGCGCATCACGCTCTCCTACCAGGGATACCATCCCCATATTGCCTTGATCCAACAAGGAGCACGCATAGGGGATGCTAAGCTCTGGTACGATCAATCCAAGAAACGCTTCTACCTGCTCGTCTCCTTGGAGCTAGAGGTTCCTGATCCGACTTTTGAGAGCCACAAGGAAGTCATTGGGGTTGATGTTGGGATACGCTATCTGGCTGTCACATCCACATCGACAGGGGAGCCGACCTTCCATTCGGGCAAAGCGGTACGAGAGCGAGCCAACCATTACGCGAGACTGAGGAAACGCTTGCAACAGAAAGGCACTCGGTGGGCGAAACGTCGTGTCCGTCGCATTGCCCAACGAGAGAGACGGTTGAAACAGCAAGCGAACCACACAGTCTCAAAACACATCGTGAGAACTCACCCACAGTCCCTTATCGGGTTGGAGCAGTTGCATGACATCCGTGAACGCGTGAGGCGACGCAAACGCCGACG
>WNFD01013958.1_pt1 | contig 15359 bp, 10 predicted proteins | sample 5400491 | NCBI WGS metagenome assembly WNFD01 (sample SAMN13153343, study PRJNA577476) | soil metagenome | isolation source: 120 cm saprolite under Douglas fir tree site 2 hole 2 replicate 2 | place: USA:California | collected 2015-04-18
AAATCGAGGCGCGAGTATCCGCCCAGCACATAGACCGTCATGCGGCTCGCGTTCAGGGTGTTGATGACGAGGCTGCCGGCGCCGATCATCGGCTCGATCTGTGTCGACGAGCTGACGGTCTGCGGCGATTGGAACAGCGCCTCCACCTCCAGGCCGATCATCGGCGTGATGGCGTACGAGAAGCGCACGCCGCCACCAATCTTGTTTGAGAGACCGAACGTCTTGTCGTATTTGGTGAATGCGCCAAACAGGCCGACTTCGTAGCGGCGATCGTACTGCGCCTCCAGCCGCGTTGCCGTCAGCGCCATCACCACAAGTATCGGAGCGAGCTTTCTCACGTTTGGCCTCCGCCTCAGTTAGTCTGCCGCAGCTCGACGCGCCGGTTCTGCGCGCGTCCGGCTGGGCTCGTGTTCGGCACGACCGGCTGCGATGGACCGTACCCCTTGGCGACCATCCGCCCGGGAGCGACGCCCTTACTTGCCAGATACGCGCGCACGGCGTCGGCGCGTGCCTGCGACAGGCGCGTGTTGGTCGCCGCCGATCCCGTGTTGTCTGTGTGACCGGCGATTTCGATCTTGATGTCCGGGTTCGCGACGAGCGACGCCGCCACGATGTCGAGAATCGTGTACGAGTCCGGCTTGAGCGCCGAACGGCCCGACTCGAACGTCACGCCTCGAAGGACGACCGGCGTCTTCGCTTCGGAGAAGAGAATTGGGCAGCCTGCCGCGTCGACACGCGTGCCCGGCGCCGTCCCGGGACACTTGTCCTTGGTGTCATCCACGCCGTCGCCGTCGCTGTCCTTCGCGCGCTGGCAGCCTGACGTATCCACTTCCGTGCCTGGTGGAGTGTTAGGGCACTTGTCGATCCCGTCAGGCACGCCGTCGTGGTCGCTATCGATCGGACAGCCTGTGGTGTCGACTCTGGCACCGGCCGGCGTGTTGGGGCATTGATCGATACCATCGGGAACGCCGTCAGCGTCAGCGTCGGTCGGACAGCCCTGCGCGTCCACGCGAGCACCGGTTGGCGTGCCCGGGCACTTGTCGATCCCGTCGTACACGCCATCCCCGTCCGAATCCTTCGGACAGCCGCGCGCATCCACTTCGGCACCTTGGATGGTGTTCGGACAGGCGTCCAGACCGTCGTAGACCCCGTCGCGATCCGAATCGATCGGGCAGCCTCGGGAGTCCACGACGGCGCCTCGGGGCGTTCCCGGACACGCATCCTTCCGATCGGCCACACCGTCCTGATCGGCGTCACGGAACGCGCTCGGTCCGGTAAAGATCGAGAGTCCCAGGGAGCCGACGATGTGTCCGGCCCAATTGCCGCTTGAGAAGCCGGTGCTGGAGGAGTAGATCGCTCGGCCTTCGATACGGGCGGCGACCCGCTCGCCGAAAAACAGCCGGTCTCCAATCGCGCCATGGAATCCGTTGTCGGTAAAGCTGTAGCCGGGATTGTCGCGGAACTGGAGTCGACTGTAGCCGCCGAGGATATAGAGGAGGTTGCTCTCGTTGCCGATGTTGAGGACCAGGCTGCCGCTTCCCAGCGCCAGCGCTGCATTCGTGCCGCCGGCCCTCGGCGTGGGCTGCTGGTAGCCCAGCTCGAACTCGACGCCGATCGCTGGGCTGAAGAAGTAGCCCAGCCGCCCGCCCCCACCGATTTGATTGTCCAGTCTGAACGCGCGGTCGTAGCGGGTGAAGGACCCGAATGCGCCGATTTCGAACTGGTGCGTGCGCTGGCCGATACAGAGGGCAGGAAGGGCATTGAGACAGAGCACCAGCAGTGGCGTCCGCGCGCGCATGTCTCTCCCGGGTTGGCGGCACTCCACTCTAATAATCGGCCTCGGATTCAGAAACCCCTGTAGCCTCGATCACCAGCCGCTGGGTCCCCCCCCCCCCCCCCCCCCCCCTCCCCCCCCCCCCCCCCCCCCCCCCCCCCCCCCCCCCCCCGGTGCCCCCTGCCCCGGGCCTTAAGGGTGTCCGTTGCCGCCTCGGATGAAGCGCAGTGCCTGGGAGAGCTGCTCGGCCAGCGCTGACAGCTCGGTGGCGCCCTTCGCGAGGTCCTGGATGGCCCGTAGCTGTTCCGCCGCCGCCGCGGCGACCGCCTCGGCTTCTTGACTCGAGGTCTGCGCGCCGGCGCGCGCCTGCACGAGCGATTCGGTGATGCGAGTCGCGAGCTCGGCGCTGTGGCGCCCGACTTCCGCGACCTGGTTCCCGGCGCGCGCCGTCTCGGCGGCCGCTTCCGCGATGCGATCGAGGTCCTGAACCCACGCCGCCGAGCTCTGGACCACCTGGCTGAGGTCGCCGCGGATACGCTCGATGAGCTGCGCGGCGCGGTCCAACGCGCGTCGCGTGTCCTGGACCGCCTTGTTGACGTTGCGGGCCTCGCGGCCACTCGCTTCGGCGAGCTTGTGCACCTCATCGGCGACGACGGCGAAGCCCCGGCCGTGAATCCCCGCGCGCGCCGCCTCGATTGTGGCGTTGAGCGCGAGCAGGTTCGTCTGATTCGCGACGAAACCGATCGTTTCGGAGAACTTTTCGACTTGCGCCGCCACCTCACGCAGCCGCCCGACTTCAGCGGCGCTTTCTTCGGTCGTGGCGCCGAGGTCGGTCAGCTGGCGCACCGCGTTCTGGGTCGCCGTGCGCACGCGGTCGGTTGTCTTTTCCATTTGTGAGCCCGCCTCGCGCGTCCGATCGCCGGCTGCGGCGAGCTCGGCGGCGCTGTCCTTCAGTTGTCCGGCTTCGCGGGCGGCGGTGCTCACCAGCGTCGCCGCCTGACCGGCGCCGTGACTGGCGCGCTGGGCGGAGGCCGCGACTTCTTCGCTGGACGCGTGGATCTGCTGCGTCGTGGCCGTGAGCGTCTGCACGTACTGCGTCGTCTGATCGGACGCGCCGGTCACGGGGCGGAGGGAACCATCAATTGCAACCATGAGCGCGAGCTGCGGCGCCAGCAGCTCGAGCAGCTCGCCGTCCGACTGGCGGTACATCGTGGGATCGGAATGCCGCACGCTCCAGAGGCCGACGAGCTGGCCCGCATGGTAGAGCGGCACGAGCATCTCCGAGCCGGGTGTTTCGCCACCCGGCACCACGACCTGATCTCGCGCGAGGCCGTGGGCCACGACGGGGCGCCGCAGGCGCAGCGCTTCACCGGTGAGACCGGCGTCGGAATCGAATCGGAACGCGGCTCCGGGCTGCGCTGCCGTGTCGGCGACGAGCTCCATCTGACGCGTGCGCGGATCGTAGCGGGCAAATCCCATCTGTTCCCAGGGTACCAGTTGGCGCGTCAATTCCTGCACGCGCTGGAAGCTGTGGCTCAACGTGAGCTCTGCGGCGATCACCTGGGCGAGCCGCTGAATCAGGTGCAGCTCATCGGCGCGCACGCCCAGACGCAGCACCTTGAGACTGCCCCATGTCGCGAGGGCTAACGCGCCCGTGAGCAAGGCCCGCGTCTCGCCGGGGATGATGGCGTGTGCGAGGGCCAGCCAGCCCAGCGCGAGCGCGGCCGAGACGAGATAGACGATCGACTCCCAGCGCAGCGTGAGCCGTGCATCCACCCACGCGATCGTTTGTCCGAGAGCGAGCTCCAGGTAGAACGTGCCGTTCACGATGATCGGCAACAACACCGTCGTGAGCGCGATGACCCAGGCGTTGTCCGCCGACAGTGCCGCGGCTCCGGCCGCGCCGCTCAAGCGGGCGTACATCAAGCCGACGAATGTCGACCCCGCCGTCAGATGCGCCGCGTTCCCCAGCGCCGCGCGGAGCGGCAGGCGGCGCAGCAGCACGTCGCCCGCGAGCATCGCAAAAGGTGCCACGATGGCGGCGAACGCCCAGCCACGGCTGAGGATCGCGAACAGCATGACGCCCAGGACGTATGAGGAAAAGCCGTTGCCGGGGAGCGCGATGCCGTAACGGCGGGTGACGGCGGCGACGAGGATGAGCAATGCGCCGGCCAGCGGAAGATTTTCGCCCACCGGCACGCGGCCGTTGACGTAGGCAGCGAGCCCGGCGCCGAAACTGACGATTGCGGCGAGCGAAACCGCGACGCGGACGAAGAGCGCCGGCGCGGTCGAGAATCGCGAGAGGAGCCGCATAACGCTGTGGCGCAAAGTCGGCGCCGTGGCGCGGTGTGTCAAGCGCGACTATCGTTTACGCCATGACCGTCACAATCGAATACTGCGTCATTTGAAACTACGAACCTCGGGCCACCGGTCTGGCGGCCGAAATCCGCGATGCCTATCCGCACGCTGAGGTGCGGCTGATTCAATCCTCCGGCGGCGTCTTCGAAGTGGACGTCGACGGGCGTCGCGTGTACTCCAAAAAAAGCACGAAGCGCCACGCCGAAGCAGGCGAAGTGGTGCGGCTGATTCGCGAGGCGGCCGCCGGCAAGCGGTGAGAATTGCGATCTCCACCGGCGGCGGTGACGCGCCAGGCCTGAATGCCGTCATCCGCGCCGTTGTCCTCAGCGCGGTGCATCGCGGCTGGGAATGCGTGGGGATCAAACGGGGGTTCGGCAGCTTGCTCGGCGAGTCCGAGCTCATGCCGCTTGGCCCGCAGGAAGTCCGCGGCATCACCCACCTTGGCGGCACGATCCTCGGGACGTCGAATCGCGGCAATCCACTCAAATGGCGCATGCAGCGGCCGGACGGCTCCTGGGAAGAGCGCGACCGCTCGCAAGAGCTGCTCGACTCCTTCCGCGCGAATCGTCTCGACGCCATGGTTGCCATCGGCGGCGAGGGCACGCTCGGTATCGTCCTGAGCCTGTTCAAAAAGGGCCTTCCCGTAGTCGGCGTTCCCAAGACGATCGACAACGACGTGGGCGGAACCGTCGCGACGTTCGGATTCGACACCGCCGTCGCGACGGCGACCGACGCGATCGACAAGGTGCACACGACGGCGGAAAGCCACGAGCGCGTGATGGTCGTCGAAGTCATGGGCCGCTATGCGGGGTTCATTGCTCTCAACTCGGGGATCGCCGGCTCGGCGGACGTCATTCTGATTCCTGAGATCCCGTTCGATATCGACAAGGTCTGCGACAAGATCCGGCGGCGCGAAGCCGAGGGCCGTCATTTCAGCATTGTGGTGACGGCGGAAGGCGCCGTACCGAAGGGCGGCACGGTGTCGCTGGTCGACCCCGCGCACGAGCGGCTCGGCGGTATCGCCGACAAAGTGGCTCACTCGATCGAGCAAATGACGGGGAAAGAGACCCGCTCGTTGGTGCTTGGACATCTTCAGCGAGGTGGTGGCCCGACGACGTTCGATCGAATGCTCGCGCTGCGCTTCGGCGCGGCCGCCGTCCGCCTGGTCGCCGACCGTCAGTTCGGGATGATGGTCGCGTTACAGCCGCCGCGGATCGTCGCGGTGCCGCTCGAAGAGGCGCTCGCAGCTCCTCGCCGCGTGCCGCTCGACTCTGACACCATCGCGACGGCGAGAGACCTCGGTATCAGTTTCGGAGACTGAAGAGGGCGCCCGCCTTCTATATTCCCGGTCGTGCGCATCTCTCGCGACCATTTCCTCCCCCCCGATCCACACGCGTTCCTCGCTGCTGAACCGCCCACGGGGCGGGTCATCGTCATTGCCCCGACACGGGCAGCCTGCGAGACGATCGAATTAGCGCTGGGACTCACGCTCGAGACGCTGCTCGAGCGCGAGCACGGGGACGACATTCGACGCCTTGCCGGATCGGGCCAGGGGTTTGGGATCGTCGCGGGCACGGGCACAGGCAAGACGCTCGCGATCCGACGCATGGCGGAAACCATTCTCAAGGCGCCGCTGAAGGTCGGCGTCGTCAATCGCGAGCGTGAAGCGACACCCGAAACACCGACCTGGAACGTCGTCATCGTCACCACCGGCATCGCGCGCCGCTGGTTCCAGGACGGCCTCATCACGGCGCAGGACGCGCTCGTCGTCGACGAAATTCACCAGACGTCCGCCGAGATGGAGCTGTGCCTGGCGCTCGGCAAGCGGGCGCGTTGCCGCTTCATCTGGCTGTCCGCGACGGTGGATCCGAGTTTCTATGCGGACTATCTGGCCTCCGCCGAAACCTTGGAGACGCGGGCGTTCGATCCCGCCAAGGCGGCTCAGGTCAATATCCTGGCCGAGCGGCCCCTCGAGTTCTTGAACGATCGTTTCATAAAGCGTGTCATGCGCGAGCGGCGCGGCGTGGCGGTCTTCGTCCCAACTCGTGCCGAAGTCGAGCAGATCGCGAAAGAGCTTGGCGACCGTTGGCCCAATTTGGCGACCGCCTTTTATCACGGTGGCGAGCCGATTCGCGTCATTCGACCTTTCCTTGACGGTTTGGTCAAACGGCCCTTCCTGCTTGCCATGACCGCTGCCGGGCAGTCAGCGCTCAATATCCGCGGGCTCGATACGGTCGTGGTCTACGATGCCCGCTACACGAATGTAGTGGAGCGCGGCAAGAACGTGCTGACACGGGCATACCTGGGGGCCAACGAGATTCTGCAGATGGCTGGCCGGGTGCACGGGCGGGTCCAACACGGAGAGGTCTACATCCTGAGCGACCGCGACCTGGCGTTTGAGGATCTCCGGCCGACCGCTCCCGAATTCCAACTCGCTGGCGATGCAGAGCGCGTAGCGATCACCTGTGCTGCCATCGGTGTCGACGCCATGGAGCTCGACTTGCCGGTGCCACTCGATCGCCGCGCCTATCGCGACAGCGTGGAGCTCCTGACCGAACGGGGGCTCATAGAGCATGGCAGGCTAACGAGTTACGGCCGCGACGTCGAGGCAATGCCGGTCGAGCGGCCGTGGGGAGAGCTGCTCTATCACGCCGAGCCGCCGCTCGTTCCGCTCGTTGCCGTTGCCTCGAACATCGAGTCGCTGCATCGCATGACACGAGAGGAGCGGCAGCTCGGCGGCCTTATCGTGCCCGGTTCCGATCATATCACGGCGTACAACGTGTACGCCGAGGCCGTGAACAAGTACGGATACCTTGGCGAAGTCTATGGCCTGCCGCGCCACCTGTTTCGCGAAGACGAAATCGAGCGCTGGGCTGAGGAGCGGGGCGTGCTCGTGAAGGCGATCGAAGACATCGCTCTGGGTACGGCGTCTGTGTATCGTCAACTGGAGCTCCCCCTGCCGGCCAAACTGCCGTACGGCGACCGAAAAACGCTCGAGCTTTTTGCTGACCTTTTGGCCAAGATCATGCCTTTCGATCTCGTGATTGACGAGCAGACCGCCGACGGGCGCGAGGCGCGCGTGAGCCGCAGTTCGGTCTGCGGCAGCTGGGGTGCGATTGCCGGATCGCTTCGCTACTTCGCCGACCGCTTTGGGGTCCCGCGAGCGAGCATCGAGGGAACGCAGATCCCCGAGCGAGCCATTCGGCGGTACGCGCGCAGAGGCAGACCTGACGTGGTGTTCGAACGCCAGCGACGGGGGGGGCGCGAAGGACTGATGATCGTGCGGACGGTGGAGTACTTCGGCTTCACGCTCGACCGGGAAGTCGAGCCGCTCCCAAGTCCATTCCCTGAGGACCTCGCCGACTCGGCCCGCCGGGCGTTGGTGGAGGCTCTGCTAGCTGGCGAAACGCCTCATCCGGATCAGGGGAGGGTACGGCGGGCACTGGAGCGATACGGACACTATTGGCGTCGCTCGGGCGGCCTGTTGACCCAGGCACAGAGCGAGCAAGTCGCCGAGCAGATCGCGGCCCAGCTTGCGAGCGTGATTTCCTGGGATTCGTTTATCGGGACTCGGATTGCGCTCGATCCCGACGCGGCGATTCCCGAAGGCGAACGGCACCGGCTCGATGCCCTGCCCTCATCAGTCTTGCTCTACGGCGACCGAGTGCCGATGGATTACGAGGTCGAGCAGGGAGTCGGCGTGGTTCGGCTGCGCCTCAAGGAGGGGCAGGCCCGCCGGCTGCATCCCAAGGACTTGCCGCCCTTCGACCGGCCCGTTCGCTTCACCGTGACCCGCGGCAAGCACGACGCGGTACGCGCCAGCTCGGTCGACGAGTTGCGGCAGGGATTGCGGAGCCTAGGGAGCGTGCATCGCGCGCGCGTGATGCGTGGCGGGCGCCGGCCCCGGCGCCGCTAGGACTTCTGAGTCACCTCGAGCAGGGTTAACCAGAGAGCGTCGTAAGCGTCTTTCGCATCGGCGAGGGGTACGCCCGCGGCCAGCGCGATGGCCGAGCCGTCGATCACGGCGTCCCGGGCGGTGTCCTCGAATTCCGCGTTCCTGGCCGATCGGTCAATGAGCCCAGCCGCGCAAAGGCTGATCCAGGCACGAGCCGTCCCGTCCTCTGCCTGGCGGCGGAGCTCCTCCCAGCAGGCGTCCAACCCGCCCGCTCCGGCGCCACTGGCCAGCGCGCGCTCGAGCGCGGCGCTGCGGGTGGTGGCGATCTGGGAGGCGGCGGCCCGCAGCAACCGGCCGCGTGATGCGTAGTGATAGAGGATCAGGCCTTTGACGACCCCCGCGCGCCGGGCGACTGCGTCGAGGGTGAAGCCTTCGATGCCTCCGCGCTGCAGCGTTTGCACGGCGGCCGCGAGGATGTTGGAGCGGGTGGAGGCGGCGTCCTTAGGCAAGTTGATTGTCCCGGCGGTCAATGCTGGGGGTCATTAAGAATTCATTAAGAAGGACGCAAGCCGAAACCACCCAGCAACCTTTTGCCCTATGAACGAGTCTCATCTTGACACGAATCTAACACCCCGCTGCGTCCCGATGAAACCTTGGAGATGCAAGTTTTGTATGAGGATAACCAACCAATGATCGACAAACCTGTCAGCTCCGCGGGTACCATGCCCGCCACGTTTTCTCCCCTGGTGCGCGCCGTCATCGATTCCGTCACCGAAGGCGTCGTCATCTTCGACCAGCAAGGCCGTTTGTTGTACGCCAATACGTCGGCGCGACGCGTGATCGACGGGCAGAACGGCGACGTACGCAATCGACTGCAGAGTCTCGGCGCCCGGTTCGCTCCGCTGAAAAACGGCACGCAAAGTCTTGGCGAAGCGGCGATCCTTCCCCCGACCGGTGCCCTCACTCTCGCCGAACGCGAACGCCAGGCCATCACCGACACACTGCAAGACACGAGTGGCAAACTCGCCGAAACCGCGCGGCGGCTCGGCATCAGCCGCACGACGCTGTGGAGACGCCTCAAGTCCTACGGGGTGGACGGCTTCCGCGCCTCTCCCTAGCCTCCTAGCTTCTCCGGGGGATGGCCCCCCCCGACCCCGCGCCGCAGCCGTTCGTCATTGAGGAATACGTCCGTTGGTCCGACGTAGACTTCGCCGGCATCATTTTCTACGGTTCCTACGTGCGGCTGTTCGAGATCGCCGAGACCGAAATGTTTCGGCATTGCGGCCTCGCGTACGCTCGGATGTTCGACGAGTACGACATCTTTCTCCCGCGCAAAGCCGTACACAGTGAGTTCTACTGGCCGGCCCGCCTCGATGATCGCTTACGCATCGCCGCCTACGTGGGCAAAGTCGGTACAAAGTCTCTGACGCTTCACTTTGACGTCTTGCGACCGGACGCGGCCGCGCTCGGAGCCGCGGGATGGATGGTGCTGGTCTGCGTAGATCGGAAAAAGCTGAAGCCCACACCGCTGCCGGTGGGACTGATCGCGTCCCTCAAGCCGCACACGCTGAGCCCTGAAGCTGCGCGTAAGTCCCTCGGAGTCGCACCATCTCCTCGCTAAGAGCGGTCCCTGCCCTGCTCGTGCTCCTGACGTGCTGCGACGGAGGTGCACCCAGAGACACCGTCCGCTTTTCGCTTCCGGCGACGACGCATCGCTGCACCGATGGACGATCGATACTGCTCGAGGCAGTGAGTCCCGAAGGAAGCGGCGTGCTGGTGCGTTTGCATTTTCGCGACAGTCTCGTGTCGTCGTCGTATCCGGTCGTCCCACCGGGAGACACAACCGCGCCTGGTGCCGTGGTCGCGGTGCGGTACCTGCTTCGCGACGCGACGCACGCCCTCACTCTCGACAGCGGCGCCGTCCAAGTCCGTCGTGAGGGAGACAGGGTCAGCGGCCGCGCCGACGGATCGGGAATCGAGAACGCGATTCGGACTCCCACGCACATCCTGTATCACGACGTCTCACTTCCGGCGCGCACGGACACAGTGCCGTGCACCTTCGCGCCGTGACGACGTCGCGCGACGTACGCGTCGGCTTCATCGGATCGGGATTTGCCCGTCGCGTGCAACTCCCCGCGCTCGCTTTCGTGCCGGGGACCACGCCCACCGCCGTCGCCAGCGGCCACCGCGCCAACGCGGAGGCGGTGGCTCGGGAGTTCGGGCTCAAGCACGTCTTCACTGATGGCACGGAGTTGGCCCGCTCCGCGGACGTGGATCTCGTGATCGTCTCCTCCACGCCCGATACACACGCGCGCTATGCGGTCGCGGCGCTGGAAGCCGGGAAGCACGTCCTGTGCGAAAAGCCAATGGCCATCGATGCCTTTGAGGCGTCGCAGATGGTGACAGCATCCGAACAGCATCCCGACAGACTAGCCTGGATTGACCACGAATTGCGCTACGAGCCCAACCGGCGCCGGGCGCGCGAGTTGATTCGATCCAACGCGATTGGCGAGCTGCGCCACGTGGAACTGTCGCTCAAACCGTACCTGAGAGGGGACGGCCGGCCGCAGGCTTCAGACGCGCCGTGGAACTGGTGGTTCGATGCGTCGCGCGGCGGCGGCATCCTGGGCGCAGTCGGGTCGCACCTCATCGACCTGGTTCGGTTCTGGAGCGGCAGCGAGATCACGCACGTCGCCGGCCTGGTCGAGACGTTCGTCAAGCAGCGCAAGGACGAGACGGGCGCGATCCGTCCGGTCACCGCGGATGATTTCGCGAGCTGCGTGCTCCAAACCAGAAGCGGCGCCGTCGCGACCATCACCTTGAGCGCCGTCGCACACCACGGGCCGGGCCATCTTGGCCAGGTCACGGGAAGTGAGGGAACGCTGTTGCTCAGCGGCGAGACCAAGCTTGAGCTCGGCAAGTCCGGTGGGCCACTCGAAGATATCTCCGCTCCGGACGATCTCTGGGAAAAGACGAAGCCGAACAACATGTGGGCGCGCTCCTTCGTGCGGTTGCTGCGCGAGATGGTGCACGTAATCCGCGGCGGTACACCGCAAGGCGAACCCGCCACGTTCCGCGCTGGCTGGCAGGTCCAACGCGTGCTCGACGCGATCCGCGGCGGGCGCGGTGTCCAGTTAGATTGAGGCCGTGGAACAGACCTATTTCCGCAAAGGATTCGGGCTGAAAGGCGCTATCGAAGGCGCGCTCACGGCCGATTATCACAGCCGTGTGGTCGATCGCATTCGCGAGTCGGGATACATGCTCGTGGTGGGCGACCTGACATTCCGGCTCGCCGGCGAGTTCGGTTTTTGTTACGGCGTGGACCGCGCGGTCGAGTACGCGTACGAAACACGCACCAAGTTCCCCGACAAGCGCACCTTCCTGGTCGGCGAGATCATCCACAACCCGCACGTCAACCAGAAGCTTGCCGTGATGGGCGTTGAGTTTTTGCACCGGCCCGAAGGGCGGGACGGTGAGTTCGACTTCAGCGCGGTGAGCGCCGACGACGTCGTGATCCTCCCGGCGTTCGGCGTGACGGTGCGGGACTTCGAGCGGCTGCGCTCGATCGGCTGTGTGCTGGTGGATACGACGTGCGGGTCTGTGTTAAACGTCTGGAAGCGCGTCGAGGTGTACGCGCGCGACGGCTTCACCGCACTGATCCACGGCAAGAATTACCACGAGGAGACGAAGGCCACGTCGAGCCAGGTGAATAAGTATCCCGGTGGGACGTACATCGTGGTCCGCGATATGGCTGAGGCGCGCGTGGTGTGCGACTACATCGAGGGAGCGGGGAACAGGGACCAGTTTCTGGACCAGTTCAACGGCAAGATGACGCCCGGCTTCGATCCCGACCGCGATCTGCAGCGGGTCGGCGTCGCAAATCAGACCACGATGCTCTCGGGAGAATCGCTGGCCATCGCCGGTGAGGTAGGGAAGAGCATGGCGCGACGCTGGGGTGCCGACGCGCTCGTCGAGCATTTCCGCACCTTCGACACGATTTGTTCAGCGACGCAGGAGCGGCAGGACGCCGTGCTCAAGCTGATCGCCGGGCCGCTGGACCTGATGGTCGTGATCGGCGGCTACAACTCGAGCAACACGACCCATCTTGCGGCCATCTGCAACGAGAAGGTCACGACTTACCATATCGAGGATGCCGCCTGCATCGATGTGGAAGATGGGAGCATTCGGCATCGCCCGGTGGGCGTCCATGCGACCGAAGCGCGTCGCGAGCGGTGGCTGCCTGAAGGGCGGCTGACGATTGGCATTACGGCGGGCGCATCGACCCCCAACAACAAGATCGGGGAGACCATCGAGCATATCGCCGCCCTGCGCGGCTAGGCTCGTTTTCGGGTATATTTCGGGTATGCCGCTGTCGCGTTTCCATCCCGTCATCGAACGCTGGTTCTCCAATCGCTTCGCGGAGGCCACAGAGCCCCAGCGGCGCGCGTGGCCCGTGATTCAGGAAGGCGGCGACGTGCTGATCGCGGCGCCGACCGGCTCGGGTAAGACGTTCGCCGCCTTCCTTTCCGCTATCGACGGGTTGGTGCGCCAGGGATTGAGCGGCGAGCTGCGCGACGAGACGCAGGTGGTCTACATCTCGCCGCTCAAAGCGCTGTCGAACGACGTCCAGAAGAACCTCTCCGAACCGCTGGCTGAGATCCGTGCGAAGCTGAGGGAGCAGGGACTGCCCGACGCCGAGGTGCGGACGCTGGTCCGCACCGGCGACACGCCGCAGTCGGAGCGGCAGGCGATGCTCAAACAGCCGCCCCACATCCTCGTCACCACGCCGGAGTCCCTGTATCTGATCCTCACGTCCGAACGCGCCCGCGAGATGCTGCGGTCGGTGCGGACGGTGATCGTGGACGAGATCCACGCGGTGGCGCGCGACAAGCGGGGCAGCCACCTCGCGCTCTCACTCGCCCGGCTCGATGCGCTCATCGGGAAGCGGCCCCCCCCCCAGAGAATCGGCTTGTCGGCCACCCAGCGGCCGATCGAGGAGATTGCCCAGTTCCTCGTCGGAACCGGTCAGCCGCTGCCGACGATCGTCGACGCCGGCCATATCCGGACCCTCGATCTCGCTTTGGAGATTCCGTCCTCGCCGCTCGAGGCGGTGATGTCGGCGGAAGTATGGGAGGAGCTCAATACCCGCATCGCCGAGCTGATTTCGCAGCACCGCACGACGCTGGTGTTCGTGAACACCCGGCGGCTGTGTGAGCGCCTCACGATGCATCTGTCCGAACGCCTCGGCGCCGATCACGTCACGAGCCATCACGGCAGCCTGTCGCGCGAGAAGCGACTCGCAGCGGAGGAACGGCTGAAGCGTGGTGAGCTCCAGGCGCTCGTCGCCACCGCCTCGCTCGAGCTGGGAATCGACATCGGCAGTGTCGATCTCGTCATTCAAGTCGGGTCGACCCGGTCGATCGCCACGCTGCTGCAAAGGGTAGGTCGGGCAGGGCACCGGCTGGGCGCGATTCCCAAAGGGCGGGTTTTCCCGCTGTCGCGGGATGAGCTGATCGAATGCTGCGCCATGCTCCGCGCCACGCGCGAGGGCCGGCTCGATCGGCTGATCATTCCGAACAAGCCGCTCGACATCCTGGCTCAGCAAATCGTGGCGGCCGCGGCGGGCGAGGAGTGGGACGAAAACGATCTCTACGAGCGCGTGCGCTCGGCGTACCCCTATCGGGATCTCACACGCGCGGAGTTCGACGCCGTGGTGCAGATGCTGGCTGAGGGGTTCACGACCCGCCGCGGCCGGCGCAGCGCGCACATCCACTACGACGGCATCAACAAGAAGCTCACAGGTCGCCGCGGGGCACGGATCGCCGCGATCACCTCGGGCGGCGCAATCCCGGATCTGGGCGATTATCGCGTGATCCTCGAGCCGACCGAGACGTTCGTCGGCACGCTGAACGAGGACTTCGCGATCGAGAGCACGCCGGGCGACATCTTTCAGCTGGGCAACACGTCCTACCAGATCATCAAAGTCGAATCGGGTCAGGTGCGCGTGGCCGACGCCAAGGGCCAACCGCCGACGCTGCCGTTCTGGCTCGGCGAGGCGCCCGGCCGCACCAACGAGTTGTCGGAGGAAGTCTCCAGGTTGCGCCAGGATGTGGCCGACCGGTTGGACGATCCGCCGGCCGCGATGCAATGGCTCGTCGCGACGATCGGCATCACTGAAGCCGGTGCTCGCACGATCGTCGAATATCTCGGCGCGACGCGGCAAATCCTCGGTACGATTCCAACGCAGAAGTGTCTGGTGCTCGAGCGCTTCTTCGATGAAGCCGGCGGGATGCAGCTCGTGCTGCACGCGCCGTTCGGCAGCCGGATCAACCGCGCCTGGGGCCTCGCGCTCCGCAAACGGTTCTGCCGGAGCTTCAACTTCGAGCTGCAGGCCGCGGCCACCGAAGACGCCATCGTGTTGTCGCTCGGTCCGCAGCACAGCTTCCCGCTCGAAGACGTCTTTCAGTACCTGAAGCCGGCGACGGCCGAGCACCTGTTAGTGCAGGCGATGCTCGACGCGCCGATGTTCGGAACGCGCTGGCGCTGGAACGCGACGCGCGCACTCGCGGTGCTGCGGTTCCGAGGCGGCCGGAAAGTCCCGACTCCGCTGCAGCGCATGGAGGCCGAAGACCTGGTCGCCGCCGTCTTCCCCGATCAGCTCGCCTGTCCTGAGAACCTGGTCGGTGACCGGGAGATTCCCGATCACCCGCTGGTGAATCAGACGATCGCCGACTGCCTGCTCGAGGCGATGGATTTCCCCGGGCTGAAGCGTGTGCTCGAAGGGATGGACGCGGGACAATTCACGCTGATCGCCCGCGATACGAGCGAGCCGTCGCCGCTGTGCCACGAAGTCCTGAACGCCCGGCCCTACGCGTTCCTCGACGACGCCCCGCTCGAGGAGCGGCGCACGCAGGCGGTGATTACGCGCCGCGGCCTCGACGTGAAAACGGCCGACGAGTTCGGGAAACTCGATCAGTCCGCCATCGACCTCGTGCGCGCACAGGCATGGCCCGATCCCGAAACCGGCGATGAGCTCCATGACGCGCTGCTCATTATGGGGGCAGTGCCAAGCGCGGAAGCCGGAACTCACGCGTCATGGAAGGACAAGTACGACACCCTGGTTGGCGCCGGTCGCGTAACGACGCTGGATGGGCGCCTGTGGGTCGCGACTGAGCGGTTGCCGATGGTCCAGGCGGCGTTCCCGGGCGTCACGCACGAGCCCGCGGTCACCCCGCCGGAGCGCGAACAGGCAAAGGTTTGGAGTCGAGAAGACGCGATTCGAGAGCTGGTGCGCGGGCGGCTCGAAGTGATCGGACCGACGACCGCCTCGGA
>WNFD01006435.1_pt1 | contig 15355 bp, 11 predicted proteins | sample 5400491 | NCBI WGS metagenome assembly WNFD01 (sample SAMN13153343, study PRJNA577476) | soil metagenome | isolation source: 120 cm saprolite under Douglas fir tree site 2 hole 2 replicate 2 | place: USA:California | collected 2015-04-18
TCCTCCACGACGAAGCTGCGGCGGATCGACACTGCCCCATCATTCTTGACGAACGGATGCCAATTCGTGAACCGCGCCAACAGGCGAAAGAGGTGATACGGCACCGCCTTGCGATGGAGATCGTTAACGAACCAGCCGCATCGCGTCGTCCGCTCCGCCCACTGAAGAAACTGCACAATCTGCGGATCGGTCAGGTGATGGGTCAGGAGCGAACAGATCACGACGTCGATATTTCCCATCACGGCGTTGGAGAGTGCGTCGCCGACGATCCATTCAATTCGCTGGTCGATCCGCTGCGCCGGCGGTGTCGCCTCTCTCGCGGCGCGAATGGCGTCGGGGTTCACATCGATGCCGGTCAGCGCAACCGGAACTCCGCGCTTCGCCGCCCACGCATCGATCCGCCGCAGCATATCGCCATCGCCACAGCCCACATCCACCACGCGCAACGGCCCCGCCGCTGGCGGATGAGCCGCGATCAACTCTTCCAGCCACAAAATTGTAGGTCGATAGGCAAACGTTAGCCGGTTGACTCGTGCGATGTCATGCAGGCATCCGCGCAGCTCCTCATAGCTGCATGGCTGATCCATCATCTCGACCAGCTCCGCGCGGTGCGACAGATCGACCCCGGCAGACGGCGGCGGCGCTCCTCTCCCAGAAGAAAAGGCACGAGGATTTTCGGGAGGTCGCATCGGAGGAGACGGGATGGATTTCGCAGGCACGTAGACTCGGACAAGTATAGCGGCTTGAGACTAAGCCCTTCCAAGAAGGCATGCGCTTCTGTCGTTTGCAGCAGAAGCGTCGGAACGATCAGCCCTGGATCGACTCCGCGCGTTCGGAGTACCCGGAAATCTCCGATGCCCGTGCCTCGGCGTAGGCAGCAGCTCCCAGCAGCGCGCAGGTGTCGTCGAGGATAACGCGAACAGGAATCGATTGAAGCAGCGGTGACAGCCGTCCCTTATCCAGAAACGCCTGAAGGAACATGCCGTTCTTCAGCGTCTTCAATATCTTAGGAGCGATCCCGCCGCCGAGGTAGATGCCGCCCGTGGCCATCACCTTCAGCGCGATGTTTCCTGCCTCCGCGCCATACGCAGCCGAAAAGGTCTTCATAGTCTCAAAGCAAAGCGAGCTCGAACCATCTTCGGCGCACTGGCCGATAACGGCGTTGGGGTCCTCCGCCAGCATGCGGTCATGAAGCCACCCCGGCTCGTTGATCTTTTCGACGTCGCGAAGAAAAGCGTAGATGTTCTTGATCCCAAGACCGGAGACGACGCGCTCCCAGCTCACGCGCCCTTTAAGCGTACCGCGCAGATATTCGAGCAGAGCGATCTCGCGGTCGCTCCGCGCGGCAAAGTCGCAATGGCCGCCCTCGGAGGGAATCGGCCGGTGCCGGTTGCCGTCCCAGATAAGCAGCGCCTCGCCAAGGCCCGTGCCTGCCGCGATCAACCCGGCATGCCCGCTCGCATCCGGGTCGCCACTGTGCAGCTCAAAAATGCTCTCGGGTGCGAGCTCCGGGATACCGTACCCGTTCGCTTCCAGGTCATTGATCAAAAAAATGTGCGGAATCCCAAGCGATTTCTCGAGGTCGCGCTCGTCCAGCGTCCAGGGAAGGTTCGTCAGCTTCAGCCGCCCATCGCGAACCGGGCCCGGACAGCCGAAGCATGCCGCGACAATCTTATCCCTGTCACCGGCGGCAAGGAATTCATTCACCACGTCGTCGAGGCTGGCAAATTCGTGTGCCGGAAACTTCTGATCGCGGACCGGCTGCAACCGGCCATTGGCGAAGTTGTACAGTTCAAGGTGGACCTTGGTCCCTCCAACATCACCAGCAAGGATCATCTACGTGAGCTCCAGAGTACCCGTGGAATCGGAATCTTTCGGTGCTGGCAGCTTAGCCGCTGCCGCCCGATCGAGCAAGAGCGTAAGCCGTCCGCTCGCCGGACGAATGATCTGCGACGGGTACGTCTCCGGCTGATACGGACCGAGAAAGACGTCATGCAGCACCTGCGCCTTCTCCTCGCCCTCGATCAGGAACGCCACCTCCCTGCCCTGATTGATCACCGGCCAGGTCAGGGTAATGCGCCACGCATCCTTCTGCGGAACATGGTTCGGCACAACGATGTGACTCATCTCGCTCAGCGCGTCGGTATGCGGAAACAACGACGCAGTATGGCCATCGTCTCCAAGGCCAAGCAGAATGAGGTCGAAGGTAGGGGTCTGGGCGCCTTCGAGCTTGAAGGTATTGCGAATCACCGACTCATACCGTGCCGCCGCGACCTCCGGCTCGAGCTCACCCTCCATCCGGTGAACCCGCTCCGCCGCCAGCGGCACCTTCGAGAGCAGCGCCTCCTTCGTCATCCGATAGTTCGACTCCGGGTCGTCCGGTGGCACGCAGCGCTCGTCAACCCAGTAGAGCTCGATCCGATCCCATGGCACCTGTTTCAAAAACGCCTCCGCAGGATCGGCCAGCAGCTCAAACATCGACTTAGGCGTCATCCCACCCGAGATCGCGACACGGGCTATGCCGCGATCCGTAGCAGCCTTCAACGCGACATCCAAGAAGAACCGCGCAGCCGCCCGGGCGGTGGCCGCAGGTGTTGGCAAGACGCGGTAGGTGACGGTGACTGGCCGAGGCATAGCGTCCTATCTGTAGAGGATTAAAGTTTGCGCCACTTGCGTCCATCGCTCTTCATCAGAGCATCGGCTGTCGCAGGCCCCCAGGCGCCTGCAGCATAGTTGGGAAGATCGCGAATCGGATCGTTTGCCCAGGCGTGCAGGATCGGAGTCATCAAAGCCCACGTCGCTTCCACGCCATCGCGATGGGCAAACAGCGTCGCATCGCCAAACATCGCGTCGAGCAGCAACCGCTCATACCCATTCGCCGAGGACTTACCGAAGGCCTGGGCATAGCTAAAATCCATATTTACCTTGCTGATGGTCATCGTCGGCCCTGGAACCTTGGCTCCAAACTGCAGCGTAATCCCCTCGTCCGGCTGGATCCGCATGGAGAGCACGTTAGGCCGGATGCCTTCGCCGCCCTTGCCTTGAGCATCCTTGAAGAGCAGCTGCGGCGGCAGCTTGAACTGGATGCTGATCTCGGTGACGCGCCTCGCCAGCCGTTTGCCCGCGCGAATGTAGAAAGGAACTCCAGCCCAGCGCCAGTTATCGATTTCGAGCCGCAGCGCAGCATAGGTTTCGGTCTGCGAACGCGGATGGACGCGGTCCTCCTGCCGATACCCCACAACGGGCTTTCCATCGACGGCCCCGGGCCCATACTGCCCACGCACCGTATCGGCCGGATGAATCGGCTGAATGGCCTTCCACACCTTCACCTTTTCGGCGCGCACTGCATCCGCTTGAAATGAAATCGGGGGCTCCATCGCCACGAAGCTCAGCAGCTCCATCACATGGTTCTGCACCACGTCGCGAAGCGCGCCAGCTGTCTCGTAGAACGGCCCGCGGCCTTCGATGCCGATGTTCTCCGCCGCAGTAATTTCGACATGGTCGATGTAGTTGCGGTTCCACACATTCTCGAAGATGCCGTTCCCGAAACGGAATACCAGGATGTTCTGCACCGTCTCTTTGCCGAGGTAGTGATCGATGCGGAATATCTGGTTTTCGTCGAACACCTTATTGACTTCATTGTTCAACGCCTTGGCGGACTCCAGATCGTGGCCGAACGGCTTCTCGATGATGATGCGGACCCAGTTCTTGCCGTCGCCGCAGTCCCTGGGTCTGGCCATGCAATGCTCGCCCAGATACTTGATGATGTCCGAGAAATACTCCGGCGCGGTTGCAAGGTAGAAGAGACGATTTCCCATGGTGCCGTACTTCGCATCGATCTCGGCGAGCATCTCCTTCAGCGAATCATAGCCGGCAGGGTCATCGAAGGTCATCGCGTGGTACTGTATGCGGCTGACGAACTGATCGAGCTTGGGGTCGTCCCTTTCGACATCGCCACCACTGAGGATGCCCTCTTTCATGTCCTGGGCGAAGGTCTTCTCAAGCGGTCGCCGGGCAACGCCGACGACCGCGAAGTCCTTGGGGAGCAGATCCGACTGCTCCAGGTGATAGAGCGCCGGCAGAAGCTTGCGCTTGGTCAGGTCGCCCGAAGCCCCGAAGATCACAACAATGCATGGATCGGGCGTGCGCTCCGGCTGCGCAGTGGCGGGCGCGGTCGCGGTGGCGGTGGCGGTGATTTCTGTGGTCGGCATATCGATACCCTCTCGTGCTTTGTTAGCATTTCGCTGTACTGACAGCTATTAATCCTGCGACTTCTTCACATCGTGACCGCCAAAGGCGCCGCGCATAATGGAGATCATGCGATCGGTAAAATTATTCTCCTCACGCGAGCGCAGCCGGCGGATCAGCGACTCGGTAATCACCGGTGCGGAGATATTCAGGTCGATCGCCTCGGTCACCGTCCAGCGGCCCTCGCCGGAGTCCGGAACGAACGCCTCCAGACCGTCCAGCTTAGGATTCTTCGCCAGCGCATCCGCGGTCAAGTCCAGCAGCCAGGAACGCACCACCGAACCCTTCTGCCATATCTTCGAGATCTGCGGCAGGTCGAGGTTTAGCGGCGTCTTCGCGTGCATAATTGAGAAGCCCTCCGCATACGCCTGCATCATGCCATATTCAATTCCGTTGTGCACCATCTTGACGAAGTGCCCGGCGCCCGAAGGCCCTACACGCCCCCATCCTTTATCCTTAGCCGGAGCCAGCGTCTCGAAGATTGGCGTGAGCCGTTCGACCGGCTCCTTGTCGCCGCCAATCATCAGGCTGTATCCCTCTTTCAGTCCCCACACGCCGCCCGATGTGCCGCAATCCACAAAATGAAAACCCTTGTTCGTCAACTCGGCGTGGCGGCGCTGGGTGTCCTTGTAGTTGGAGTTGCCTCCATCGATGAAGGTGTCTCCCTTCTCCATCAGGGGCTCGAGCCTCGCGATCGTCTGGTCAACCGGATCGCCCGACGGCACCATGATCCAGACAGCGCGCGGCGCAGCAAGATTCTTCACCAGGTCCACAAGCGAGTTGACGCCCAACGATCCCGTCGCCGTCAGCTTTGCGGTCGCGTCTTTATTGAAGTCGAAGCCGACGACCTTGTGTCCTGCAAGACGCAGGCGTTCCGCCATGTTGAAGCCCATCTTGCCGAGTCCAATGATTCCCAATTCCATGCAGTGTTTCCTTCCTTATTTTGTGCTGTGTAGGTAATTCAAATCTGTCTGCTTTCACGATTCAAGCGGACACGGCCTCTGTTTTCAAACTTGTCATACAACGCGGGAGTTCATTCACTCTCCGGAAAATCCGCGCCGAGGGTGACTTGTTCCCATGCTGCAATCTCTTTCTCCCAATTAGCAAGTTTGCTGCTGAGCCGCTGCAGAGCGCTCGCGCCAAGCAGCAGACGCAGCGGAGGATTTGGCGACTCAACGACCTGCATCATCGCATGCGCCGCGCGAAGCGGATCGCCCTTCTGCTTCCCCGCGTTTTCAGCGAAGTACTTGCGCATGTTGCCTGCAGTCTGGTCGTAGTCGGCGATGCGGGTCTTCGCAACCACGCCAGAACGGCCTAAAAAGTCGGTGCGAAACGGTCCCGGCTCAATAATCGTTACATGAATGCCCAGCGGCGCGACCTCGGCAGCCAGGGCTTCGGATATCCCCTCGACCGCAAACTTCGTGGCGTTGTAATAGCCCATGCCGGGGCTGGCGACTACCCCGCCGATCGAAGAAAGATTGAGAATATGGCCACTTCGCTGCTTGCGAAGATGCGGCAGAAAAGCGCGTGTCACCCGCAGCAGCCCAAAGACGTTAGTCTCGAACATCGGCATGAACTCTGCCTCGGAAACCTCTTCGATCGCACCCGCGACGCCATAGCCTGCGTTATTCACCAGAACATCCACCCGCCCGAACTGTGCAAGCGCCTGCGTCACCGCCGAATCCACCTGACCGGCGTTGGTCACGTCGATTGCAAGCGCCTTTGCCGTCTGCGGATACTTCGCTTCGAGATCGGCTACCTGGTCGAGCTTTCGCGCTGTCGCAACAACCTTGCCGCCTGCCTTCAAGACTTCTTCGGCGAGCACCCGGCCGAAACCGGTAGAGGCTCCAGTAATGAACCAGATGCGGTCCTTACCGGCGGAAACGTGAGCGGGAGTGGAAGTGGTTGTCATATCGATATAGGACGCGCAGAATCCGGTTACGATGCAAGCCTTGAGATTGCCCTTTTGTAACGATCGCCGTACAACTTGCTGACTTCTATAACGCCTTGATCACTCGCAATCAAAGCAAACGACGCCATCTTCAAAAACAGTCCGTGCTCCACAACCCCGGGGATGCCTCGGATATCCGCCGCTGTCTTCGCAGGATCGGTGATTTCACCGCACGAACAGTCGAGGATGAAGTTGCCTTCGTCCGTGATGAATTTGGCGCCATCCGGACGATAGCGAAGCTTTGGGTTAAGGCCAAACGCATCAAGCTTTCGAGCAACGACAGGCAAGGCCATCTGAATCACTTCGACGGGTAGCGGAAAACGGCCAAGTTGATAGACCAGCTTACTCGAGTCGGCGATAACGATAAACTTCCGCGAAGCGCTCGCGACGATCTTCTCGCGCAACAGCGCGCCGCCGCCGCCTTTGATGAGAGCGAGGCCGGGGCCTACTTCATCGGCGCCATCGACAGCCAGGTCAAGCACGGGGGAGTCGTCGAAGGTGATGATGGGAATGGAGAGCGACTCAGCGAGTTGCCGGCTGGCGGTCGAGGTCGCGATGCCGCGCACGCGCAGTCCCTGCTTTACGCGCTCGCCGAGCTCTTGTATGAACATTCTCGAGGTACTGCCGCTGCCAAGTCCCAGCAGCATTCCGTCCTCGACAAACTCCAGAGCCCGCCGAGCCGCCATCCGCTTTGCTTCGTCCTGTGTCATGGCCTTCCTGTCGCCATCCAAAAAGCCATTTACTTTTTGACCAGCTTCTTCGCCCGCTCGACCACGTGCGCGACATTGATGCCCAGCTTGTCGAGCGCGATGGCGCCCGGAGCAGAAGCGCCAAAGCGGTCCAGTCCGATGACACCGCCGTTGTGGCCGATGTACTTGTACCAACCCAAAGTCGCGCCCGCCTCGACCGCCAGCTTCGGCGTGACTTCGGGCATCAGGCTGGCCTTATATTTGTCGCTCTGCTCGTCGTAAATCTTGAAGCTCGGCATCGAGACCACGGTCGCGTTGATGCCCGCGGCCTTCAACTCCTCCGCGGCCTTAACAATCACTGAAACCTCAGAGCCGGTCGCAATCAGAATGATGTCCTTGCCGTTCGACGAGAGCTCGTATGCGCCCTTCTTCGCGCCAGCCTGGGCAATCGCTGCATCGAGCACAGGCAGGTCCTGCCGGGAAAGCGCCATGAAGCTCGGGCCTTTTCTCTCCAACGCAAGCTGCCAGCAGGCCGCAGTTTCATTGGCGTCGGCGGGACGAAAATCAGTGAAATGCGGAATCATTCGCAGACTCATGATGTGCTCGATCGGCTGGTGGGTGGGTCCATCCTCACCTAGTCCAACGGAATCATGCGTAAAGACGAACAGCGAGTGCACACCCATCAATGCAGACAGACGGAGCGCCGGGCGGCAGTAATCCGTGAACACGAAAAACGTCGAGCCGAAGGGAATCAGTCCGCCATGCGCGGCCATCCCGTTCACCATCGCCATCATGCCGAACTCGCGCACGCCGAAGAAGACGTTGCGGCCCTTCGGGTCAACATGAAAGCTCGGAGAATCTTTGAAGATCGTCTTCGTCGACGTGGTCAGGTCGGCCGCGCCGCCAAACAGCTCGGGAACGACATTTTCAATCGCCTGCATCACAGTCTGCCCGGCGTTGCGTGTCGCTATTGGCTTCTCGGTCGGGAACGTCGGAATCTTCTTCTCCCAACCATCGGCGAGCTTCGCCTTGACGGTGCGCTCGAACTCCGCCGCCGGCTCGGGATAGGCCTTTTTGTACTCCGCAAACTCATCGTCCCATGCCGCACGGGCGTCCTTGCCACGCAGTTTGATCGTGCCCCAGTTCGCGCGCGCCTCCTCGGGAACAAAAAAGTTCTTGTCCTCCGGCCAGCCGAGATTCTTTTTGGTTGCCTTCACGTTCTCTGCCCCAAGCGCCTCGCCGTGCACCTTGTTGGTCCCTGCCCTGGGGCTCCCGTAGCCGATTACAGTCCGGACCCGAATCAGCGAAGGCTTCGCCGTCTCCGCCTTGGCCGCAAGAATCGCCTTCTCGATCGCCACTAAATCGTTGCCGTCTGGAACATGCTGCACATGCCAGTGATACGCCTCAAACCGCTTCGTCACATCTTCCGTGAAGGAAAGCTCCGTGGGGCCATCGAGCGAAATGAGGTTATCGTCATAGAACACAATCAGCTTGCCCAGACCAAGCGTACCGGCCAGCGAAGCCGTCTCATGCGAGATGCCTTCCATCAGGTCGCCGTCACCACACAGCACGTACGTGTGGTGGTCGACGATGTTGTAGGTGTCGCGGTTATACACCGCCGCCAGATGTTTCTCCGCAGTCGCTATCCCCACCGCCATGCCGAACCCCTGGCCCAGCGGACCCGTCGTCACCTCAACCCCCGGCGCCTCGCCATACTCGGGGTGGCCGGGAGTATGCGATCCAAATTGCCGAAATTGCTCCAGCTGCGACATCGGCATGTCATAGCCAGACAGATGCAGTGAACCATACAGCAGCGCCGACGCGTGGCCGTTCGACAGCACGAAACGGTCCCGGTCGATCCACTTGGGATCAGACGGATCGTGCTTCATGATCTTGTGATACAGCAGGTACGCGATCGGGGCGCAGCCAAGCGGAGCGCCAGGATGGCCCGACTTGGCCTTTTCAACGGCGTCGACAGCAAGAAAGCGGAGTGCGTTGATGGAAAGCTGATCTATTTCATGCTGCTTCAAATCCTGCTGTTCGCTCATTCTTTTCCTTTGCTCCGTCAAGAGAGGCGACGCGCTTCGCGACGCTGAATCTCGATAATTTGGTCGATCTATGACAGTGTACTAGTCCAGCGCGGCTCCCTGCATCTCTGCACCATCATGGTTGCATCGACATTCTGTGAGCCGGATAACCCTACTTCGTAGATTCAGGCGGAGAGATAACGGACACATCAATATTTCTGCCCAGCCAGCGTTCCTGCTTGTCCTCCCCAGGCCAAGCCAGGGTAAATAGGATGTGTCCCGTCTGGTCCGGGGCTGTAGAGATATCCACAAATGAACCCGGATACCCGACCGAATGTGCCTGCGCCGAGAGCGTCGTCGCCCAGTTGTCAAACGTATAGACAACACGAAAATGCTCGCGGTCGACGATGCGCAGCGTGTATCCGGAAAAAATCCTGGACACAGGCCGGGTTACCTCGAAGATCTCGATGTGGTTGGTAAAGGTTCGCCTTCCCGCTGCGACCCCGTAACGTTCCTCCACAACCGCGATGCGGTCAAAGACCCGCTTATCCGCAGCCGACCGCAGCAGCTTCAAATACTCCGCGTGCGCCCACACCAGCGGTTGCGCCGAACCCGCCGGACGGCCACAGTACATACCCTTCGACGGAATATCGTTGTAGTCCCAAATCTGTTCGGGCAGCATCCCACCCGTCGAACTGAACTGCTCGATGGCCTTGATAAGCGAGCTGTGGTCTTGACCGGCGCACAGCTCGTAGTGTCCGCGCTCGCCTGTCAGAATCGGCCACGCGCGCCCCTGACCCGAACCATCGTAGGGGTCGCCATTTTTCTTCTGACCATACCCATCGTGGTTGTAGCGCCGCCAGCAGTCGCCGAACGGCGTCTCGATCTTCAGACAATGATCGACCACCTTCAGCGAATCGACGATCAGCGGATCGTCGGCGCGGCGAATGCCGTACCGCACCAACTCCAGAAAACCCGCGTCGATCACCTCGCGAGCCTCGAAGTCGGACTTCTCTCCCGTCTCGCGGTTGTTGATGTGAATCCAGCCCTGAGGAAGCTGGGGGTTGTAAAACGGCTCACCCTCGCACGGCGGACGTATCCGCATGTAGTGATACTTCACCTCGGGGAGCAGCACCCCTTCCGTCGTCGTGGTCCACTCATCCAGGTGCGCTTCGATCCAGTCCGCATACGTCTCCAGATAGCTGCCCAACTCCGTCGCCTGGTGGGCGCGGGCAATATCAGCCGCGCACACCAGCGCCGAAATCACAGCGGCCAGCGTCGATGGGGAATATCCCGCGGTTTCCTCCCACCGCTCCTGCTGCGTTACCGGAGCATAACGAACCAGAAACGCCGCCGCACGTTCAACAAACGGAAAGATGTCGAACTCTCCCAGCCCATTCATCTTCCACAGCCGCCACGCCAGCATGATCGGAAACGCAACTTCATCCAGCTGAATTCCTGTCCAGTACGGTGTGCCGTCGATCCAGAAGTTCTGCGCAAAGCTGCCGTCCGTCCGTTGCGTACAAGCCAGATACACCAGCGCGCGCATCGCCGTGTCCGTACGCCCGCTTGCCAGCAAGGCGGTGGCGGTCTGCACCATGTCGCGCGTCCATACCAGGTGGTAGCCGCCGAGATCCGTGTCTCCCTTCGAATTCCCCCACGGAATCGACGCCGACGCGATAAACGCCCCCGAATACGTCTTGTCCTCATGCGTCAGCAGCACGTTATGGCTGATCCGCATTAGTTTGCCGCCGTCTTTGGACGCAGAAGACAGTTTCGGTGAAACCGACCGGGTCCACTGCAGCAGGAAGCGCCGCTGGTGCTCCTCATACGGCGTCGCCAGCGTCTGCATCATCTGCGCAATCGCAGCATGGTTCCCATCGCCAAACGAGATCGCAATGGTGAACTCGCGATGCAGCGCCACATCGATCTCCCCCATCACAGCGATATTGCCGTCCAGCGCCTGGCCGAACTGCCAGGTCATCTTCATGTCGACACACAAGTCCTGGAAGCCGTCGCTGGTTCCTACATATCCGCATGAGGAACGGCTGAAGCCGCAATCCGCTCCCATGGCCAGCACGGTTTCGCCCTTCCACGCCAGCAGGCAGCGCTTTCCCGCCACATCGATCGATCGCGCCGAGTTGCCCGCCCCGCCGCCGTTCAGATGCGGCGCCAGCAGCGCATAGCATTTCAGCCGCGACAGAATCGCCTCGTCCCCGCTGATCTTGACGTTCATCAACACCACCGGATGGTGCGGGTCGCTGATGAACTCCTTCGTCACCGTGTACCGCCCCTTCCGGTCGCTGGCCGTAACCCGGACCGCAGGGGCGCTGCTCTCGATGTAGTGAAAGTCATACGCCAGATGGCGCTTCTCTTCATGGAAGAAGGTCTCGCCATCGGAGAACAGCAGTTCCATGTCGCGCGTCTGCGGACGGTCGATTGTCGGATAGTAGATCTCGTTCAACGTGCCGTGCGAGACCGTAAACCAGACTCGGCTGGAGGCCGCATACGCTGTCGACACCGCGTCCTTCTCGCTCGAGGTCCAGCGAGGGTCTACACCAGGGGCCCCAAATGCGGGTCCATCGTCTTCCAGCCAGCGGTAGGCAGCAGCACTCAGATCGCTCATTGCAACCATTAGAGCGCAGATTTTTGGGAATGGTTACATTTCCGTCGCAAATGAACGATGAATGCTCAGGTGCGCTATGATTTTCGAGGTTGCGCTGTCTTTTCAAATGCATCGCGCAAACCCGGCTCGGCATCGAACCAAAGACCAAGAACCAGCGGTCAGGACGCTTCTGGCTGACACAAACGAACGACGACAGGAGAACTACTGTGGCCTAGCACCACCAGGCCTACGTCACCAATCTCAACGGCGCAGTAGATAAACACCCCGATCTCGGCAAGAAGTCACCCGAGGAGCTTCTCAAGGACCTCGCCGGCATTCCCGAAGACGTGCGCAAAGTTGTGCAGAACAACGGCGGCGGCCACGTCAACCACACCATGTTCTGGCTGATCATGAAGCCCAAGGGCGGAGGCGACCCCTCAGGCGACATCGCCGCCCAGATCAAGGCCGACTTCGGCGACTTCGAATCCTTCAAGAAGCTCTTCAACGAGACCACCGCCAAGCAGTTCGGCTCCGGCTGGGGCTGGCTCATCTTCAAAGCCGGCAAGCTCGCCATCGTAACCACCGCCAACCAGGACAATCCCATCTCGCAGGGCAGCTACCCCATCCTCGGCAACGACGTCTGGGAACACGCCTACTATCTCAAGTACCAGAACCGCCGCCCCGACTACCTCGCGGCCTGGTGGAACACCGTCAACTGGGACGAGGTCAACAAGCGCTTCGCCACTGCGAAGAGCTACAAGTAACCCCGAAAAAAGAAAGCCGCGTGTCCCATTCGCAAACGGGCGGCTACCCAATCGGGTGGCCGCCCGTTTGCAGGCTCATCGCAATGTTCTCTCCGGATTCGCAAGTGGCTTTTCCCTTCAGGGGTGTCCAGAAGGGACATTTCTCTTTTGCATCGACCCGCATGGAACGCCGATCGCGACGAACGCAATTGGATGCCGTGCGCGCATAACCATGAAGCGTTCACTTTGTGACAAGCCCTCTTCTCGCCATCTGAGATAAGTTCCGAATTGCCCGTGACTCGCGAGCAATCCCGCGAGGCTCAGACTATTTCCGTGCGGAACTACCAGTTCTACCAGTATGCCGGGCGGCAGGGTGCTTGTAGACTCCTCCCGTCTGCTCTACCGGCTGCGCGTGCCCGCCAATGTGCCCGCGAAAGGACACAACAATGAAAAACATCGTGACGAGTTCCAACAATAGTCCGACCGCTTCCAACGGCGAATCGAAACACGTCCAGCGTGAGGTCTTACCGATTCCGGATAAACCCTACGCCGGATTTGTTGCGTATGACGCCAGGGACCCGAATTCGAAGTTCCCGCCCATCGAACCGCTGCGGCCGCCGCCGGGCGCACCGAACGTTCTTGTCGTGCTGCTCGATGATGTGGGCTTCGGAGCATCCAGCGTATTTGGAGGCCCATGTCAGACCCCCACCGCAGAACGACTCGCTGCGGGGGGATTGCGCTACACGCGATTCCACACCACAGCGCTTTGTTCTCCGTCGCGCGCGGCACTGCTGACCGGCCGCAATCACCACACGGTCGGTATGGCCGGTTGCACCGAGCTTGCGACATCGGCTCCGGGCTACAGTTCAATCCGACCCAATTCGATGGCACCGCTGCCGGAGATCCTTCGGCTGAATGGCTACTCGACCGCGCAGTTCGGCAAGTGTCATGAGGTCCCGGTGTGGGAAACGAGCCCGGTTGGGCCTTTTGATCGTTGGCCGACGGGCTCGGGGTTTGAATACTTCTACGGTTTTGTCGCGGGCGAGACCAACCAGTGGTATCCGTCGATTCACGAGGGCACCAAAGTCGTCGCTCCGCCCAAAACACCAGAGGAAGGCTACCATTTCCTGGACGACATGACTGATCGCGCGATTGCGTGGGTTCGCCAGCAGCGCCTGCTCGCGGGCGACAAGCCATTTTTCATGTATTTCGCACCCGGCGCTACGCACGCGCCGCATCATGTGCCAAAGGAATGGGCGGATAAGTACAAAGGGAAGTTCGATCAAGGCTGGGACAAGTTGCGCGAAGAGACCTTTGCCCGGCAGAAAAAGCTTGGCGTGATTCCGGACGATTGCGACCTCACGTTGCGCCCACAGGAGATCCCCGCATGGGATGCTGAAACGCCGGAACTCCAGCGCGTACTCGCGCGCCAAATGGAAGTGTACGCCGGCTTCCTTGAGTTTACCGACCATCATGTCGGCCGGCTGATCGATATGCTCGACAAACTCCAAGCGCTCGATGACACGGTCATCTACTACATCATCGGCGACAACGGGGCCTCAGGGGAGGGCACGCTGCAAGGCACATTTAACGAATCTATTCCGTTCAACGGATTGGCTGCGCTGGAAACAGCGGAGCTGATGACGAATCGAATCGACAAACTGGGCGGCCCGGAATCGTACAATCACTATGCTGTTGGCTGGGCGCACGCCATGGACACCCCCTACCAATGGACGAAGCAAGTGGCCTCGCACTTCGGGGGCACCCGCAACGGGACCGTCGTGCACTGGCCGAAGGGAATCAAGGCCAAGGGAGAGACTCGGCATCAGTTCCACCACATCATCGACGTAGCGCCGACAATCCTTGAACTCGCTCAACTGCCGCAGCCGTACATGGTGAACAGCGTTGGTCAGTTTCCGATGCAAGGCGTGAGCATGCTCTACAGCTTCAACGACGCCACCGCGGCCGAACGGCACGAAACGCAGTACTTTGAAATGTTCGGCAATCGCGGTATCTACGACAGGGGTTGGACGGCGGTTACGCGTCATCGCACACCGTGGGTGATGTCGGGCCCAGCGAAGCCGTTTGATGACGATGTGTGGGAACTCTACGACACTACGAAGGATTGGTCGCAAGCCCACGATCTCTCCAAGGAGATGCCCGACAAACTCCACGAGCTTCAGCGCCTCTGGCTCATGGAAGCAACGCGAAACAACGTTTTTCCGATGGACGATCGCCTCGCCGAACGCTTCAACACCGATCTGGCCGGACGGCCGGTCCTGGTGCGCGGAACGTCCCAAGTCCTCGCCAATGGCATGGGCGGACTTGGCGAGAACGGGATCATAAATCTCAAGAACAAAAGCCACTCCGTTACCGCTCAAGTCGTCGTTCCCGAAGGAAAGCCCGCCGAAGGCGTGATCCTTGCCCAAGGTGGGATCCCGGGCGGATGGATGTTCTACGTCAAGGATGGGAAGCCGACGTATTTCTACAACTTTGCAGGCCTTAAGCAGTTCACGATAGCCTCCACGCAAGCTCTTTCCCCGGGCACGCATCAGGTGAGGATGGAATTCGCCTATGATGGCGGCGGCCTGGCTAAAGGCGGCAACGTGAGCCTCTTCATCGATGGGGCGGCCGTCGGCGAGGGCCGGATTGCGGCGACACTTCCGATGGTGTATTCGGCCGACGAGACGACAGACGTGGGCCTGAAGCGCGGATCGCCGATGGTGCCGGGTATGGCATCTGTGGGCAACAGCTTCAGTGGAACCGTCGATGTCGTAGTCATCGAGACGACCGGTGAAAGTGTGGATCATCTTCTTTCGCATGAAGATGTGCTCAACATAATCATGGCGCGGCAATAATGAGAACCGCGCGGGTTGCTCACGTGAGCGGCCCGCGAAGGGTATAACGCGCTCCGGTACAAGTGTCATCCTCCGGGTTCTGGTTGGATGTCGGCTATACGGAAAGCTAGCGCTTATTCTCAAATCTCTAGTGCCGTATCGGCAGTGCTCCGCTGCCAGAACTTTTCGTGCTCCGATGCTGCGTGTGCGGAGCAGTGTGGATACGGCGATTTGCAGTAAGCCGTTAGCGCGGTG
>WNFD01012545.1_pt1 | contig 15344 bp, 19 predicted proteins | sample 5400491 | NCBI WGS metagenome assembly WNFD01 (sample SAMN13153343, study PRJNA577476) | soil metagenome | isolation source: 120 cm saprolite under Douglas fir tree site 2 hole 2 replicate 2 | place: USA:California | collected 2015-04-18
CAGGCATCGAAAAGGTCACACAACAAGACGTGGATCGCGTAGCCCAGAAGTATGTCCACAAGGACAAACTGGCGGTGCTGGTGGTTGGGAAAGCGGCGGACTTCGATCGGCCTCTGTCATCTTTCGGCCCGGTGACCACGCTGGATATCACGATTCCACCCCCAGCCGGAGCGCAGAAGGAAAACAAGAGGCGGTAGCGGACTTAATTGGAGTGCAGACCAGCCGACGGTACCTCCGTCGCCGCAGGTACTGTCTAGGATAATTGTCGCAAAATCGCCATTGCGCTCATTGACGGGTTCTGAGCGCTAAGGCCTGGTTACGACAGCTACGGTTGCTCACAAGTGGAACCCACGCCTGCGGGGTGCAAACTTGCGAGCAGCGGCAACACCGATTTTGATGCGACGGGGCAAATGGAAGGCTGGTCGCTCAGTTCGCGTACCGTGAGCGGCGAGCCGCCTTCAGGCTTGAAGTCTTGCAACCACTTGACTATGCTCATGGCCGAACTCGGGAACGGACGCTCGTGGTCAGGATCAATCCAGACGTAATGTGTGGTTTTGCCCTTACGAACAACTTCTGCCACAAGCACGTCCGCGCCATTGCGAGTAACAGCACCTCCACTGGATTGAAAATCGAGATTCTCCAGCATACTGCGGAAACGTGTGACTTGATCCTCGGACAATGTTCCTTGCAGCGTTTCCGTGCAGCCCTCCGTCAGTCTTGATACGCGGTAGTAGCCGCTGCGATACAGCGCGAAGCAGATCTGGGGATTGCCTTGTTCGTGCCTCCAATCGACAACACCACCACCACTGTAGGAGAGTCGAGCTAACAGGTGATCCGGGCTGTGCGTTCTGGATTGCGCAAAGGCAGAGCCCGAGATCAACAATATCAGCGCAGCTCGTAATGTAACCGTCTGCAGGCGCATGTCCGATTCCTCCGATTCCTTCAGTCGATTATCAGTAATCTAACAGGTTGGTTCGGCTCTTGTGAAGACAGGCCGCCTCAACTGATGAACGAACCCCGCACTGGTTCTTGCTCAAACAAACTCGGCCTGGCTTGGGTAGTTGGCGAAAACATCGCCATCGCACTTGTTGGCAGAGAACACGTTCGCGCAAGCTGTCATTGATGCAGATCGGGCGCGGTAGGCGGCCTCTTGTATATGACTTTCTTGTTCTGAATTATTTCCAACACCGCCTGCTTGTGTGTACTAAAGGCAACGGCATCATGCTTCTCGTTTGCCACCCAGACTGTCGCGCCGCTGTCCGCATTCGCATACGCAGTGAAGACCTGGTCACGCTCCGAGTCGAGAGTTATGAACGCTCCCAGATCCCCGGTATCGGATGTTACGTATCCGCCGCGTTCATTCCCTTTGGGGTCGAATATCAATATCCCCGATGCCGGACCGTCACGCTTCACGCGCTTTCCTTGGATGATTGGATCAGGTAGAGGAGCCGCAATCACCACGCGCTCCGTCCCCTTCTCGTCTACGACCGCAAGCCGTTTCACCGTCAGCATCTCGGGTCGTGCCGCTGCCTTCACCACGCCTCTGGCCGCAAACAGCAGCAGAAAGATTGTCAAGGCAGCACAGCACATCGCCAGTAAGACAACCCTGCGCTCAAGACCCGAAACACGCCGTTGTAGAGCATCTAATTGTTCGGACATCGGACCTCCTCGTCTGTGGAACTGCAATTAGACCAAGCAGATTCAAGACATTTGCCCGAGCTTACGCGAGGTCGCTTCTACGAGTGGATTTGCGTGGAGTGAGCGGGGGTAGTTTTTTCAACAAGCTGCTTAGCCTAGGCGCATGCGATATGCACATTTTCCACTTCGTCGCCCATAATCGCCCAGATGTTAGCACGTGGTTGGCGCTAGGGTAGAAATCTTCATTCGCTCCCGCTACAGCTCTCCCGGCACGCGCTGCTCGTACTGCCGCGACGGCGCAAGGCGGTGGTTTTGACTTTGGCCCCGGCCACTCATGGTTCTGAGTGTAACGTCCTGCGATTACAGCAACAATCACCAAAGGTTTATGATGGCGCGTGATGAAGCACAGCTTCGGCCTCCTCGTGGGCGCTTGCCTCGCCGTAGTAGCGGCCCTCCTCATCGTCGGAGCGGTGTCATCTGGCGTCATCCGGCATATTGTGCAAACATCGCCTCTGTGGATCGCAATCGTGCTCGGAGCACGGCAATCTCATTGGGCCAAATGGGCAGCGTTCCCATGTTTTGTCTTCTGGCTGATACTAATGACAGCCATTTGGTTCTTCTTGCTCGGCTGGGCGCGGATTGTTTCGGGAACCTTTTCTCCAACGGAAATCGTCATGGCTGTGATCGTTGGCGTAGCTTCTCTGGTGGGGATGGCGGGAGCGTGGAGGGTGAAAAGCAGCGCCCGCGTTTGGCCAGCCGTCGGCACGGTGCTGCTGGTCGCTGCACTGCAAGTGGTTGCTTTTCGCCTCAGCCTACTACCCGCAATTGCCCACCGCTGATTGACGTGCAGTATCCCTCCGCGCATCATCTAGGTCGCGGATAGTCATTTCCATTGCCACCGATGGCTATTGCCAAGTCGCCGTCTGCCCAGTAGTCCGGGATAGGTGTTGCAACATCGCCATTGCGCGCACGGGAGATCCTCACGGGCACCGATGACACCATGCATCCAGAACAATTCATTGCCGGTGTAATGCAGTGCAGCAGGGGAGCAATCGACATCTACCCCTACCACTTTACTCGTGAGTGGCTTGGGGGACGGCGCATGGAACTCCACATCGTGGACTCCAATTCTCCAATCATTCAGCAAGCGAGACTAAAAGGGGTACGCAATGATCGATCCGATGTTCCAGAGAAACCTGAAGGAAGCCCAACGGCTGTCGAGGAAGCACATTGCAATCGTGGGCTGCGGCAGTCTTGGGAGCGCTTTTGCCGATATTGCCGCACGCTCCGGGCTCGCCCGTCTCACGCTCGTTGATCCCGACTGCGTAGCGGTCGAAAACCTTGCCCGCCACGTGCTGTCACGGCGCGATCTTGGGAAATCTAAAGCAGAGGCGTTGAAGTCCGCTATCGAGGGGCTCAATCCCAACGCGAACGTAACAGCGGTCCGCGGCAAGTTTGAGGATTTTGCGGAGAAGCCCGATCTTGTCATCTCGCTCACGGATTCGTTTTTCTGTCAGTCAAAGGTGAACGACTACGCGCTTCGGAACGGTGTCTCCGCCCTCTTCGGCGGTTGTTGGGGTGAGGCCACGCTAGGCGAGATTTTCTTCTTGTTGCCGGGACGGACGGCGTGTTTTGAGTGTTACGCGGGCTTTCGTCGCGACGAGGTCGAGATCCCGCACGATCCCAGGCGCTACACCGATCCCGCTCTTGATTCCGATCCCACAAAACTTCCAGGCCAGGCAGGATTGTGGGGGAACATTTTGATCATTGCTGGTTTTCTGTTCCAGGTTGCCCTGGGGTTACTCGACCCGGAGAACGAACGCGCGCAGCTCATCGACTGCGAGCGTCCCTTGTGGGTCGTCAACGTCACTGCGTACGACTCTCCTGTCTTTCAATATCTTGGGATGCACCAAGTGAGAGTGCAAAGGGGCTGCACGATCTGCGATGAAACGAAACTCGGAGAACTCGGGAAGGACCTGGCGATCGACGCCATCGACCCATGCAATTCACCGACGAAGAACAACGATACCTCGCCTGTCTCGCAGGGCAGATGACTTTCGAGGAAATGGCCGTCGAGCTTGGCATGACGGTCGAGGAAGTAAGCGATTTCGGCACGGAATTGTTCGATAGGATATTTGAAACCCGGCGGCGCAGCATAAACTAGAACGCTCGCCGCCGCGCGTCTCCCTGTTCGTGCATCTTCTCTCTTCTCTTGCTGCCCTTCCTGCCCGTAGATTCCTTCTTCCCGCAGCAGAATAGTTTTCCTGTCGTCTTAACCAATAGGACACCTTGCTTAACCCGAGCGGGAGTCTCTATTCGAGGGGAGACGTATGCCCAATCCGGACCCGACTGATGACTTATGTGCTGAAGCTGGGGTTTGCCGCTCTGGCGCTCGTGGTTTTAAACGACTTGATCTTGGAACTTTGTAAACACCTGACGTTCGGGGGCCTGGTGTTGGGCGTGATCGGCCTTCTCTTCATGAGCCCGATCGCGTATTTCATTCTCCAATCCGGGCGTCCGCCCTCCGAGCGCCGTCCCCGGCGAGGAGCAGAACGCACCCCATTACTTCCGCCGAACGAGGAGCACTGATGACCATGGATCCTTTGTGGTTTGCCAATAAGATTTCGAAGAAGAGGCTAACGCAGGAAACGGCAGAGTATCTGGAATCGCTTGCCCAGGCGCCCATCCTAGCCTCACAGCGCAACATCACTACGTTCCTGCGCTCACTTCGCAACGAGCCCGGGCCGTACGTGCATCTGGGCGATACGCCGTGGGGGGAGCGCGTGGCAGTTCCTTTGCTTGAACTCGTAAAAGCCTGCGGACTCACGACCGGTGGCATGGGTTCGGGGAAAACATTTTTTGCCTGTCTGATTATTGAAGAAATCATCCAGCGCCTCCCGGGACTGCGGTCCATGAGCTTCGGAGTGCTTGATGCGAAGGGCGAGCTCTTCGACCGGGCGCTCTATCTTCTTGCGCGGCGAATCGAAGCGCTGCACGGCGAGGAACGTGAGGCCCTGCTTCGTCGGATCGTCATCATCGATTTCTCCTCGCGTGAGGCGTTAAGTTCCTATAACATCCTCTCCCGCTGGCCGTATACGGAGCCAGACTTTTTTGTCACGAGCAGGCTTGAGACTTTGCGGGAGCTCCTGCCGGCCTCCGAGAAGCTCTCCTTGCGCGGGGCAACCGTCTTGAAGAACGTCCTCTCGCTGCTCTCTGAGTTCAGCCTGCCGCTTCCGTACCTTGATGAGCTTCTCTCGTCAGAAGAGTTCCGCGGAAAGCTTCTTTCGCGCTCTAAGAATCCCGCGATCCGGCACTATTTCGAGAATCATCTCCATGAGGAAGGAAAACAGACGATTCCTGCGCTCCGCGCCCGCATGGAAACGCTTTTTGCCTCGGAAAGCGTCCGGCTCGCACTTTCGGGAACGAGCGCTCCTGATTTTCGCAGCTTGCAGAACGAGGGGAAGATCGTACTCGTGAACTGCGCCGGCCCCATGATCACCCGCGGGGTGCGGCTCTTGCTCCAGGGGCTCGTGCTCTCCGATATCCGGCAGTCCATCTTTGCTCGTCCCAATAATCCGCCGGTCACGTATCTTTGGCTCGCGGACGAGGCGCAAAACTTTTTCCTTACTCGCCAGCAGCAGGAGAACATGGCGGACATTTTGACCATGGCCCGCTCCTTCGGGAGCTTTTTTTATTTCCTCTGCCAGAATCTCTCGACTGCCATTCCCGATGCTCGGATTCTGGAGCAACTCCATACGAACATCCGCTGGTCTTTAACGCTCAGAGGTTCGTCCCGTGATGCCCAGTTCTTGCGGCCAGCGCTTCCGGTGACGGGAAGACTTGCTCGTCCCGAGCCTCATCCTTTTCGGGAACGGACGATCTACTCCGGGGAAGAGGAGCGCGCACTTCTCCTCGATGGCATTGCCCATCTCCCGGATCGAACCGGATATCTCTGGCTCAAGGCACGTTTTGCGCAGGCAATACCACTGCGGACCCGAATGCCCGTGATACCGCAAGGGGAAGAATTCCGGCGCATCATTGAGGCGTTGCGCGAGGAACCCCGCTGGGGCGGGAGAGTGACGCGGCCAGTTTATGAAATACAAATCAAGGAACGCGATCGGGAATGGCGTACGGGGGAGAGGAGTGACGGGAACTTTGAGGATGGTTTGGAGAAGGCGTATGAGAAGGAGCGTGAAGCATGCGGCGTCTGAACGATCCGTGGATCCGAGTGGCGCTTGGGTGCTCGCAAGTCCCATTTTATTTTTTTCGCCTGGCTATGGAGCCACACATCCCTTGTGCGTGCGGAGAGATGCTTTCTCTTATTGGGTTCTGGAAGTGTTCCTGCGGATTCACTTACCAGGGACACCTTCTTCGCCGCTGTCCAGTCTGCTTTTCGGTTCCTTGCGTCGTGCGCTGCTACCGCTGCGGAGTGACTACGAAACTTCTTGAGGATGCGTGATGCTTCGCCTAACCGAGCGGGATAAGGCCCTTATCGTAAAAAGTTCTCTCTGCCGGTGGCTTACCACGAGCCAGGTACAGCGCCTTTATTTTCCGGCTGCGACCGTGAACGCGGTGCAGAAGCGCCTACGGAAGCTTTCCGAGGCTGGATATCTGCGGATCTATCGGGAAGATTTGCTCTCGGAAGCGATCCATACGGTGGGACCCAAAGGGAAGGCGGTCGCAGAGGGGAAGGGAGTAGAGGCGGCAGCGGGGAGCGAGGTCCCGCGGCAGATTGCGCATTTGCGGGGAGTCAATGACATCCGAATCGCCGTCGAAACCGGTTCGGTTCGGGTCGCCTATTTCTTTGCCCACTGGCAGCTCGCGAACCTCGGCTGGACTCATCAGGTCATTCCCGATGCAATTTTTGCGGTGCGCCTTCCCGAGCGCCGGAGTTTTGTCGTGGAATACGATCGCCTGACGGAGGGATTGGAGGTGCTAGCATCCAAAATCTCTGCCTATGGAGGGGGTCTCAGAGGATTCTCTTTTGAGGCGGTGGTCATCGTTACCGAACGCGCCCGGCGTTTGGATCTCCTTACCCGCGAGATACGGAAACGGAACGTTACGGTCCGGGTGCTTGCGACCACGCTTGCGGAACTCGAAACGACGAGTATGTTCGACTGTTCGTTCCTTGAACTTCCCAATGGGGGACAGCGCAAGATTCTTGACCTTCCCGATGCGGAAGACGCCGAGGAATAGAAATCTCAGTCACTGTCCTCTCGTCCTCTCCCCACGTGAGGAGAGAAGTTTGCTGCTAAGTTCCGTGTTGAGAGTGACTTAGCTCTTTTCTTCGTTAGCCATATAAGGGGGGCCACCTCTCTCTTCTTCTCTCTCTACGTGCCAGAGTCGTCTTATAGGGTGAGGGTAGTGAAGGAGCGCGAAGCTGACCTTGCGGAAGCTCGGAGGCTCGTAGCGAAACACGGTCTCGAACTCGACCGGTGACGTGAACCGCCGGACGTATGTCCGGCACGTGCCAGCGAACTTTGTTATGTCGTCTCTCTATATATAGGGAGGTTAGGAGCTGCCTTCGGAAGAGGCGAATGGTTGGGACAGGAAAGTCCAAACTAACTAACAAAACTAAAGACATACCTCAAGGCCGACGAGGATGTCTTGTACTCGAAGTTCCCGGAGAATTACCGCCCCTATGGGTCGTACGACTCCGGAAACGCCGGACAGACAACCCCGCTTGCCGTCCATCTGGGAGACGACAATCTCCTCGTGAACGGTGCCGGCTTCTGGTATCCCGTGCAGGGCTATCAGATGGGTATTCTCCGAACTCTTCAAACCGTCGGACGTAAGTGCGGTGTGGTTCCATTCCATTCGATCGTTGCCGCTTTTACTGACGGCAAAGTTCGCGATTGGAACCAGGCGCCGATTCCTACGAAAGACCTTCAGAAAGAGGTTGGGATTGTCGTTCCGAGCAGCGGGGAGCAATGGCGAGAAGTGACCGAGAAGGATAAACATGGCCGGACCGAGACGAAGCAGGTTCATACATTGGGGGACAGCGTAGTACGGGTCCGTGACCGGTACTATTTGTCAGCCGTTGATGAGACCGGTCGGGGCCGGGGCATGTATTTCTTCGCGGAACTTCAGACTGATCGTGCTCCTCAAACACTCGCGGAGGCATTCGATTCTCTGAAGCCGAAGGTCGTCTTGGGGGCGGAGGCACGTGGCGCGAACGTTCGCCGCCAAGGAGAGTGGTTTGCGATTCCGACGAAACGTCTCACATCGGAACTGATGCAGGACGTGGCGCGCGGGATCGCCGTCTATCGGCAGCGGCACGTGCTCGGAAGAGACGGACACCATGAGCTTGAAGAGGCCGTCATCTATCGAGTCGGGCCGCAAAAGGGTGAGGTCTACGCCAGGGGCGTGCTCAAACATACCAACAATGAGCACGAAGACCTCGATCTGGCACTATCCGCTGGCATTTGGTCGTACACAACATCCAGTGCGCTTCTTACACCTTGAGTGGCAGGGGTGCTCTGCAATTCGACTGACATGGAACCTGATTCATTCGCCTCTTCCGAGGGCAGCACCATGAGGAAAAAATACGGAATGCGACGGCACTGTCGTCTTATGTATCAGGGGGCAAGAGCCCTCAATAAAACAGACGGAGAAGATAAAAATGTTTGACTTCGATTGGACCAAAGAAGATGAGAAAGAGCGAAACCAAAGTGCCTTTGACGAAGGCGCGAGAGAGGGCGAGAACGACGGTTTCCTGGGTAACTTTATCCACGATTTGAGCGAAACTGCAACGGTCGTAGTGCCCAAAACCACGGAGCATCAATCCTACGAAGCCGGGTACAGAGAGGGTAATCGGCGGAGAACGGGGGCCTAGCGATGCCAAAAAACCAACAAACGGAAGAAGTCAGGATCCTTCGCTTCTTCGAGAGCGCCCCGCTCGAGAAAGCGGAGATGCTTTTCAATATCGTGAAGGAAAAGATGCGGACGCGCAGTCCCACCTATCCGGCGTCGCACGGAAGAATTGCAAAAAAAAAAGAACAAGATGAGGGGGATCGTGCAGGATCTCCGTAAAACAAGCTTGTCCCGTGATCGCCATCACGCGGACAAATGGGGGAGGCGAAAAGGTCGAGTCTCGTGCCGTGTACGTCGCGAGCACCGCGGCGGAAACCTGACTGCTTCTCCCAGGATTTTTATATCGCCCACCCGCCGGGTGGACGGCCCGGGAGTTAATCCCAAACCGATGGCTTGGCGACCGTATTCGAATCTCATGGCTGGAGAGCTCGACAACCGTACCCCAGGAAAGGTGACGGGCTGGATGCGTTTCATCCGCAACGGGAAGCCTCCGCTCCGGGTCACATTCGACCTTGTCGGGGACTTTCACGACGACATCCGTGGGACAGTGATCAAACTTTCGAACCCCAATCCGTCCGATGAGTGTCTCGATGAAGGGAAAACGTACATGGAAGGTTTCAGTCGTGTGCAACGCGGCACCGTAGGAGATATGACTGCCGGTCTCGCGCTCGGTCCTTGGACAGAAGACCTCGCTCAGAAACTGATGGAGAGAAACGAACTCTATTGGAACGAGCGAAATATCCAAGGCAGCGAACGCGAAGCGCGCAGGCAGGAGTTCTCTGAACGGTATCGCGCGCACATTGCGGCCGGAGACCTTTACTATCCATATGCGGAGTACCCTTATTTGGAGTGGTACTCGGATAACGGCAGAGTGGTTCTGGAGATCGATCCTTCCCAAGTGGAAATCGTGAAGTCAGATTCCCGCGCTAAGGAAAAGACCCCTGCGGAGCTTCTCGAAGACAAGAAGAAACGCGAGAAAGCCTTTGCATCCTTTTTCGAAGGTATGGTGAAAGATCTTTCCAGAGTGAACCGCGAGAAAGGCGGTGACGGCAACGTTACCGGCATTGTGGTTTAGCGAGATTTGGACGCCGGGGCTCGCGCCTCGGCGGGTGGGCGGCCAAATGAAGCAGTGGCTTTAGAGCCTCTAACACAACCGAGAGCCAACCGCTTTTGCTCCTTATCTTGCAGTGCAAGAGAACCGCCTCGATCGGATATCTCGCCTTCCAAGGAAATCGGTTTGCTCCGAAGCCGCTTCGCGACAGTCGGGTGGAACACCGGACTCAGCTAGGCTCTATGGTCTGGATCGTCGCGGCGCCTACCATACCACGGTCCTTGCCGGGTTCTGAAGAACCCCGGGCCACGCAATGCGAAGCCAACCACGATACCCAGAACCTCGAAGGCAGAGTGCGAACGTAGATTCCGTCCTGACGTGACCACCTCCTCCCGCAGGATCACGAATCGACCCAAGCGCCTGAGTCGCCTGCTCAGTACGACGTCCTCGGCAGCGTACAGGGTCTGGTCGAACCCACCTGCGGCCTCAAAGGCGTCACGCGCGCAGAAGAGGAAACAACCGGAAGCGAGGTGTCCGAACCGCTGGATCCACAGCCATAGCCACGCCAGAATACGCCCGTAGATTGGGACGGACCCATCGAACCTTGCCCTGGCCCCGCCGCCGACCGCGCCGGCCCGAATTGCGTGTACGGCCGCGCCGACAACCGCCCCAGGGACATGGGTGTCGGCATCGACGAACACCAGCAGGTCACCTTGAGCTTGCGCCGCTCCCGCGTTGCGGGCTGCGGCAATCTGCCGACAATTGACCGAGACGACGCGAGCGCCGCAACGCGCCGCCACCGTGGTTGTCGCGTCCGTCGACGCATCATCCACAACGATGATCTCGTACGGCTCGTTCATAGCCCCGCCCGCATGGAGCGCGCTGATCGTACGACCAATCAGGAACTCCTCGTCATGGGCCGGAATGATGAAGGTAATCATGCATGCGCAAGAGGCACCGGCCTAATAAACCGAGGAAACAAACATCGCTAGTGCCAGCCGACCAGAGCCGTGCCAATTAGATTACGGCTTCAGTCCCGAGCAAAGCCAATCATAGCTACCTGTTTCACCATAGGCATCGGATGGTCGGTGTAACGATGCAGCCAAGAACGAAGTCGCTCAACTCCAGGATGGTCGCTAGCACGGAAAGCACCCAAAAGCGGGCTTCTGAGAAGTTGGCATCGTCTCGGCCCCAAACACTTTAAGTTAACGCTTATGAAGGACAATTCCCTGATCTTGGTTTGTCCGAGCAGGCGGTCGTAGTTTCGGTTGTCTTTCTGGTTAAACCCAACGCCCCCCTTTTTCGCATCCTGTTAGAAAGTGCCAGCAGATGAGAGCGCATCCCAGCGACAAGAATGCTTCGTGGATGTCAGCCCGCTTTTCATAGCGAACGCGCAGGCGGCGAAACTGATTGAGCCAGGCAAAGGTTCTCTCCACGACCCACCGCCATCGGCCCAGCCCACTGCCGTGTTCTGTGTTTCGCTTGGCGAGCCAAGGCCTAATCCCGCGAATTCGTAAGCCTTGCCGGATTGCTTGCCCGTCGTAACCACGATCGCCTAACACACGATCGGGACGATACCGCGGCCGTCCGTGCTCTCCTTGCAATGGTGGGATGGCGTCGACGAGCGCGAGAGCTTGCTGTGAGTCATTACGGTTTGCTCCGGTGAGTTGGATTGCTAGCGGAATTCCTTGACCATCGCAGATCAGATGACGCTTGCTGCCGAGCTTGGCCCGATCGGTGGGATTCGGACCGGTCTGCTGCCCCCAAAAACCGCTCGTACAGAGCAACTATCCACCACAGCTCGGGACCAGTCGATCTGATTGAAGCGACAAAGCCAGTCCAACAGCGCAAAATGGATCAATTGCCAAATGGTAGACTCCTGCCAATCGCGCATGCGCCTCCAACAGGTCATGCCCGAACAGCCCAACTCCTTCGGCAACATCTCCCAAGGAACTCCACTACGAAGGACAAACAGAATACCCCTGAGACAGGCCCGATCGGGTACGCGCGGCCGATCCCCTTGCGGGTTTTGGCAATGGTAAGAGAGGCTCAATTACGTCCCACAAGTCGTTAGTAACAAGTGCGTCAGTCATGACAGTGCACCCTCACGGCAGCTCTGAATAGTCACCAACTGGTGGCATCCCACTTTATAGAACAGGCGTCCCTGGGAAAATGCGTCAGTGAACCCCGGTGCGGTAGAGGTCATCCATTAGCGCCGTGACATTTTGAAGCGATTCAGTGATGACGTATGTGTTATAGCTACTGTCACCAGCCGGGAACAGTATGTCCCCGTTTCCGCGCACTGCTGCCCAGACGTTGAAGTTCCATACATCCTCAGACGTGTCACTGCTGCCGCAGGGATAGCTGTACAAGCCAAAAAAACTCACCGGACCCCCTTTTGGAATGCTGACTCCGTACACGCCCATGGCATATGCGAGAGTCGCATCGGAGATGATCACGCCCCCGTAGTTGGTGCTGAACGTGTACGCCGAATTATTGCCACAACCGTTGGGTACCCGGCTCGTCACTTCAGTCAGAATTTTGGACGGTGCATCGTAGGTCCAAAAGCGGTTGAAATTGCCACGCAGATAACCAGTGGGAATTGCCATTGTGCCAAAGGTAGCGGCAGGAAGCACCAGATGTGTGGTGTATTGAGCCACCGGTCCCATGTTGTTGAAGTTAAGTGTGACGTCCTTCCCGAGCATCAGGCTGTCCCAGATGATCGGATGGTCAATGTCGCCACCGAACGCGGTCGGATCCCAATTCAGTGGAACCGCTCGTGTGATCTGCGTGGTTCCCTGATTCTCGAAGCGCACAACTGGCGACCCGTTGCCCGCACTTATGCCCGCCGGAAAGTAGCCGTCGCCGGCCTCGTTGGGGTTCAGCGTTGAGCTCGTGCCGAAGTAGAATGCAGCCTGGATTTCTCCGCCGTAGCCGAAGTGGTTTTCAAACTCCATACCGTTCCAGAACCAGCGCCAAGTGACGCCTCCTGCCACCTTGTTCGATTCCACAGTGACTCCGCCGGCTGACAAGCTGAGTATCGCCTCGGTAGTGTTCGCGAATCGCGGGAAGCCATACACGCCGAGCGAACTGGCCGTGTAACCGGAAAGACTCTCCGAAGGCGCCACCAGGGCGTGGTCGCCGGTACTTGAGTTAACGGCTTCCGACAAGACATCGAGACCAGGGAGCGAGGCCTGTGCCCAGGGATAGCCGAGAGCCTCTTCCAAGGAATAGCCGGAGGGTGCGTCGGTACCGTCGGCATGGTCAGTGGCGCTGCCGTTCAAGTAACGATTGAGAGTGGTTCGCCCCGTGCCGGACTGGTCGGGTACGTAGTAGATTTGGCCTTCCAGCGGAAACCTGTTGCGCTCATCAAAGCCAAAGCTGGTCATGCGGTCGGTGTTATTGAACGAGAGCCGGTACAAGACTCGCAGGGTGGTGGGAGTTGTGGGCGGGGGAGGAGGTGGTGGCGCGACCGTGCCTTGTGGACCTCCTCCGCAGCTCACCAGGACCGCCAACTCCGAGAGCACGCAAGCCAGTTTTGTAATCCGCAACATGTGAACTCCAAAGTGAGCGGGTCGCCTTCCGATTCCAACCCAGCGCAGTTTGGGTCAGTGAACCGTGAGCATCGTCGTCGTGGAATGCTGCAGCGAGCCCGACGTGCCGCTGATCGTGATCCTGTACTGGCCTGTCGGAGTGCCGGGACTGCCGCGATGTTCCGGGCTGCTGCCGCCGCAGGCTGCCTGAAGGACCAGTCCGGCGAACAGTAGACAGCACACCAGGAAGCCCATCAGTTTCGGCGTCTTCGTCCGCCGTGGTCCATGACGGATCCCGACTAGCACCAAGCCAACCAAGCACAGACCATAGAGCGGACCAGACATTCTCAACGGCGAAGCCAGCGCCACGGTCGGCGCGGTGGTCGTGATGGTCAGCGTGGCGGGCGTGCCCGGATTCGCCGAACTCGGGTTTAACGAGCACTGTGGTCCCATTTGCACCATTGGCTGTACCGAACAGGTCAGAGAAACAGAACTGTTGAATCCATTGACCGTTCCCAGATCCACACTGGCTGAGGAGCTTTGTCCGGGGCTAATCGGATTCGGCACGGCGGCAGCCGCGGACATAGAGAAGTCAGGTATTGAAGTAAAGCTGGCAGTGACCGCTTGATCCGAGTTCATGGCCACGCTACAGGTGCCGGCGCCCGAACAGCCCGCGCCGCTCCAACCGTCGAACCTGGAGCCGAATACCGTGGTGACAGTAAGTGTCACGGTCACGCCCCGGACAAAGTTGGATGAACACTTGGTCCCGCAATTGATGCCCGCCGGATTGCTCGTCACTGTACCGCTCCCGCTCCCGGTCTTGGACACGGACATTCCAAACTCAGGGAAAGTGGTGGAGTTGTTCAGGAAGACGGTTACGGTGTTGCCGAAGAGAGAATTGGTAACGGCCAAGTCTGGTCTGCCGTCGCGGTTTAGATCCGGCACGGCTAGTGAGCTCACTCCAACACCGCCGAAATAGACTATGGGCGACGGAAACGTACCATCGCCATTGCCCAGGAGCACCTCTGCTCTGGAATCGTTGTGACAATTCCCTGCAAAGCAGACTAGTCCGCCACTCGCTGCGGCCAAATCCTGCTTGTCATCGCCGTTGAAGTCGGCGACCGCTACTGCCAATGGAACGCCTGCGGCGTAGTCCACGTGCTGCAAAAAGCTCCCGTCACCTCGGTTGATGAAGACACTCACACCGCCCTTCACGAAGTTACGTGGGTCTGGATTTCCCACAAATGCGACCGCGAGGTCCTGGGTCCCATCACCGTCAAAATCACCGACGGCCGTAAACGTGGGGTTGAGTCCAGTCGGATAATCCTGGCTTGCCTGGAAGGTGCCGTCGCCATTGCCCAGCAGCACGCTCAGTGTGCTGCTGCCGGGATTCGTGACCGCGAGGTCGGCTTTTCCGTCCCGGTTGAAGTCACCCACCGCCACCGATGCAGGATTCGCTTGCACTGCGATGTCGCTGTGAGCATGGAAACTGCCATCGCCGTTGCTTAATAACACGCTGACGGTCCTGTCGGTCGCATTCACTACTGCCAGGTCTGGCTTCCCGTCTCCGTTGAAATCTCCCGCGGCGACGGAAACTGGACGATTGCCCGTCGCATAGGTTTGAAAAGCTGGGAAAGTTCCGGTGCCATTCCCCAGAAGAATGCTGACATTGTTGTCGAAGGGATTCGTGACCGCCAGGTCGACCTTGCCATCTCTGTTGAAGTCCGTCGCGACGACCGAAGTGGGATTGGTCCCGGTCACATAGTTCGCCGGTTTCTGCAACGTGCCATCGCCTTTTCCCAGGAAGATGCTCACCCCGTTGCTGCCGCCGTCTACCACAGCCAGGTCGGGATTTTCGTCGTTGTTAAAGTCGCTTTCGACTACAAAAATGGGGCCGGCTGGCGTTCCATAGTCAGTGGAGCTCTGGAAGGTGCCGTCCCCGTTGCCAAGGAGGACGACTACCGCGCTGTTCTCGCTGGCGGTGACGACGTCGAGGTTGCCGTCGCCGTTGAAATCGCCCACGGCCACGTCATTATTGCCGAAGGAAGAGAAAACATCCGCATAGGGCGTATTAAAGGTGCCATCACCTTTCCCCACGAAGACAGCAACAGCCGGAGTCGCCAGATCCAATGCCGGCACCGGAAATCCCGGCGAGTTCTTGAAGCTTGAGCGGCAGTTGCTTCAGGCGACTTTACGGCTCAGTACGATGGCGCATCTGAACATCTCCCACCATTTCGGCGCGAAACTCGCCAAGCGGGGGCGGGGCGGCTTGATCCTCGCGGGGGCAATGGGTGCGGAAAACGGCGTTC
>WNFD01010913.1_pt1 | contig 15341 bp, 12 predicted proteins | sample 5400491 | NCBI WGS metagenome assembly WNFD01 (sample SAMN13153343, study PRJNA577476) | soil metagenome | isolation source: 120 cm saprolite under Douglas fir tree site 2 hole 2 replicate 2 | place: USA:California | collected 2015-04-18
CGCCGCTCGGGCCTCGGCCGCCCGCTCCATGTCGACTTCGGTAGTAAGGAAGAAGTGCGGGATCGGCCCGAGAGACGCTGCGAGCCGCTTCGCGATGGTCTTGCGGATCTGCGTGAGGGGGACGTCCTCGTATGCCGCCCCACTGCGCGCGACCACCGGTGCGCGATACGTGGTGCGTGGTTCGGTCGGCGCCGCAGCAAGCGCCGGTACGCGCGTGGCTGCCTCCGCCAAGTCGCGCTTGACCACGCGTCCGCCAGGACCTGAGCCCGTGACGAGCTTCAAATCCACGCCGGTCTCCTGGGCGATGCGCTTGGCCAGGGGTGAGGCCTTGACTCGCGTGGCGTCGGCTGGCGCGAGCATCGGTGCTGCCGGCACGCTGCCGGCTGGTGGCTGAGGGCTCGCCGACGGCGGAGGGTTCACCGAGGCCTGACGGCTGGCGGCTGCTGGCTGGGGTGTCGCGGGGGCGTCGATCTTCTCGCCCGGCGCCCCGATGTAGGCCAGGACGGTGCCGACGGGGACCGTAGTCCCCTCAGCTGCTGCGATCTGCAGCAACTGCCCGTCCGCCCGCGCAACCAACTCCATCACTGCTTTGTCGGTCTCAACTTCGGCCAGTGTCTCGCCCGTCTTCACCAAGTCCCCCGCCTGCTTGGTCCACTTGACCAGGCGCCCTTCCTCCATCGTGGGCGAGAGCGCTTCCATCACGACTTTAGTGGCCATGGGGGTGGGGGGTTCGGGGGGTGGGGGGGGGGTGTGAGGAGAGGGGGAGGAGCGCTATTCGAGGTAGAGGACGCGCCGAGCAGCCGCGACGATCTTCTCGGGCGAGGGCTTGGCCGCCCGCTCGAGTTGCTTGTTATAGGGCATCGGCGTGTCTGCCTGAGTGATGCGGAGGACCGGCGCGTCGAGCTGGTCGAAGGCGTCGCGCTGGATCAGGTCTACGACCTGGGCGCCCACGCCACAGTGCGGCCAGCCTTCCTCGACCACGACGGCACGATTGGTCTTAGTCACCGAGGCGAGGATCGCCGCCTCGTCGAGCGGTCGCAGGGAACGCAGGTCGAGCACATCGGCCGCGACGCCCTGCTCCTGGAGTGTGTCTGCGGCCTTCAACGCGACCGTTACGGTCTTGGAGTGGCAGATCAGCGTGACGTCTCCACCCTCGCGCTTCAGATCCGCCTTGCCTATCGATACCACATACTCGCCCTCGGGCACCTCGCCCTTGGTGTTGTAGAGCATCTCACCCTCGAGCACGATCACGGGGTTGTTGTCGCGGATGGCGGATTTGAGTAGCCCCTTGGCGTCGGCCGGCGTCGCCGGAGCCACGACCTTGAGACCGGGGATGTGGGCGAGCCAAGTCTCCCAGGCCTGGGAGTGTTGGGACGACAGCTGCAGGGCGGCGCCGTTCGGCCCGCGGAACACGATCGGCATCGGGATCTGGCCGCCCGACATGTAGAGCATCTTGGCCGCCGAGTTCACGATCTGGTCGAGGGCCAGGACCGCGAAGTTCCAGGTCATGAACTCGATCACCGGTCGCAGGCCCGCCATGGCCGCACCGATGCCGATCCCCGCGAACCCGAGCTCTGCGATCGGGGTGTCCACCACGCGCTGGGGCCCGAACTCTTCCAGCAGGCCACGACTCACCTTGTACGCCCCTTGATAGATGCCCACCTCCTCGCCCATGAGGAAGACGTTGGAGTCGCGCTGCATCTCCTCGCGCAAGGCTTGGTTCAGGGCGTCGCGGTAGGTCAGGGTCGGCATCGGTCAGTCGGCCAGCACGTGCGTGTACAGCTCCTCCGGAGCGGGGTCGGGGCTCTCGTCGGCGAACCGGACCGCCGCGTCCACCTCGGCGCGTACCTCGGCGTCGATCGCGTCCACCCCCTCCTGACTCAGGACCCCGTCGTCCTTCAGTTTGTGGGCCAGCTGAGTGATCGGATCCCGCTTCTTCTGCTCTTCGACCTCTTCCTTGGTCCGATACACGCCGTGCAACGGGTCGGACATGGAATGCCCCATGAAGCGGTACGTGCGGACCTCCAGCAGTGTCGGGCGGCCCCCCTGGCGCGCCCGCTGCACCGCCCGCTGCGTGGCCTCGTACACCGCCAGCGCGTCCATCCCATTCACCGTCTCGGCCTGCATGTCGTAACTGCAGGCATGCTCGGCCACGTCCGTGATGGCGGCGACCCGCTCGAACGCGGTGCCCATCCCGTAGCGGTTGTTCTCGCAGAGATAGATGACGGGGAGTTTCCAGACGGCGGACATGTTCAACGATTCGTGAAAGGCGCCGATGTTCACGGCCGCCTCCCCGAAGAAGCAGAGACAGACCTGGTCGCCGCCGCGGTACTTCACGGCGAAGGCGAGCCCGGCAGCGAGGGGGATGTGTCCGCCCACGATCCCGTGCCCGCCCATGAAGCGCTTCTCGACGTCGAACAGGTGCATCGAGCCGCCTTTGCCCCGGGAACAGCCCGTTGCCTTGCCGAACAGCTCCGCCATGACGGCATTCGCCGTGATGCCCCGCACCAGCGCCTGGCCGTGCTCGCGGTAGGAGGCGATCACGTAATCGTCGCTCCGTAAGGCGGCCATGGAGCCGACGGCGACGGCCTCCTGGCCGATGTACAGGTGGCAGAAGCCGCCGATCTTGCCCAACGCGTACGCCTCGGCCGCCCTCTCTTCGAAGCGGCGGATGAGCAGCATCTGGCGCAGCATCTGGCGGTGCAGGTCGGTGCGGGCCAGGTCCGCAGATTGGGGGGGAGCGGTCGCCGTCGCCATGGACTCTTTCCTCGGGGTTACCTGGCCGCCGCCGCGCTCGCGGCCTGCTCCCAGGCGTGATAGCTCGAGCGCACCAGCGGGCCTGCCTCCACATGTCGGAATCCCATCCCCAGCCCCAGTTGTTTCAGCTCGGCGAACTCCTCGGGAGTGTACCAGCGCGCGATCGGCAGGTAGTCCGCGGAGGGTCGCAGGTACTGACCCAACGTGAGGATGTCGACATCCTGGGCGCGCAGGTCGCGCATCGCGATTAGCAGCTCGTCCCACTCTTCGCCCAGGCCGCAGATGATCCCCGACTTCGTGAGCAACTCCGGCGCGATCGAGCGGGCGCGACGGAACAGCTCGAGGGCGCGGGCGTAGCGGCCGCCCGGCCGAGCGATCCGGTAGAGCCGTTCGATGGTCTCGAGGTTGTGGTTCAGGATGTCGGGCCCGGCATCGATCACGAGGCGCAACGCGTCCGCGTTGCCCTTGAAGTCGGGGATCAGCACCTCGATCGAGGTATCAGGCACCCGGCGGCGGATCTCGAGGATGCATGCGGCGAAAACCTCGGCACCGCCGTTGACCAGGTCGTCCCGGTCTACGCTGGTGATGACGACGTGCCGGAGCTCCATCTGGGCCACGGCGTCGGCGAGACGGACCGGCTCCTCCTCATCTAAGGGACCCGGCGTCCCGTGGGCCACGGCGCAGTACGCGCAGTTCCGGGTGCACACGTCGCCCAAAATCATGAACGTCGCCGCCTTGTGCTCCCAGCACTCGCCAATGTTGGGGCAGTGCGCCTCCTCGCAGACCGTATGCAGCTTGAGGCCCCGCATCATCTGCTTGAGCGCGACGTAATTGGGGCCCCCCGGGGCCTTGACCTTGAGCCAGGGGGGTTTGCGCTCTAGGGGGGAGCCGAGTCGTGGGCTGCGGGAGGTGATTTGGACGAGGGGAGCGGCCATGGTCCTTTGTGCGTGGAAGTGGCTGAAGATAGCCGCTCCCAGGGAGCAGGGATAGGTTTTGGTTACAGAAATCAACCGTGCGGTTGATCCTCATCATGCTGCTTAAGACGGCGCAACTCTTCCTCCAACTGCGCCGAGCTGCTCAGGGTTCCGTCGGCAATCTCAGCGCTCTCCTCGGCCTCGCGCCATTGCCGCTCGAGCTCCTGAACCTCCGCCTGCTCGTCCACCGCCATCTCGAGCGCCAACTGTCGCTCGGCGCGGAGCGAGCGCAGCGTCAGCTCCCGTCGCGCGATGTCCTGAATCAGCCGGTCCGGGCCGCCCGTCTCGTCCACCACCCGGGCGGCGTCCTCCGCGCGCCGGCGGCTGCTGCGCCGCACGTTGAGGTAGGTCAGGCCTTGCCGGAGCACGAGCGCCGCGTCGGGGCCCGTGAGCAGCGCGCCCTCGTGATGGCACGCCGGGCAGCTCACCAACACGGCCAGGTCGGTCCTGGTGTCGGGAACGAGTCTGGCGTGCTGGACATGCTTGGCGCGCAGCTGCATGAGGCTGCCGCAGCGCTCGCAGATCGGCGGCTCGGCCAAGATGACTTTCCGGTTGCCGACGATTTGCAGGTAGGTCCAGTCCGCGACCGCATGCAGGTTCCAGGCGAACACGCCGAGCGAGCCGCCGGCCGCCACGTTCGCCGCGATGCCGAGTCCCACCGCAGCGAGCGTGAGCGGAATCACGACCTTGGCGCGCTCCCGCTGGCGCGCCCGCAGCCGCTCACCGTAACGCCAGGGGGCGAGCTCGACGCGCGGCGGCTTGCCGACGCGCACCAGGTCGTAGCGCTGCCAGCGCAGGAGGGCGACCTGGTCGGTTGCGGCGACGAGATGCCCGGCGCGTGCGGCGCGCGCCAGCGCCTCGATGCGCTCCAAGCGGTCGTCCAGCGGAGTCAGGTTCCAGCGGGCGCATTTGGGGCAGATCACCCAAAGCCGACCCCGCCATTCGTCGAAGGCGAGTCGCCGCCCCACCCCGAGACCCGATGGACCGCCGTCGCCGTCGAACTTGCCGTTGCAGAAGGCGCAGGTGGCGTACATCAGCGGTCAGGGCGGAACGGGGTCAGATCCAGGTCCGTCGAACCCTTCGTCAACAAGTCGCCGATGATGTCGCCGGTCAAGGCCGCGAGCAGCACCCCATTGCGGCCGTGGCCTGTGGCGTAATACAAGCCGCGGACGTCGGGGTCGGCGCCGAGGATCGGCCGGCCGTCGGGGGTCACGGGGCGCAGCCCCGCCCACGTCCGGTGCACGGGGAGTCGCGCGAGGGCCGGGAGCAGGCGCACCGCGCTGCGGAAGATCTGGGCTAGTCCCTCGTTGGTCACCCGGCAGTCGAACCCGGCGTGCTCCATGGTGCTGCCCAGCACAGCCTCAGCGCCCCGCGTGAGCACGTAGCCGTGGTCGTAATACAGGATCGCCGGCGGCGTCTCGCCCGGCCAGGGCGTGGCGGCCATTTGGCCGCGCACCGGTGTCACGGCGAGCGCTCGCGGCAGTCCCTCGATTAATGGTGACCAGGCGCCGGCGGCGAGCACGACCCGCTCGACGGCCAGGGACTCGCCTCCGGCCACGATACCCGTGACGCGGTCGGCGGTGATGATGACCCGATCGACTGTGTGGGGCAGGAGCCTCGCTCCCACGCGGCGGGCATCGGCCAGCAAGGCCCGGGTTAATGCTTGGGGATCCACGGCGCCGTCTTCCGAGGCGAATAGTGCACCGCTGGCGTCTGGGGCGGTGCCGGGCCAGCGCTCGCGCACTTCGTCGCCGGAGAGCCAGTCGCAGCGGAGGCCGGCCTGGCGCTGCAACGCCGCCGCGTCCCGCAGGCGGTTGGCCTGCGGCTCGTCGAACGCCGTCGCCGCGATGCCGCCCCGCCAGAACGCGATGTCGATGCCGGTGCTATCTTTCAAGGCGGCGGCGAGGTGTTCGTAGAGGTCGCGCCCGCGGACGCACAGCCCCAGCATGAGCTCGTCACTGGGCTCGATCTGTGCCGCGAGCATCCCGGCTGATGCGGGGGAGGCGGCGGCGGGATCGGGGCCCGGCTCCAGAATGACTGTTTCAAGCTGCCGCAGCGCGGCGGCGCGGGCGCAGGCGGCGCCGATCACCCCGCCGCCGATCACGACGACCTCGTAGGCGGAAACCTTGGCCATTATTCTGGCGTACGGCCCTCAGGAAGGCCGGACCACGCGGAGGACACCATGTTGCGGAGCATACTCGGTTTCGCCGTATTCGCAGTCGTCGCTTGGCTCGGCCTGAAGATCCTGTTCGGGCTGCTCGGCGGCCTGATCGCCATTGCGGGCACGATTCTGTGGCTCGCGGCCCTGGGGTTCCTTTTCTACCTCGTGCTGCGGGTGATCAGCCCAAACACTGCCGACAAGCTGCGGGAGATGATCAAGGGGCGTCGCGCCGAGTCCTAGCGATCCCAGGGCAACACCTGGCTGGAGTGGACATGCACGATCCTCCAGCCCCTGAGCTGGTCTTCACACACGAGAGTAGCCCGTCCTGCTTCGGCCTGGTTGCGCTCGGTGTTGAACCACCGGTAATCCACCATCGCCCAGGCGAACCGGCCTTCCAGCGTCACCGTGGCGGCCGCGATGATGACCTTCCCTCCGTATCCGACCCCGGCGAACCGTGGCGCGGCGAGCCGTACACGGGCATTCGCGACGACCAACGCCTCGGGGGCATACAGCGTGTCCGCGGCTCGATCCGCGGCGGCGTCGAGCTGGATGGCCGACCGGACCATCTCCTGAATCCGATCAGGCGTCGCCCGGGCGGTCTGCGGGGCGACACGTAGCACCCCCCCCCCCCCCCCCCGCCGAGGAGCAGCGCCGCCACGAGGGCGACGCCGGGACGGTTAGCGTCCATCCAGCCGCAGCAGTACGCCCCAGCAGAGCAGCGGAAACAGGATCTCATGGTGACCGGTCAGCATGATCCCGCGTCCACCCTGCTGGGTCGGTCGCTCCACCACGTTGACGCGCGGGCGGTAGTGGCGTTGCATGTCGCAGTCGCAGGCCGTGAAGTTCGTGGGTCGGCCGGCGTGCAGGTTGCGGGCGACGGTGAGCGCTTTGAGGAACACCTCGGGCATCACCACCGCGCTGCCCAAATTGAGGACCACACCCCCGCCATCGAGCTCGGGGAGCGCGGCGGCGAGTCGCTTGAAGTCGCGATGGCTCGTGGCGCCGAGCGCCCCGCCGTCGGCGCTGGGGTGCTGGTGAGTGATCTCCGCGCCGACTGCAGCGTGGACCGTGATCGGCACGCCCAGGTCCTCACACGCGACGAGGACCGAGACGGCGCGCCCTGGGAGACCCTTGCGCTGGTGCAAGTAGCGGCTGAGGGCTTCGCCCATGCCGCGCTGCTCGCGGGCGCCAGCGGCGACCGCGGCGTTCATCTCTCGCCCGGTCTCCTCCGCCATGCCGAACGTCCCGTCGCCCAGCCCGGCGGCCACATCTTCGCTGGTGCCGCCATAGGCGGCGAGCTCGAAATCGTGGATCGCCGCGCTGCCGTTCATCGCCACATGGGTAATGACCTTCCGCTGCAGCAACGCGATGAGGAGCGGTCCCAGGCCGACCTTGATCACGTGGCCGCCGAGCATGGTCACGACAGCGCGGCGCCCGGCCGCCTGGGCGGTCTGCTCGACGACGAGGCGCAGATCGCGAGCGGCGAGGATTTCGGGGAGGGCGCTCCAGAAGGCGGCGAAGCTGCGGTCCGGGCCGGGGGGATGGGCGAGAAGGGTGGGATCGACTCGGTTGACACGCTGAGCGATGGGAACGGTCTTGAGGCGGCTGAAATCCGCCTCACGGTAGTCGGTCATGGCTGCTCCGGGACGTCGAACTCCTTCAGCTTCAGCGTGACCTGGCCAAACGAGAAATTGGACTGCAGCGCCAGCACGATGCGGCGGTCGTCGTCGGAGAGCCACATCCGGGCGTCCGCTCTCTCGGCGAAGATGCCGCGTCCGTTGGGAATCGCCGGGCGGATCACAATGGCGTTCCACTTCTGCCCCGCCACGCCCACGCGCTCCCGGCCCACCACGGTCACGATGACTGGATTGCGATCGGGCCGGAAGTAGCGGCGGTACTCGTAGCGCTTGCCCTGCTCCAGCGGCACGGTGCGGATCCAGTAGAGGAATGCCGCGTCGTCCAGCGGATCCGTCACCGTAGGGAAGGTCGAGTCCTTGCCTTCCTCGCGGTAGAATCCCGAGTCGGGGAAGATGTCATAACCGCGATGCCACTGCTTACCACGCTCGTCGGTGTCCTGCCGAAAGCGGCGGGAGCGAAGATCCCGCGTGCCGACCCACGACTCCATCGTCTGGTCGAGGTGATACCACAGCGCCCCGCCCTCGATGCGGAACACGAAGTGGAAGGCTTCGTCACCTCGTAGCGTGTCCAAGCCCGCGACCTCCATGGTGGCCGTGCCGACGTTGAAGATGCCGTATTTCGCCTGGTAACGGAGCCGCTCCCCTACGTGGAACGGGACGGGGAGCCGAGGGGGGGGAGGGGGGGCCTCGACGACCGCACCGACCACCATGCCGGCCGACGCGTGCGCGGAATCGCTCTGGCCCACGAGCGGTGCTGCCAGGAGCAGCGCCGTGGTGACGGCGGTTGCGGCGCGCACGGAGCGGATCACTGCGCGGGCTCGCCAGGCGGCGACCAGCGCCTGCCAGGGCCGCACCCGGGATGCCCGCTGGTGCAGATCGTAGCGGGCCGCCACGCTCACGGTCTCGACGCGACGGGCGTGCGGCGCCAGCCGGGCCAGCAACTCGGCGTTGGCGCACCAGCCGTCCGTGCTCAGCAGGGCCCGGTCGGGCGGTGCGTCGCCGCGAGTCGCCTGGCGAAGCACAGTGAGGCGCAAGGCAAGGTACCCCGACACCGTGTCCCGCACGCCGGCGATGGGGAGCAAGCGCGGCGTCAGCCGGCGCGCCAGGCGCAGGCTCCACGGCATTGCGCCGACCTCGTGCCCCTGCTCGGCCACGACCAGGTCCGCGCCCGACTCGAGCTTCTTCACCATATCCTGCATCGCCTCGGGGGCATGCGCGAAGTCGCCGTGGATGAGAATGGCGCAGTCACGCTTCGGCCGGTCGGTCCGCCGCAGGGCCAGCCGCAGCAGCTCTTCAATGCTCCGGGCGTAGCCCGCCCGTTCGCCGTGGGTCACGACCGTCATCGGCAACACCCGGGCGTAGCTCGTGAGGACCGCGGCGGTGCCGTCCGTGGAGCCGTCGTCGCACACCAGCAGCTGGTACTCACGCCGGAAGGCGGTGAACACTTGCCGCACCTTCCAGAGTACCAGGCCGGCCGTCTTGGCCTCGTTATGCACCGGAACGCACACGTAGATCATGGCCATGCAATCTAGCTAGGCCAGCGAGCGATAGCAGGCCAATACGGCCTGCGCCATCGCAGCCGCTGTGCACTGCTTGGGGAAGGGGACCGTGTCGTGGTGGCCCAGCGCGTCGACCACTCTGCGCGCCAGCGCCGCGGGGTCACCGACCGGCACCAACCATTCGGCCGGCACGATTTCCGGCAGCCCACCAGCGCGGGTCGCGACCACGGGTTTGCCGAGAGCGAGCGCGTGTAGCACCACGCTGCCGAGTCCCTCCTCCCGCGAGGACATCACGAAGACGTTCCCCTCCCGGATCAGCGCGTCGGCTTCCGTCACGAACCCCAGCAGGTGCACGCGATCCGCGAGGCGGAGGTCCGCGATCTCGCGCTCGAGCGAGGAACGCAGCTCGCCTGTCCCCGCGATGGCCCAGTGCAGTTCGGGGGCGAGCTCGCGGGCGGCGCGGGCGGCACGGATCAGCGTGCGCTGGTCTTTGTGGGCCACCAGCGCGGCGACGTTGACGGCGAGCGGCGCGCCGGGCGGTAGACCCAGCCGCGCGCGGATCCCCAGCGGGGCCGCCGCAGCACGACGGACCTCGTCGGGGTCGATACCGTCGGGGACAACTGTGACGTCACGAGGGTTCACCCCATCGGAGACGAGGACGCGCTTGATCGCCTCAGAAACGGCGATCACGCGATCGGCGCGGAGCCATTGACCGGGCCGCCGCAGGCGAAAGTCGACGCGCCGGTGCGCCACCAGCGCTGGAGGATTCCAATCCGCGTGACGCCACGGCGCGGTGAGTCGGGCGCGCCAGCGGCGTAGCGGATTCCAGCGCCCGGGTCCCGAGAGCGCGGGCCGGGTCATGTCCCACAGGGCGGCCCGAACGAGCGTCAGGGCATGGCTGTCGTGGACATGAACGACGTCGGGGCGAAAACTCCACAGGAAGCTGCGGAGATGCCACCACGCGCGAGGGTCGAGGCCGATTCCCCAGGGGACTGCGTGCACGAGCACTCCTGCGGCCACACACCGTTGCATCAGTTCGCTGCCACGTTTCGTCGCGAGTCGTAGCTCCACGTCTCGTTCCCGCGCGAGCTCCCGGCACAGCAGCCGCACCTGGTTCTGGCCGCCCCGCCACTCGCGGCCGGAATCGACCTGCAGGACCCGTAGGGCGGTCAGGGTGGGGGGGGCGGGGGGGCGGGTGTGACGCGGCCGAGCACGTTGCGCAGCTCGGCAAGCGTGAAGGGCTTGTGGAGGTAGGGCCGGCCAAGACCCTCGAGAAACTGCAGCGTGTCGCCGCGCACGGTGTCGCCTGTGGCGAAAATGATCCGGTTGGCTACCTGGGGGTGCAACCGGACGAGGTTCTGGAACATCTCCCGGCCACCGAGCCGGGGCATGCGCAGGTCGCAGATGATCACGTCGAATGGCTGGGTGAGGGCGCGTTTCAGCGCCTGGCTCCCGTCGCTCGCGACGTCGACGTGGTGGCCCCAGCTCTCGAGCGTCGCGCGCATGTAGTAGAGGATGTGCGGCTCGTCGTCGACGATGAGAATCCGCAGCGGGCTGTTGGACGCGAGGGCGGCGGGCGACTCCTGAGATTTGGTGTGGCGCGGGGCGCCCGGAAGCTCGACCGTGAATGTCGCCCCGGCACCGGGGCTCGACTCCAGCGTAATGCGACCGCCGTGCTCGGTCACGATGCCCTGGGAGATCGAGAGGCCGAGCCCCGTTCCCTCGCCCTCGGACTTGGTCGTGAAGAACGGCTCGAACACCCGGGCGGCGATCTCATCAGCGATACCCGGTCCGTCGTCGGCCACGGTCACGGCGACGCCATCGAGCCATTTGCGGGCGGTGATCCGGACGTGCCCACTCCGCCCGGTGGCCGCGATCGCCTGGGCCGCGTTGTTCACCAGGTTCACGAACACCTGAGCGATCTGATTGGGGATCATCTCCACGTCCGGCACGCCCGGCTCTACATGGAGCGCGGCGTCGACCTTGAGGGCCATCAGCTGGTTGCGCAGCAACGCAAGGGTCGACTCGAGCACCGGCCGGATGGGGTGGTGGCGGCGCTCGGCCTCTTGTTTCCGGGCGAAGTTGAGCAGGTTTTTGACAATGTTGGCGGCGCGCTCGGCTTCCTGACGGATCACCTGCAGGGGCTCGACGAGGCGTGGCGGCACCTCTCCGGCCTCTGCCAGGAAGTCGCTGAATCCCACCACCGAGGCCAGTGGGTTGTTGAGATCGTGCGCCACCCCCGCGATGAGTTGCCCAATGGCCGACATTTTCTCAGACTGGATGAGTTGGTCCTGGAGGCGCCGCTTGTCCGTCTGGTCCTCGAACAGCAGAACCGCCGCCCCGCCCTGATCGCCGGCGATCGGCACGACGCTGACCAGGAAGATGCGGTCGGCGGAGCGAACCTCCGCGGGGGGCGAGCCGGGCTGCCCCAACGCGCGGGCGACGACCTCGGCCCAAGCCGTCGGCAGCAGCTCCATCCAGGGACGGCCCGGGAGGGCGGTGATGGGGACTTGAATCAGCCCGGCGAAGACGCGGTTGGCGCGTCGCACCGCGCCGCCGGCGTCGACGATGCAGATGGCCTGGGAGATTGCGTCGACGGTCAGCTCCCACTCCCGCTTGCCACTCGAGATGAGCTCGACTAGCCGCGCGTTTTCGAGCGCGATTGCTGCCTGGGCGGCAATCGCCTTGACGATCTCGAGCTCGGGTGGACCGTACGCGCCGGCACGTGCGCCGGAGACCGAGACGGCGCCCATGGTCCGGCCGGAGGCGGCGATGGGCGCGCCAATCCACGACGCCGGCGCCTCGAGCACGGTCACGCCGAGTTTCGCCGCCTCGGCGGCGACGTCACGTCTGAATACCAGCGGGCCGCGCCGCAGGGCGAGCTGCAACAGCGGGTCGTCCGTCGGCACAGGCTCGGTGCCGCTGTCGTAGGAGACGAGGAGCCGGTTGGCATCGAGGTCGAGGAGCGAGATGGAGAGCCGCTCGGGTGCGAGGCTCTCGCTGGTGGCCCGAGCCATGATCTCCACGACCGTCGCCGGCCGGTACGCGCCGGCCAGCTCCTGGGACAGCGCTGTGAGGCGCTCCAGGACCGCTGTCGCCCTCCCGCTCCGGGGGGGGGGGCGGGGGGCCGGTCGTTTGGCTCGAGGTTTGCTCATGATCCTCGCCAATGTGCGCTGTCGGCTGCACGGCGCCGACTTCTGTTCTTCCCGAACGTCTCTACCGCCGACAAGGTGATCCGCACACCCTCTAGCCGTCAGTCCCCGGCCTCACCGCCTGCGCGAAGCCGGCGAACAACGCCGTCTCGGTGAGATCCTCGGGGTGCCACTGCACGGCCAGCATCCACGACGCGTCCCATTCGACGGCCTCGACCAGATCGTCCTCCGCCCAGGCGGTCGCACGCAGGCCGGGGGCAAGGTCGCGCACGGCCTGGTGATGGCGGCTGTTCACGGTCGCGACGGCGGCGCCGAGGGTGCGGTGCAGCAAGGAGCCAGGCGCGACGCGGATGTCATGGTGGCCTGCCTTGTCTTGATGGTCGATCGACCCGGTGTGCTCGCTCTTGAGGTCCTGGTAGAGCGTGCCGCCGAGGGCCACGTTGAGGATTTGGATGCCGCGGCAGATCGCCAGGATGGGGCGAGCGCGGGCTCGCGCGCAACGGATCAGCTCGAGTTCGAGTGCATCGCGTCCGCGATCGGTCTCTTCGAGGTAGGAATGGGGGACGGCCCCGTAGCGAGCGGGCTCCACGTCTTCGCCCCCTGTGAGCACCAGCCCGCGCGTGGCGTCCACAACGGCAGCGGCGTCGGCGGGGTCGAGGAGTGGCGGGATGGCGAGCGGCACGAGCCCCGCGCGGGTGAGCGCGCTGACGTATGCGGTATTGAGGGCCACCCGCTCGCGCCCGGCGTCGGTGCGGCGCTGGGCGGAGACGGCGACCACGGGCGTCACGGTCTCTGGACGGGTGCGGGTGGTGGGCCGAGCAGGGGGCAGCGAGGGTTGCTCGTGCCAGCCCAGCTCACGCGCACGCCGTAGACTGGGACCAGTTTCCCCCCCCCCTCCATTGTGCCGAGTTGCGGATAGTCCGGCGGCGGGCGAGGTGTCTCGTAGACAATGAGGCCCATTGCCCGCTCGGAGGTGTCGTCCACGACGAGCACCGCGTACGTCGTCGAGTCGTTCGCGTAGCGCGCCTGGAAACCGGGCCCCTGGTAGGTCAGTACCAGCTGGCCGCTACCGTTCCGATCGGCGTAGCGGACCTGCACGTCATCTTGCTGTTGCTGGCCGACGACCCGGACCGGGAGTCGGGCGGGCAAGCCGCGGGGGGCGCCTGTCAGCAGAGCCCGCGCCTGGCGCAGCCGGTCCTGGATGAGCGACGGCCCCGCGACGAGCGCGAAGCCGCACACCGGGGAGCGGCCGCGCTCGCCCCCGCAGGCGGCGGCGAGCGCAAAGCTGGCGAGGGCGACGTGGGCAGGACGCATGCGGAAGAATCTAATAGATGTAGACAAACGTGACCGACACGGTGCGCACCGGCTCGAGTGTGCGCGGCGCATAGTTGTAGAGATAGTTGAGTGCGTTGGCGACGAGCACGCGCAGGCTCGCCGGCCCGCGCGCCCAACCCGCCCGCAAGTCCAGCACTTTGACGGCGACCCGGGGATCCGAAGGTGGCGAGAGCTCGACGCGCTCGAATCGACTGCTGAAGCGGAAGTCTGCACCTACGCCGAGGTCGCCCACGGCGTAGTCCGCAGCGATGGTGACCAGGTGGCGCGGGCGAAAGGCGAGCGGGCGCTGCGGAAATGCATCATGGGCGAGCTCGCGGGCGTAGAGGAACGTGTAGGCGAGCGTGCTGGAGAGACGGGGGGTGAGCGGATTCGCGCTTACGGCAAGGTCGAGTCCCGCGAGGCGACCACGCACGAGGTTCTGGAACTGGATCACCATCTGCGTATCGACGCCGGCCGTGATCGTTACGACGCTCGGCTCGATCAGTCGACTCGCTTCGGTCCAGAACAGCGCGGCGTCCACGCGCGCCGTGGACCCGAACGGCCGGGCGAGGCCGACCTCCCCTGTCCACGCTTTCTCCGGCACAAGGGTGGGGTTCGGGATCACCCTGAACCCATTCACGACCGTCGACACGAACCGCTCCGCGAGCGATGGGGCGCGGAATCCGCGGCCGGCCGACGCGCGCCAAGTGCCGCCCGCGGCGGAGAGGACCACGCCAACCCTGGGGCTGACGACGGCGCTGAGTCCGCCGCCGTCGACGGTGAGGAAATCGATGCGCGCCCCGCCCGTGAGGCGGGCGGACCGCAGGGGCCGTTCCCCTTCGCCGTACGCCGCGTACTCCCCCTGGCGGTGGGAGCCGAAGATGTTGCTCGTGATAGTCGAGAGCCCGGTCTCCCCGCCGACGGTGACGACGCTACTGCCGCCGTCGGGGCGGAACTCACCACGGAGCTCGCCCCCGAAGCGATCGCCTACGCCAAAGTCGTCTCGGCTCCTCGGCTGGAAATCGGTGAAATGCGTGCGCAACCACGAGGCGCGCGCCTGCCAGTGCAGGCGCTCGCTCGGCGCGCGCGTCAGTACCGCCGCGAGATAGCCCTTGTCGGAGCGGGTATGGTTCCCCAACCCACCCGTGTCGATCAGAAACGGCTGGTAGGCCTGGCCGCGGTCCTCGCAGCGACCGCGCTCGCACCAGGCGAGCGGCTCCTGATACTGGTCGCTCGCCCAGGAGCCGGAGACGCGGAGCCGCGTGTCCTGGCTCGCTTGCCACTCGCCATTACCCCCGAGCTGCCAGTGGTCGCGATGGTCTTGCTGGCGGTAGCCGTCGGAGTGCCACCCACCAACGGTGACCGTCCCGCGCAGCTCATCCCGTCCGTAGCTCGAGGTGAGACCGGCGCCGCCGTGGACCCCGGTGAAATCGCGGAAGCGCCACTCGGGGTGGGGCGGGTTGGCATACGCGCCACCGGTGAGCCGCAGGCGGGCGTGGAAGGCGAGGGGGACCTCGCGCGTGATGAGGTTCACCACGCCGCCGAAGGCAGCCGACCCGTACAGGGCCGAGCCCGCACCCTTCACAACCTCGACCCGCTCGATGTCATCCACCGGGAGCAGATCCCAGTTGATGCCACCGCGGTCGCCCTGGTTGGCGGGAACGCCGTCCACCAGCAGCAGGACCCGGCTGCCGAGGCCCTCTACAAACCCGCTTGAGCCGCGGATATTGACTTGGCCAGAGAGGAACTGGACCCCGGGCGCTTTGTCGACGGCTTCATCGATCGTGTTGACGGCGCGCTTGGCGATGTCGGAGTCGGACATCAGAGCCACGCTTGGCACGACGTCC
>WNFD01004044.1_pt1 | contig 15340 bp, 15 predicted proteins | sample 5400491 | NCBI WGS metagenome assembly WNFD01 (sample SAMN13153343, study PRJNA577476) | soil metagenome | isolation source: 120 cm saprolite under Douglas fir tree site 2 hole 2 replicate 2 | place: USA:California | collected 2015-04-18
ATCCCCAACAGCTTTGCCCATCAGAAACCTCGCCACTGGTGATACGAAGGAAATAGAACCGGCCTTAGGGTCCGCTTCGTCCTCTCCCACGATATGATATTTCTGTACGCGCCCATCGTCGCGCCTGAAGGTCACCGTGTTCCCAAAGGCAACAGTTTCAGTTGACGTAGGATTGGTGATGACCTGAGCCGTCCGAATTCTCGCCGCAAAGTAGCGCACATCACGCAAGGGGGCGGCTGCTTGCCGCCGCCGTTCATTTACGTCTTCGATCTTCTGCGCTGTCTCGTACGCCTCGAGAGCCTGGTGGAGCTGAAATTCCAGAGCCCTTAATCCTGCTTCCGTAACAAGGTTCGGATGAGGTGAAATCGGGCGGTCGGGTAGCAGCGTCTCCGACGCCGTTTCGGCACTGTCTTCCTTGGTGAAGGCGACGCTCAAGCTCGGACTCCCTTTAGGTGAGATATGCTAGAATATGTATGGTCAGTGATAAGAGCGCGGACTCGTCAAAGGAACTGTAGCACAATGCTCAGCGGCTTTTGCGGATCACATATCGCGGAGCGAGGCGGGATTCATGCTCAAGTTACCTCGTTTGTGTTTCATTTGGATCGAGAGGTCGCTTGCTCCTGGCGCAAAGCGGTCTTAAGGCGACGATATGGAGCGCGTCGAGCCGGAAGAGCTTTTTGGCAGGATGCGCTTACGGATCAATGAGGACGCCCGGGTTGAGCATGCCTTGCGGATCTAATTCGCGCTTGGCTCCCCTTAGTGCGGCGGCGAAAAGCTCCGGCCGCTGTCGGTCGTACCAGGGTCTGTGATCGCGACCGACGGCATGATGATGCGTGATGGTGCCGCCTGCCGCGATCAGCGCGTCGCTCGCCGCATTCTTGATGGCCTGCCACTGCTCGAGAAGCGCGCCGTGTCGACCAAGCGCGTAGAAGGAAAAATAGGGTGCAGGCCCGTCCGGGTAGATGTGGGTGAAGCGGCAGGTGACTTCACCCTTCACGCCAGTCGCGTCCAGAATAGCGCGCTCGGTTGCCGCCTTGACCTTATCGTGAAGGTTTTCGAACTGATCCCAGGTGATCGCGGTCTCGAACGTATCGTTGATGAGGCCCGCCGGTGTCAGAAATTCGCGCGCATAGGGCATGCGAATGAACGCGTTGCGCCAGATGCCCGCCGCGCCCAGCAGATGCTCGTCGCTGGCCTTCGCGGGCTCCGGCGTTCCGCAATGGTCGGCGCAGCACTCAAGCGCGCGCGCCATCCACGTGTCGAGCGGATGATCGCCCGACTCGAATGCGAGCACCATGATGGCAGCACTGCCGTCCGCCGCGCCGGTGTTGAAGGCCTCCTGCGGGTCCAGGATGCGACAATTTGACGGATAGAGGCCAGCTTGCGCGATGGCACGCACGGCGCGCGCGGCATCGAAGAAAGAGGGGAAACGCACCGATGCGCCGGCGCGGAAGCTTGGACGCGGCTGCAATCGCATCCAGGCTCGCGAAATAACGCCTAGGGTTCCTTCCGAGCCGATGAACATGCGGTCGGGACTAGGCCCAGCACCCGATCCGGGAAGTCGGCGTGTCTCCAGCACGCCAACCGGCGTCACGACGCGCAGGCTTTCGACGAAATCGTCGATATGAGTATGAAGACTGGCAAAATGGCCGCCGATCGCGTCGAAATCCAGCCGCCAAGCGTCGAAAATTCAAAACTCTGCGGGAAGTGCCGCAACGTGAAGCCATGCGGCTTGAGCTGGTTTTCCAGGGACGGACCATAGGTGCCGGCTTCGATCGATGCAGCGCGCGATACAGGGTCCACTTCGACGACTTTGGAGAGATTGCGCAGATCGAGGGTGACGGCTGCCTTGTGCTTGATGCCGTCAACGCGCGGCTCTACGCCGCCGCAGACGCTTGAGCCGCCGCCAAAAGGCGTCAGCGAAGCGCCGACGGCGCTGGTCCAGTCCATCACCGCCGAAATCTCCGCCTCGTTGCGCGGATAAGCCACAACGTCGGGCGCACAATTGTAATCGCCAAGCATTGCCCTGACGTAGTCCGGATAGGACTTGCCGTAGGTGTGCGCGGCGCGATCATAGCGGTCGGTCGTGCAAAAGGGGGCAGGTGAGGCCGGCGGCGCCACGCGTGGTTCCCGCAAGGAGAGATCGTCAAGGCCTGGAACGGCGATCGTGTCGAATTCGTCAGTTGCAAATTTCGCTCGGTAGCGGCCGAGCACAAACTTTTGCTCCTCCGCGCTCATGCCTTCGCCTTCGCGCCCCCAGCCGTAATGTTTTGGCCTTGCACCAGTCATGAGCGTTCCCTCGTGTTTGGTTTCGAGCGTTTCTTGGAATGATGAAAATATTCTGAACGACGGCGCCGCGCCAGAGCGTTCTATCGTTTGCCGGCAACGGCTTAGTGGCGGTAATCTTGGTTTCATGAGTCCATTTGTACGATCGCCCAACATGAACGATCTAAGCATCCGGACGATGCGGCCGGACGAAATCTCGATAGCGGTGAACTGGGCCGCAGCTGAAGGCTGGAATCCCGGCCTCGCCGACGATGCCTGCTTCGCCGCGGTCGATCAGGAAGGCTTCTTGATCGGCGAACTCGACGGCGCACCGGCCGCGACCGTCTCCTGCGTCAACTACAGCGCAAGCTTCGCCTTCCTCGGCTTCTACATCGTGCGAGAGGGCTTGCGCGGGCGCGGCTGTGGACTGCGCATGTGGGATGCGGCCATTGCGCACGCCGGGCCACGCGTGATCGGGCTCGATGGCGTGGTGGCGCAGCAGCAGAACTACAGAAAGTCCGGGTTCGAGCTCGCTTATGCCAATGTCCGTTACGGCGGCATCGTCGCGGCCCCGGATGCACCGGAGGCTGGCGTCATGGCGCTGGCCGAAGTCCCATTGGCGGCTGTAGAGGCTTACGACGCGACGGTGTTTCCGGCTCCGCGCCCCGCGTTCCTGCGTGCCTGGATCGGCTCGCCCGGGCATGTCGGTTGCGCCCTTATGCGCGATGGCGGGCTTGTCGGCTGGGGCGTGATCCGTCCATGCCGCAAGGGCTGCAAGATCGGCCCGCTGGTGGCCGACGATCGCGCCACCGCCGAGGTGGTCCTGTCGGCTTTGCTGGCCAGCGTCGGCGGCGGGGAGATCTTCCTCGACGTTCCTAGCATCAACCGCAACGCGGTCGCGTTGGCGCAAGACCTGGGGCTCGTGCCAGTGTTCGAGACTGCGCGTATGTATACCGGCGCGATCCTGCCGTTGCGGCTGGAGCGGGTATTCGGCGTCACCACCTTTGAGCTGGGGTAGTGTCCCGCGAACAGTGGCGACGTCGTACTCTCTCTATTGGGAATGGCCGCGCAAAGCGGACGATGACCGCCGGAAGCGCGGACTCGTCATACGATTATTCGCAATAGACACCCACCCGGCGCTGTTTGATCACGCAATCAGCAAGCAAAGGAAAATTCGGAAGGATTTTTCAGCCCGAGTAACTTGGCGGCTTTCATGTTGAGGATCAAATTGAACTTGGTTGGTTGTCGAACTGGACAAGTCACCGGCTTTCCCTCCGAGAAAATCGGCTTGTGAACGTCCGTCTTGTAGTCGCCGATTCCACCGAGTGCGTTGAGATCCGCAAGGACGCGAGCGCCATCGACGCGCGAGTGGCTGTCACGCATCAACCGCAACCTTCAATGCCTCGGCGCGGATTTCCTCGACGAGCCGTTCTTTCAGCCTAACAAATTCGGAGGCGGTTTTGATCTTGTAGGACCGTGGATGCGGTAGATCGATCGCGATTTCGGTCTTGATGCGGCCAGGGCGGGCGCTCATGACGACGACGCGACTGCCGAGGAAGATGGCTTCTTCGATGTCATGGGTAACGAACAGCACCGTTTTCTGGTCGCGCTCCCAGATGCCGAGCAGCATTTCCTGCATTAGCACGCGGGTCTGATTATCCAGCGCACCGAACGGCTCGTCGAGCAACAGGATCTTGGGATCGTTGGCAAGGGCACGGGCGATAGCCGTGCGTTGCTGCATGCCACCGGAAAGTTGCTTCGGCCAGTGATTCTCAAAGCCCGATAACCCCACCCGATGGATGAAGCCGTCGGCGATCTTGCCTCGATCCGCTTCGGAAATTCCGCGCTCGCGCAGGCCAAATGCGATGTTTTCGCGCACGGTAAGCCAAGGAAATAGAGTGTACGACTGAAACACCATGCCGCGATCCGCGCCGGGTCCCGCTACCTCTTGCCCGTCGAGAATGACATGGCCGCTCGTCGGCCGGTCAAGCCCGGCGACGATGCGGAGCAGCGTGGATTTTCCGCAGCCCGACGGGCCGAGGATGGTGACAAAGTCATTGTTGCCGACGCTGAGATCGGTCGGTTCCAGGGCCCGCGTCGGCGCATTGCCCTGTCGCGCAGGGAAGGTGCGAGAAACCTGATCGATCTTCAGCTTGGTCATGCCAATTTCCATGGAAACAGCCAGCCGTTGAAGGCCTTGAACAGGAAATCTGACACGAGACCGATCAGCCCGATGACAATGATACCAAAGATGATCTGGCCGGTGTTGAGCAGCGCCTGGCTGTCGGTGATCATGTGGCCGATACCCGACGATGAACCGATGAGTTCGGCGACGATCACGTAGGTCCACGCCCAGCCCAGAACGAGCCGAAGGATCTCCGCGATCTCGGGGGCAGACGAAGGCAGCAACACGCGGCGTATGATACCACTGTCGCTGGCGCCCAGCGTGTAGGCGGCTTCAACAAGGTCGCGTCTTGTGTTTCCGACGTTGACGGCGATCATCAGGATAATCTGGAACACCGCGCCGATAAAAATGACTAGCAGCTTCTGCAGTTCGCCGATGCCCGCCCACAAGATCAATAGCGGGATGAAGGCCGAAGCGGGCAGATAACGGGCAAACGAGACGAACGGCTCCAGGAAGGCCTCGATCGGCTTGTAAGCGCCCATCAGAACGCCGAGCGGCACTGCGATGATGGCCGCCAGCACAAACCCGCCGACGACTCGCCATATCGTCATGCCGATGTCGAACAGGAAGCCGTGCTTTATGAGCAGTTCCCAGCCTTCCTGCAGCATGGTCAGCGGGTTGGCTAGAAACGTTTTCGATACGTAACCACCGAAGGTCACCCAAGCCCATAGGGCAACGAACAGGACGAAGAACGCAAAGCCATAGGCCACGCGCTGCTTCGGTGTCACGGGATCGAGGGGACGCATCACGGGAAATATTCCTCAAATCGCGGCCGGCCCCGCTTTACGTGCGGGTAAGCGGGACCGACGCAGTGCCGACCAGTTCTATTTGATGAAGCTCGCATCATAGAGGTCGTCGATCTTCGGAACCGATTTGATGATGCCGATCTCGAGCAACAGGTCTGCAGCCTCCTTGGTAAAGGCCTGCAATTCGCCCACGAAGAATTTCTGGTTCGCAGCCTTGTCCTGCCAGCGTAGATATTTCGCCGAGTTTCCGAATTGTTCGCCGGACTGCTTCACATCGGCACCCATGATCTCGTACGACTTGGCCTGGTCCTTTTCGATCATGGCGATGGCCTCGAAATAGCTGTCGGCCAGTGCTTGCGCGGCCTTCGGATTTTCCGTCAGGAATTTCGGCGTGCAACCGAACGTGTCCATGACCATCGGGTAGTCGAGCGTGGTGGCGATGATCTTGCCCTTGTCCGGCGCCGCGCGCACCGTGGAGAGGTAAGGTTCATACGTCATGGCGGCATCGTTCTGACCAGCCACGAATGCTTGCGCAGCCGCGGCTGGCTCCATATTCGCCACGGTTACGTCCTTGACCGAGAGGCCGTTCTTCTTGAGCATCCAGGCCAGGGCGAAATAGGGAGAGGTGCCGGGTACCGACGCGGCGACCGTCTTGCCCTTCAGATCCTTGATCGAAGCGATATCGTTTCGCGTTGCCATGCCATCGGCACCGTAGCTCCTGTCGAGCTGGAAGATCTGCTTGGTCGCAACACCATTGGCATTCCAGGAAATCCAAGTTTCGACGGTGGTCGCCGCGCACTGCACGTCCCCCGACGCAATGGCCAGATGCCGGTCCTTCTGCGGGATCTTCTTGATCGTAACATCGAGGCCGTTCTTCTTGAAGATGCCCGCCTGGTTTGCGAGCGTGAGCGGCGCAAACCCGGTCCACCCCGATATCCCGATACCAACCTCGACGTCATCTGCGATGGCCGGTGCGGACACCAGAAGAGCGGCGGTTGCTGCGAGTATTCTAGAACTAAGCATGATTGTCTTCCTTCTGCCGGTTTATGGATTGCGTCCTGTTCGTCTGCTTAAATCCTCGCGGAGGGACTTTGCACAATTGTGCTGCATAATTGTGCCGGATCTCGTCCGCATTGATGTTCCTCTCAGCCGCCTTTGAAGCGGGCGACCAGTTTGTGGGACTCGCCCGGATAGAGCAGGCGCACAGCAGTCAGCGTCCGTCCGCTGCGCCAGGTGTGCCGGTCGATCACGAGGCAAGGCGCGCCGATCGCAATGTCCAGTGCCGCCGCGCATTGCTCATCGGCCACGATAGCGCTGATCGCATGCTCGGCTTCCGTCCATGGGACATGGTGAAGTAGCCAGGAGCCGGGGGGGTCGATCGCAAAATCGGCCGTGGCAGCTTCCGGCACCGCGTCTAGATCGATTAGTCTGTCCTCGATGGCGAATGGCACGTCATCGGCGCTGTGGCGGCATGCAATCGCGATTACTTTACCGGTTTTCCGCACCCCAAGACGTGCGCGGTCGGCGGCGTTTGCGGCGCGGCGCGAGCACTGGACCAACCGATAGGCGTAGCTGCGGCCGAGAGCGGTGATCTCCGCGCGGATATCGGGGATATTGAGGACCGCTGACAGGAATTTGGGACGACGTACAAAGGTGCCAGCCCGCCGCCGCCGCTCGATGAGATCGGCTTGCGTCAATTCCGATAGCGCTTTGCTCACGGTCATTCGCGAACAGCCATAGCGCGTCATGAGCTGGTGCTCGAACGGAATGCGGTAACCCGGCGGCCATTCACCGGTCAGGATTCGGCGCTCGATGTCGAGTCGGATCTGCTTGTACAACGTCGGCTTGTCAGTTGACTGGGGTTTCTCGCGATCCATGGCGAGGTTCATGCCACGAGCCTTCGCACGGCTGCGTTGAATGTGTCGCGCGCCTTCTGGCGGAGCCGGTGACGTCCGCCCTCGACGACTTTGTTGCCGCCTGCCCAGACACAGGCAACGGCGCCCGCATTTGCTGCAAAAATCCAGCCGTCGATGACGGCATCCCTGCGGCGTCCAGCGAGCGAGGGATGCGTGGTGTCGAGGGTGACAATGTCGGCGCGGGCGCCTGCCTGAAGTCCGACGGTCGGCTGCGCGAGCGCCTGGGCGCCGCCGGCGAGCGCGGCGTCGAACAGCGCGCGACCGGTCGAGATGCCGGGACCGCCGGACAACACGTTGCGCTCCCGATGCTTCAACCGCTGGCCATATTCGAGCTGACGCAGTTCGTCGGCCACGCCGACCAATGCGTTGGAATCGGTGCCGACACCGAACTGGCCACCTGCATCGAGGAATTCGCGGGTCGGGAAAATACCGTCGCCGAGGCTCGCCTCGGTTACCGGGCAGAGCCCGGCGATTGCGCCGCTCCCGGCGAGCGAGGCGATCTCGGTCGCGGTGGTGTGGGTCGCATGGATGAGGCACCAGCGCTGATCGATGGGCGCATGTTCGAGCAGCCACTCAACCGGCCGTCGGCCCGACCAGGCGATGCATTCCTCGACTTCCCTGGTCTGTTCGGCGGCATGGATATGAACTGGTCCTGCTTCGGCCAGCGGCGCGATTGCCGCCAATTCGTCCGGCGTCACGGCCCGCAGGCTGTGCGGAGCGACACCGACATTGGCCCCCGGCAACGTGCGGATTGTGCTCCGCGTGGCGTCGGTCAGTCTGGCAAACTGGTCGATCGAGCAGATGAACCGGCGCTGGCCGGCATGCGGCGCGGCGCCGCCGAAGGAACTGTGCGCGTAGAAACTCGGCAGCAATGTGAGTCCGATGCCGGTGGTCTCGGCGGCTCGCGCAATTCGCGTTGCCATCTCCGCAGGGTTGGCATAGGGCCTGCCGTCGTGATCGTGATGGAGATAGTGGAATTCCCCGACGCGGGTATAACCTTGCTCGAGCATTTCGACATAGAGCAACGTCGCGACGGCTTCCGTGTCTTCGGGAGTCATGTCCAGCGCGAAGCGATACATCGTCTCGCGCCATGTCCAGAACGTATCCGCGGTATTGCCGCGCGTCTCAGCGAGGCCTGCCATACCCCGCTGGAACGCGTGGCTATGCAGGCTCGCTACTCCCGGGATGGCCAGCTGGTGGCGTTCATTGTCGGCTGTCGGGGCCGTACCGGCCGTAACCCTTGTGATGATGCCATCGGTCACGGCAACCTGCACGTCATCAGCCCACCCGGAGGGAAGCAGTGCTGATCCGAAATGCAGGATGGACATGTTTTCGAAACCGGCTGGACAGAATACCCGCGCGATAATATGTATAGACATATACGCCCGTCAAGCTTCCGCCTGTGAGGGAATGCATGGCCGAACGCTTTGACCGACTCTGGCACAATGCCCGGCTGGCCACCTTGCGGGGGGATCTGCCGGACCTCGGCGTGATCGAGCGCGGCGTGATCGCGGTGCGGGACGGCCGCATCGTTTTTGCGGGCAGCCGTTCCGACTTTCCATCTGACGCCGATGCGGCCGAACGGATCGATTGCGCGGGGCGGTGGATCACCCCCGGACTGGTGGATTGTCATACCCATCTCGTTTTCGGCGGAAACCGCGCACACGAGTTCGAACTGCGGCTGCAGGGCGCGAGCTATGAAGAGATCGCGCGTGCGGGCGGCGGAATTGTCTCAACGGTCGCTGCGACGCGGACCTCCAGCGAGGCTGAGCTCGTTGCGAGCGCGCTCCCGAGGCTTGACGCGCTGATCGCCGAGGGGGTGACGACGGTTGAGATCAAGTCCGGCTATGGGCTCAACGCGGAAACCGAAATGCGACAGCTTTCGGCCGCACGTGCGGTAGGCCGCAGCCGGCCGGTCAGCGTCCGAACCACGTTTCTTGGCGCGCACGCGCTGCCGCCGGAAGCTGGTGGCGACAAGGATCGATACATCGATCTCGTTTGCCGCGAGATGCTGCCGGCTGTGGCGCAGGCCGGGTTAGCCGACGCAGTCGATGCCTTCATGGAAGGCATCGCTTTCTCAGGCGATCAAACAGCGCGGGTGTTCAGTGCGGCAAGGGCCCTGGGACTGCCGATCAAATTGCATGCGGATCAATTGTCGAACCTCGGCGGAGCGGCACTTGCTTCGGAATTTTCCGCCTTGTCCGCCGATCACCTTGAGCACACGGATGAAGCCGGCGTCACGGCCATGGCGCGGGCAAATACGGTGGCAGTGCTATTGCCGGGCGCGTTCTATTTCATTCGCGAGACCAAGAAGCCGCCGGTCGAGCTGTTCCGCGCCCACGGCGTGAACATGGCGCTGGCGACCGACTGCAACCCCGGCAGTTCGCCACTTACGTCGCTTCTGCTGGCCATGAACATGGGCGCGACGCTGTTCCGGATGACCGTTGCAGAGTGTCTCGCCGGTGTGACGCGGGAAGGTGCGCGCGCGCTCGGTATTCTCTATGAGACCGGTACGCTCGAGGCCGGCAAACGGTGCGATCTCGCAATCTGGAATATCGACCGGCCAGCCGAACTCATCTACCGGATGGGCTTCAACCCGTTGCACAGCCGGGTGTGGATGGGACGATGAGTGACCGCGGCGCATCCATTGTCGTTTCGCCCGGAAGGGTCAGCCTCGACGATCTGGCGCAAGTGCTCGCAGGCGCGGCCGTTGTGCTCGATCCGTCATTCTGGCCACGCGTCGAGGCAGCATCGGCCATTGTTGCGCAAGCCGCGGGTGCGGAAGCGCCAGTTTACGGCATCAATACCGGGTTCGGAAAACTGGCGTCGAAGCGGATACCTCCCGACCAGACGACGCTGCTGCAGCGTAACCTCATTGTGTCGCATTGCTGCGGGGTAGGGCCGCCTACGCCGGAAGCGATCGTACGTCTGATGATGGCGCTGAAAATTATCTCGTTGGGGCGCGGCGCTTCGGGGGTGCGCCGCGAGGTCATCGAGCAACTCCAGGCCATGCTGGCGCGGGGCATTTGTCCGCTGGTGCCGCAGCAGGGATCGGTAGGGGCATCCGGCGATCTGGCGCCGCTGGCGCATATGACAGCCGTCATGATCGGTGAAGGCCAGGCGCTGGTCGACGGCAAGGTTGTGCCGGGCCTTGAGGCGCTCGCCGCGGCCGATCTCGCGCGGCTCACGCTCGGGCCGAAGGAAGGCCTTGCCTTGATCAATGGTACGCAGTTTTCGACGGCTTATGCCATTTTCGGGTTGTTGCGCGCGCATGATCTCGCCTGCGCGACGCTGGTGACGGGTGCCTTGTCGGTCGATGCGGCGATGGCTTCGACCGCCCCGTTTCGACCGGAGATTCAGGAACTGCGGGGGCATGCCGGGCAAATCGCGGCCGGGGCGGCCCTGACAGCGTTGCTGGCGGGTAGCGACATTCGCAACTCGCATCTCGAAGGCGACGAGCGCGTGCAGGATCCTTATTGCCTGCGTTGCCAGCCGCAGGTGGCCGGCGCCGTGCTTGACATGCTGATGCAGGCCGCGCGCACGTTGACGATCGAAGCCAACGCCGTCACCGACAACCCGCTGGTCCTGGTCGAGACCGGAGAGATCGTCTCGGGTGGAAATTTCCACGCCGAGCCGGTTGCCTTTGCCGCTGACCAGATTGCGCTGGCAATGTCGGAGATCGGCGCGATAAGCGAACGACGCATTGCAACCCTCGTCGATCCCGCGCTGAACTTTGGCCTGCCGCCGTTCCTGACCCCCGAGCCCGGCATCAACTCCGGCTTCATGATTGCCGAAGTGACGGCGGCCGCGCTCTATGCCGAGAACAAGCAGCGCGCCTCGGCCTGCTCGATCGATTCGACGCCGACCAGCGCTAACCAGGAAGATCATGTGTCGATGGCCGCGCATGCTGCGCGCCGGTTGTCTGATATGGCGGATAATCTTGCCGCCATTCTCGGTATCGAGCTGCTGGTTGCGGCGCAAGGCATCGGGCTGCGTGTGCCGCATTCGACTAGTCCCGCGCTTGCGGCGGTTGTAGCCGTGTTGCGCGAGCAGGTGCCGGCGCTTGGTGCCGATCGCTACATGGCCAGCGATCTTGAGAAGGCAACGGAGCTGGTCGCAGCCGGCGCATTGCCGGCCACCGCGATTTCGGTGCTCAAGAACAACCCGTTTCCGATACTTGCAGAAACAAGACTTGCCGAGAGAGGCTATTCATCATGAACCGTCGACTGGACAACGACCGTAAGATCCGGTCGCCGCGCGGGCCCGAGATCAGCGCCAAGAGCTGGTTGACGGAAGCGCCGCTCCGAATGCTGATGAACAATCTCGATCCGGACGTCGCCGAACGGCCGAGCGAGCTTGTCGTCTATGGCGGAATCGGCCGCGCCGCCCGCGACTGGGACAGTTTCGATCGGATCGTTGCCTCATTGCGCAAGCTCGAGAGCGATCAGACGCTGCTCGTGCAATCAGGCAAGCCGGTCGGAATCTTCCGTACCCATCCCGATGCGCCGCGCGTGCTGATCGCGAATTCGAACCTGGTGCCGCACTGGGCGACGCTCGATCACTTCAATGAACTGGACAGGCTCGGACTGATGATGTTCGGGCAGATGACCGCCGGGTCGTGGATCTACATCGGCAGCCAGGGTATCGTGCAAGGGACGTATGAAACGTTTGTAGAGGTGGGTCGGCGTCATTACGGCGGCAGCCTCGCAGGCAAGTGGATCCTGACGGCGGGGCTCGGCGGTATGGGCGGCGCCCAGCCACTTGCCGCGACGATGGCCGGGGCGTCGATGCTGGCGATCGAATGCCAACCGAGCCGTATCGAGATGCGGTTGCGCACGGGCTATCTCGACCGGCAGGCAGGCGCACTTGATGAGGCACTCGCGATCATGGCGCAGGCAGCGCAGAGCAAGAAACCGGTCTCGGTTGGGCTGCTCGGCAATGCCGCCGATATTTTCCCCGAACTGGTGCGGCGTGGCGTGAGGCCCGACATTGTCACCGACCAGACCAGCGCGCACGATCCGATCAACGGTTACCTGCCGATGGGATGGACGCTCGCCGAGTGGGAGTCTCGACGCAGCGCCGATCCAAAAGCGGTTGAAGCGGCGGCCAAGACCTCCATGGTTGGTCACGTTCAGGCCATGCTGGATTTCCACGCCCAAGGCATTCCCACCCTCGACTATGGCAACAACATCCGCCAGATGGCGAAGGACATGGGGCTGAAGAATGCGTTCGGTTTCCCGGGCTTCGTCCCGGCCTATATCCGTCCGCTGTTCTGCCGCGGCATCGGGCCATTCCGGTGGGCGGCTCTATCAGGGGACCCCGAAGATATCTACCGGACCGATGCCAGGGTTAAGGAACTGATGTCGGACGACAAACATCTTCACAACTGGCTCGACATGGCGAGAGCGCGGATCAAGTTCCAGGGGCTGCCGGCGCGGATCTGCTGGGTCGGTCTTGGCGATCGCCACCGGCTGGGCATGGCGTTCAATGAAATGGTGGCGAGCGGCGAATTGAAGGCGCCGATCGTCATCGGCCGCGATCATCTCGACAGCGGCTCGGTTGCGAGCCCGAACCGCGAAACCGAAGCGATGCGCGATGGCTCGGATGCAGTGTCCGATTGGCCGCTGCTTAACGCCCTGCTCAACTGTGCCAGCGGGGCCACATGGGTCTCGCTGCATCACGGCGGAGGCGTTGGAATCGGCTATTCGCAGCACGCAGGCATGGTGATTGTAGCCGACGGAACTCCAGAGGCTGCGCGCCGCATCGAGAGGGTGCTTTGGAACGATCCAGCGACGGGGGTCATGCGTCATGCCGACGCGGGCTATGAAAGTGCAATTGCATGTGCCCATGCCAAAGGTCTCGATCTACCCGGTCTGACGTTGTAACGGATCTGATCTCCCTTGCTTCTGCGAGAAAACACTGGTGATTCTGCAGAGGGCTCAATTCGTGAAATGAGCGGTTATGGAATGGCTGCATTTGGCGGCGAAGCGGACATTCGGAAGGATGGTGGTTGGAAGGCCGGCCGCCCGCCCGCGTTCGCAACTACTTGTCAACCATAGTGGGCTATTCTGGCCTCCATGGCGACCCGACCCGAAGATTCCAAAAAAACAGCGATGCGAGCGCTTCGAGGGCGCCACGCTCTTCTTGACGCGTACATCGACATCCTGAACCGGCTCGATGGCCCGAGCCGCAGGCTACCCGAAATTCCGGCCAGATCCGCCATCCCAACGAGAGAGCCCCATTCGGCGCGAATCCGGCGGCGCCTAGCAGCCTATCCCTATGAGGGTCATGTGGCCGCCCTTACCGCCAGGCTTCGGAATTTCAGTCCGCTCTAATAGGAGTGGTGCAACAGGGCGTCCGGCTTGCCGCGCTGCCAGACCGGCATCAGTAATGCGTCCGCGACTAATTGAGCCGTCATGCCGGCGCTCAAAGACCAGCCGACTACCCGGCGCGACAACAGGTCGATCACGGCCGATACGTGGTCAAGATAATCACCGCATCTCAGACTGTGCGGATTTCATTATTCGAATCCTTGGCGGTGCGGGTGGCGTCGTGCTGCATTTTCGTGCCGGGATTCTCCTATCTTGAGTGGAGGTTGCGGCCCGCTCATCCGAGGAGAGGACGCCCCGTCGCGCTATCGTGTTGATCGTGTCGTCAGCCGCAGCGTCCTCCCGCGAGAGCGGTTAGTCCTGTGGCGCAAAGCAGACATGTCAGATGCGTGCCTCAAGCGTTGGCGGAGATGGGCTCGGCAGGCGGACGCTTACGATCTCTGACATAAGTTGTCGCGGGCTCGCTCAGCCCTGTCGCTCGCCCGTTACGCGCCAGATCACATCGCCAACATCGTCCGCCACCAGAACGGAGCCGTCGGGACCGAGTGTTACCCCTACCGGTCGTCCATAGGACACCCGCTCGTCCGGCGCGAGGAACCCCGACAGAATATCCCGCGGTGGCCCAGCCGGGCGCCCGTTCGCGAACGGCACGAAGACGACCTTGTAGCCACTCAGCGTGCTGCGGTTCCAGGAGCCGTGCCGGCGACGGAGGACGGCTTTACACGAAGAATTGCCGTACATGAGCGAGTACGAATCTGAGTTCGCGTACTTCACGCGAAGCGTTGCGCGGAACGCGGTCATGAGAATGTCCCGCGCTACCGGTCGGCTTGAAAACCTACCATAAGACAAATGGCGGCTAACCTATACATGTTCTTTCTCGCACGCCTTGCGGTATTGGAATTGGGAAACGTAACATAGACCTAATCACCAAAAATGAGGGGGACGCCTTCGTCGGCGATTCCGATCGAGATGGCGATACCCGCAGTGGCGCCGCTTTCCTCTGCCTTCAGATGACGACGGCACTGGAGGCGGTCGTTAATGTTCGAGGTTGACGGCGCCACCGGGGTGAGCATCGCTAGAACTCGCCGCCCGGCTTTGGCGCAACTCTTCCTTTTGCCGTGCCAGCTCCTGCTCCAAGCCTTCGATGCGGTCGAGGGTGTAGTCGAAGCCTGTGTAGTCGAGCGCTTGGAGCCAAGCGCCGACGGCGGCGAGTGCGCGGCGAAATTTTCCCTGCTTGGGGACCGGATCGATTGCTGTGTCGGGCATCGGAAAGCTCCTCGTCATGTCCGTCCAGCCTCTCTTTACCCCAGTCCGCATGGGCGAACTGGATCTGCCCAATCGCATTGTCATGGCACCGCTCACCCGCATGCGCGCTGGGCCGATCGATCACGTGCCAACCGCGCCGCAGGCCGAATACTATGCCCAGCGGGCTTCGGCCGGACTGATCGTCGCGGAAGCGACCGCGATCAGTCCCCCAATCACGTCATGCGGGAAGGTCGAGGACAATCATCCCGATCGTGCCGCGTATCTCGGGCACGGCTGGACGGCGTACGCCGCCCTGACGCGCGGTCTCGCCGTGCATCCGGGGGACGCTGTGTTTGTGTCGAGCGGCGGAGAGCTTCCTCGCAACTTTGTCGATGGTCCCATGATTTGGAAGGGTATTTAACTATGAAACTCAAGAGCAATACGATTTTGATCACCGGCGGTGCCAGCGGCATCGGTTACGAACTCACCAGACAACTCACGGCGCTTGGTAATAAGATTCTTATCACGGGCCGCGATCAGGCTAAGATGGACCGTGCGAAAGCGGCCTTTCCAAAAATTCACACCTTTCAAAGCGACGTTTCCGATCCGGAAGCGATCGCCACTCTTTACGAAGAGGTCACCAAACAATTTCCC
>WNFD01003713.1_pt2 | contig 15337 bp, 13 predicted proteins | sample 5400491 | NCBI WGS metagenome assembly WNFD01 (sample SAMN13153343, study PRJNA577476) | soil metagenome | isolation source: 120 cm saprolite under Douglas fir tree site 2 hole 2 replicate 2 | place: USA:California | collected 2015-04-18
CTGGCGGGCTCGGTCCGCAAGGAGCAGTGGGGCATGGTCGTGGACATGTCGCAGCTCGGCTACCTCGACAGCAGCGGCATCCGCCTGCTGTTCGACATCAAGCGACGATTGGAGCGCCGCCGGCAGGCGATGTGGGTGGTCGTTGCCCCGGGGTCGCCCGTGCAGCAGGTCTTGGACCTGACCCGGGTCGGGGGCATCTTCCACGTTGCCACCGCGGTCGAGGACGCCGTCGCCGCCATCGGTGAGGAGATGCGGGCAGTCTCCCGCTGATGGCTTGGCGGCTACGAAGGCCGAGGTTGCGGGTCTCGTGTCTCCGCGAGCACCCACGCAATGTAGGCGGGGTTGCCGGCGATGACCGGTAGGGCGATGACGCACGGAACGTCGTAAGAGTGGAGCGCCTTCACTCGCTCCACGAGTTCGGGGACGAGGGCCGTCCTTGTGTGGAGCCCGACCCGGGCCTCGGGGTCGTCCTGGACGGTGCCCTCCCAGCGGTAGATCGAGCGGATGGGAGCGATGTTCTGCCCGCAGGCAGCGAGCCTCTCCTCGACGAGCGTGCGGGTGAGGGAGGCAAGGGTCTCCGCATCCCCGGCGGTGATCACCACCTCGCAGATGTCGGTGCTCCGCTCCACGGCCACTAGTTTAGGGTTGGCCCCCGGGGCCGGGGGCCGGGGGCCGGGGCCACGGTCCATGTTGACAAAGTTAGCAACCTCAACGCATAGTTAGCAGGAAAGCCCAGTTCCCGTTCCCACCGGACTAGTTCCCACCAGACTACGAGAGGAGTGACCGTGGCCGCCAAGGAGCCCGCCGCCCCTGGGGCATCCAAGCCGAACGCCGCCTCTCCGCCCCCGAAGCGGGCCGCTGCCGCTCGTGCTGCCGCAAAACAGGCCCCCGATCCGCCCCCAGCGCCCCCAAAGCCGGCCGCGCCTCCGCTCCCAGCGCCCGCTCCGCCCGCTCCGCCCCCGCCGTCCGCCAAGGAGCAGGCCGCCAAGGAGCAGGCCGCCAAGGAGCAGGCCGCCAAGGAGCAGGCCGCCAAGGAGCAGGCCGCCAAGGAGCAGGCCGCCAAGGAGCAGGCCGCCGCCGTGGTCTCCGGGCAGGAGGTGCTGCAGGATCGGATTCTCAGTACCGTCAAGACCGGCCAGGAGGCCACCCTGCACCTGGCCGAGGCCTGGCTTCAAACGTTCGCTTCGTTGACTCCGAAGCTGTTCGACAGCCTCACGATGCCGAACCTGGACAACTACTACGGCTTCGCCGAGAGGCTGTGGAGCACCAATCGCAACTTCGTTGTCAGCATGCTCGAGATTGCCTCGGACGTCGGCAAGAGGGTGCCCCAGGCAGCCAAGTCGGCGGCCGTCGCGGCCCGGGCGAACTAGGCTCGCGAGGTTCGGAAAAAAACACGCGTATACGCGCGATTTCTTCCGAAGCTCGTTGTTCCTTATTACGGACTGGGGTTAGCTCGGACTTGGGTTACTTGCGGTCGGTCTCCGGCTCGACGATGATCCCGAAGGCCCGGACTTTGCGGTAGATCGTTGCCCGGGAGATCCCCAGCCGGGCCGCCGCCTTGATCTTGTCGCCGTCGGCCTCTCTGAGGGCGCGGACGATCGCGTCGCGCTCCATGCACTCCCACTCGGTCAGGACCCGCCGGCTGGTGGCGTGGCAGGACTCCGGAAGGTCGGCGACGGTGATCTGACCGGTGTGCCGGCGAGCGAGTGCGCTGCGCAGGGCCTGGTCAAGCTCGGCGACGTTGCCGGGCCAAGCACAGCGAAGCAGGGTGTGCATCGCCTCGGGGGCGAGGGCGATCCGCCGGCCGGGAGCGTGCCGTTGCAGGAGATGCGGGACCAGCTCATGTATGTCTTCGATCCGGTGCCGAAGGGGCGGCACCGGCACCGATTCGGTGAAGTGCTGGAGGAGCGGTCCGAGATGTCCTTCCTCGTCGGTGTCCGAGTGCAGGGTCCCCACTATCCAGGGCCCATGTGGCGGTTGGTCCACCGTTTGCAGCAAAGCATCCAACTTGCCGAGCGCCGCCGGGCTCATCCGATCGATGTGGCGCACAAGGAGTGTGGCCGGCAGGTCCTCCGGGTCGACGTTTCTCGCGAGCCAGGCATCTACGTCGGCGCCACTCTCAAGGGCATCGAGCACCGTCAACCGCCCAGCCGGATACCACCGGCGGTGAGCAGCCTCGGCCAAGGCGAACTTGCCTACCCCGGACTCCCCGACGAGAAGCACCCGGGACCGCTTTCTGCAATGCGTCTCGACATGGTTGGATGCCTCCATCCACGCCGCGCTATGCCCGGCGAGCCCCGGCAAGGGTTCGGCCGGCATGCTGCTGGGAGAGTGGCGCCGGGGGATGGCCTCACCCAGTGTGATCTCAACAATCGTTCCTGCTGTGCCGGCCGAGCTGGCGAGGGGGTAGCAACGCAGTCGCGCCATCTGGCCCCGGGAAAGCACCACGTAACCGGAGCTCTCGTGATTCCGGGTCATCAGGTCGGCTGCCTTCTCCCGCAGGATGCGATGGTCCGCCCAGTCCAACGAACGGTCGGCCACGTCGTTGGTCATGACGAGATCGTCACTGAGGGCCAGTACGGCCTTGGAGGTCCGACGGCTGGCGGCCAAGAATTCGCGGAGAAGAGCCTGTTCACGTTCGCTGCTTTGGAGGATGAGGCGTTGCTCGATCTCGGCGGCCGCTTCCTGGGACAGGGCCTGCATCAGCAAACTGGCATCGGCGCGCCTGGTGGTGAGATCGAGGACGCCTTCGAGGCGACCGTTCAGCAGGTTCCTGATAGGCGTCCCGGCACACGACATCACTTGGAGGCGCTCGGAGAAGTGCTCGGAGCCGAAGACTCGTGCGGATCGCCGTTCCTCGATGGCCGTTCCGATGCCGTTGGTGCCGACGAATTCCTCGGCGTAGCTGAACCCGGGCGCCAGGAGGATCGCGTCCAGCTGCCTGATGAGGGCATGCTCGCCGCACCGGCGCTCCAGCACGCACCCATGGGCATCGGTGAGGATGACGCTCATGGGGGCGTCCGCCAAGGCGGACTCCAAGCGGTCGAGCACCGGCTGAGCAGCATGGACCAGCCGGCTGTCTATCTCCGTCTCCGGCCGGTATGGCGGAGCCAGTTCGTCCACAGAGACGCCAAAGAACTGGGATCGGCGCCAAGAGGCCAGGATCCTGTCCCGTACTGCCGGACTGTCAAGGTCATCGGATTCGAGGAATCGCTCCCGAACTTGGGAGAGGGTCTTCCCCATGTCCTTTGGCTGGTCTAACACGCGACTGCCCCTCGATGTCGAGCCGCGACCCGACCCATCGGTTCTGCCAACCCCACTGTACTGCTGATTCTAGGCTCTGGGCGCGACCGGCAGGAATCTCAAGATGAGACCGCGCTGACCTCGCGGATCGTGTCGAATCGTAGTGCCTGAGCCGACAAGGAGCGGCTCATCCGGCGAGTCCACCAGCGACCAAGGAGGCCTATGTGAGTCGCCAGAGCCAGACGAGGGCACACGAGAAGATCAAGGAACTGTCGTGGGAGCCGACCTTTGCCACGCCAGCCCAGAAGTACGCAACCGACTACACCTTCGAGCACGCTCCCAAGAAGGATCCGCTCAAGCAAGTCCTGCGCTCGTACTTCCCGATGGAGGAGGAAAAGGACCAACGGGTCTACGGAGCCATGGACGGGGCCATCCGGGGGAACATGTTTCGTCAGGTTCAGGAAAGATGGATGGAGTGGCAGAAGCTGTTCCTCTCCATCATCCCGTTCCCGGAGATCGCGGCCGCCCGGGCCATGCCCTTGGCCATCAGCGCCGTCCCGAACCCGGAGATCCACAACGGTCTGGCCGTCCAGATGATCGATGAGGTGCGGCACTCGACCATTCAGCAGAACCTCAAGCGGTTGTACATGAACCACTACATCGACCCGGCCGGGTTCGACGGGTCCCTGCGGTTCTTCCACAGCGACTACTGCGGGACGATCGGGCGGCAGTTCGCCGAGGGGTTCATCACCGGCGACGCCATCACCGCGGCCGACATCTACCTGACCATCGTGGCCGAGACCGCGTTCACGAACACCCTGTTCGTGGCCATGCCGGCCGAGGCGGCCGCCAATGGGGACTACCTGCTCCCGACGGTGTTCCACTCGGTCCAGTCGGACGAGTCCCGCCACATCAGCAACGGCTACGCCATCCTCTTGATGGCCCTGGCCGACGAGCAAAACCGCAAGCTGCTCGAGCGGGATCTGCGCTACGCCTGGTGGAACAACCACCGGGTGGTGGACGCCGCCATCGGCACGTTCATCGAGTACGGCACCAAGGACCGGCGCAAGGATCGCGACAGCTATGCCGAGATGTGGCGGCGGTGGATCTACGACGACTACTACCGCAGCTACCTCGTCCCTCTGGAGAAGTACGGGCTCGTGATCCCGCACGACCTGATCGAGGAGGCGTGGAACCAGATCTGGAACAAGGGCTACGTGCACGAGGTGGCCCAGTTCTTCGCCACCGGGTGGGAGGTCAACTACTGGCGGATCGACGGGATGACCGACGAGGACTTCGAATGGTTCGAGTACAAGTACCCCGGCTGGTACAACAAGTACGGCAAGTGGTGGGAGGCATACAACCGGCTGAAGTATCCGGGCGCCGACCACGGACCGATCGCCTTCGAGAATGTCGACTACCAGTACCCCCACCGGTGCTGGACGTGCATGGTGCCCTGCCTCGTGCGCGAGGACATGGTCATGGACGAGGTCGACAACCAGGTCCGGACGTACTGCTCGGAGCCGTGCTGGTGGACGGACAAGTACGCCTTCCGGCCGGAGTTCGAGGGACGGCCCACGCCCTCAATGGGCCAGTTGGTCGGCAAGCGTGAGTGGGAGACCATCTACCACAACTGGGACCTGGCGGAGATCTGCGAGGACATGGGCATCGTCCGCGACGATGGCAAGACCCTGATCCCCCAGCCCCACCTGGACCTCGACGATCCGAAGAAGCTGTGGACGCTCGATGACTTCCGCGGCCGTCCCTTCCCAAGCCCCAACGTCCTGCTGAATGCCATGTCCCCCGAAGAGCGCGAGGCGCTCGCCACCCAGTACCGCAAGGGCGGCCCAGGCGGGCGACCGGCACCGGTAGCCAGCTAGCGGCGGCTCCACCAGAGACCCGAGGCAAGGCGCCGGCCGGCGCCTTGCCCCCGGGGGCCCTGACAACGCGCGTCCCCAGACAGGGAAAGAGCTTCAGATGGGAGCCAATCACACCGTGCGCTTCGAACCGGTCGGCATCGAGATCGACGTCGACGAGGACGAAACCGTCCTCAATGCCGCGTTCCGGCAGGGCGTCATGCTGATGCACGGCTGTAAGGAGGGGCAGTGCTCGGCGTGCAAGTCCTTCCTCCTCGACGGCGACCTGGACATGGAACGCTACTCGACCTTTGCCCTGGCCGACTATGAGCGGGAGGAGGGCTACGTCCTGCTTTGTCGCTCCCACGCCTACAGCGACTTGGTCGTGGAGCTCATCAACTACGACGAGGAGATGCTCCGCTCGGGTGTGCCGATCCAGGTGGTGCAGACCCGGGTGGAGTCCATCGAAGCCCTGACCCACGACATGCGCCGCCTGGTCCTGGCCCTGGAGGACCCGCCCGAGATGGCATTCAACCCGGGGCAGTACGTGGACATCACGATTCCCGGCACGGCCAAGACCCGCTCGTTTTCCATGGCCAATACCCCCTTGAGCGACGATCACCTCGAGTTCATAATCCGGCTCTATCCCAACGGTCACTTTTCCGGCCTCCTGGAGGGACGGCTGAAGGCGGGCGACCCCCTCAAGGTGACGGGACCCTACGGGGTCTTCACCCTTCGGGACCACCCGGACCGGGATCTCCTCTTTATAGGGGGAGGGGCGGGGATGGCCCCCATCCTGTGCCTGTTGCGGTCCATGGCCGAGAACGGCTCTGGGCGGCGGGCCACCTACTACTACGGGGCCCGCGGCCGACGGGACCTCTGCTACCTTCAGGAGATGGAGGCTCTGGCCCACCGCCTGCCCGAGTTCCGCTTCGTCGCCGCCCTGTCCGAGCCGGCCGTGGGCGAGGAATGGGACGGCGAGGTCGGGATGATCACCGACGTGGTTCAGCGGGGAGGGGACAGCCTGCACTCCGCCGATGCGTACCTCTGCGGGCCCCCGCCGATGATCGATGCGGCGATGCCGGTGCTGGTCGGCCTGGGGATCGACCCCGACCACATCTATTTCGACAAATTTACGGTAAGTGCCGACCAGGAGGGAGAAGGAGGATAGCTATGGCAATGGCGACAAAGAAGAAGGAAGACGCCAGCCTGCCCAGGCCGGAGTTTACCAATGCCGAAGCTGGGGCTCTGGAATTCCCGAGCTCGGATAGCCGGGTGTACAACTACTACAAGCCGAGGCGGACGAAGGGGACGATGTACGAGGACGTCACCGTCGAGGTCCAGCCCGACCCCGCCCACTACCTGTCCCAGGACTGGGTCTACGCCTTCCACGACGGGGTGGCCGGCTTCCCGGCCAACTGGACGGCTCTCAAATCATCGGACTGGCATACCTTCCGTGACCCGAACGAGGAGTGGGAAAAGACCATCTATTTCAACAACGCCAACGTGGTCCGGCAGATCAACCAAAACATCGCCAACGCCACGGAGACCAAGGCCTTCGCCCGGTGGGACCCGAGCTGGGTCAGGGTGGTGGCACGCCACGTGGGCGCCTCCATGCACGCCGAGCACGGGCTGGGCATGCACGTCTTCCTCCCCGCCCAGCGGGACGCCCCGACCAACATGCACAACAACGCCATCTCTGTGAACTCGATGCACAAGTTGCGGTTTGCCCAGGACCTCGCCCTGTACAACCTTGCTCTGGCCGACGCCCTCCCGGATTTCGACGGTTCGATTCACCGCCAGGTCTGGATGGAGGACCCGGCCTGGCAGGCGACCCGCGAGAACGTGGAGCGGATCACCGGCATCCGGGACTGGGCCGAGGCGGTGTTCGTGGCCAACTGCGTCTATGAGCCACTGGTCGGAGAGCTGTTCCGCAGCCAGTTCGTCATGCAGGTGGCCGCGTCCCACGGGGACTACACCACCCCGAGCGTGGTCGGTGCCGGCGAGGGCGACTTCTTCCGGGACCTGCGTTACACGGTGGACATGTTCGGGATGTTGGTCAACGACAAGGACCACGGGGCGGAAAACAAGGAAACCCTGCAGGGTTATCTTGACCGGTGGACGCCTCTGAGCATGACGGCCGCCCGCCACCTGCAGCCCCTGTGGTCCCAGCCTGGGCACCGGGTGATGCGGTTCGAGGATGCCTTCGACGCATCCAAGCAAAGGTTCGAACGTCTCATCGCCGATTTCGGCCTCCAGGCGCCAAAGGAGGTGTAGGGTGACCACAAACTTTGAAGTCAACAACACGTCGTCGAACATGTGCGGATGCACCATCATGAACAATCAGGACGGCTATTTGATTGCCCAGGTCATGCGGACCAAGCCAAATGTCACGGTCTTGGAATTCCCGTCGATGATCCGGGTCGATGCCAAGGGCACCGTGGAGTTCAACTTCGACGAGCTCGGCGAAGCTCTGGGCTACGGGGAAGTCGCGTTCACCCAGGCCAACTTCGAAGAAGTCCTGTCCACCCATTACGGGCGCATGATCAATCTCGACGACCGCACCCTGTTTTTCGCCAACCCGGAGGACGCCGCGGAATACCTCGGCTTCGATCTTCAGCCGGTCTGAGAGAAGGGAGGCCTGAGGTGTACGAGAAGGACGGCGAGCGGTACTACATCGTCGACGGCCATATCCACTTCTGGGATGGCAGCCCGGAGAACCAGGCCAACAAATACGGCAAGGGCTTCATCGAGTGCTTCTATGACTACCACCGAAACCTGAGCCCGCCCGAATGGGTATGGCCCCTCGACAAGTTCGAGAAGTACACCGAGCAGGACCTCATGACGGACGTGTTCGACGACGGCTACGTGGACGTGGGGATTTTTCAGCCGACCTATCTCACGGACTTCTACAAGAAGGGTTTCAACACCACGGAGGACGACGGAGCCATCGCCGAGAAGCATCCGGGCAAGTTCGTGGTGAACGGCGCCTTCGATCCTCGGTTGGGCGAGCCAGGACTGGAAGACTTCGAGAGACTGGTGGCCCGGTGGGGCCTGAAGGGGGTGAAGCTGTATACCGCCGAGTGGCGGGGGGACTCCCGGGGCTACAAGCTTTCTGACCCCTGGGCCCGCCGCTACCTGGAGAAGTGTGCCGAGCTCGGCGTCCGCAATATCCACGTCCACAAGGGCCCCACCATCTGGCCACTCAACCGCGACGCATTCGACGTGGCCGACATCGACGACGCTGCCACCAACTTCCCGGAGCTCAACTTCATCGTCGAGCACTGCGGGCTGCCCCGCCTCGAGGACTTCTGCTGGATCGGGGTCCAGGAGCCCAACGTCTACGGCGGTCTGGCCGTGGCCATGCCCTTCATCCACACCCGGCCGCGGTGGTTCGCCCAGGTGCTCGGCGAGCTTCTCTACTGGTTGGGAGCGGACCGCCTCCTGTGGGCGAGTGACTACGCCATCTGGCACCCCAAGTGGCTGGTCGAGAAGTTCGTTGACTTCGCCATTCCGGAGGACATGGTGAGCGAGTACGGGCAACTCACCCCCGACATCAAGCGGAAGATCCTCGGCCTCAATGCTGCCCGGCTCTACAACCTTGACGTGCCCGCCCCCGTTTCGGTCAGCGGCAACTCCCACCCCGGCCTCGACGTGTCCGAGACGCCTGCGGTGGTGCCCGCACCGTGATCCCCGGGCTACCCGGCACGGCCGCCGGCGGGGCGGGGACCCGCGTCGTTGCGGAGGAGGGAGGGGATGGGGCCCGTACTGGGCTGACCGGCGCGGTGATGGCTGCCCTGGCCGGGGTGCGGGATCCGGAGCTCGACGAGTCCGTCACCGACCTGGGCTTCGTCGCCGACGTCATCGTGGCCGGCGGTCGGGTGGACGTGGCGCTGCGCCTGCCCACCTATTTCTGTGCCCCCAATTTCGCCTGGCTCATGGTCAACGACGCTGCTGCCGCCGTAGGAACCATCCCGGGCGTCAGGGAGGTGCAGGTCCGACTGGTCGACCACTTCGCCGCCGACGAGATCAACACGGGCGTCAGCGAGGGCCAGGGCTTCGGTGCCACCTTCGCCGGCCTGGCCGACGGGGAGCTCGACGAGCTCCGGCAGGTCTTCCGGCGCAAGGCCCTGGCCGCCCGCCAGGACCGGCTGTGCCGGACGCTGCTGGCCGGCGGAGCCACGCCCGGCGACCTGTCCCAGCGCCGCCTGGGTGACCTGCCGCCGGGAGCCGACACCGACACCTACCTCCAACGCCGGGCGGAGCTCGGCTTGGATGTCTCGCCCGAGGCGCCGTTCCTCGTGGACAAGGCGGGCGCGCCAGTTTCCCCGGAACGGGCGACCCCCTACGTGCGACGGCTGCGGACGATCGCGGTGAGCATTGAGGGCAACACAGGGTTCTGCCGGGGGTTGCTGGCCACCCGTTATAGCGCCGGACAAGGGCCCGGACAAAGAGTAGGGAGAGACCGATGAAGGCCGTCCGCCTGCACCGCTATGGCGAAAATCCCAAAGTCGAGAACGTCGCTGAACCCGAGCTGACCCATCCGCTCGACGTCATCGTTCGCATCGGCGGGGCTGGGCTCTGCCGGACCGACCTCCATATCGTCGAGGGTCAGTGGCGGGAGAAGTCCGGCGTCACGCTCCCCTACACGCTCGGCCACGAAAACGCCGGATGGGTCCATGCCGTCGGCGCAGCCGTCGACCACGTCGCCGTCGGCGATGCCGTGATCGTCCACCCGCTCGTTACATGTGGCCTCTGCCAGCCCTGCCGTGCCGGCAACGACATGCACTGTACCGAGTCCACTTTCCCCGGGATCTCCACCGATGGTGGATTCGCCGAGCTGCTCAAGACCAACGCCCGCGCGGTTGTCCGGCTGGACGAGGGGCTGGCGCCGGCAGACGTGGCCGCCTTGGCCGACGCCGGTTTGACCGCCTATCACGCGGCTAAGAAGGCCATCCCTCTCCTGTATCCGGGCACGCGGGCGGTGGTCATCGGCGCCGGTGGTCTCGGGCACATCGGTGTTCAGGCCCTCAAGTCGTTGACCGCGGCCGAGGTCATTGTCGTCGACCGCTCCCCCGAAGCCCTCAAACTGGCGGAATCTCTGGGCGCCGATCACACCGTGGTGGCCGACGGCAGCGAGACCGAAGCGGTCAGGGACCTGACAGGGGGCATGGGGGCCGAGGTCATCCTCGACTTCGTCGGTGAGGGTGGCGCAATCGAGTCGGCGCTGACGATGCTTCGCCGCGCCGGCAGTTACTTCGTGATCGGCTACGGGGGCGCCGTGCACGTCCCCACCATCGACATCATCTCGACCGAGATCAATTTCGTCGGCAACCTCGTCGGCACGTACACCGACCTCGTGGAGCTCATGGTCCTGGCCGCACGGGGACAGGTCAAGCTCCACACCGCCACGTACCCGCTGGACGCATTCGGTGACGCATTGGCCGACCTGGACCAGGGCCGCCTCCGGGGCAGGGGCATCCTGATCCCGGCTACCGGATAGGGGGAATCTGATGGCTGTATCGGAAACAGCAACAACCCAGATACCAACCAACGCCGGGGAGGCACTGGCCGCCGAGAAGACGGCGGCCGGCCCGCTGGCGCCTGACCCAACCATCCTCGGTCTCCCGGCGTTCGTGGCCGGTTCGGTGGCGCTCGGCCTCACGTTCACGGGCTACGTGCCGGCTACAGCCCGAGCCGGCGCGCTGCCCGTCATCATGTTCTCGACGGGGATCGGCCTGCTGCTGGCCACCGTCTGGGCCATCGCCGTGGGCCAGTCGGTTGTGGCGTGCGTCTTCGGCATCTTCTCGGGATTTTGGCTCAGCTACTCGGCCCTGCTGCTGGGCCTCGGGCACAACTGGTTTGGCATAGCCAACGCGGACATCACGCACTCGGTGGCGGCCTTTCTCATCACCTGGTTGGTGATCATCGGGCTGCTCACACTGGCGGTGCTGCGGCTCCCATTCGCCTTCACCCTGGTCAACGTCCTGATCGACCTGGCCCTGCTCCTGATCCTGGTCGGCACGATCCAGGGCTCGGCCAATCTCGACAAGGCCGGAGGTTGGGTAGCCTTCCTTTTCGCTGCCGTCGGCGCCTACCTGTTCATCGGATCCGCAAGTGTGGCCACCGGCGGGAAGCCCCTGCCGCTGGGCCGCCCCGTCGTCGGCTGAGGCGTCGGATGGCCAAGGAGCTGCGGTTCAACCAGGAAGCCCGCCGCCGGCTGGAGGCGGGGGTCGACAAGCTGGCCGACTCCGTCAAGGTCACGCTCGGGCCCAAGGGCCGCAACGTTGTGCTGGAGAGGCTCACGGGCACGCCGACGATCACCAACGACGGCGTGACCATCGCCCGGGAGATCCACCTCAGGGACCCGTTTGAAAACATGGGGGCGCAGCTGGTCAAGGAGGTGGCCACCAAGACCAACGACATCGCCGGCGACGGGACGACCACCGCGACCGTGTTGGCCCAGGCCATGATCCGCGCCGGGATGCGGGCGATCGACCAGGGTGCCAACCCCATCCTTCTCAAGCGGGGGATGGAGCGTGCCGTCGGCCGGGTCATCCCCCGCCTCAACGACATGGGCCGCACCATCTCGGGGCGAGCCGATATGGCCCATGTCGCGTCCATCTCGGCCAACGACGACGGCGAGATCGGCGACGTGATCGCCGAGGCCCTCGACGCGGTTGGCCTGGAGGGCATCGTCACCGTCGAGGAATCGCCCACCCGCGGGATGGAGGTCGAGTTCACAGAAGGCTACAAGTTCTCCAACGGCTTTCTGTCGCCGTACATGGTGACCGACGAGTCCCGGATGGAGACGGTCTACGACGATCCCTACATCCTGCTCACCTGCGAAAAGATCACGACCGCCGGGGAGCTGATGCCCCTCCTCGACAAAGTCATGCGAGCCCCGCGGCCCCTGGTCATCATGGCCGAGGCGGTGGAGGGATCGGCGCTCGGGATGCTGGTCAGCAATCAGGTCCACGGCAACCTACGCTCGATTGCCGTTCGTGCCCCTGGATTCGGTCATCGCCGTATCGCCGAACTCCAGGACATGGCTGCCTTCACCAACGGCAGGGTCGTGACCCAGGACGCCGGACTGACCATGGCAAACGTGGTGCCCGCCGACCTCGGTCGAGCCCGCCGGGTGGTCGTCAATCGCGACAGCACCACGATCCTCGACGGCGCCGGTAGTTCCGAAACGATCAGCAACCGGCTCGACCAGATCCGGACCGAGCTGGCCCGGGCGACCAACCCGCGGGATCAGGACAAGCTGTCCGAGCGGCTGGCCTCCCTCGCGGGAAGGGTGGCGGTGATCAAGGTGGGAGCTGCCACGCCGGCCGAGCTCAAGGAAAAGCGGCACCGGGTTGAGGACGCCCTCTCGGCCACCCGGGCGGCGGTCGAGGAGGGCATCGTTGCGGGAGGGGGCACCGCCCTGCTGCACACCGAGGACGTGGTGGAGGACCTGATCAACGAGCTGGACGGGGACTACGCCGCCGGCGCCCGGGTCGTGCTTTCGGCACTGTCGGCCCCGCTGTACTGGATCGCTCGCAACGCCGGCCATGATGCGGCAAGCGTGGTGGAGCAGTGCAGGAAGATGGGGGACAGCGAGGGCCTCGACGCCCTGACCGGCGAGTACAGCGACCTCATCAAGCTCGGCGTTATCGACCCCATCAAGGTGACCCGATCGGCCCTTGAGCATGCCGCCTCCATCGCCGCCCTGCTGCTCACCACCGATGTCCTCGTTGCCGAGGAGATCCAAGGCGTGACGGGTGAGATCCTGGCTCCAGGGTTCGGTGACCTGGCCGAGGGCTTGCCCCGACCTTCCTCAGACGCGGCCACCCCGTCGCTCTGAGGCGTCCAGGCGGGACCCTTTCCTGCCGCTCCAGGAGGGCATCGGCGCCGACTCCGCCACGGAGAGTGGCCGGATGGCACGTTGGCTGCACCGTTCCGAGGCCTCGACTGCCCCGGTAGATCCCATGCTGAAAAGGTGTGATGTTTTGGTACGCATAACGACACTTTGTTACCATACTTCTGACGACAAGCCTGGTCAGTCCTTCTGCGAGGCCAGTCCAACGCCACTTTCCGTGGTGACAGAGCCAGCGAAGCCCGGTGCTCCGGGTTTCGTATAACAACGGCCCTACGGGCGACGGGCTCTCGCCGCAGACCGGCGCCGAACTCGTGCGCTCGTTGCAGGCATATGCCGGGGTTACCGTGATCCCGATCTACACGAAGCCAGGCTCCAGCTCGCTGTCACCGTCACAGGACAACAACGGCACGGCCTCTGGCGCTCCTCATAGCGGCCCCCGCGTCGGTGCCAACCCGGCTCCCGACGACAGCATCATCAGTTGCGCCAGCCTCCAGCAGTTGCCGGTCCTCGGGACATGTGCTCCGGGTGTCGATGCTGTCGACGTGAACGCGCTCAACATCCTGTTCACCGATAACCCGCTCTTTGTCACGAAGAACCTGCCAATCGTCCACCCGAACAGCCCCACCGCTTCGGACAGTCTCACAACCCTCTCCCTGGGCGCCCTCCTGTTGAAGACAGACAATGGGCATACGCTCGAGAAAGTGCGCACACGCCTGACGGCATTCAATGCGTCGGTCACTCCGGGTGGGGAGCTGTCGGCCTGGCAGAAGGGGAACCTCGAACCAGAAACCTTCGGCGAGGTCGCCCAGATCAGGAACAACGACGCCAACAACATCGAGCGGGTGATCCTCGTGGCGCTTGGTCTGACCCTGCTCGTCGCCGGGTGCAGCCTGGCGGTCACGGTAGGGGGAAGTCTCGTAGAGCGTAGGCGGGAGTTCACGCTGTTGCGCCTCAGCGGCGCACCGACGTCGTCACTCCACAAGGTGGTACTGCTGGAATCGGCCCTGCCTCTGGTCACGGCTTCGCTGGTCGCCGCAGCCACAGGCTTTGGCATCACGATACCCTTGATCAAATCGGTGCTGCCAAAGCTGGCCAGTACGGTATTCCCGACTCCTATCTACTATGTGACCATGGGCAGCGGATTGGCCGTCTCCCTGCTCGTTGTCTCGGCGACGTTGCCCCTGCTCAACCGGATCACCGCCCCGAGCAATGCACGGTTCGAGTAAGGTGCCGGGACTTCGCCGAAGGCGGGCGAGCCCTCGAGCCGAGCCAGGAATCAGTATCGGATGTCGAGGGCGTACCGCAAGGCTTGATCAAGGCCAGCCCGCCCCACCTCATCGAGTCGGCCAACTGGCTCTCGGTCAAGCACACCTTGGGGGACTGTGAGGATGCTGTCGCAGTTGATGACACTGGCCTGAGCAAGTCCCTCGGGCTGACCGACCTCGACTTCGGACCGGATGCCTCGGATGGTGCGGGTAAGGGGGGCACAGGTCACCGACGTGAGTACGGGGATTGCCGCGTCTCGGGTCAGGATGCAAACGGGTCGCCGACCAGCCGGGGGACCGAGGTCAGCCCAGTAGATCTCGCCCCGCACTACCACTCAGGGCCAGTCTCAGCCGCCAGGCGTCGCGCGGCCTCGATGAGTTGAGGGTCCTGTGGGTGGCGCCGGTATGCCCGCTGCAGGGCCTCGTCTGCAAGAGCAGTCTCGTCGGCCTCCAGGACCGCCAGGGCACCCTCCCGGAGCAATTGAGACCGGCTCACGCTCCGTCGCCGTGCAACACGGTCGAGCCGCTCTACCAGTTCGTCATCGAGTTGAACCAGGACCTCCCGACGCGCCATGCCCATATGGTAACTCATATGCCGGGAGCTGCCAACAAGGCGCGACGGCCTCCGTGAGCCCCGAGGCGATGCCTAATGCCGTTTACTTAACCGGGATCGCCTGGGACGTCCGAGGCTCAGGATGAGCCGGCCCCCCAGCCGACCCCCGATCGAGGGTAGGACTGGCAGGAAACAGCCAGCAATGAGCCTGTTGCGAATCACTCGGGCGACCGTCCCCACCCACTCGGCGCCGTTTTTTCAACGGGATGGTGCCGGGCGTGGGCGCAACGTTCACGATCCCGCTTCGTTCTCACGGAGCGTGGTCTTCCAGGCTTCAGAGCGCCCACCCTAAGACCAGATCGTCCAGTTTCCCATGGGCCTGACTGTTTCTTTGAGGTATAGAATGGTGTAGAGCGACGCTTTGTACTCAAAGAATGCCAGCGGGTCGTCGCTCAGGCCGGGAAGCCACCACGCACAGTGGCGACGTCCGGGAATCAGTCAACGTGCCTCACGAACCCGCCCCTCGACCATGCTCTGCAACGGGTTCCAATGGACG
>WNFD01003715.1_pt1 | contig 15332 bp, 12 predicted proteins | sample 5400491 | NCBI WGS metagenome assembly WNFD01 (sample SAMN13153343, study PRJNA577476) | soil metagenome | isolation source: 120 cm saprolite under Douglas fir tree site 2 hole 2 replicate 2 | place: USA:California | collected 2015-04-18
ACGCCCACCAGTGTGTTCGCCAACTCCGCCAGGCCTGCCGCGATACCCCGGCCATGGGCTGCCACGACTATACCGACTGTCGACTGTTCGCTGCTCAATAAGGTATCAGCATTGGCCAGCAGGACGGCCAGCACGTCGGTTTCACTCTCGGGCAGCGGCACACCAAGCGCAGAGCGGAAGCGCAATAGGGCCGTACGCGCAACCTCGTATTCGATTGGATAGGCACGCTGCACCGACTGAAAGATCGGGCCTTCGATTTGCCGGCCATAGGTGATGTGTTCCAGGGTGCTGGTCAGGTGCATAGCCAGCACCAGCGCGAGCTTCTCCGGAAAGGTACGTCCCAGTTGTTCTTCTGCATACTCCACGATACGCTGGCTGATAGCAGCAATATACTCATCGATCAGGAAAGCCGCCGCTCCTGGTCGTTCCTGAATCACTTCTGCGGCAAAGCGCTGGAAGTAGCGTTGAATGTCGAGGTGCAAAAGTCTGCTGATTTCGCTCTCCGGCAGGCCGCTCCTGCGCAGCGTACTCAGTTCGCGACTGATGGTAGCGTAGAGGTCCTGCGCCGATTCAGGCAAACTGTCAAGGCTCAACCCTGTAGGCGTGAAGACATGAGTCGCTTCCAATAAGTCCAATACTGGCTCCAGGATGCGATGCAGCTCAGCAGTGCGCAGCAGGCCACTGCGTACATGATCCGGCAAGAGTCCCAGGTGCACATTCAGTTCGGATAGGTTACCGGTGTGATACTCCAGGTAGGCCCGGGCGCACGCGAGCTGTACATCAGTGCGCAACTGGCCAATGTTGCCTGGACACTCGTACAGGAGCAATGCCCGCAGCACCTGCGGCTCAACATGGATGTTTGCGCCAATACTGCTGCACTCGGTAGTGAAGAAAGCGCGCAGCAGCTCATAGCGCTCCATTATAGAGCGCTCTCCCAGGCTGGGAAGGTTGATCGTCATCGGAATGCGCCGCCGGAAGGTTGGCAGGAGTGCAGTGCCAGGGTCTTCTGTCGTTGCAGCCAGCAGGAGCAGAGATGACTGTCGTTCTGTGATCTCACCCAGTCGCCGGAAACGTTCGCGATCCATCAGGTGAAAGAGCATCTCCTGGCCTTCCGGCGGCAGGCGGTGCACTTCGTCAAGAAACAGGATGCCGCGATGAGCCTGTTCGACCAGCCCCTCGCGGTCACGATCCGCTCCGGTGTAGGCGCCACGTACAACGCCGAAAAGGTGCGCCATCAGCAATTGTGGGTTAGCTGCGTAGTCAGCACAGTTAAAGCTGATAAAGGGAGCACCGCCGGGTAACGCTTTGAGTTCCAGCGCAAAGGCATGCATCAGCCGGGCGAATGTCGTTTTGCCAACGCCGCTGGGGCCGCACAACAATGTGTGCAGGCCGCGCGGGGGATAGAGCATGGCGGCTTTGGCCTGCTGGATGGCAACCTTCAGCCCCTCGCTGCCGCCGATCAATGTTTCAAAGCTGGTGACGACAGCACCAACCTGTATAGAAGCGGCGACAGCAGGGGGTTTGCCAGGCTCCTGCACGACCAGCCGGGGTCCTGAAGGTCGGATTACAGAAGTAGCCGAGCGTCCAGAGGAACCTGTGCCATGAGAGAATACTTTCTGGGCTGAAGGTAAGCCAGGCAGGTCGTTACGCCGCTTGCCATTTTCGCTGCTTTGATGCAGCGCTCCAGCTTCCTGGAGCGGCAATTTGATCGTGAACAGCACGGGACGACCAGGAATGCGTTGGATCTTTCCTTCCTGGGCCAGCAAGTTGAGATCACGGCTGGCATTGGTACGATCTACCACAGCTCGTTTTGCCACTTCTATTGCGCTGAAGCCCGCATGGCGGCGCAAGACACCATCCTGCGCTGGCCGCTGCACACACAGCAATTGTAGTGCCTCAAATACCCGGTCTTTGCGGAGCAAGGGGCATGACTCCTTTGACGACGCCCTGGTAAGGCTATAAGGGGTTTAGCTGCCCGTCAACATAACATAGAGATAGACATGGAGCAACAGCGCTGTATGCAACCTCATTGTTTGCAATTATTATTACTATGTTATATTACGCTCATACAGTTACGTAAATCACAAATCGAAGAGGTTTATCTGGTCTTCCAATTATTCCCCTTTCAGCAAGGAAAGCCCGTTGACATAGCATATATACTGTGTGTTGGCTCATGCATCAGGTTAAGAAACGCTTGTAGGAGCTCTTCTCCTCTACAGCTGTGTCCAATCGAAAAGAGCACCCATTGCAGTGGCACGCTCCTCGCGCAACATGCGATAGGCCTCCGGCGCATCTGCTGGCGAGTAGCGATGAGTAATCAGATCCATGACTCGCATATCTCCACGCAACACGTAGGTATAGAAGAGTTCAGCCATGCGCTGGTGACTCCAATACGCGTGATCCGTTGACTGCGCTGGTGGATTGCTATCATGCGCACCAATAATGGACAGCCCTCTTGTCACCACGTCACCTGTCAGATATTGGGCAGAAGGCGACCCTGTATCTCCAAGCAAGACAAGCCGGCCAAAGCGCCGGGGCAGTGCCAATGCGCTCGCGAAGACACGCGGGCTTCCGGTGATATCATACACGACATCGGCCCCAGCTCCTTCCGTCATGTCGAGAATGGACTCACGCGCGTCTTCAATGCCTATAGGAAGAACAACGGTTGCTCCATGCGCCTGTGCCATCTCCAGGCGCGCTTTGCTGACATCGACTGCAATGATCTGCCGCGCACCCAGGAGAAGTGTATATTGGACAGTGAGTTGACCCAGGAGTCCGAGTCCAATCACCACGACGACCTCTCCCAATTGATGCTCAGCACGGCGGATACCATTCTGCACAATCGTTGCCAGACCGAACCAGGGAGCATCTTCATCAATGATCTCGTCGGGGACAGGATAAAGGTCACTGGTCGAGACCGTGACAAACTCTCCGTGGGGCCGGCGTACCCCAAAACGATCTCCTTCACGAATCTGATCGACACCCGGTCCGACCGCCACAACCTCTCCGACCATGAGATAACCGGGATGGAAAGGATAGGTGACCCAACGATCCCAATGCGAACCAGGCTCAAACAGGCGACTCAAGCAGATGCCCTCCGTTCCTGTACTAATCAGCGTTTTTCTCGCCTTGAGTATGACTTCCCCTGATCCAGGGTTTCGCACTGGTTCTATTATGAACTCAACCTGGTCTTTCCCGGTGAAAACGATATTATGCGAGAGCATTGAGGTATCCTCCGAATGTTTATGAATTGGACAAGTAGGAGTCAAAACCGAGCTTTTCGGCCATTTGGCGAGGAGAGAAAAGTAGCCAGAGATAGTGTATAATAGGAAACGCTACAAAAACAACAAGCGGACAGTCTTTCTATCCTATTTTTTCAACAAGCTGATCAATGCTACGACCCACCTCTTCCCGTATGTATTCCAATGTATGCGATATAATGATGTATAGCTGAGCTTTAGTTGGGAAGCAGTCTAAGTTCGGGTCTGTTCGAGCGAAGATGCGTCTCTTCGCCGATGCGTGTGGGTGAAACAGAAACAAGCAAGCATAGGGAGTAGATAGCGCGTCATCAAAAGGGAACTCTATTTATGACAGCATTCAATGAGCTGGTCGTTTGCCCGGTCTTGATCGGGCGCACAACAGAACTCGCAGCGCTCCGCCTGTGCGTAGAGCAGGTGAAAAGCGGCAAGGGGCAGGTGGCCCTGCTCTGTGGGGAAGCAGGCATTGGCAAGTCGCGCCTGGTTGCTGAGCTCAAAACCGAGGCTGTCGCTCAGGGCTTTCAGTCGCTGCAAGGCCATTGTTTCCCGAGCGATCGCTCCTGTCCCTACGCGCCACTGCTTGACCTGCTGCGCTCGATTTTTCTCCACACTCCCGCAGCTCAGTTCGCCATTGACCTAGCCCCCTTCGCCCGCGAATTGGCGCCCTTGCTCCCAGAGGTCACCCAGCTGTTCCCGGATCTGGCCATCCAACCTCCCCTGCCAGTGCTTGAGCCCGAACAGGAGAAACGCCGCCTCTTTGCCGCCCTGGCACGTTTCTTCCTCACCCAAGCAGCAACCCGCCCGCTGCTGCTGATTGTGGAAGATGTGCATTGGAGCGATGAGAGCAGCCTGGACTTTCTGCATTACCTGGCACGTCACTGTGCTGCTCAGCCACTCCTTGTCGTGCTGACCTACCGCAGTGATGAGCTTGGTCCTGGCCTGGGTCGCTGGCTGGCCGAACTCGATCGTGCACACGTGACTCGGGAAATTGTGCTCAGTCGCCTCACCTGCAGCGAGACTGCTACGATGCTTGGAGCCATCTTCGACCTGCGGCAAGCATGGCATACAGAAACGTTGAACACTCTCTTTGAGCTGACGGAAGGGAATCCCTTCTTCATCGAGGAGATTCTCAAATCGCTCGTGGCTGTGGGTGAGATCGTGTGCTCCAATGGCTTGTGGGAGTGCAAGCCGCTCGGAACATGGCACATTCCGCGCAGCATCCAGGTCGCCGTGAAACTGCGCGCCGATCAGGTGAGTGTATCTGCCAGGCAGGTGTTACTGCTGGCCGCCGTCGCGGGCCGCCGCTTCGATTTTGCCGTCCTGCAACAGATGACACATCACGACGAGCAGCAGTTACTCACCCTGATGAAGGAATTGATGGCGGCCCAACTCGTGGTCGAGGAGTCGGCGGATCACTTTGCCTTCCGTCACGCGCTGACGCGGCAGGCCATGTATGCGCAGTTGCTTGCACGGGAGCGCAAAGCCCTGCACCGTACCATTGCTGAAACGCTGGAACAGCTCTACCAGGCCTCGCTGGAGGCGCACCTGGCAGATCTAGCCTCCCATTTTTATGAGGCAGGCGTCTTCGAGAAGGCACTGGAGTACGCGCAGCGTGCTGGCGAAAAGGCTCAACGGCTGTACTCGCCACGTGCCGCCATCGGACAGTATACGCGAGCTTTGAGCACAGCGAAGCACTTGGCGACTCCGCCATCACCGACGGTCTATCGTGCGCGTGGGCAGGCGTATGAAACCCTCGGCGCATTTGAACAGGCACGCAGCGATTATGAGCAGGCATTGGATGCTGCCCACGAGGCTCACGACGGTGTCGCAGAGTGGCAGAGTCTCATTGACCTCGGCTTCCTGTGGGCAGAACGTGATTATGAACGAACAGGTGCCTACTTCCGCCGTGCGATTGAGCTTGCGCGCACGCTTGCCGATCCGAAACTGCTTGCCCACAACCTCAACCGTCTGGGCAACTGGCATGTGAATGCCGAGCAACCACTTGAGGCACTGCGCTACCATCAGGAGGCACTGACCATTTTTCAGGAGGTACACGACCTGCAGGGCCTCGCCCAGACACTTGATCTCCTGGGCGTGACGCACTATCTGGGTGGCGATCTCCTGCAAAGTCACACCTATTATGACCAGGCGATTGCGTTATTCCGCGAGATTGACGATCGCCAGGGACTCGTCTCTGCCCTGGCGACGCAGTTTTTGAGTGGGGGAACTTATCAAACAGAAACGATGGTCCCAGCCACAACCAGTGTAGACGAGTTGGTGTCCCAGGGCGAGCTAGCACAGAAGATCGCACGCGAGATCGGCCAGCGGTCTGGTGAAGCCTTCGCCTGTAGCTGCTTTGCGCTTTGCCTGGGTTCACGAGGTGATTATCTACGTGCGTTGGATATGCAACTGCATTGCCTTGAAATTGCGCAAGAGATTGAGCATCGTCAGTGGATGACTGCCGCGCATTGCCATTTAGGCGTCCTGTATCGAGAACTCCTCGCGCTGCCCCTGGCGCGGCAGTGTCTCGAACAAGCACTTCTCCTGGCGCAAGAAATGAACTCGCCGTTCTGGGTTGGAATGGTGATGGGACAACTCGCCTTGACGTCTATTTTGCAACAGGAACTTGTCCGCGCTGAGTCTCTTCTCGACGCCGCGTCTGGTTCCGATGCTCCTACTCAAACAATGGCGCAACGGATAATCTGGTGTGTTCGAGCGGAACTCTCACTTGCCCAAGGCGACCCAAACCGCGCTCTCCAAATCATCCATCAGTTGAAGGCGTCGGCCACCAACGTTTCAAATGAATCAGATATTCCGCGCCTGTCACATATGCATGGAGTGGCGCTCATGATGCTGCAACAGACAGCCGAGGCTGAGACCGCATTGCAAGCTGCACAAGCGGGAGCAATGACGCAAGGGACACGGCCTCTGCTGTGGCGCATTTCCATCGACCTGGGGAAACTCTATCAGGCCCAGCTTCGTGATGAGGAGGCTGCCCTTGCCTTTGCCACCGCCCAGGAACTAATCGAGGAACTCGCCGCTCCCATCCCAGACATGTCTCTGCGTACTCATTTCCTGCACCAGGCCACGGCGCTGATCCCTCGTCAAGAGCCACTTCCGCCGCGCCGTGCTGCGAAGAACCTATTTGGTGGACTCACCGAACGCGAACGGGAAGTGGCTGCCCTGATCGCCCAGGGCAAAGCTAACCGCGAGATCGCCGAGGTGCTGGTCGTCAACTATCGGACGATTGAAAAGCACATCGAGAACATCCTATCCAAATTAGGCTTTACCTCACGTGCGCAGATCGCGGTGTGGGCCAGCGAAAAAGGACTGGGTAAAAAAGAATAAATAAATCTTCGTGTCCTGTGCTCACAAATCTTCGTGTTTTCACGAAGAGGAATCCAACGGTTTTCGGGCATACTAGTCCTGTAAGGAGAAGCACAGCAGTGTCACAACCTGTGGCTTCACAACTTCCTACAGGTGACGAAATGGATTGTTTCGAGTTTCTCCCCAAAGGAGGGAGACTCCGTGAAAGTCAGCATCAGGAGGACTGGACATGACAACCCAACCAACGATCGACCAGGCGAAAACCGAAGCGTTTCTGGGCAAGGTGCTCACTGATACCAGTGGCATGACCACGACCATTCTGGCAGCCATTGGTGATCGCCTCGGTCTCTTTCAGCAACTGGCACAGGGACCAGCAACCAGTGCGCAATTGGCCGCCCGCGCCGAGATCAATGAGCGCTATGCCCGCGAGTGGCTCGGCGCAATGGCCAGCGCTGGCTATGTGCAATACGATCCGGGCAGTGCCACTTTTACGCTTCCGCCAGAGCATGTTCCCATTCTCGCCCAGGAGCATGGTCCCATCTTCTTCGGTGGCATGCACCAGACGTTATTAGGCATGGTCGGACCGCTCAACCAGCTGATCCAGGCCTTCCAGCACGGGGGAGGCGTCCCGCAGTCCGCCTACGACCACAATATGTGGGATGGTTTGGAGCGCTTTACCGCCGGCTGGTTTGAGAACCTGCTTCTCCCCGTGTGGTTGCCCGCCATGCCCGATGTACAGACCAAACTGCAACAGGGCGCCCTGGTGGCCGATGTCGGCTGTGGGCGTGGTCGGGCGCTGATCAAGCTGGCGCAAGCCTTTCCACACTCGCGCTACGTCGGCTACGACCTCTTCGAACCGACCATCGCCAAGGCCACCGGGCATGCCCAGGCAGCAGGAGTCGCTGATCGGGTGCGCTTCGAGCATTGCGACGTCTCCGCAGGATTGCCTGAACAGTATGATGTGATCACCACCTTTGATGTCGTCCACGATGCCATCGATCCGCGTGGCTTGCTGCGAGCCATTCGTCAGGCCCTACGCCCAGATGGACGCTACGTCTGCCTGGATATCAACTGCGCCGAGCACCTGGAAGGCAATGCCGGGCCGCTGGGCAGCCTGTTCTATGGCTTCAGCGTGCTCTATTGCATGACCACCTCGCTCTCCGGCCACGGTGAAGGGCTTGGCACCGTAGGGCTGCCTGAAGGGAAGTTGCAGGAGTTGAGTAAGGAGGCCGGCTTCAGCAGTGTCCGCCGTGTGCCACTAGAGAATCCCTTCAACAACCTCTACGAGCTCCAGCCCTAGCAGCATCGCCCACTGCGACATCTGTCGATACTCTTGGGTCCGAGAACTGGCAGCCATCCTCGTTCCAGTGAGCAATATCTGGTAGAATGGATCTCAGAAGTGCCGAGCAAGACCAGGTCGCACTGGATATTGCTTGGCACCACACACAGAGGAGTCCTGAGCGGTGTTTTATCACCGGCAAGGGCGCCACAATGAGAGGAACGTCCGCTCACCACATCGCGGAAGCACACAGTGGCAGAAAACGGGTCTGATACGTTATGTCTACTACAAAAGGAGGGTAATGAGATGTCAAACGAGACAAACAAGGTCCTCGTACGCCGGTGGGTCGAGGAGATCCTGAATACCAAGGGGAACCTGGCCGAAATAGATGAACTGTTCTCTCCCGACTACATCGACTACACTAATCCGCCTGATTGGCCGCCGGGTCGTGAAGGGCATAGAAAAATCGTGGCGCTGTACCACGCGGCGTTCCCCGATTTCCACTATACGATTGAACATGAAGTCGCCGAAGGGGACATGGTCGTGGTCCGAGGCACCTATCACCTGACCCACAAAGGGGAGTTTTTTGGCATCGCTCCCACGGGTACGCACGTAAAGACGACCGGGACGCATCTCTTTCGCATTGCCGAAGGGAAGATCATGGAACACTGGTGCAACAATGACGATCTGGGCACCATGCGGCAACTCGGTGTGGTTCCCTAGTTGAAGCTGAGAAGCAAACCGAGGTGAACAGGTTGCATACCATAACGCTTGGGAAAGTCGAAGTCACGGCTCTGCTTGACCTGCCGATGCAGAGTGATCCACAACTCTTGATGCGGGAACCATCTGGCCAACTGGTTCCTGCTGAGCAGATCGTGGCCGAATACGGTCATCTTTTGGATGCGAACGGGCCCACGGGATGCGCAACGAGGTAAGCTCAAGCAAAGCGAAAAGAAACAGTCCGTCAGTGATGCTGTATGGTCAAAAAGCCGAGGGAAGCGTCAGCGATTGGTGTCCATTGAGACAGAAGGGCGAGGAAGTCAGAGAGTGCCGAGGGAAGAAACAAAGTCGATGACGAGCCGTTAAGCGGTGGCGAGCAGATCAAAGCCAAAAGAGCGCGCAAAAGTGGCCGGGAGACCGTGGAGCGTGACGACCAGCCTGGGAGCGTCGGAGGGGCGAATATTGCGAGCGAACCGTTCCTCCCAGGACAGACGCCAATGTGCGCGCTTCGCTCGGGTCAAGGTTGGCGAGATCTGCGCCGGGGCAGGTGAAGGATCGGCAGGGATGGAGCTTTCCAGCCGGACGGTTTGGCTTCGGACCACTTTCAGCCAGGCGCGCCGGATTCCACAGCGTGGCCAATCTCTCCAGAGGACCGGAGCCAGAGGAAGCTCTTGAAGCGCTTTTCTCTGAGGAGGCGAGGAATCCGAGCGAGAAGCGTCCAATGGCCACAGCACTGCACTCACTCGTCGGGGTTTGAGCGTGGTACGGCTCTCTTGACACTGTGCCCGCAGGGGACAGGAGCGGCAATGACCGATGCGGGCAGCATACAAGATCCGCAGGGAGCCATCCCGCTCGGGACGCCGTTCTTGAGGATACAGCGGATGGTTGGCAGGACAGCGCAATGTCCCATCCGGTTGTGGAGTAAAAGCGGAGCCAGGAAAGCCTCCCGTAAAGGAGGGACGAGCCCATTGGGAGGGGCCATAGATGACTGAAGGCGTGGGCGAATCTTCCGGTGCAGGCTCTTCTTTCGCAACAGGTTCAGCCTCAAGGGCTGGGGCAAATTCGGTGATGCACAATTGTGCTCCAGAAAGCTGTTGCCCCAGTTCCAGCCGGATATTCCATGTCCATTGTGCCAGGATTTGGGCAAACCGCCTTTCCGCATGGGGTATGCGAGTACCAACGATCTGCGTTCTGCTCCTTGTCTTCGTCAGCCAGCACGGTCTCAAACGAGCCACGATGCAGGTACAGGTCAAGCACATCCGAAGCAGTAAACGCCGAGGAAGGAAGCGTACTCACAAACAGTTCGTAAACCATGTCGTCACGCTGGATACCGACTGCGGGAGAAGAAGTAGTCGCACGGTGAGTCGCAACGACCATGCGCACCTCGGGTCCAGCAGGCGTCAAGGGAACGGCTGGGCAATCGTAGAGGGCACGCGTCACCCCACTTTCTGGATGGGTACGCACCTGATCTGGGGGGCAGGCAAGGGCCTGTTGAACCACCGAGAGATCCAGCAAGTGGTAAGCACGACTTCTGGCAAGTATGCCAAGGCCAGCGGTGAGCACATCGAGGAGTGGGGCAGCATCACCATAGAGACCATCGAGACGGAGCAGCACTGAAGCGAGGGGAAGCGCAAGTTGAGTCGCATAGTTGGTGATCACCTGAATGGCTCGCCGCAATTCGCTCCGATAATCCCCATTGCCGGGTCCACCAAACGTGCCGAGGAACTGATGGGTATGTGCCTGGAGCACGACCGTGCGTGTCCTCACAACTTCTCCCCGCTTGCGACCCTGGTAGCCTGGCGCGCACACCTGATCAAGCCGACGATGGGGAGTGGGCAAGTTTTCCGCCTGTGGAAGCGCCCGTTGGCGGGCAGCTTGTCGGGTCCCGTCCACGTCGATCACTAACCACTGCCTGCCTGTTCGGTCAGACAAGCCGCCGAGAGAAGGAAAGGGCTTGCGGGCCAGCAGATCATTCTGAAAGAGCGTCCGTAAGGCTTCCACTGTGGGCAGATCAAGGGCAGCGAGAAAGCGGGACAAGGTTGAACGATGGGGCAACTGATTACGGCCAAACAGGGCCATGAATGGCTCGGCAAATGGAGTGAGCCGTTCGTAAAAGGCCAGCAGAGTCGGTTCGCCTGAGACCGCGTAGCCGATTAACACCGCGACAAAATCGATGAGATCGTATTGGCCAAAGCGGGCACGGGCAAAGCGCACCTGGTCCTGGATGGTTTTCAGGACTCCTGTATGGGCAAGCACCTGAGCGAAGGCTGCCACTTCTCCCAGAAAGGTCGGCGTCGAAGGAAGCGATGTAGGAGTAATTTGGATAGTGACCTCAGCATGCATCATGGTTCTCGTAGACGTCCTCCATGTCTCGAAAAAAGATCTCTTGCCGTCAATACGCCTTCTGTGGAAAATCCGAGAACAGGCAGTGACGCACAGGAACACCTGCGCTACGTTTCCTGCTTCGCGATCCCCCTGAGGATCGCCTGCGTGAGCAGTTCTGGTACGTCCTCTGACGTGTTCGGCTCGACCAAGGCAAGGACGGTCAGGTGATAGAAGAGGGGACCGGCGAACATATCTGCCAGGATGGTGAACGGCAGATCCTCTCGCAGTTCTCCGCGCTCGTATGCACGAGCGATGAGCGCTTTCAGCCGGGCCATCCGCGAGCGGAGAATCTCCGTTTGATACACTTCCAGCAGTTCGGGATGGCTCGCAATCTCTGCGACGAAGCGGGGCACAATCTGCCCCGCAGGCGAGGCGATGCTGGCGCGATACGCCTCTCGCAACAGCACGCGCAGATCCTCTTCGAGACTGCCCTGGTCTTCCATCGGCGTTTCGTCGGAAAGCTCGTGCAGCACCTCTCGCAGCAGGGCCAGCTTGGAGTCCCAGCGCCGATACAACGTGATCTTGCTGACTCCTGCGGCAGCCGCAATCGCCTCCAGGCTCATCGCTTCATAGCCACGCGCCACAAATTCCCGCAGCGCGGCCTCCAGTAAGGCGCGATGGGCTGGTTCACTGCGCGGTCGTCCGCGTCGTCGGGGCGCACTGGGCAGTTCTTGCATGGGACTCTGTCCCTCCTCTCGATCATGTGTTGACTTGAAAAGAGCGCTCCGTTCCTGCTCTGCTGCAGGCCGGGCTCGCTCTGTCCGAATCCTTCGCATGCTGCCGAGCCTTGTCCAGTTGCTCTCGTTTCAGGACTTTTGCGATCTGTTAACCCCTCACGGATCCATCCTTCCTCCACCCGTCCACATAGCGCAAGAAGTGTTCCACCGTTTGTCCTACCCCATCCTCCGCCTGAATTTGCTTGCCCAGTTCGGTGGCCCGCTGCCGCATTGCTGCATTCGTCACCGCCTCGCGGATCGCCTCTGCCAGTCGCTCTGCGGTGAGCGTTTGAAAGGGAAGCGGGGCAGGGCCTGCCCCCAGCGCAGAAACCAGTTCTGCCCAACTGGGCTGATCGGCGGCCAGAGGCGTACACACAGAAGGAACGCCACTGCGCAGTGCTGCACCAGCGGTGCCAGCCCCTCCATGATGCACCACTGCGGCCATACGCGGAAAGAGCCAGCTATGTGGCAAGCTCTCCGCACGAAAAACGAATTCAGGAAGAGTACGGCCCTTGCCCAGACCCGCCCAACCGCTGAGGAGCACGCCACGCTGATCAGATAACTCAAGTGCCCGCAAGACGAGGTCCAAGCTAACTTGCGCATCGCGGCTGGCCATACTCCCGAATCCTATCGAGACCGGAGGCGGGCCAGCTTGCAAAAAGTGCAGCAGGTCGGCTGGCGGCTGCCACCCTGCAGGAGGATCAAGAGACCAGTAGCCAGTCACCTGCACCCGAAGAGGCCAATCAGTGGGCCGAGGCAGCACCGCCGGGCTGTAGGCATAGTAGACCGGCATCTCCTCGCACTGCTGGCGCGCGAGCGGGCCGAAGAAAGGCAGGGGGCGCAGCCCTAGCTCACGGCGCAGTTTCCTGTCGTCCGGGCGCAAGAGCTGCCAGACCACCTGCTCGCTCAGGCTCCAGGTCAGCCAGTTCAGGAGAGGGCCACGGTCGATGCCTCTGCCAATCAAAAAGCTGGGAAAGGCTCTGGTTGGAGTCAGGGGAAAGAACATAGCAGCAGCGCAAGGAATGCCAAGTTTTTCCGCGATGCTGTAGCCGGTGATCCAGCTATATTTGTAGAGAATTGCGTCTGCGCCCTGTGCCGCGCGCCAGGCATCCTGGTTGAGGTGGTCAGAAAAATACCGCCGTTGCGCGAGTCCATAGCGCAGTTGATGGAGGAGATGGCCCCCGCCAAGCGCCGAGGATTCGGCTGCCCCGGTGATGAACGGCTGATACGGGTGGCCCAGCGGCGCAAACTCGACGCCGTAATCGGCAGCCAGGTCGGCGAAATCTGGCCGGGCCGCCAGCGTGACGCGATGGTCTTCTTGCCTGAGCCGAACGGCTAAGGCCACAAACGGTTGGGTATCACCCCGTCCCCCCATCGTGAAGAGTGCGATGCGCATGAGAAACCTCCTTCTTCATCATGCAGGCAAGAGCGGAACGGCGCTCTCCCCCTTCCATACAACCAGACCCTGCTTGCTTTCGCTCCCAAAGCTGTGCAGTGCTGCTCTATTTTGTAGACGCTACCGTCTACAAAATATATACCACAAAAATTTCGTGAACGCAAGCGTTTGCAAAAGCGAAAGACGATGCAAAGGAGTGGCCCACAGGAGAGGGTATGGAAATCGTCGTCGAGTTCAAACACCGCATGGAAGTTTGCTCTGGTGAAGCGGTCTCTTCACAAAATCGAGAGCCAGAGGTGGCTGATAGCCCTTGTAGAGCCGATTCATCCACTATTGTTTCTTGTTGTAATCTCGTTGCGCATCCCGTGGGAACGCGTTGCTCCCCATGAGCTTTACCTACTACCTCGTGCGTTCAGAGCACAAGACCATCCTGGTTGACACTGGCGTTGGCACCCGATCAGGAAGGAAAAGCCATCTTGACAAGACGCTCCTGGACATGCAGGTTGCTCCCGAAGACATTGATCTGGTGGTCCTCACCCACCTGCATTTCGACCACGTGGGCTGGAATACGGTCGATGCTGGGGACGGGACGCCAAGAGTCTTCTTTCCGCGCGCGCAGTTTCTGGTGCAACAGACCGAATGGGACTACTGGATGCGCCCGAAGTTCTTGACCCATCCGTGGTTCAAATACCTGACGCAGTGCGTCTTACCCTTGCAAGAGACGGGACAGCTCCAGTTCGTGGAACCCGACGCGGCTCTGACGGCTGATCTGACGTTGCGCCCTCTTGCGGGACATACGCCAGGACAGGTGGGGATTGAGATCGTTTCCGCAGGCCAGAAGGCCTCGATTATTGCCGACGTGAGTCATCATCCCATGCAAATCGATCATCCCGAGTGGTCACTCGATAACCCCTACTGGTCAGCCGATGACCCCGAGGCCTCGCGTTTGGTGGATGTGGATGTCGCCCAGGCCATTGCGACACGGACACGCATCTTCAATGAGGCCGCAGACGATGGACGCCTCTTAATGACCTGTCACTGGAACTATCCATCGATGGGTCGCATCAGGAGGCGCAAGGGCAAACTGTTCTTCGAGGGGTAGCAGCGTTCTTCGTGTCAGTTTTCCCCATTATCTTGACTTTACGCTCAATGAGACTCTTCTTGAGTCTTCTGCGGATTTGACCCCGAAGACAACATGTCCATCTAGACAGTGATCTCTCCCTGCCCTATACTGTTGAGCAGCCATTCTTCTTACCAACTTAGAAAGGGAGGCAGACGTATGGGACACAAAGACAAACGACAGATAGACGAAGGGGACTTCTCTCGCTTTTGAGCAGACGAGTAAACGAAAGCGAGGTTACCCCTCCGAGAGCGTAGTGAAACGTGGCGTACGCGTTGTTCACGGAGACAAGGACCTCTACGAAAAGCTCGGCAAAGAAGACCTCTGCCCATGTGGTTCGGGACGCCGCTTTCAAACGCTGCTGTCGCAATAGTGGCAGGTATGACGGGAGTTTGCGAGACGACTACTTTTAGAGCATAGCCTTTTCAGTTGATGCAAGGGAGTTGTCCTGCGGGCGCTGGTTGTTAAGCCCAGCAGATGCAGGACAATAGGTGAGATCAATGTGTTGCAGATTGTAAACTCGGCAGCAGGTCACTGCCGAGTTCACAGAGTTTGCTTCCTCTACCCGGAGTGCCGCTGGAGAAACTCTAAGGTCGCCTGGTTAAACTCGTCCACCTTTTCATAGATTGGCGCGTGGGCACATCCCTCAAAAATTACCACCTCGGCATGCTGAATATTTTGCCTCAGCGGATCAGCAAAACGGGTTGAGGTGACCATATCGTAGCGACCAAAAGTTATCTGCGCCGGGGCTTTGATCTTCCCAAGTTGAGCTTCCGCGTCGTGGGCGATCACCGCATTGGATTGTCTCATGAATGCATCGAGCGGTTGAGCCGGTCTCCCGCGGACAAAATCAGATAACGCTCCGATGTAGTCGGGTCTGGAGGCATAGAGTTCGGGGGTGAAACACCAGGGGAAAATACCCTGAATGACCATCTCAGGAACGCTTCCCAGGGCTTTCGCCGTTACCTGCCAGCCGCCAACCACTACTTTGAGAAAGGGATCGGTTTTTGTCCACGCGCTATGGAGAGACAACGATTTGACCTTTTCAGGATACCTGGCCGCCAGCCACATCCCGGTAGCTGCACCCAGGGAAAGACCGGCGACATGGGCTTGTGGTATGCCCAATGCCTGC
>WNFD01004085.1_pt1 | contig 15332 bp, 14 predicted proteins | sample 5400491 | NCBI WGS metagenome assembly WNFD01 (sample SAMN13153343, study PRJNA577476) | soil metagenome | isolation source: 120 cm saprolite under Douglas fir tree site 2 hole 2 replicate 2 | place: USA:California | collected 2015-04-18
CCGAGTTCGGGTCGGCCGTCCAGGCGCGAGCGGGCGGCGCCGCACGCTAACACATTGCGGCGCGCCGCGCCTTGGATACGTGACCCGGGACTCGCGAGGAGCGTGACTCCCATCACCTGCCCTCGTCCCCGAGTTGCCGAGATGCCTGCACGGCAGGCCGACTGCGCCGTCCGCCGCACCCCCTGGTGGCGAGCCACCACGCCGTCGCTGGCCTCGAGCTGGAGGGGCTGGCCGAGCCGCATGGCTATCCCGCGCTCCGCGCTACACCGCCACACATGCACTCGAGCTGGCACGCAGTGCGGGGCCCGACACAACGCCGCACGCTGGGCGATCGGGATTCGGTTGAACAGGGATCGCGATCGCGTCCACGTCGGCGGGCCGCGGCTCGAGCAGGCGCGCGAAGAGCATCGGGCCGAGATCGCGGATCTGCCGCCTCGCCAGACAGAGATTGAAGATCCTGGAGGAGCGCACAGCGGTTACCGCGACGAGCGCAGCGTCCGCCTCCCGCGGGCTTCTGGCCACACCTCGACGGCATCACGCGACGGGGCCAACAACAGGGTCCGTGACCACGCGGTTGATCTCCTCCGGCATCGACCAGTCCCGGCTCCGAAGACCCGCCTCCACGTGGCCGACCCGCACGTCAAGCTTCGCGGCTACGAGGGCGGCCGCCACGGTGGAGTTGACGTCGCCGTAGACGAGCACGAGCTCAGGGCGGGTGGCGAGGAGCACTGGTTCGAAAGCTCCCGTGATGGCCGCGGTCTGCTGGGCGTGGGAGCCCGATCCCACGTCCAGGTTTGCGTGCGGGCGCGGCAAGGCCAGGTCCCGGAAGAAGGCGTCCGACATCTCGGGGTCGTAGTGCTAACCGGTATGGACGACGACGTACCGGACCCCCGACGACGGAGAGAACAACTCGAGACAGGAGCTTTAGTGAGTCAGGCGCGTGATCCCGTAGATCGCGACGGGGATGCTCAGGAGCAGGGTCACCGCTCGGAGGGTGGATTCCGTCAACCACGAGCTCTTGCTCGGCACCTCAATCCGGTCCCCGGCTTGGAGGTTCAACTGGTCCAGCGTCTTCCCGTCCGCCAGGGCCTGTTGCAAGGGTTGCCCCCCCCACACCTGCTGGGTCCCGCGAGCAATGCGCAGCTTCTCGACCTTTGCGTCATGCGTGGGGCCGCCCGCGAGCATCAGCGCGTCGCTGACCAGCGTTTGCGCGGGAACAGTGTAGAACCCGGGTCGGCTGACCTCGCCCAGGACCGCGATCCGGATAAGGGAGCGAGCTTGGATAACCGGCTCCTTGAGATACCGGCCGAGGGCCTGGTGGAGATGCGACTCGAGCTCCGAACGCAGCACGCCGGTCAACGAAACCTCCCCCGCGATCGGAAGCGTCAGGACCCTGCCGGGACCCACCGTGAAGGTGTCGGTGAGCACCGGCTCGCCCTCGACCCGAAGGTAGATGCGGTCCCCGACTACAAAATCGCCGTCCACGAGTCGGGCGCGGATTGAGGCGGCCTCGAGGCGGGCTTGATCGCGGATCGCGCCGCTGGAGCCGGGAGACGCGGCAGCGGCGTCGAGCCGTTTGAGCAAGTCTTCGAGCGGGGCGCGCGCCACTTGCACCCGTTTCGGGTCCCCCTCAGTCTGCTGCTGCGCGGCCACGGCGCCGCCGCGGAGCGCGCCGAGCAGCGTCGCCGCCACGAGCGACGTCACCCCGAGACAGTGGTTCATCCTTCGAAGCATATCGCCCGGTGCTTGGCTTCGCTACTCAACCGTCACGCTCTTGGCCAGGTTCCGCGGCCGGTCCACGTCGCAGCCGCGCAGCACGGCGATGTGATAGGCGAGGAGCTGGAGCGGGATCACCGTGAGGATGGGTGAGAGGATCTCGGGGCAGCTCGGCACCCGCAGCTGGTAATCGGCCAACCCGTGGAGGTCACCGTTTCCTTCGCTCGTGATGGCAATGATCCGCCCACCGCGCGCTTTCACCTCCTGCATGTTGGACAGCACCTTCTCGTACACGTGGCCCCCGGGGGCCACAAATACCACCGGCATGCGCTCGTCGACGAGGGCGATGGGCCCGTGCTTCATCTCCGCGGCGGGATAGCCTTCGGCGTGGATGTAACTGATCTCCTTGAGCTTCAACGCCCCTTCGAGGGCCACCGGGAAATTCACGCCCCGGCCGAGATACAAGAAATTCTGGGCGCCGGACAATTCCTGGGCGAGGGCGCGCACCTGGGGCTCGAGCGCCAGGGCGCAGCGAACGAGATCGGGCAGCGCGGCGATCCGCGTCACGAGATCCTGGCCCGCGGCGCGCGATAGCTTGCCGTGGCGTCCCAGGTAGAGTCCGAGCAGGACGAGCGCCGCGATCTGCGATGTGAACGCCTTCGTGGACGCGACGCCGATCTCCGGCCCCGCGTGCAGATATATCCCCCCCGGACATTGCCGCGCGATCGTGCTCCCGACGACGTTGACGATGCCGCGCACGCACGATCCCGCCGCCTGAGCCGCACGTATGGCCTCGAGCGTGTCGGCCGTTTCCCCGGACTGGGAAATCGCGAGCGTTAGGGTGGCCGGTCCCTCGAGCTGGGGGCGATAGCGGTACTCCGACGCGTATTCCACCTGGACGGGGATCCCAGCCAGCTCCTCGAGGATCTCGCGCCCGACCAGCCCGGCATGCCACGACGTGCCGCACGCCACGATCGTGATCCGCCGAATCGCGGCACGGTCCTCCGCCGTGAGATGAAGGCCGTTGAGCCGCGCCGTACCATCTGCGGACAGCAGTCGGCCGCGCAACGTGCTGCACACGGTCTCGGGCTGCTCGCAAATCTCCTTCAGCATGAAGTGCGTGTAGCCACCCAGCTCGATCGCTTCGACATCCCAGTCGATACGGTCCACCGCCCGGACCTGCACGCGCGCCTCGGCATCGAGGACGTGATAGCCATCCGGTGTCAGCACGGCAACGTCACCGTCGTTGAGATACACCACGGACCGGGTGTGCCCGAGGATCGCCGAGGCATCGGAGGCCACGAGGTACTCCCCGTCCCCGATCCCGAGCAGGACCGGGGAGCCCCGGCGCGCGACGACAAGCTTGTGGCGCTCCTGCGCGGAAATCACAACAAGACCGTAGGTGCCCTGCACGTGCGCGAGGCTCGCCAGCACCTTCGCTTCGAGCGTTGTCCCGGGAGCCTCTTCCACTAGGTGGGCGAGGACTTCGCTGTCCGTCTCCGTCGTGAACCGATGGCCCGAGCGCTCGAGCAGGGTCCGGAGCGCATCGGCGTTTTCGATGATGCCGTTGTGCACGACGGCGAACCGGCCGGTGCAGTCGAGGTGCGGGTGCGCGTTGCGGTCGTTCGGGGCCCCATGGGTGGCCCAGCGCGTGTGGGCGATCCCGGTCTCGCCGTGCACCGGGAGCGCCTCCAGTGAATCCGCCAACGCCTGGACCCGGCCAGCGAGCTTACGGGTCGTCAGGCCGCGACCATTCTGCACGGCGATACCGGCGGAATCGTAACCGCGATACTCGAGTCGCCGCAGACCCTCTAGCAAAACAGGTGTCGCGTCGCGCTGTCGGCCGACATATCCCACGATCCCGCACATCGTCAGCGCTCGTCGCGCGCCGCCTTGAGCAGCGGGCGGCCGTCCGGGTCGAGTCCGAAGCGCGCCAGTTGGGCGAGCTTTCCCACGATGATGTCGAACGTGCTGGCGTGCGGCAGGAGCCCGCCGCAAGCCGCGCAGAGCAGGGCGCGGAGCTGAGCATCCTGCTCTGTGAATGGGGGTCTGACCAGCGTCGCCGAGCCTCGGGCGTGCTGCAGCCGCGCGCGGCAGTCGTTACACAACATGGCATCGACAGGCGATACAAGATTGGGGCCCACATCTCCCCAGCGGGTTCAGGCGATGCGTAACCGCTTACCCGATCCGGGGATCGGCTCACGCCCCTCCAACCGTCGCAGGTCCTGATTGGGTCGCGTAGCGTTGCACGCGTGCCTCAGCGGCGCCCCCGGTGTGGGTGCGGCGCAGCGCTCTAGGCGCGCAACCCAATCGCTATGTCCATGTCCACGAACAAGATCGGCCTTTGGGACGGGCGCACGAGTCCTGCGGCGGAGCGGCCCGGGCGGCGCTGTGGCGGCGACGACGAGCCGCCGCCAGGAAGCGCCGCCGGCCGGTAGCGTGCAACCACCGCGGGAGGGACACCACACTTTGCCACCGGCCACGCTGCCGAAGCGCCTTCCGCTTGCCCTCATCGTCAGCGACCAGGAGTGGTGCGGCCGTTCGCTGGAAACGATTCTCGCACCTGGCGGCTATGTCGTGCTGCACGCCTACACTGGGCAGGAAGCGCTGAACCAGGCGGGCCGCAGTCACCCAGATATCATCTTGCTCGATGCCCGCCTGCCCGACCGCGACGCGGGCGACGTGTGCCGCGCCCTGCGGCAAAACCCCGAACTGGGCCTGAGCACACCCATCGTCTTGCTAGCGCTCGGCCCACCGACAAAGCAGGAGCGCCTGGCAGCGCTCCGAGCCGGGGCGTGGGAGCTGCTTAGCCTACCCGTGGACCCTGAGGAGCTCCTGCTCAAGCTCGCGGCTTATGTGCTCGCGAGAGTCGAGGCTGATTTAGCGCGCGAAGAAGGGCTGGTCGATCACGCCACGGGGTTCTATAACGTGCGCGGGTTGGCTCGTCGCGCTCGCGAAATCGGCGCCGAGGCACTGCGCCATCGCACACCCCTGGCCTGTGTCGTATTCGGAGTCGACCCGGGCCGCGAGCCTTGGGCGATCCCGCCGCCCGTCGCTGAGCACATCGCGCGAGTATTACAGACCGCAGCCCGCGTGTCTGATGCGATCGGGCGACTGGGCCACGCCGTGTTCGCCGTCGTGGCGCCCAGCACCAATGGGTCGGCGGCGGTGCGGCTGGCGGAGCGCATGATCGGAGCGCTAGGAGCGACACCCGAAGCGGCGCTCGGGACCGGTCCCTTCCTGCGAGCTGGATACGATGCCGTAGAGAATCTGCACGGGACGCCGGTGGACGCCGTCGACCTGCTGGTTCGCGCCACGACCGCCTTGGAACACGCCCGCGCCGAGGGGAACGGTGAGCGCATCCGGCGCTACACTCAGCCGACTACCCGGTCGGAGCGCGGCTAGCGCGCCTCGCTCAGCGGGCGCCGGACAACATCCTTCTCAGTCTCCGTGCTGTAGCCCGACAAATACCCGTAGTACCGATAGTACAACCTTCCGCGCGGCACGTCGTTGAGAACCGCGCCGAGAATGCGGACCGGTAGGCGTTCCAGTACCTCAAGCTTGGCACGCATGAGACCCCGATCGGTCGTCCCAGTGCGGACGACCAGGAGGAGGTTGCCCGACACGGTTCCTAGCACGTAGGGGTCCACACCCGCCCCGAGCGGCGGGCTATCGATCAAGATGACGCCATAGCTGGGACGCAGCCCGGCGAGCAATTGCACCAGTGCAGGCGTTCCTAACAGCTCAGGCGAGGTGTGTCTGCGCGTGCCACTCCCGATGAAGGACAGCCCCGGGTACGCCGTCGCCTGAATGATGGCGTCGCGTGATGTGGACCCGGAGAGGAAGTCGGTCAACCCCGGCTTCCGGACGGCCTTGAGCAATCGATGCAGTGATCCCCGTCGAAGGTCACCGTCGATCAGCAGGGTGCGTTGTCCTCCGTCCGCGAACGCCAGTGCCAGGTTCGACGAAAGGAAGGACTTGCCGTCCCCGCTCCCGGCACTCGAGATCGTGACGATCATGGGGCCGGCCGTTCCGTAGGCATGCGTCAGGTTCAGACGAATCTCCCGCAGTGCCTCGATCACCTGGGTCGGGTCGTCGACCGTCCCCCCGTTGCGACGCGGGTTCAGATGCGGCAGAGCGCCGAGGATTGGGAGCCCCATATCGCGTGTGACCTGGTCCGGATACTGGACGCGCCGGTCCATCCGGTCGAGCAGCACGGCCCCGACGAGCGCCAACCCGATTCCCCCAATCAGCCCCATCGCCATCACCCGCAGGCTAGTGTTCTTGATCGGCTGCTCCGGGGCAATCGCGCGATCCAGCACGCGGACGTCGGGAATGCTGCTCGCGTCGGCAAGGCGCGCCTCTTCGAATCGCTGCTGCAGCGTCGTGTACAGGTTCTCATCGATCGCCACCTCGCGACGGAGCCTCGCCTCTTCGATGGCACGGGTCGGGATTTGGCGCAACTCCCCACCTGCCCCTTCTACCTGGCGTTGTAACGTCTGCTCTCGGGCCGTGAGCTCGCCGATCAGGGCGCCCGCCAGCAGGGGAATCGTTTGGTGCACCAACGTGCCGATCTGAGTGGCGGCGCGCTGCACGGCCGGGGTCGCGTCCGTATAGCGGTAGCGCAGCGCCCGCAGTTCGGCTTGTTTCGTCGTCAGCTCCTTTAAGGCATCGCTGAGCTCTGCGGAACGCTGCACCGCCCCAACAAACTCCAAACCCTCCACCGAGGAGGCCGAGTCGTGCAGCTCGGATAAGACGCGCCGAATGGCGTCCCGGTCACGGCGCACCTCTTCCAATGCGATTTTCCAGCCGAAGTAGTTCGTGTACGCCGGGTCGCGCGTCGCTTCTAGACCAGGGACGACGGGTGTCGAGCGCTCAGTGGGGAGGGTCACGGTATGCACGCGAAACGTCTCGAGGGCGTTCTCCGCGGCACGCAGGCTCTTTTCCGACACGTGCAACTGCCCGTCCAGGATCCGCGTGAGCTCCGTGAGCTTCGCGCGCTTCAGCTCGGCCGCGACGGCGACGTAATGCTGGGTGACCGAGTTGAGGATGGCGGCGATCGCGCGCGGGTCGGTTCCGCTGAGCTCGAGCCGCATGAAGTTGCCATTCAGATCCATGGTCCCCTTAAGATCCTCCCTCAGCATCTGCGCGGCGTCGCGCGGTGTGACGACCGTGAAGTCGATCGTCCGACCACCGACGAGCGCGTTGACGCCGGGGCTCCACAGGAACCCGACACTGCGACCGATTGAGTCTCCCACCGCGGCCTGCTGGACGACGCCGCCGCCGGGCGACACGAGCGTGACGCTCCGCCTTTCGTTGTCGACTGTGAGGCGATACTGCCCTGGCCGGAACCGCTCGGCGAGGGCGAACGAGGCGAAGGCGGTCGAGTCCGCCGATCCGCTGGAGCGCAGATACAAGTGACGTTCCTGCACCACTGGGTCGAGAACCACATACGACCTGAGCAGCTCAAGCCACGCCCCAGCGTCGAGCAGTTGGCCGGACCGGATCGGCCCCTGGCCCGCTCCCCCACGCCGGTCGCTAGCCCCCTCGATCCAGATCGTGGCTTGCGTCAGGTAGTTCGGCTTCAAATAGCGGGCGGCCCCAACCCCTGCTGCGAGGCCGAGGGAGCTGAAGAGCATGACCCACCACCGGTAGCGGACGACCGCGCTCAGATACCGCCGCCAATCGAGCCCCTCCCCACCGAGCTCAGCGGGATGCACTGCAGGGAGCTCCAGGGAGTGCCGCGCCGGCACCGGATCGGGCCGGTCAGTCATCGGCTGCGGCAAATGATCATGCATGCACGCGATAGCTCTCCATTCTCAGATTTCCAACGAGGGGAGAATGCAAACACGATACACACCGCAAGGGTAATACCGCTCAGTCCGGCCTCCAGCCACCGGCGACTGTCGCACGCATACCACACCCGCGCGGCACGTGACAGGGTGTCGCGACGGCACAACGCTTGCCCCTTGACAGGCGCCCAGCCAAGCGGAGCTTTCAGCGCCTCGGGGACCCCCTGACCGCACGGCCCGTGCGGTCCATCACCAGGTCCCAGGCAAGGTGCAGGTTCACGGTTGGTGTACGCCCCCAGCAGCAAACAAGCTTGGCGCGCGGGGCCCAGCGAGTCTGAGGTCGTCATGCGCGTGCCAGAGCGTCGGGGTCGCCCCGACAGAGTCGTCGATACGAGCGGCCTTGCCACACTCCTGTCGCTCACCCCCGAGGACAAAGCCGGTCTCCAGATCCTCGTCGTCGACGACGAGCGTACCTTGCGGGAAAGCTGCGCCACGGTCCTCGAGCACGACGGTTACAAGGTCACCATCTGCGGACGCGGGGAGGAGGCGCTCGACAAGCTCAAGCGCGGCCGATTCGACATCGTGCTCGTCGATCTCTACATGTCTCCCGTGACTGGCATGGACGTGCTCGCCGCGGCGCTGCAGGCTAACCGCGACACTATTGTGATTGTCATCACCGGGAATCCCAGTGTCGCGTCGAGCGTCGAGGCGTTGCGCGCCGGCGCGTGGGATTACCTTCCCAAGCCGTTCTCCGCGACTCACTTGCAAATTCTGCTGGGGCGGGCCGCGCACACGTTCAAGGTGGCGCGAGAGACCAGGCAGTTGCAGAGGGAACTCGAGCGTCAGCATGGCAACAGCGAAAAGTCCACAGTCCTCGGTGTCTCGCCCGTGTTTCGGAAGGCCATCGAGCTGGCGCGCAAGGTCGCCGCCACCGACGCGTCGGTCCTCCTGACAGGGGAGAGTGGGACCGGCAAGGAGCTCTTCGCCCAGTTCATCCACGATCACAGCCGTCGCAGCAGTCGCAGCCTCGTCGCGGTGAACTGCGCCGCCCTTCCTGAGCCCCTCCTTGAGTCGGAGATGTTCGGACACGTGAGGGGCGCGTTCACGGGAGCGGTGCGGGACAAGCCCGGGCTACTCGAGACTGCTAACGGCGGCACGCTCTTCCTCGATGAGTTGCTTGAGATGCCGAAGTCGATCCAGGCCAAGCTGTTGCGGGTGATCCAAGACGGCGTGGTGCGTCGTGTGGGGAGCGAGCAGACCGACGCCGTCGTCAACGTCCGTTTCATTTCCGCCACCAACCGAGAGCCCGAGAAAGCCGTCCAGGACCAAACCCTCAGGGAAGACCTGTACTACCGGGTGCGGGTGGTTCCGATTCACATCCCACCGCTCCGGCGGCGCCCCGAAGACATTCCACTGCTCGCCAAGTATTTCCTCCAGTTGTATTGGGCGCGGCACCGCGGGAGCGAGGCGCCGATGCCACAGTTGTCGGATGCGGCCCTGCGGGCGCTCAAGGCGCACGGGTGGCCGGGGAACGTCCGGGAACTACAGAACGTGTTTGAGCACGCCGTGGTGCTGCTCGAGCCGGGGAGTGAGGTGCAACCCGCCGACATCCCATTCCAGGACGACGGCGCGGCGGCGGCCAGCGCCGCGGCGTCAGCGCCCGCAGTCACCGACGGGCTGCTCGCGGAGGCCGAAGGCATGCCGACGCAAACGTTCCACTCGGCCCGCGACCGGTTGCTCGCGGAATTCGAGCGTCGCTACCTGAGCCAGCTCGTGAAGCAGGCGGGGCGGAACATGTCGAGGGCTGCGCGGATCGCAGGCGTCGATCGGACCACACTGTACCGTCTGATGGACCGACATGGTCTGCACCGGCGGTCCGTCGACCAAGACGACGACGCGGTGAGCCTGAGCGCGAAACCAGAATGACGGCTCGGCTCGGTCGCACCTACGAAAGGCCTGACTCCTGCGTCGCTGCAGCGCCGGGCGAACCGCGACGCCCGGCGCGGTCAACACGCGGCGTCACTCGTGGGTTCGGCAAACCTGGTTTGCGTCGCGACCTAGAGGTCGAATCTCCCGGGCACGCGCCGCGCGGTGGCGACGTGGTGAGCCCAGGGTGTTACCACTTTGTGACTACGGCGTCATCCGCGCGTCGTCGCGCGGCGAGACTGTACGGACTCATGGCACGCCACCAACCAGACCAGGAATCAGTCGTCCAAGGCCGGGACGCCGCGCGCCTGAGCGCAGAGACAGCCTGACAATGCCGCTCGGTCAAACGCGCGAAGCGCCGGACTCAGCCCTCGCCGAACGAGCCTGGGGAACGGCGCCCACGACTGGGCGTCAAGGCGCGGTCGCGGTGAGTACTGCAATGTCCTGCCCGTTCCTGAGGAGTACGATCGAGCGCGCCGACGCGCTGTTCCGCCGCGCGCTCGGCGAGGGCGAGGGAACCACCGCAGCGCGCGACGCCCTGGTCACGTTGGCGGAGGCGGTAAATGAGCGGCGCCGTGGTGAGGCGAGCTCGTCACGCGCGTTCGCCGCGACGCCGATGGGTCGACAGCTCCTAGAGCTGCTGCGGGCCGCTGCATTGGACGAGCGGACGGCCGCTGAAAGCGGCGCGAACGACGAGCTCGTGCTCGCAACGCTCCGCGCAATCGACCGAGTCCGCGGCGGGACGAAGCCCTCCGCGGGCGACGATTTCGCGTCCCGCCTCCGCGGGCCGGATTCGCTTGACCTGCTTGTCGAGGTCGCCCATGATCTACGCTCTCCGCTGACGTCGATTCTGTTCCTCGCAGAGACGCTGCGCGCGGGTCAGAGCGGCGACATCACCGACCTGCAACGCCGCCAGCTCGGGTTGATCTACTCCGCCGCACTCGGCCTCTCAGCCTTGACGAGCGACGTAACCGAGCTGGCGCGGGGCGGGGATGAGCTGCTCGAAGAGGAACCGACGCCCCTGTCCGTGCAGGAGATCTTCCGCTCGGTGCGCGACATCGTCCTCCCGATGGCCGAGGAAAAGCGCCTCACCATCAGGCTGGTGCCGCCCGCTGCGGATAACCGCTTGGGGCATGCCCTGGCCGTGAGCCGGGTGCTGCTCAATCTGACGACCAATGCGCTCAAGTTCACCGAAAAAGGGTTCGTCGAGCTCGTCGGCAAGGAGCTGGGCTCCTCGGTCGTAGAGTTCTCAGTGCGTGACACCGGTCGCGGCATCAGGCCGGAGGTGTTCGATAGCCTGTACTTGCCGTTCCGGCGGACGCGAGGGGGCAGGAGCTATGCGTTCTCGGGCACGGGGCTCGGGCTAGCGATCTGCCGACGCCTCGTCAAAGCCTTAGGCTCCCGGCTCGAGGTAGAGACCCGCGCCGGCTGGGGAACTCGGTTCTTCTTCGCGGTCGCGCTGCCCCCCACCACCCGCCTTTAGCACGGCGCCGCTGGGCGTCATGTGGTACGCCTCCTACAGCAGCCGACCAATCGCTACGTTGCAAGCACTCGCCACTAGCGAGTCTGCAGCACTGACCGCATTGGCCTCCAACGAGTTAGCAGAACGCTTTCGGAACCCAGCCACCTGCACAAGGCTTGCTTCCCTCGACAGGCCATGGAGCCCCTATTCGACCCCGGGGAGGCCGTGGACAGCCTCCTCCCGAGCATTGCGAGCTATTGGCGGGAGCCGAGCGGCAGCGCCGTCCGGCGGACTGAGCGGCCTCTCCCGGGCACAAGCGAGTGGCCGCGCCGCCTCCTGAACGTCGCCGCCGCCGCCATCGGTCTTGTCATCGCCGCACCCCTGATGCTGGTCCTCGCCGTGCTCATTAGGCTTACCTCACGGGGGCCAGTCTTTTACAAGCAGACTCGCGTGGGGCGCGATTTACGCCAACCCGGAAACGCGGGTGCGAAGGTCCGGCGGCAGCGCGACGTCGGCGGTAAGCCGTTCACGATCTACAAGTTCCGCACGATGCGGGAGTCGTACGGAGACGCGCAGGTGTGGGCGACCCCGAACGATCCGCGCGTGACGCCGCTCGGCCGGATCTTGCGCAAGTACCGGCTGGACGAGCTGCCACAACTCTTCAACGTGGTGCGGGGCGACATGAACTTGGTTGGCCCTCGCCCCGAACAACCGACCATCTTCGCCGAGCTGCGCGGACGGATCCCGGGCTATTGCCAGCGCCAGTGGGTGCGCCCCGGGATCACCGGGTGGGCCCAGATCAACAACGGCTACGATAGCTCGATTGACGACGTACGCCGCAAGGTTGCCTACGACCTCGAGTACCTGGCCCGTCAGTCGCTGCTAGAGGACCTGCGCATCATGCTGCGGACGGTCCCCGTCATGTTGCTTCGGCGCGGAGCGTGGTAGCGTCCCTGCGCCGCGGCGCGCTGAGTCGCCGCTCCCCGGAGCGGCGTCCCCGAGAAATGCCGGCCGATCTCCGGCGACTAATTGCGGGTAATGGGAGACGCCCCGGCCGTGGAGCCCATCCTGTCCCCCGCTGCTCGAGACCGCATCGGACATTCCGCTCGGCGCCGTCCCTGTAGCGGCGTTTCAGCACGTCCGTGCCGAAGGCGCATCGCTTCCACGACGCGCGAGAATAGGTTGACGTGCGGTAGTCGGGCCACGAGGGACGTTCCGTGTTCGAAACTGCCGATGGCTCTCTGCGCGTCGGGCGCCACCCACGCACTTATCAAGCACCGTCTCGATGTGGGCGCGGACGAGTCCGAATAAGACCTGACGGCCATTGGATGACCGCGGCGTGGGGGAGCTGCTCGCGGAGCATGCCGCTCTGCAGCGCCCCCGAGTGAAGCTGAACCTGGAGTTCCCAGTCGGCCACCCGCGCGGCGCGCTCGCGGCAGGTCGGGGCGATCCACGGCGACCCGCGGCACCGTACAATGGTGGGCATGACGTAGTCCGTCGTCGCGGGATTGACCGGTTGCCACCCTCGCCTCGGGAAGAAATGATGCCACGCGACGCGGTAGTCGCGGGAGACCCCGCCATCGCGCTTCGCCTGGTGCGCTCGGACGAGCCACTCGATCGCCGCGCCGAAACGATCCTCGGCGTTCGCGGCGACCCGGTGGCCGGTCCGGTTACGACGCCGCTCCCGGTTGCGCGGTCAGGTACATGACCGAGAGACCGGGAGCCGGTCATGAACCGCGTTGTACGCTTGCCGCGGCATCAGCGAACTGGTTTTCAAGACCGGCGGCGCCACGCTGCGACGGCCCGGCCGTCAGCCGGCCAAGGCCTCCGCTAGAACCGCCACGCATCGGTCGATGCTATCGTACGACGCGGCGAAGGCAGCGCGCGGCTGGTTCACAGGATCGATGATCATCCGTCCACCGTCGGCAATCGGGTCGAGGTCGCCCAACACGATGATGGTGGCGGTGGTGCGCCGTAATTGGGCCACCGCACGCACTTGTTGGGGTTCCATCACCGCGACGACGTCGACGTTCTCGAGCACTCCCGCTGTGAGTGTTCTCGAGCGGTGGTCATGAAGATCGAGCCCGCGAGACGCCGCCTCCTCGACGGCCACCCGCGGCACGGGCCGCATCGGGAGGATGAAGCCCGCCGAGTCGACGCGGATGGCGGTAGCGACCTCCGGCCGGAGGCGGGCGCGGAATGCCGCGGCGGCGTAGGGACTGCGACAGATATTGCCGAGACACACGAACAGGACACCGCGCGGCCTACGCTGGCGCCGCAGCCGGGCCAGCGTCGCCTGTCGTCGCCAGGGATGGAGGACCCGCTCCCAACGGCGGCGAAGCCGGGTGACGAGCGGTGCAACGAGGTTCCGCAGCAAAGGTTATCCTCGGATCGGCGTGAGCTTCTGGGTCAGATACCGCATCGTGGTGGTCCGTCCGGCCTGGCCGGGAAAATCGAGACTAACGCGAAGATCCGAGATTTCAATGTGGCGCGCCCCGCCACTAGCGTGGGACCGGGCCCCGCCGGGTTGGGTCCCAGACCGGATGCACCTCGCCGCGAAGCACGTTGCCCCAGGCGTGCAAGCCAGCCACGGCTCCCCACACCAAGTACGCCGCACCCCGAGGACCCGAGGGAGCGGTCGGGCTTCTGGCCAGCGCCACGCCACGATGGCCGCCGCGACCGCCGCGCCGGCCGCGATGAGGTCCGGCGCTCCCCACTACGCGCCTCCCCCTGCCGCGACACCCAGACCCATCTCCTGGGCGATCTCGCTCGATGTGAGCGCAACATCGTAGAACTGAAAGCCGCGCATGACGCCGTCCCAGACCTCCTGGCCCGGGTTCGGGGGGGCGTCGCCCTATGATGGCCGGATTCGGACCGGGTGAGTACAGCGGTCCGACCCACGCCACCGTGTTCGTCGTCGTGGTGGGCCAGTTCCAATAGTAGGTGCTGCAGGCGCTAGGCCCCGCCTTGTAGCAGACCGCCACCTTCACGTACCAGTGATCGAACATCACCGGATCAATAAACTGATCTCCCCCGCCAATCGAGACTTCCCATTTGGGCTTCCCCGTCAGCGGTGGGTCCGGGTACACGCTCCTCGGTAGTGTTCGATCCGCGAGCGGCTCCGTCGCGACGTGAAGACGGAATCGCCGGTCACGCTCAAGCAGCGGTCCGGGTGCCGAGCACAGTCCCCCGTACAGCGCCACACGTGCCCGACGAGCTGCCCAAGAGGACTTGGCGTTCCAGCTGGCCTCTGCCGCATCACGCCGAGCGTGCCGCGGTCGCCCGAGGGCGTCCGACACGTTCTCGCACGACGGAACTCGCCACGCGCCGTGCCGCCGCTCCACATCCTGCGACAAACCGGAACAGCGGACCGAAGGCGCGAAACGAGGTGAATCCAACAAAGTAGAACCCCGGCACACTGCTTTCAAACCAGTGACTCAGGATGGGAATCGCCATCTCTGTCCTGATTTCAGCCCGGAGCGATGGATGAATCATCGTCAACTTGTTGATGTCTACCTTGTAGCCAGTTGCCAGCAGGATGTGATCAGCCCTCACCTTCGCGCCGTCCGAGATGGTCGCATCGACTTTTCCGTCCACCAACGCCAGTTTGGCCACGGTCCGGCCCTCGCGCAGTGTGGCCTTGCCGATGACTCTATCCCTCAACCAGGAGTTCGCGCCGGATTCGTAGTTGTTATTATACGAGTCCTTCCGCTCTTGGGGGAAGCGGTAGAAGAAAAAGGGCATATGGTCCAAGACCCAGTTCTGCCAGCCAGGCGCGATGGTCGCATTCGGAGCCATAATCCGTTCAAGAGTTGTGCGCTCGTTCGTTCGATCAGGCGCCCACCACCTCACGCGCCGCCGTGACACGACCTGGACGGCCGCGCCAGCTTCGTGGAGCAGCGCGGCAAACTCGATGGAGCTTGACCCGCCGCCGATCACCACGACGTCTCGTCCCTTGAAACAGCCGAAGTCCTTGTGATCGGAGGAATGTGAGACGAGTCCGGCCGGGAGGCCGTTGTATGGTTCAGGTCGATGGGCATAGTGATAGAGACCGATTGCCATCACGACCGCCTGACTCAGTACCTCGCGCCCATCTGCCAGCGTTACGACAAACTGATCACCCTGACGCGCGATCGCCGAAACGTACGTCTCATCGACGTCAGGCACGGCCCGTTGCTGGAACCAGAGGCCATAGTCGATGAACGTCTGGATCGGTAGGGGATAGCACTTCTCGTACTTCGAGTCCTTGAAGAAGCGCTCAAACCCATAGTCCTTACGAGGATCGCAGAGGTCGGTCGCCCACGAGTGAGACCGCAGCAGCATGCCTTTCGGCATGTGGTCGCGCCACATTTCGAACGTCCTACCGAAGACGGCGACCTTCAGTCCTCGTCCGAGGAGATGCGCGGCGGTTGAGAGGCCGTAAGGACCCGCGCCAA
>WNFD01006297.1_pt1 | contig 15331 bp, 17 predicted proteins | sample 5400491 | NCBI WGS metagenome assembly WNFD01 (sample SAMN13153343, study PRJNA577476) | soil metagenome | isolation source: 120 cm saprolite under Douglas fir tree site 2 hole 2 replicate 2 | place: USA:California | collected 2015-04-18
ACCCTCGAGTACCTCGAGGGGCGGGAACTGCCTGGAGTCGCGGTTCTCAAGGAGGCCTAGTGCCGGCTCGTGTGAGCCCCAAAGCTCTGCTCGCCGCCAACTGGAAGATGAATCCGGTCAATGCGGGCGACGCCCTCGATCTGGTCAAGGGTGTGATGCCCGCCGCCACCAGCCACCCCGACCTCGTCGAGGTCGCCATCTTTCCTCCGTACCCGTGGCTGATTGGGATCGCGGAGGTGATCGAGGGCACCACCGTCAAGCTCGGCGCTCAGGACTGCTTCTGGGAGATGTCGGGCGCCTACACCGGTGAGGTCTCGCCTGCCATGCTCAAAGGCTGGTGCCAGTGGGTCATCACCGGCCACTCCGAGCGCCGCGCATACCTCGGCGAGACCGATGACATGGTCGCGCGCAAGACTGCGGCGGCCCTGGCCAACGACCTCAGCGTGATCATGTGCGTGGGCGAGCTCGACGAGCACTACGAAGCCGGCAAGACCGCCGAGGTGGTCACCGCCCAGGTCAAGGCCGGGCTTGCGCTCTGCTCGGCCGACGACTCCGCGCGCCTCGTGATCGCATACGAGCCGGTCTGGGCGATCGGCTCGGGGAAGAGCGCCGACCCCGAGCACGCATATACGACGATGCGGTCGATCCGTCGCATCGTCGGTGAGCTGATCGGCGCGGGCGCGGCCAGGAAGGTGCGCGTGCTCTATGGGGGCAGCGTCAACGCGAGCAACGTCGAGTCATACGTCGAGCTGCCGCTGTGCGACGGCTGCCTGGTCGGTGGAGCCAGCCTCAACGCGGAGGAGTTCGCCAAAATCGTCGATGTGACTGCGGCGGTGTACACCCATCGCTAACCAGGTCGGAATTCTGGTTCTGCTCCGGCACGGCCAGAGCACGTGGAACCTCGAGAACCTCTTCACCGGCTGGCACGACGTGCCCCTCAGCGAGCTTGGGGTGACCGAGGCGAAAGAGGCTGGGCGGTTGATGAAGGCGGCCGGCCTCGCGCCGGCGGCCGTCCACACTTCCGTCCTCGTGCGAGCGATCCAAACGGCCGACCTCGCGCTGGCGGAGATGGGCCGCACATGGATCCCGGTGCGGCGCAGCTGGCGCCTCAACGAACGGCACTACGGCGCCCTCCAGGGCTTGAACAAGAAGGAGACTTCCGAGCGGTTTGGCGAAGACAAGGTCAAGGTCTGGCGGCGCAGCTACGACGTCCGGCCGCCCCCGTTGGAAACCAAAGACGAGCGTCATCCGTCTCACGACCCGCGATACGCCGACCTGCCGCCGGAGCTGCTCCCCAGCGCCGAATGCCTGAAGGACGTGGTGGAGCGGATGCTCCCGTACTGGTACGACAACATAGTGCGCGACCTCACTCGCGAGAAGTGTGTCCTCGTGTCAGCCCACGGCAACAGCCTCCGGGCGCTCGTCAAACACCTGGACCGGCTGACCGATCAACAGGTGGTCGACCTGGACATTCCGACTGGCGTGCCGAGGGTCTACGAGCTCAACTTCGACTTCACTCCGCGGTCGAGCACGTACCTCGGCGATCCCAAAGAGATCCAGCGGCGCGCGGCCGCGGTCCGGAACCAGGCATCCCAAGCTCGCTAGACTGGTTTCGTAGCCAAGCTCACAGCCTGCAAATAAGGGAGAGTACCCGCCATGGCATATGAGGTTCCGCCGCTTCCGTACGCGTTCGATGCGCTCGAGCCGCACATCGACGCGAAGACGATGGAGATCCACCACGACAAGCACCACGCCGCTTACGTGAACAACGCGAACGGCGCCCTGGAGAAGCACCCCGAGCTGGCGACGAAGTCGGTCGAGGATTTGCTCCGCGGGATCAGCTCTGTGCCCGAAGACGTGCGCACGGTGCTGCGCAACAACGCCGGCGGGCACTCGAATCACTCCATCTTCTGGACCATCATGGGCCCGAACGGCGGTGGCGCCCCGTCAGGACGGCTGGGCGATGCGATCACGAGCACGTTCGGGAGCTACGACACGCTCAAGGAGCAGCTGCAGAAGGCGGGCGTGGGCCAGTTCGGGAGCGGTTGGGCCTGGCTGCTGGCCGACTCGGGGGGCAAGCTTTCGGTCAAGTCCTACCCGAACCAGGACAGCCCTTACATGGAAAACTTGACACCCATCTTTGGCGTGGACGTCTGGGAGCACGCGTACTACCTGAAGTACCAGAACAAGCGCGCGGACTACATCGCGGCCTGGTTCAACACCCTCAACTGGAAGGCCATCGAGGCCCGCTACCACTAGTCAATGGCCCAGATCAAGAACGCGCTGATCATCATCGAGGTCGTGCTGGCCGTCCTGTTGATGGCCGGCGTTCTGCTCCAGACGCCGAAGGCCACCGGGCTCGGCGGCACCATCGGCGGCGGAGGTGACGGGCTGGGCGGCGGGTACCGCACCCGCCGCGGGCTGGAGCGGCAGGTCTACTGGACCACGTGGGTGCTGACCGTCGCGTTTCTCTTGTGCTCGCTGGGCAACATCTGGGTGACGACTCATCCGAAGTAGGTCGTTGCGCCGCGACCTGGTCGCGGGAATCGTGCTGGTGGCGCTCGTGGCGTGCCAGCCCGTGGCGACCGTGCCCAAGCCCGCCCGCGGCGGAACGGCGGTAGAGGCGCTCGTCGGCCGGGCCGGCGTGCTGAATCCTCTGTTCGAGGCGGACGACAGCGCGCGCGACGTCGACAGCCTGATCTACCAGGGCCTCACGACCGTGAACGCCGAGCAGAACGTGACCGGCCAGCTCGCTACCGATTGGTTTATCTCCATCGACCACCTGACCTACACGTTCAACATGCGGACCGGCGTGAAGTGGGCGGACGGGCAGCCGTTCACCAGGGACGACGTGCTGTTCACGTTCCACGTCCTCCAGGACCTCGAGTACACGCTGCCTGGTGCGGTCGACTGGCGCCAGGTGGGGGTGGCTGGCGGTGGCCCGAACCAGGTGGTGTTCAGTCTGAAGGCCCCGAGCGCAGGCTTTCCGCTCGCGCTCCGCATCGGGATCATCGCCAAGCACCTCTTCGATGGGATGGCCCCCGCCCAGATCACAGCGAGCCAGTTCAGCGGCATCCGTGCGCTCGGGACGGGGCCATTCAAGGTCGCCGGGATCAACTCGCTGGCCATCACGCTGGACCGCAACCCGTTCGCCGACCCGCAGCCATATCTCGACCACCTGATCCTGCGCACCTACCCCGTTTCGGATCCCCAGATGGCGATCCGCGCGGTGCTGCAAGGGGCCGCCGACCTCGTGGGAGGCCTCGAGCCCCAGGAGGTGCTTGCGCTCCAGGGCCGTACCGACGTCAACGTGCAGGACGTCCGTACCTTCACCAATGCCTTCGTGGCGCTGAATCCCGAAGGCGCCGGCAAGCCATTCTTCAGCGACGTCAAGGTCCGGCTGGCCCTGACCCAGGCGGTCGACCGGCAGCGCCTGCTCACCGACGTGCTCGCCGCCCGGGGCGACCCTGACCCGAGCCCGATACCAATCGGAAACTGGGCCTATTCGCAGGCCGCCGCGACGAGCCATCCATACGACCCGGTGGCCGCCGCCAAAGCGCTCGACGCTGCCGGCTGGGTGCTCGCTCCGGGGACAAAGGTGCGGGCGAAAGGGACAGCGGCCTTCAAGTTCGACCTGGTCGTCGCGAGTCCGTTCCCGAACCACGAGATCGCCGATGCGCTGGCGCGGCAGCTCCTCGAGGTCGGCGTCGAGGCGGACGTCAAGCCCGTTTCCGCCGCGGACCTGGTCCAGAAAGACCTGATCGGACACCACTACCAGGCCGCGCTGGTCGCCCTCGACGTCGGTCCGGATCCCGACTTGAGCTCGGTGTGGCACTCGGGCGCCGACGCCGGCGCGCTCAACTTCGCCTACTCACGCGGCTGGGGCATCATCGACAAGGATCTCGAAGACGGCCGAGCCGCCGTCGATCAGCCGGCTCGCCTGGCCGTTTATCTCGACTTCCAGGCCCAGATGGCCGATGCGGCGCCGGCGATCTTTCTCTATTCGCCTCACTACGACTACGCGTTTTCGCAGCGCGTGCACGGCGTGCACATGAACAGCGTCATCGAGCCCGGCGATCGCTTCCAGCATGTGACCCAGTGGTACGTCAACACGAACTAAGCGGTGTGTCGGGGGTAAGCTCGTCAAGGCGCGGCCTCGGCGGCCGGTGCCAAGGAGACGACGAGCACGTGAGGGAGCGCATCGCGCAGATGCGTGACCGAACGCGCGCAGGAGGCGACGCAGGCATCAGCGCCGAAGGCGCCCGGCCGCCTAGGACGATGCATTGGCGAGCGGCGTCCCCCGACACAACGCTTAAGGAGGGAGAGTCCAATGGATCTCGGGTTGAAGGGTCGCAGCGCCCTCGTGACGGCGGCGAGCAAAGGGTTGGGGCGCGCTTGCGCGGAGGCGCTGATAGGGGAGGGGGCGGAGGTTTTCATCTCGTCGCGTGACCCAGTCTCGATAGAAAGCACGGCCGCGCAGATCAGTGCAGCCGGGTGGCTCGCATCCGACGTGTCCCAGCCTGGCGAGCCCGAAGCTCTCGTCGAAGCCGCGATGAAGCGGCTGTCAGGACTCGACATGCTCGTGATCAACGCGGGCGGTCCGCCGCCCGGCACTTTCCAGAGCACGCGGTTGGAGATGTGGGACGTGGCCTTTCAGCTGACCCTGATGAGCGCAGTGCGTTTGATCAGGGCTGGCTTGCCCCACCTGAAGCGGTCAGACCAGGGGCGCATCGTGTGCATCACTTCGATCTCTGTCCGCCAGCCGATCCCCAACATCGCGCTCTCGAACTCTATGCGTGCGGCGGTGACCGGCCTGGCCAAGACCCTGGCGCGCGAGCTCGCGCCCGACCGCATCACCGTCAACTGCCTCGCCCCCGATGCCATCCTGACCGACCGCACGCGGGCGCTCGCGGTGGCGGCGGGCGTCGACCCGGAGGAGCGGATCAACCAGCAGTCGGCGGCTGCGCCGATGGGCCGGATGGGCGACCCGGCGGAGTTCGGCGCCGCATGCGCGTTCCTCTGCTCGAAGCAGGCGGGATACATCACCGGCCAGACGCTCGGCGTCGACGGCGGCGCGCTGCTCGGCGTCCATTAAAACTAGGATTCGAGCGTGAGCATTCGATTCGCCGACCGCATGTCGCGCCTGGGCACGGAGAGCGCGTTCGAGGTGCTTGCCAAGGCGCGTCGCCTCGAGGCGGACGGCAAGCAGATCGTCCACCTCGAGATCGGCGAACCGGACTTCGCCACGCCCGACAACATCGTCGAGGCGGGGATCTCGGCGATGCAGAACGGCTACACGCACTACACGCCGGCGAGCGGAATCCTCGAGGCGCGGCAAGCCGTGGCTGGGTTCGTCACGCGGACGCTCAACACCGAGGTCGACGCCGCCGAGGTGGTGCTGGTCCCCGGGTCCAAGAACGTGCTGCTTTTCACGCTGCTCGCCTGCATCGAACCCGGCGATGAGGTGATTCTGCCCGACCCCGGCTACCCCGCCTACGCGTCTCAGGTGAACTTCATCGGCGGGGTCCCGAAGGTGGTCACGCTTCGCGAAGAGACCGGATTCCGGATGGATCTCGACGAGCTCGCTTCCCTCGTCACTCCGAAGACGCGGATGCTGATCATCAACACGCCGCAGAACCCCACGGGCGGCGTTCTCACCGAAGAGGACGTTCGCTTCGTATGCGAGCTCGCGCACAAGCACGACTTGCTCGTCGTCTCCGACGAGATCTACAGCCAGCTCGTCTACGGCTTTCATCACGTGTCACCCCTGTCGCAGCCGGGCATGCGGGAGCGCACCGTGTTGATGGATGGGCTTTCGAAGTCATACGCGATGACTGGATGGCGGCTGGGTTACGCGGTGGCGCCCCGGGCGCTGGCCGCCAAGCTCGATCAGCTGATGATCAACTCATCTTCCTGCGCGGCAGGTTTCACACAGATGGCGGCGATCGAGGCGCTGTCGGCGCCAGAATCGGCGCACGCGGTGAACCGCATGGTGAGGGTGTTCGAGCATCGCCGCGACCTCATCGTCGACGGGATCAACGAAATCCCGGGCATGCGGTGCACGCGGCCGCAGGGCGCCTTCTATGCGTTCCCGAACATCGAAGGCACTGGCTTCGGAGAGCGCGAGCTGGCCGACAAGCTGCTCACAGAGGCCGGCGTCGCGGTGCTGCCGGGGACGGCCTTCGGGGAGGCGGGCAAGGGTTACATCCGCATTGCGTATACGCAGTCAGAGGACGAGCTCTCACGCGGGCTGGAGCGGATCCGAGATTTCGTGACCTCGCACCGGCAATAAAAAAACCGGGCGCGCGATGCGCCCGGTCTGGTGATGTTCAAGGCGCTGAGCTAGTCGTCGGTTTTGGCAGCCGTCCCTGTGGGTGCAGCGGTCTCCGTGTCGCCGGTCTCCGTGTCGCCGGTTTCGGTCTCAGTCTCGTTCTCGTCCTGAGCATTCTCGGCTGCTTCCGCTGCCGCCTCGGCCGCGGCCTTCTGCTGCTCGGCAGCCAGCTCGGCGGCCTCGGCCTGCGCGTCAGCCGCCAGCTCCGCGGCTTCCGCGGCGGCGTCCTGGTCGACCTCCGCGCCGACCTGCACGGTGGTGCCGGTCACGCCAGAGATTGACGACATGGTCCTCGGGGCGGATGTGTGATTGGCCCCGACTGAGGATGCGACGAGGATCACCCCTGCGATGGCGGCGAATCCTGCGACGCTCAGCTTCGCAAATCGATTGTTGAGCATTTAGTACCTCCCTGAGATGGTTGCCCCGATTAGGGTAACTCTTATAACGCGCGGTCGTGGCGAAGTCGGAACCTAGTGTTCCGACTCAGAGGGGGACGGGGAGGGGGACGGGGACCGAGATCCAGCGTACCCACCCCCGCTGTCGCCTGACGGCTCGGGGGATTCGTGGCTCGGCTCGGGGGATCCGTGGCTCGGCTCGGCCGGACTTGTCGGCTCGGCGTGCGCTGGGGGTTGCGGCTCAGCCTGGACCGGGCTCTCCGGAGATGGCGACGGGCTCGATTCGCCGACGTGCGTGACGGATTCAACCGTGCTCACCCAGACCGCTGGGTTGGGGCTGCGGGCCAGAGCCGTCGCCGCGACCATCAACAGCGCCACGGCGCCGGCCACCGCCAGCGCCAGCTTCCTACCCACCAACGGGCGATAGCCGGGTGGCGACACGTGGAAGCGCGCGTTTGCGGGCAGCGGGGTGGGCGCAAAGCCATGTTCGAGCTCCGCTCCGAGGCGCTCGTCAAAATCCGGCCCTAGCTGGTCACTCATCGCTCATGCGCTCGCTTCTAGATGACAACGAAGCAGAGACATCAAGTGGGAACTCATTCGCGTCGCGGGCGAGCAACTTGCGCATTTTCTCGGCTGCGATCCGCAATCTCTTGTTCACGGTCCGCTCCGACTTGCCGATCGCGGCGGCGATCTCCCGGTTGTTGTAGCCGTGGTAATGGCGCAGGACGAGGGCGGCACGCAGCTTCGGCGAGAGCCTGCGGAGCGCGGCGGTCAAGTCACGGTCCAGCGCCACCTGCGCCGGATCAGGTCCGGCGGCGGGCCTGCCCAGCCGGCGCAGGATCGTCCCGATGGAGCGGAGGTTCGCCTTGCGCTGGTATGAGACCGCCACGTTGATCGCGATCCTGTGCAACCACGCCTCGGCCGGCGCATCCGGGCGCCACCGGCCCCATGCTCGAAAGGCCAGCACGAATGCTTCCTGGGTGCAGTCTTCCGCGGCCGCCGGATCGCCGAGGACGCCAAGCATCGTCCTGTAGATCCTCGGATAGCTGTCTCGATACAGCCGATCGAAGTCGTCGCGCGAGCCGGCCTCGTATGCGGGAGGCTCCGGTTCTGCACTGTCCAGCACGAAGGGAATAACGGGGGAGGGTACAACGCCCGGTGGTGGCGTCACCCACGGCTATATTGGAGTCGCTATGGACGAGGGCAGCGTCCGCCTGACCCAGCCGCTCGTTCGGGATCGTGGCCGCCTCCGCCCCGCCTCGTGGGATGAGGCCTTGGGCCGCGCCGCCGATGGGTTCGCGAAGGCCAGGGCTGTCGGACCGAACGCGTTCGGGATGTTCAGCTGCTCCAAGACTACGAACGAGATGAACTTCATGGCTCAGAAGTTTGCGCGCGTGGTCATGGGCAGCAACAACATCGACAGCTGCAACCGGACTTGACACGCTCCAAGCGTCGTCGGTCTGGCGACAGTGTTCGGAGCCGGGGGAGGAACGTCTTCGTATCGGGAAGCTGAGGACACCGACCTGGTCCTGCTCTGGGGCTCGAACGCACGAGAAACCCACCCGATTTTCTTCCACCACCTCCTGCGCGGCGCGCGCAAAGGGGGCCGCCTCGTGGCCGTCGACCCACGTCGAACCAGCACGGCCGAATGGGCGGACCTCTGGTTGGGCATCGACGTCGGCAGCGACATCGCGCTGGCCAACGCGATGGCGCGAGAGATCATCCATTCCGATCTCGCTGACAAAGAGTTCATCGAGCGCGCGACGACCGGCTTCGACGAATACGCCGAATGCGTCGACGCGTACACGCTCGACCGAGCCGAGACCGAGACTGGCGTGCCCGCAAGCGCGATCAAGGAGGTCGCCCACGCCTACGGGCGCGCGGATCGCGCCATGATCTGCTGGACGCTCGGAATCACGGAGCACCACAACGCCGTCGACAACGTCCTCGCGCTCATCAACCTTGCGCTGCTTACAGGCAAGGTTGGACGTTATGGCTGCGGGCTCAACCCCCTCCGCGGCCAGAACAACGTTCAAGGCGGCGGCGACATGGGCGCGATTCCCAACCGCCTGCCGGGCTTCCAGGACCTCGAGGACCCCGCGCTGAGGGCGCCCTTCGAGAAAGCCTGGAAGGCGACTGTTCCGCCGAAGCGCGGTTACCACTTGAGCCAGATGTTCGAGTCGATGGAGCATGGCGAGATGCGCGCCCTGTACGTCGTGGGTGAGAATCCCGCGCGGTCGGAGGCCGACCAGACGCGAGCCGTCCGTCTGCTAAGCGGCCTGGAGCACCTCGTTGTGCAGGACCTGTTTCTCACTCAGACCGCGGAGCTGGCCCACGTCGTGCTCCCGGCCGCCGCCGGATGGGCTGAATCGGAGGGCACCGTCACGAGCAGCGAACGTCGCGTGCAGCGGGTGCGGCGTGCTCTCGTACCGCCGGCCGGCGCGCGCGACGACGTCGAGATCATCTCCGAGATTGCGCAGCATCTCGGCTGCGATTGGGGGCAGCCGACGGCCGAGCAGGTTTGGGACGAATGCCGCAGCCTCTCGCCGATGCACGCCGGCATGTCATATGCGCGACTCGACGAGCTGGGCGGGATCCAGTGGCCGTGCCCGGACGAGACTCACCCAGGCACCGAGTTCCTACACGCGCGCCTGTGGAAGGATCCGGTCGAAGGTCCGCGCGCTCCGTTCAGCGTCGTCGAGCACGATCCGCCGGTCGACAAGCTGACCGAGGAATTTCCCATCCGCCTCACCACCGGCCGGCGCCTCGACTCTTTCAACACGGGCGTCCAGACCGGCGCTTACACCTCGCCGCTGCGGCAGCCCGAGGCGCTGCTCCTTTCGCCGAGCGACGGGGCGCGGCTGGGGATCGTCGACGGCGAGCGGGTGCTGGCGAGCTCGAGGCGCGGCGCGGTCGAGATGCCGGTGCGATTCGACGCTACCCTGCGACCAGGCCTGGCGTTCCTGACATTGCATTTCCCCGACCAGGTGGCCACGAACGTCCTCACGATCGACGCCACCGATCCCAAGTCGGGCACGGCCGAATTCAAGGCCAGCGCGATCCGGGTCGACAAGCTCAAGTAGTTGGATATACGCACCGCCGGGGGACCGCCGACAGCCGCGGAGATCGCCGCGGTCGACAGAGTGCTCGGATCGCCGGAATCCCTGTGGGACGGCGGGGAGCGCACTCCGGCCGACGACCACTTCGCCCGCGGCGGACACGCGTCGCGGTCGAAGCGCGACCTGCTGCTGCCGGTCCTGCACGGCCTCCAGGACGAGATCGGCTGGATCAGCCGGGGCGGACTCGACTACGCGTGCCGCAGGCTGAACGTTCCTCCGGCCGACGCATACGGCGTCGCGACGTTCTACGACCGCTTTGAGCTCGCCGAGCAGCCACCACTCACGGTCACCATTTGCGACGACATCGTCTGCAAGTGCAATGGCGCGGACGACCTATCCGACCTGTTTCGCGAGCTCGGCGATGCGGTGGTGCGCAGAAGTCCTTGCCTCGGACTCTGCGATCGGGCGCCTGCGGCGCGGATGGAGAGATCTGGCCGGGCGCACGCCGAAGGCCGGCTCGCACCCGCGCCGATCGATGCCATCACGGAATTGCTCGGAGGTGGGAAGTGGCCGGACGATGTCGCCGCGCCAGTGATCGGCGGGACTCCGAAGCTACTGCGACGCGTCGGCGTCGTCGACCCAGAAAGCCTGGACAGCTACCGCGCCGCGGGCGGCTACACCGCCCTGCGGAGGGCTCTTGATATGGGGGCGAAGGCCGTGATCCGCGAAGTCACCGAGGCAAAATTACTGGGTCGGGGCGGCGCCGCCTTTCCTGCCGGACGTAAATGGGATTCGGTGGCCAGCGCCCCGGTTCATCCGCACTACCTGGTTTGCAATGCTGACGAGTCCGAACCGGGCACGTTCAAAGACCGGGTGCTGATGGAGAACGATCCGTTCGCCGTAGTCGAGGCGATGGCGATAGCTGCTTTCGCGGCCGGTTGTGATAAGGCCTTCATCTACGTTCGAACTGAATATCCGCTGGCCCGGAGCCGAATAGAAAACGCGATTTCGCAGTCACGCGGTTTGCTCGGCGTGGAACTCGAGGTGCGGCGTGGCGCCGGCGCCTACATCTGCGGCGAGGAGACGGCGCTGTTCAACTCGATCGAAGGGAAGCGGGGCGAGCCCAGGAACAAGCCGCCCTTTCCCGCTGAGTCTGGCTTGTTCGGGAAGCCCACCCTGGTCAACAACGTGGAGACGCTGGTCAACGTCCTCGACATCGTCATGGAGGGCAGCGCCGCGTTCGCGGCCACCGGCACCCCGGAGTCCAGGGGCAGCCGGCTGTTCTGCCTTTCCGGGCAAGTCCGCCGACCTGGCGTTTACGAGGTGCTTATGGGCACGCCGCTGCGCGCGCTCGTTGATTTGGCGGGCGGTGTCCGCGAGGGCAGGAAGCTGCAGGCAGTGCTCCTGGGAGGCGCCGCCGGCTCGTTCGTGACCGAAGCCCAACTCGACGTGCCGCTCAGCTTCGAGGGCACGCGGGCGATCGGGGCGACGCTCGGGTCCGGGGCCGTCATCGTGTTCGACGACACGACGGATATGAAGCAAATCCTCTTGCGGATCGCGCGGTTCTTCCGCGACGAGTCGTGCGGACAGTGCGTGCCGTGTCGCGTGGGCACGAAGCGACAGGAGGAGATCCTCGAGCGCATGCTGAACGAGCGGAACGGCGCTCGGCAGGCCGACGTCATGCTGCTGAGCGACATCGCGCAGGCGATGCGCGACGCGTCGATCTGTGGCCTGGGCCAGACCGCCGCGAGCGCGATCGCATCGGGATTGATACAGCTGAAGGTGATCAATGGCTAGTCCGGTGTTCGTCGGCCAGCCGAGGCGAATGCTCGACCTCAGCCTCGATGGGCAGGACGTGAAGGTGATGGAGGGGATGACGATCCTCGATGCGTGCCGGCAGCTAGAGATCGACACGCCGACGCTCTGCACCCTGGAGACGCTCACGGCCGTCAACGTGTGCCGCGTGTGCGTCGTCGAGGTGGAGGGATCGCGCGTGCTGGTACCGGCATGCTCCCGCAAGGTCGAGGCCGGCATGAAGGTCTTCACGGACTCGGAGCGTGTCCGGCACAGCCGCCGGCTCGTGCTGGAGCTGCTCGCATCGTGCGCACAGCCACAGCGCTTCGGGCCGGGGGCCGCTACCGTGGCGCAGCCCGTGAAGGTCGACAACGAGCTCTACGTGCGCGACTACTCGCGCTGCATCCTCTGCTACAAATGCGTCGAAGCGTGCGGCGTCGACGCGCAGAACACGTTCGCCATCGGCGTCGCGGGGCGCGGCTTCGATGCGCACATCTCCACGGAGTTCACGGTGGAGCTCCCCGACTCGGCGTGCGTTTACTGCGGGAACTGCATCGGGGTGTGCCCGACCGGGGCGCTCATGTTCAAGAGCGAACACGACATGCGGCAGGCGGGCACATGGGACGAGAAACGGCAGGCGGTGACCGAGACGGTGTGCCCTTACTGCGGCGTCGGCTGCATGCTCGAGCTGCATGTGCAGGACAACTCGATCGTCAAGGTCACCTCACCTCTCGACCACAGCGTGACCTCGGGTCACCTCTGTGTGAAAGGACGGTTTGGCTTCCCGTTCGTGCAGCGGCGGAGCTAGCTTTAGCTCAGGCGGTGGACACGACCACAATCGTCAGGTTGATGTGGTCCTCCAGCACCGGCAGCCACGGAACCGAGGGTTTGATGCTGATGTCGACAGTCGTGCCCGGGGCCAGCAGCTGGAGCTGCTGCCGGGCCGCGTCGACCCGCATGCCCCTGATGCGAGCCTTGAGCTCGCCGGCGGTGACATTAGGCACCATGACGCCGGTTCCCGTGCCTTTGATGGTGACGTCGCCGTTGCTGGCCCTCTGGACCTGGTAGATCGTCTGGATTGGTTCCGCCGTCAGCTGGAAGCCCTTGGGGAGCTTCTGGTTCAGGGCGCCGCGCAGGAGTGTGTCGGCCTGGGCCTGCGAGAAAGCGACCGCGCTCAGCGTCGCCGCGATCGTCATGTTGAAAGTCGCCACCTGGTCGCCAACTTTGTGGTCACCGGTCACCTTGAGCGTGGGCTGTCCGTCGGTCAGATAGTTGAGCCCTTCGGCCTGTGCCTTCAAAGCAGCCTCGATGTCCTGGGTGACCTTGGCGGTCAGGGCCAACTGGACATGGTCGAGGTCCGATTGCTGGATCACCTGATTGGTGGTGGCGTCGGTTCCGCCCCCAATCGGCTGAGGGTTTGTGACCTTGACGTTGGGTATCGGCTTGTCGATCACGGTCACGGTGTTGGCCGCCGTATTGCCGGCTTTGCCGGGCACGAGTGCGCGGATTGGAACCTGCACGAAAGTGTGCGCAGGCGCGATCGACGCCGGCGCCACGTCGTAATGAACCCCAGCCGGTGTCGACACGGTCGTTCCGAAAGGTATCGGCATCTCGTTGGGGGAGCACGGGCTGCACGAAAAGGTGACCAGCCCATTCGCCGGTATCGCTGCCACTTGGAGGGTGCTGGCCGTGCCCTGCGCACTGTCGGTGATGGCTGCCTGGATGGTGGTGGTGACGAGGTCCTGGCCGTGCGGGCCGCCCTTGAACGTCACGTTGGCCACCAGCTTCGATGCGGGGACGACCAGCTTGACGGTCGCGGTCTCCATGACCACGAGGCTGCCGAGGATGGCCACCACGGCAGCGATTGCGCTCAGTGCGTACGCAGGCAGAAGTGGCTGTCTGGACTCCATGTCTAGGTAACGATAGACGAGCGGTCCCGGTTATTCGCCGGGCAGTATTCTGGGCACATGCCGATCGTCTGGACGGATGTGCCCGAGGCCAACGAGCTCCTGGAGAAGGACCCGCTCGCTTTGTTGATCGGGCTCGTCCTCGATCAGCAGGTGAAGATGGAGAAGGCGTTCCGAGGCCCGTACGACCTTCAGCAGCGTTTGGGCCGCCTGGACGTACGAGAGATCGCCGCGATGGACCCGGACAAGCTGGTCAAGGTGTTCCGCGAGCGGCCGGCTTTGCATCGGTTTCCGGGGAGCATGGCAAAGCGGGTCCAGGCATTGTGCGAGATCGTCGTCACCGACTACGGTGGCGACGCGGCCGCGGTGTGGAGGGAGGCGCGTGATGGGGACGATCTCGCCGCCCGGATCAAGAAGCTCCCTGGCTTCGGCGACATGAAGGTCAAGATCCTGGTCGCGGTCCTGGCCAAGAAGTTCGGGGTCAAGCCGCCGGGGTGGGAGAAGCACGCGGCGAACTGGCACACGGTCGCCGACGTCGATTCGGAGGAGTCGATGGCCGAGGCGCGGGTGGTCAAGCGGGAGATGAAGGCGGGCAAGGGCAAGCACATTCTCGATTCGTAGGTTCTCGGCCGAAGAAGACAGCGAAGAGGGAGTGGGGCGGGGGCCCGGTGGCTCAGAGCACGCGCTGGTTGCAAGGGATGCCCTGAGCACGCCTTGTTTTGGTGCAACCGGGTCGCTGACTGGCTCAAGTAGAGCGCAGCTGCCGCTCATGTTGTGGATGAACGTGCGCGTGGCGGTGACGCGCTTTCGATCCTCAGAATGGTTCCGTGAGCGGCGAGAACTACCCGGCCTTGCCGATCGAGTAAGTGAGAGGCGGAAGCCGGACTCATGCAATCCGGCTAGGCGAGGTCGTGCTTCGCCCGGTCGCACCGTGGACTCCGACGGTCCTCGCCCTCCTCCGCCACCTTGAGGAGGCGGGCTACAGCGCGTCGCCCCGCGTGGTCGGAGACGGGTACGACGGTGCTGGCCACGAGGTGCTGGCCTACGTCGAGGGCACCTCCCCGCATCCCCACGCCTGGAGCGACGATGCCGTCACCAAGGTTGGCGAGCTGATGCGCGGGTTCCACGACGCGGCCGCGACCTTCCCTGTGCCAGCCGGGGCGGTCTGGCAGCCCTGGTACTTCAGGAGCGCCGGGCCTGACGCCATCATCGGGCACTGCGACACCGGCCCGTGGAACATCGTCGCCAAGGGCGGAATGCCGGTTGCCTTAATCGACTGGGAATACGCCGGCCCTACCGACCGCTGGGACGACATCGCCCAAGCGGCCTGGCTGAACGCACAACTCCACGACGACGACATCGCCGAGCGGTACCATCTGCCAGCACCAGATGTTCGCGCCCGCCACCTCCGCCTCTTCCTAGACGGGTACCGCCTCAGCAGGACGGAGCGGCAGGGGTTCGTGGACAGGGTGATCTCCTACGCGATCCGCGACAGCGCCAAGGAGGCCATCGACACTGGGGTCACGCCTGAGACCACCGACCCTACACCGCTCTGGGCAATCTCCTGGAGGGCGCGGTCGGCAGCCTGGATGCTCCGCAAACGCCCGCTCCTCCAGGCAGAACTCGACCACTGAGAACCGCAGGGGCAGGCGTCCACGGTCAGTAGAGGCTCTGGGTAGCGGTCGGCGGGATAGCCAACACCTGCTGGAGGAGCCGGTAGAAGTAGCGACCCCCTTTTGGTGCATTCGAAAATTAACAGGCCGATTTTGTTGACACTCCAAACACTTGTTCGTACAATTCGAGTATGGATGCTGGGGTCTGGGGAGTTGTGCCTAGAGCCGGTGA
>WNFD01010389.1_pt1 | contig 15319 bp, 9 predicted proteins | sample 5400491 | NCBI WGS metagenome assembly WNFD01 (sample SAMN13153343, study PRJNA577476) | soil metagenome | isolation source: 120 cm saprolite under Douglas fir tree site 2 hole 2 replicate 2 | place: USA:California | collected 2015-04-18
TTGATGCCGCCAACGGAGCGGTGACTGTCTCCGTGAATCCCACGCTGAGCGTGAAGGTGAAGACGAGAAAGGATAGGGAGTTTCTCCGCTATGCGCCGAATTCCGTGAAGTTCTCTGACGCGCAGAAGGGTAGCTTTGATCAGATCAAAGTGGGGGACCAGCTTCGCGCGCGCGGATCGAAGAGCGAAGACGGCAAGGAGTTGACGGCAGAAGAAATGATCTCGGGGACGTTCCGCAACATTGCCGGAACCATCACCAATATAGATGCCGCGGCCGGAACCATTGTGGTGAAAGATGTGCTCAGCAAGAAAAGCGTCACGGTAAAGCTGACAGGTGATTCGCAAATGCGCAAACTTCCCGCGCAATTAGCGCAGAGGATTGCGTTCTTTCTGAAAGCACCTGAAGCAGCGCAGGCGACTGCAGCACGTGCGGGTGGCGCAAATGCCGGCCCGGCGGCTGGCGCATCCGGTGGACAAACGGGCGGTGCGGGAGCGGGTGCACCTGGCGCAGGCGGCGGACCCGGTGGCGGACGCTCGGGCGGCGCGCCTGATTTTCAGCAGGTGATTGGACGCCTGCCGGCAGTAACCATATCCGAACTGCAAAAGGATGAAGCCGTGATGATCGTATCCACTCCGGGAACGGGCGGAGCGGAAGTCTCGGCCATCACTTTGCTGAGCGGAGTGGAACCGATTATTACCGCGTCGCCTTCCAATGCGGCGGCGCTGTTGAGTGGATGGAATTTTTCTGCCCCCGGTGGCGACGCCGTTGCGCAGTAGTGCGGGTAAATCTCAGGAGAAGTGAATGACTTTCTGGCCGAAAGCGGCGCAACTGCGCGCCCTTTTTACTGTCGGGGTAATTATCGCGGGTCTGGGGCAGGCCTTGCTCTCCGCACAGACATCTTCCGTTCAGACATCCTCTGCTCAGACGTCCTCTGCTCAGACATCCTCTGCTCAGACATCTTCTGTTCAGGGAGCGGGTCGCCTGCATGGACAGGTACTCGATGCGACGGGCGCGGTAATTCCCAACGCTGCTATCACGTTGAAGAATGATGCGGGACAGACTTTCTCCGCCAAATCTGACGGCATTGGTTCTTACACGGTGAAAGACCTCCCCGCGGGCAAGTACAACATGGCCGTCACGGAAAAAGGTTTTGCACCGTATGCGCAAGACATCCAGGTGACCGCCGGCGCTGACCAGAAGATCAATATCACGTTGGAAATCCAGGTCAAGCAGGAAAACATTGATGTTGGCAGTGAAGCGGCAACCGTGAATGTGAATCCGGATAGCAATGCCAGCTCTGTGGTAATCAGTGGCAAGGACCTGGAGGCGCTTTCAGACGATCCTGACGAACTTCAATCCGAACTTCAGGCGCTGGCTGGGCCTTCAGCCGGCCCGAACGGCGGACAAATCTACATTGATGGCTTCACCGGTGGGCAGCTTCCGCCGAAGTCGTCGATTCGCGAGATCAGGATCAACCAGAATCCGTTCTCCGCCCAATATGACCGCATGGGTTTTGGCCGGGTTGAGATTCTCACCAAACCTGGCACTGATAAGTACCACGGCCAGTTCATGTTCAATGACAATCACTCCGCGTTCGACTCCCGCAATCCGTTCGCGGCCGGGCAGGGCGATTTCAGCACACAGATGTACAACGGCAGCTTCGGCGGACCATTGAGCAAGAAATCGTCATTCCTTTTCACCATGGAGCGGCGCGACATCAATGACGTGGCCTTGATCAATCAAAGTGTGCTGAACGATTTGCCTGGACAAAACTTTGCCACGGTTGTTCCCAATCCGCATATACGAACCAATCTAAGTCCCCGGGGCGACTTCCAGCTTTCCGCCAACAATACGCTCACGGCCCGCTACCAGTATGTTCGGGACACGCAGGAGAATGCGGGTATTGGACCGTTAGCGCTGCCGAGTTACGGATACAACTCGGCATTGACCGAGCACCAGATTCAGATCAGCGATACTCAGGTGTTGGGCGGCAAGGCCGTCAACGAAACCCGTTTCGAGTACGAGCGCACAAATAACGACAGGAATGCTTTGAGCAATGCTATCGCAATCAATGTTCTGGATACCTTTAACAATGGTGGTAATCCGTTGGGCATCTCCAACCTTGATAGCAGTCACTATGAGGTCCAGAACTACACGTCCATCAGCCATGGCACGCATTTCACGCGCTTTGGCGGAAGGCTGCGCGCAACGTCTGAAAGCAGCTCTTCAACCCAGAATTTCAACGGCACTTATGTTTTTGGTCCGGGTGCAAATTTCAAAACGGGTCTGGACGCTTTTAATGCCAAGCAGCCCAGCCAGTTCACTCTTACTCAGGGACAGCCCAGCATTACCAACACCTACTATGACGCTGGCCTCTACGCGGAAGATGATTGGAAGCTGCGTCCGAACATGACGCTGAGCACGGGTTTGCGTTACGAAACCCAGAACGAAATACATGATCATAATGACTGGGCGCCGCGCATTGGTTTTGCCTGGGGTGTGGGTGGTGGTGGCAAAAAGAACGCGACTCCCAAAACGGTGATCAGGACGGGCTTTGGTATTTTCTATGACCGTTTCGGCCAGGACCTTGCCCTTCAGGCGGACCGCCAGAACGGCATTCTCCAGCAGCAATTTACGCTGAATGCAAATACACCGGCGAATCAGACGCTGCTGTCTCAACTGTTTGCCAGTTCCACGCTCCCGACCCCGGGTTCGCTTGGCCAACCGAAGTCGAATATCTATACTCTGAGCCCTGATCTCCGCTCACCATACACGATCCAGACAGCGCTGGCGGTGGAACGGCAGATTTCCAGAGCGGCAACGGCATCGCTCACCTACTTACATTCGCGTGGCGTTCATCAATTTGTGTTGCTGAACGTAAACGCACCCTCCAACCCTCTTGATCCAACTTCGCGTCCTGATACCTCACGCGGCAACATCAACCAGTACACGTCAGGGGCGGACTTCAAGCAAAATCAAATGATCGCCAGTGTTAACGTCCGGGCTGGCGCGAAACTTACACTGTTCAGCTATTACAGCTTGAGTTACGCCAATAGTGATACAGGCGGCGCCAGCAGCTTCGCTTCCAATTCCAGAGATATCAGCGCTGATTACGGGCGCGCATCATTTGACGTTCGCAGCCGGCTCTTTTTCGGCGGCAGCATTGCCATGCCTCATGGCTTCCGCGTAAGTCCATTCGTTCTGTTCTTCAGCGGCGCGCCGTTCAACATAACCACCGGATCTGACTTGAACGGCGATTCGGTATTCAACGACCGTCCTGCATTTGCCAGCAGTCTGACCAATCCGGTGAATCTTGTATCCACGCCGATTGGCAACTTTGACGCGAAACCTGTTGCCGGCGAGACGATTGTTCCCATCAACTTCGGAGACGGGCCGTCACAGTTCACGTTCAACCTGCGTGTAAGCAAGACGATTGGCATCGGACCCAAAGTAGAAAGCGCCAACAACAATCAGCAGGGACCGCAAGGCGGAGGTGATCGCGGCGGTCCGGGTGGTGGTGGCCCGCGCGGTGGTCCCATGGGTGGCCCAATGGGCGGCGGTCGTGGACCGGGCGGTCCTTTGGGCGAACGCTCCAATCAGAAATACAGCCTTACGTTCAGCTTGAATGCCCGCAACCTGTTCAATAACGTGAATCCCGCGCCGCCGATCGGCAACCTGGGTTCGCCCCAGTTCCTGACGTCTACAGCTCTGGCCGGAGGACCTTTCAACTCACAGTCGGCGAATCGCAGGGTTGATTTGCAGGTAATGTTCTCGTTCTAAAGATTGGCAAGGGCTGGTTACGCTACTGCATTCGGCTGGAAGGTGGGAGGAAGAGCATGGGCCTTGTCGCCACCTTCGGTCCGGGCCGCGCTCAACGCGTCTTCCACGCGATTGATGACCTCAGTCACAATGTCGACGGCGTCGAAGCGCTCCAGCATCACTGCCTCGGCGATTCCAACCGTCATGGGCGGCACGCGGTCGCTACTGGGGATTTTTATCTCGCGCAGGACCTTGCGCATTTTTTCCACGACGAGGAAAGCGTTCTTTTCACCGGTATCAGACAGCACCAGTGCAATCGTCGTCAGGTCATAGCGAACGGCCACATCATTCTGTCGAATGTGTGAAGCCAGTGTCTGGCCAATCTGCTGCATCATGTTTTCCACCGGCGCTTCGCCCACTTCCTTCACCAGTGCGGACGCTTTGCCAAAATGCAGCAGCATCATGGTGAGCGGCGTCTGCTGTTGCAGAGAGCGCTTCACCTCAGACAGAAGTACATCGAGATATGACGATCGCTTCAGCAGCCCTGACTTTTCATCCGTTACGGCCAGGGTCTTCATCAGCGTGCGCAGGCGCGCGTTGGATACGGCCAGCACAACCTGTTCGGCGATCGTTTTCAGAATTACCAGATCAGTCTGCCGCCACTGCCGTGGCGTGGTCTGCTCCAGAATCAGGATTCCAGATTGCTCACCCGCATCCAGCAGTGGAATGGCAACCAGGGATTCAATGTTCAGGGCAAGAATCTGTTCCCGCGCCGGCGCAAGTTCACTGGCCGTACGCGCATTGGGGATGGCGACTGTTCCATCGGCGGCAAGCTGTTGCGTCACGGCAATCAATTTCACAATCGACATGACGTCTGACTGCTTCACGCCCGGCGCACAGTATTCCAACGCGGCGGAAGGCGGCTTGCCCGGCGTGCACAGCCCAGCCACGCAACGGCTGGCCGTGAAATGCTTGCCAATCTCATTGACCGCCGTAAACAGAACGCCCTTTACATTGGCCTGGCGATACAGCGTGCGCGTGATCTCACTAATGCGGGAAAAATTATCCGCTGCGTGCTCTTCCTGCTGGTTGGAAGTTGGCGCTTCCTCGCGTACCGGCGCTGGAGCCGCTGCCGGCTTTGCTTCAGCATAACGGGGCGTAAAGCTCGCCGAGAGATACAGGTTGCGCAGCTTCTCGTTCTTTTCTTCTTCCCGCGGATAAGCCTTATGCATGCGCTCAATACACTCCATGGCTTTGGCGCGCATGCCGTATTGCAGGTAAATTTCAGCTTGAAGGATTACGTCTTCAAGATGCTGCGCCGGCTCGGGGGCCCTGGCAGGAGTGGCCGGCGCCGCGGCCGGTGGTGGTGCTTCCACCGGGTGGGAAGTCTTTTGGAAGCGATTGGAAATCTGGTTGTACTGTGATTGCTCGATCTTGCCCTTCAGCATGGCCAGCCGCTTGCTGTGACCGGGTTCGTAGGAATCAAGTTCGGCGGCGCGATCGAGAGTTTCGCCAGCCTGCCGAAACCGGCCAGCATCGTAATGGAGTTGAAACAACTTCAGCAGGACCCGGCTGTATTCATGCTCCAGTCCGGCATTGTTGAAAAGCTCTTCCATGTACTCGGAAAAATCAAGTGCCGGCGGACGCTTGTCAGACATCTCAAACATGGCATTGAGAAATTCTCTACGCCGTCCCGCACGCGTCTCATGGCTTTCCAGTTTTTTCGCCAGCTTCAGCGCACCGTTCACGTCGCCAATATCCAGATAAACGCCCACCAGCGATCCTATGTCTTCCAGCAGCCGCGGGTCTTTTTCGAACAGCTCCCAGGCGTGAGGCTCAGCCTCTGCCGGGCGGCGGGCCGCCATCAAGGCATGTGAGTAAAGTTCGCGAACTTCCGGAGTGCTCTGGAAGCGGGTCACCATGGGCGTAAGAACGTCAATACATTCAGGCAGCAGATTGCGGGAAAAAAGTCCCCGGCCGTACTGAAGCACTGCCCGCGGATTCATGGGGTCAAGATTGTAGGCCCGCTCAAACCACTGGAAGCCGGAACCGGGCGCGCTTTCGTCCTTGAGCGTTCCCAACTGCACAAAGCTGGCAGCGGCGACTTTGCCTTCGCCCATCAGCGCCGCTTTTTCACCGCTGCGTTGATAATTTTCCTGGGTGGGTGAAAGCTCCACAATCCGTTTGATGGCGGCCAGGGCCTGGGCATTCTTTCGCTGTTTCTCGAAACCGGCAAGCGCTGTTTCGTAGGCCTCAAGGGCTTCGCGACGGTCCTTTTTTTCGATCAGCTGCGCGTAATGGAAGGTCTGAAGCGGTGTGGGAATGGAAATTTTCAGCAGCTTCTTGAAGGTGACAACGCCTTTGGCCATGTCACCGACCTCCACCTCCTGCTCAAAGATGGTGCTGAGCAGGGAAGCTGCTTCCGCTCCGCGACCCAGGGCCAGACACAAGTCGGCCGCGGTCTGCCGGACCTGCTCGTTCCGCGGCTCGTCCTGCAGAATGGAAAGATATTCTTCCAGGGCAGCGTCAGGCTTGCCCCGTTGCAGGTATTTTTCCGCTTTGTCCAGCCGTTTTGAAATGTCCGCCATGCGATTCATTACCTCAGGGCGTCTGGCGAATCACGGCCAAGATAGACTGAGGATAGAAGTACGTTCATTCTATGCGGAAACACTGCTCTGCTCAATGCTTGCCCGGGAATCATGAGTCCAAACACTGGCGTTCGCCGCCAATTGTGATACTCTCGCGCGACTGAAATCAAACAGGAAATCTCGATCAACGCGTTCCACTGGGAATTCGAGTGGATGGTTGACCCATAACTGAATGAACGATCAAGAGCAGGGACTTAAACGGGAGCTTAATGCCCGCCAAATGGCCATGGTGGCCGTGGGCGGCTCCATCGGCACCGGACTGTTGCTGGGCTCCGGCGCTGCCATCCAGGTAGCCGGGCCGGCTGTGATTGTCACCTACATTCTCAGCGCCCTGGTCTCCTGGACCGTAGCTATGGCCCTGGGCGAGATGTCTGCCATGCATCCGGCTGCGGGATCGTTTGGCGTTTATGCCGAGCTCTATCTCAATCCATGGGCCGGCTTTATTGCACGCTACGGCTACTGGTTCTCCGTGGTCATCGCCATTGGCTCAGAGCTGGTGGCTGCCGGTACGTACATGCGGATCTGGTTTCCCAACATCCCGGTCGTATTGTGGATGGTGGTGTTTGGACTCTTTCTGGTCGCCATCAATCTTTTTTCTGTTGGGCACTACGGAACATTTGAATACTGGTTCGCCCTTATCAAGGTGGTCACCATCTTTGTGTTCATTCTGATGGGCGCGGCTTTGCTGCTGGGGCGGCGCGTCCATCCTGAATACCTTACCGGAGGCGGTTTTGCTCCCAATGGCTGGCCCGCGTCGCTCATGGCGGTGTCATTCGGGCTGTACAGCTTCCTTGGTATTGAGATGGTCGCCATCTCTTCTGGTGAAGCGCGTTCGGGAGCGGAAGTGGCGCGCGCCACCCGCATCGCCTTTGCCACTCTTACGTTCGTTTACGTGGGCGCCATGGCCGTGCTGGTGGGAGTGATGCCGTGGAAGAGCGCCGGGGTCGCGGAAAGTCCGTTTGTTACTGTCTTCAAAGTGACAGGCGTTCCGGCGGCGGGCTTCATCATGAACTTTGTGGTGCTCACGGCTGCCCTTTCCGGGGCGAATGCCAGCCTATACGTGACCTCACGCATGTTGTTCTCGCTGGCCAGAGCCGGACACGCACCTCGCCGCCTGGGACAACTTAATGAACACGGCGTTCCCATGGGCGCACTGCTGGCGTCCATGCTGGGCATTGTACTGGCCATTGTGTTGCAACTGCGCGCCCCGGAGCAGGCCTACCTTTACATCATCAATACGGCGCTGGTAGGAGGAATGATCGCGTGGCTGGTCTCGCTGCTGGCCCATGTACGCTTTCGCCGTGTCACCACCGCGGACCAGCTTCGCGCCCTGGGACTTCGTTCCCCGTTAGGCGCTGCGGGGTCGATCTTCGGATTTGTCGCAATTCTCGCGGTGATTGCCAGTACCTGGTGGGTACAGCAATCCAGTGTGGCGGCCAAGAGCGCCATCTTCTATATGGTGATTCTGACTGGAGCGTATTGGCTGGTGCGTCGCAGCCAGAGCGCCAAACCTTAACCACAGAGGACACAGAGAAACACTGAGGAGTTTTTAATCCCGAGCGCAGCGAGGGAACCCTACGGTCGGCACGACTTCGGATCAAGGCGTTGGTTAGTTTTCGCCCGCACTCTCCAATTGTCCACAGAAGAATTGACTGAAACCAAGCCCGATTTTCCTGAGCGTTAACCCCTAACGTCCACGTGCCATTCCCGTCTAAACCCAGGGAAGCCCGAGAGAGTGGGATAAAATTTATTGAAGCTTGCTTATTTTGGAACGCATTTGTTTGGAACCCGGGGCCTTCGCTCCACGTATTCACCTACAACCCATGCGGATGATCGTCGACATCTTCGGCCAGGTACTCAGGACGCTCTGGGCGCACAAGCTGCGTTCATTTTTGACCATGTTTGGCATCGCCTGGGGTGTGGGCTCTCTGTTGATGCTGGTAGGTTTGGGTGAAGGTTTCCGTTCAGGCGAAGTGAAAAACATGGCCAACATTGGCCAGGACATCATCTTTGTATGGGGTGGGCAGGTGCCGGCAGTTCCGGGACAACACCAGTCCATGCGGCCCTATTTTCTCACTTATCAGGACTACCTTGATGTGAAGAAGGAAGCCACACTGGTGGGAGATGTGGCGCCTATCATCAATCGCGGTGACTTGCGAGCGTTGAGTGAATGGAACACCAGCAGTGGCTCAGTCACGGGCAGTACGCCGAACTATTCCAACATCCGATACCTGCCTCAGGGGCAGGGGCGATGGCTCAACGATGGCGACGAGACGGAGCGTCGCAGCGTTTGCGTGCTGGGCTATCAGATGATGCGAAATCTGTTTCCCGGACGTCCCGCAATTGGCAGCACGATTTTGCTCAATGGAGTGCGCTTTGAAGTGATTGGAGTGCTGGCCAATATCGGGCGCGAAGAAAACAACATGAATAATGTGCGCATTTACGTGCCTTTCAGCACAATGCGCATGTTCTTCCCCATGAAAACGGCGAAAACCATTGATGACATCAGCGCCATGAACCTGCGTCCGGTAAGTCGTGAACAGCACCTCAACGCCATTGACCAGGTGCACAAGATCATTGCCCGCAACCATGGTTTTGATCCTGACACCAAAGAAGCCTTTGAAGGCTGGGACACGGTGAAGAGCACGGAAGCAGTAGGCAAAACATCAACATCATGCTGGTATCTGTGACGGAACGGACGCGCGAGATCGGCTTGATGAAAGCTGTGGGGGCCACCAATCGCAATATACTGATGCAATTTTTTCTGGAAGGCGCGTTCTTGACTCTGATCAGCGGGGGTGTTGGCATTGCCGCGACCGCTGGTCTGATGGCGATTTTGGGCTTGTTTCAACCGCCGAATGGATTCGATCCCCCTCACATGGTTCCTGCATCGGCCGCATTAGCTGTTGGATCGTTATCTGTAGCTGGAATTATTGCCGGACTGTATCCCGCGCGGAAAGCCGCGATGCTGTCGCCTGTAGAAGCGCTGCGAAAGGAATAACGTTATGGTCCATGATCTTCTTGGGCAAGCCTGGAGCGCCATGCGCCACAATCGCCGCCGCACTGGACTTACCATGGCGGGCATGGCCTGGGGCATCGCCACCGTCGTGATTCTGCTGGCCTATGGCGCCGGATTTGGCCGCGCCATCCACAACATCTTTTCCAATTTTGGATTGCAGATGATGGGCGTTTTTCCGGGCAGAAGTTCTTTGCAGGCCGGAGGAACCAAAGCAGGGACGCAGACGCGATTTACCCTTGACGATCTGCAACATATTGAAGACCAGGTGCCGCTGGTGCGGCATATCTCGCCGGAAGCCAATCTTGATACCACTGTGCAATATGACACGCGGTCATACACGTTTCCGGTGGGCGGCTTCTACTCGCAGATCCAGTACATTCGGGCCATTGAGATAGCGGAAGGTAGATTTTTTGGTCCGGAAGATGAGATTCAGCGCGCTCGCGTGGCGGTGATTGGTTCAGACGCCAAAAACAAACTTTTCTCCGGCAAGCCTGCTGTGGGTGAAAACATTCGCTTGAAGGGTGTGACTTTCCAGGTGATTGGCGTGCTCGCGGCAAAGATGCAGGAAGGCGACGACGATATCAACAAGATTGTGTACATTCCTTTCTCCGCCGCAGGCGACTTGAAAGACACGAAATATCTTGATGGCATATGGGTGGGCTACGAAGGCACCGAATTCGAAAAGATTGAAGGTAATATCCGCAGTACCCTGGCCGCATTTCACGGTTTCAATCCTAAAGACCAGCGTGCAGTGTTTATCTGGAACGCCATGAAGAACGTGAATAACTGGACCATTATTACTGTAGCTCTTCAAGTATTGCTCACATTTATTGGAACACTCACGCTTGGGATCGGCGGCGTAGGCCTGATGAATATTATGCTGGTCTCTGTAACACAACGCACGCGTGAAATCGGTGTGGAGAAAGCCCTGGGCGCGCGTCGCAAAGACATTCTGGTGCAATTCCTGGCTGAAGCCATGGCCATCACTTTTGCAGGCGGGCTCATGGGAATTGTGGTGGCTTATTTGATTTCGTTTACTGTCGGTCGGATTCCGCTCTACAGCGTGATCGCCAAGAACGCTGAGGCCGCGGACATTCGCCTGATCATTTCACCCATGAACCTGCTTGTCTCCACGGGGATCCTGATGGTGGTCGGCATTGTCAGCGGCATGCTGCCCGCACTCAAAGCCTCGCGGCTCGATCCGATCGAAGCGCTGCGCTACGAGTGAGATTCCCCGAACGCCGTTTCCGGCCAGGGGGTGGGGCAGGCTTTCATGCCTGCGTTCAAACCTTTCTTCTTTTCTGTTCCATCTGTCATATTTTTCTGTCTTAGTTCATTAAGTGTGATTTTTATCACTGAGCCACACAGGAAGGCTGACTTACGATAGAATCGATTTTGAAAATGAAATTCAATTTCAATTTCAAAATCAATCTGGACTGACGATCAAGTGACAGGAGTTGGAAAGTGATTAGACGCAACGTTCGTCGTCGCGCTGCAACCTGTGCCTTAGCATGCCTGATGGCCTTTCCTGTGCTGATGAAGGCGCAGGAGAACTACTTTGTCACCTACACACACCACATGGAAGAGCCGGGAAGCCTGGAGATTAGCTCCAAGTCAGTTGCCGGATTTCCCAAGGCGGGCAACAGCTTTCTCGGTAGCGCCGTAGAGTTGGAGTATGGCGTGAATGCCTGGTGGACCAGCGAGTTCTATCTTGACGGCCAGACCACGGCCAGAGAGAGCACGATCTTCACCGGCTTTCGTTTTGAGAACCGCTTCCGTCCGCTGCTGCGCGAGCATTGGATCAATCCGGTTCTTTATGTGGAGTTCGAGGACATTAACGGCGCCGACAAAGCTCTCCTGGAAGTTGTTGGTCATGACGGGGTGTCTGATTTTCTGGATCGCAATGATCGCTCGGAAAGAAAACGCGAAGTTGAGTGGAAGCTGATTCTCTCCAGCAATGTGAAAGGCTGGAACATCGCCGAAAATTTCATTGGCGAGAAAAATCTCGCCGGCGATCCGTGGGAGTTTGGTTACGCCGTGGCGGCAAGCCGCCCGTTATCATTGGCGGCCAGTGCGACCAATTGCGCTTTTTGCCGTGAGAATTTTGCACTCGGGGCGGAACTCTACGGCGGACTGGGCGATCGTTACAGCTTTGGCTTTTCCAATACGTCGCATTATCTGGCGCCAACCGTGGCTTTCAAAATGCCCAACGGTCCCACGCTCAGCTTTTCGCCCGCCGCCGGTCTGAATCACAACAGTCATGGTGTGCTGCTGCGCTTCGGTGCGTCGTATGAAATCCCGCAGCTATTTTCCCGGCTGCGGAAGAAATAATGCAGTCCTGCAAGATTTCAATTCGCGCACTTGTTTTGGTAGTTTCAGGCATGCTGCTCCTGGTCGCTTCACTCTATGCTGCGGTAGGCGACGGTTTGTGGATGACCCACGTCCCGGAAAAGGCGCGCAGTAAGCAGAATCCCTTTGACAGCAATCCGACGGCGCAGGCCGCAGGCGCCAAACTGTTCGCACAGAACTGCTCATCCTGCCATGGTGACGATGGCACGGGACGCAACCACCATCCGAGCCTGCGCACAGAGCGCATTCGCACCGCCACTGCTGGCGAGTTGGAATGGCTATTGACGAACGGCAGTATGAAGAACGGCATGCCATCATGGTCCCGGCTGCCGGAACAGCAGCGCTGGCAGCTTGTTAGCTTCTTAAAGAGCCTGCAGTAATTGGGTAATTGAGTAATCCCCCTAGATTCCGTTCTGTTTCTTTTCGCGTTGGAACGGCTGTTCCAGATAGCGTCGCGCTTCTTCCAGCGCGCCCTGAGTATTGTCACCGGTCTGAATCGCCTGGCGATACTCATTCACCGCACGGGACCGCTGTCCGGTAACGTCAAAGATCTTGCCCAGCATGATGTGGCTCCAGACCTCAGTCCAGCGCGGGTCCTGGTTGCCATTCAGCGCTTCACGGTATTCATTCGCCGCCGATTGGTAATTCCGTTGCAGGTAGAACACCTCAGCAATGCGATAGTGCGCCAGTGAGCTGTTGTGGTTGACCTCAAGCGCCTTGTTAAATTCAGTGAGTGCTTCGGCCAGGCTGCCTTCCGAGGTCAGCTCCTGGCCTCTGCGGATGGCCACGCGAACCTTGAGATCCGGCGAATTCTTCAAAACCCAGTTATTGGGATCGAGTGCCAGGCGGCGCGGCTTGCCGAACGTCTCCACTGCAAACGGCGACTCCGTTCCCACCACGTCAATGCGCTTCATCTCCGTCTGTCCGTCGGTATCCACTTTCAATTCCACGGGCATGCGGAACAGATCCAGGTCCTGCGTGACTTCACCCACCACGCGGAAGCCCTTCTTGATGCGATAGACGGTGTACTTCATCTTGAACTCAGGAGCGCCGGTGCCGTTCACCCACTGCGTGAAGAAGGACGTAAGTTTATCGCCGTGATATTTCTCAGCGATCGCCTGCAACTCGTCCACCGATACTGACTTGTAGGCGTACTTGGACATGAATTCCTTCATCGACTGGTCAAACGCCTGGTCGCCAATGACCCAGCGCAGCATGTGAAAGATCATGCCGCCTTTGTCGGTTACCAGTGACTGAAATTGCGGAGAAAAGACGTCGAGTTTGTTCACACTGGCCAGGGGCGTAGTGTCATAGGCCAGCGCGCCCACGGCCATGTCTCGCGTAGCATCTTCAAAGGCAGTTGCGCCGGCGGCGTTCTGGACATAACGCATTTCCGAGGCGCGTGCGCCACCATCCACCATCCACCAATCGTCCTTGCTGGATGCGCTTACCAGACCGCCCCACCACTGGTGCGCGACTGAATCAGCCAGCAGGCGGTAGTTGGTCTTTTCGTTGATATCGCGCGTTGCGATGGCCGAAATTTCCGGCGCCCACCACGTGGGGACGGTATCGTCCGGCAGCTCAACAATCTTCAGCATTGCCGTTCCCACCGGGCCATAAATGCTGGAAAAGAACTCCTGCTCTTTAATGGCGGTGTCACCATAGAAGGGCGCAAACTGCTTCTTGGCGTTGGTGAAATAAACGTGCACGTTGCCGCCGCCGTAAACCTGGTCAACAAAGGGGCCGGCAATGATGGTTCCCGGAAAGCTGGGCTTAGTCCAGTTAAACGACGATACGACCTTTCCGGCTGGGGCGGGTTTTTCCGCTTTCACGCTGCCGCTGCCGACGATCACCGTGCCGGTCGGCGCCGTAATGTTGATATTGGAAGTGAAGCGGTCAATGCCATAGTTGATGACCGGGAACCAGCGTCCGGGATAGAGGAGATAGGTTACGTCTTCGCCGATATAGGCCAGCTTCAGCCCTTCCACGGGACTGTCTTCCGGGCCGGCCAGCGCGCCTTCATAGTCAAACGTCAGCGTGGTGGTGGTGCCCTTCGGGATGGCCGTGGGGAAGGTCACGCGGACAGCGTTGTCCTGGCTCACGCGTTCGGCTGTGAGCGGCTTGCCTTTTTCGTCCGTCACGCGCGTTGGGTGCAGCGCGTTATGCAGCTCAAAGCTGGCAAAGTTCACGTCTTCCAGCGTGGTGAACTTGACGCGGGCCCTGGCCGTAAGATGATGGGTCCTGGGGATGATTTCAGCGTCAATCTGATAGTCATCGGCTTTGATGCGGGCTTTCTGGGCGAACGCGGGCAGAGCAAATAGAACAAGAAGGGCAGCGCCAATAAACAGGCGGGCACGTCGCTTGAGCGGTCGTGCAATTTGCATGAAGTTCTCCAGAGCTGCTGGCGATAATCAGCTTAGATGTCCATTTTTTCAAAAAAGCTGCTTTTATACCACTTGTGAGAACGCCAAGGGACACAAAGCTTGCGGTCTGGGGCGATTTTTACCACAGAGGACACAGAGGAACGCAGAAAACCAACGGAACCGATTTTCGCTCAGTATTCCTCTCTGACCTCCGTAGTAAAAGGGCTGATCCCAATCAGCGGGTATCAGCGCAGATCTGCGGCCAGCGGTTTTAATTCGTGCTCTTCGCGAAATTCGCGGCCCCCCGATGACGGCGAAGTCGGCGATCCTTTCCGTGCCTCCGTGGTGAGATTTGTTCGGATCAGTGTCATCTGTGTGTTAGTCAGTGGTAAGACCTGATTTTTCTGATCCGCGACTATCCGCGTTCATCCGCGGTAGGTTTCTGATCTCGGCGATCGCTGTTCATACTCGTCCTTCCCACATTCCACGCCGCCAGTTGAATCGTGTACGCCAGCTGTCCCACCTGGCGAGGGTCCAGCGTCCCTTCAATAATCGCTCCCTGCAGCTTCTTGATGCCCACCTGTATGCTGTCCGCATCCTCCATCGGACCCAGATCCAACTTCGCCGTCCTGGCTTCTTCCAGCCCCTCATGCATGCGGCATAGCTTCCCGCCCTTCAGTCTCGGAGCCTTGCATCGCCGTCCGTCCAAATACTCGTGCTCGCAGCGGGCCGCTGCCTGTGCCTTCTCCAGGTTCTTGCGCAGCTTCTCTTCGCGCTCGTGTCTGTGGTCCTCCACCGTGCGCAGCCCATGTTCAAAAAGTTTGTGTTCGTCATACTCCACCTGTGAGCCCCATATTGTTTTTCGCGCATGCGGATTCTGCTCCAGGTACGTCCGGTACGCCTGGAAAGCCTCATACAGCGCCATACATAACTTGCCCTGGGGAGAGTCTTCCCATGCGTCCCTCGTTTGCTTGTCAGTCCCCGCCCGCCTGGCGGCATTCTGTCGTCCTACCTGCTCCACTTCCTCCGGCGCGTACCATTGGCCTTCAATGTTCACCGTCGCTCTCGGATCATCGTGTGCTCTTGGTTTCGCCGTTTCTTCAGACCCGTTTTGTTTCATGCGCTCCTCCCGTGTGGTTTTTCAATTTACCCAATTACCCGATTACTCAATTACCAATTTG
>WNFD01014196.1_pt1 | contig 15317 bp, 11 predicted proteins | sample 5400491 | NCBI WGS metagenome assembly WNFD01 (sample SAMN13153343, study PRJNA577476) | soil metagenome | isolation source: 120 cm saprolite under Douglas fir tree site 2 hole 2 replicate 2 | place: USA:California | collected 2015-04-18
CGTCGATTTCGCCGCCTGGTGCAACTACAAGTATCTCAACGCAGGCCCGGGCGGCCTGGGCGGCGTCTTCATCCACGAACGCCACGCGGGAGAGGACCTGCCGCGCTTCGAGGGCTGGTGGGGCCACGACAAGGCGCACCGCTTCGAGATGGCGCCAAAGTACTCGCCTATCTTCGGCGCCGAAGCGTGGCAGCTTTCCAATCCGCCCATCTTGCAACTCGCGGCGCTGCGCGCGTCGATGGAGTTGTTCGATCGCGCGGGAATGCCGGCGCTGCGCCGCAAGGGCGAGCGATTGACCGCATACCTGGAGTTCGTGCTGCGCGACATCTGCCAGGTGCTCACGCCGCCGCAGCGCGGTTCGATGCTCACGGTTCGGTTCCGATGGGACGCGACGCAGCTGGTGGGAGCGCTGCGTTCGCACGGGGCGGCCGTCGATCTCCGCCCGCCCGATATCGTGCGCATCACGCCGATGCCCCTCTACAACTCTTTTGCCGACGTGCAGCGGCTCGGCGCGCTGCTGCGGGACCTGCATGGCTGACCTGACCATCGTCGGCGCAGGGCCGGTGGGATCGCTCCTCGCGCTGACGCTGGCGCGACGCGGCTATTCGATCGAGATGTACGAGCGGCGCCCCGACATGCGCCGCGTCGAGATCGCCGCGGGCCGGTCCATCAATCTCGCCGTCTCGACGCGCGGGCTGCACGCCCTGCGCGAGGTCGGCCTCGACGCGGAGGCGCTGCAGAGCGCGGTCCCCATGCTGGGCCGCATGACGCACGCGCTCGACGGCAAGCTGGCGCTCCTGCCTTACGGCCGCGACGCCAGCGAATACATCAATTCCATGTCGCGCGGCGGATTGAACAAACTATTGATGACCAAAGCGGAGGAATCGGGCCGCGTGCGCATCCATTTCGAGCAACGGCTGGTCGATTACGACTTCACGCGCAAGATGGCTCGATTCGAAGACGGCTCCGAGGCACACGCGCCGGTCGTCGTCGGAACCGACGGCAGCGCATCGGCGCTGCGCGCGGCGATGGGCGGAGACGTATCGCAGGAACTCCTCTCCAGCGGGTACAAGGAATTGACCATGCCGCCGCTTCCCGCCGGCGGCTTTGCCATGCACGTGAACGCCCTTCACATCTGGCCGCGCGGGCAGTTCATGCTCATTGCGCTGCCCAACCAGGACGGGAGCTTCACCTGCACGCTGTTCCTGCCCTTCGAAGGCCCGCCGTCATTCGCTGAATTGCGCACCGAGACCGACGCGCAGGCATTCTTCGCGAAGCATTTTCCTGATGCGGTCCCGCTCATTCCCGGCCTCGCCGCCCAGTTCATGGCCGCGCCGCTGGGAAAAATGGCCACCGTAAAAACCTGGCCGTGGTCGCGAGGTAGCGCGCTTCTGCTCGGCGACGCCGCCCACGCCATCGTGCCGTTCTTCGGCCAGGGGATGAACGCGGGCTTCGAGGACGTGACGCTGCTCTCCGCCATGCTCGACCGCGGCGCGGACTTCAGCAAAGCGTTCGCGCGCTTCGCCGAACAGCGCAAACCCGACGCCGACGCCATCGCCGACCTGGCCGTAGAGAACTTCGTCGAAATGCGCGACAAGGTCGCCGACCCCACGTTCCTCAAAATGCGCGCCATTGAAGCTGACTTACAAAAACGAATGCCCGGCCGTTATCTGAGCCGTTATCAGCTCGTCACTTTCACGCGCGTTCCTTACCGCGTCGCATTGCGAGCCGGTGAAATCCAGAGCGGAATCCTGGCCGACTTGGCCCGTCTAGAACCACTCGATTACAGTCGCGGAGTGCAGATGGTTGAGGAACACCTCTTACCATTGCTGCAGCGTCATCTCGCCCCTTGACTTGGACATCGTTCATCCCTTCAGCTCTGTGCGCACGTCCCACAAGTCGGGGAAGAGCAGGACGTCGACGAGCTTCTTCAGATAGTCGACGCCCGCAGTGCCGCCCGTGCCGCGCTTCCAGCCGATGATCCGTTGCACGACTTTGACGTGCCGGAAACGCCAGAGGGCGGATTGCTCGTCGACGTCGATGAGCTTCTCGGACATTTCGTACTCGTCCCAGTTCTGCGCGGGGTGCTCATAGATATCGCGAATGACCGCGCGAACCCCCGGGTCGCTGTGGTGCGGCTGCGTCACGTCGCGCTTCAAAACGCTTTCCGGAATCGCCTTTCCGCGCCGCGTCAGATGACGAAGGAACTCGTCATACAGCGTCGGCGACTCGAGCGCCGCCAGGAGCTGAGCGTGCGCCGCCGGGTCGTGCTCGTGCACCGCCAGCATCTGACGGTCCTTGTTCCCCAGCATGAACTCGATGATCCGGTGCTGCAGCGACTGGAAGCCGCTGGCCGCCCCGAGCACGTGGCGGAACTGGCCATACTCGGTGGGCGTCAGCGTCTCCAGCACCGCCCACTGCGAGACGAGCTGCGCCTGGATGTGCTTCACCCGCGCGAGGATCTTGAAGCACGGTTCCAGGTCGTCGCGCTGCACGAAGCCGATGGCCGCGCGCAGCTCGTGCAGCACCAGCTTGAACCACAGCTCGCTCGTCTGGTGCTGGATGATGAAGAGCATCTCGTCGTGGTGCGGCGGATTGGAGAGCGGCTGCTGCGCCGAGAGGAGCTTGTCGAGCTGCAGATACCCGCCGTACGTCAGGCGATCCTGGAAATCGGTGACGACGCCTTCGTCCAATGAAGGGGGCATGAGCCGCTTCTATCACGCGCGTGATACCGTTCCGCCATGGGCATCGGCCACATCGCTCTGGGATTTGCCGCAAAGCGGGCAGTTCCACGCGTGTCGCTGGCGACATTGATCATCGCGTCCATCTTCGTCGACGTCCTGTGGAGCATCACCCTTTTGCTGGGGCTCGAGCACGCGCGCATCGACCCGACGCTGAAGAGCGTTCCAATCGACCTCTACGATTACCCGATCACGCACTCGCTCCTGGGGGGAATCCTCTGGGCGCTCATCTTCGGCGTCGCTTACTTCCAGGTGCGCAAGTATCGCGCGGGCGCCAACATGCTTGGGCTCCTCGTTTTCAGCCACTGGGTGCTCGACGTCATCTCGCACCGCCCCGACATGCCCGTCTTGCCCTCGGGCCCGTATCTTGGACTCGGGCTGTGGAACTGGCCGGCGGCGGAGATCGCCGTCGAGGAACTGATGCTCGCCGCCGGCGTCTGGCTCTACCTGCGCGCGACCAGCGGGCCGCGCGTCGCGCTCTTCGTGCTCGTCGCCATTCTCGCCGTCATCGGCGGCCTCACGTATTTCGGCCCGCCGCCTCCCTCCCTCAACGCGATGGCCGCCAGCAACCTGGTATTCGTGGCGGTTGTCGTGACGGCCGTGCACTTCATCGATTCGCGCCGCACTGCACTCGGCGTTTCCTGAATTTCCTCGAGGTGAATTCGCATGGCCGGTGAACAGCGGCTGCCGCGGGCAATCAAGTACATCATCGGGAACGAGGCCTGCGAGCGCTTCAGCTTCTACGGGATGAGCACCATCCTCGTCCCTTACATGCAGCAGTTCCTCGGCTGGGAGCACAACCGCGCCGAGGGATGGTTCCACGACTTCGTCTTTGCGGCATACGCGATGAGCGTCATCGGCGGCTGGCTGTCGGACCGCTTCTTTGGACGGTATCGCACCATCCTCTGGCTGTCCTATGGATACGTTTTGGGCCACGCGGTCCTCGCCGGGGCGGACTTCGCTCCCGGCCTGCGGGTCGCGGCGCTCTATCTCGGGTTGTCGCTGATCGTCGTCGGGCAATCGGGGATCAAACCCAATCTATCGGCGTTCGTCGGCGATCAATTCCGGCAGGACCAGGCCGGGCTGCTGGACCGCGTCTATTCGCTCTTCTATATCGCCATCAATGTCGGCTCCGCGACGTCGCAGTTCGTCACGCCCTGGCTCCTGGCGGGATGCGCGTTCGGCGCGTTCAAGCTGTGCGAGCACACCGCCATCGCCTGGGCGTTCGGCGTTCCGGGCCTCCTCATGGCCCTGGCGCTGGTCATCTATCTCGCCGGGCGCAACCTGTACGTGAAGGTCCCGCCGGCCGGGCGCGACCCGAACAGCTTCCTCAAGGTGCTCATCACGCGCTTCACCGCCGGCGAAGAAGCGGCGCGCCGCAAACACGGCGACCCGGCCGTCGAGGGGATGCGCTCCGTCTTCCGCATCGGGCTGATCTTCCTCCCGGTGGTGGCTTTCTGGGCGCTCTATTTCCAGTATGGCTCGTCCTGGTTCAACCAGGCCGAGTTGATGGACCGGGACGTCTTCGGGTGGCACATGGAGTCGGCGCAGATGGAGTCGCTCAACGCCATCCTCATCCTCATCATGGTGCCGCTCTTTTCCTATCTGATCTATCCCGCCCTCGAACGCGCCGGCGTTCGCGTCACGCTTTTGCGCCGCATGGCGGCGGGGATGTTCATCACCGTCCCCGGCTTCCTCGCGGCCGCGGCGATCCAGCGCTGGATCGAGGCGGGCGGGCGGCCGCACATCGGGTGGCAGGTGATTCAATACGTGATCATCGCCATCGCCGAGACGCTGGTCAGCGTCACCGCCCTGGAGTTCGCCTATACCCAGGCGCCCAAGTCGATGAAAGGAACGCTGATGAGCCTTTGGTTCCTCACCATCGGCCTCGGCTCAAAGGTCACCAGCCTGGTTACGCGCAACGTGTCCTTCGCCAGCCGCACCAACTATTTCCTCTTCTGGGCGGGCTTCATGCTGATGGGCGCGACGCTCTTCGCCATCGTGGCGGCCCTCTACAAGCCCGTCACCTTCGTCGCCGCCAACGAGCAGCAAGCGACGGCCTGAGGCTTCACTCGACGGAGCGCCTTTGCGGCCGAGGACGATCACGCACACCGAGGCGAGGATGAACAGGCCCGCCACGAGATGCGCGGGCCGCAGTTGCTCGCCGCCCAGCCAGACCCCCAGCGCCACCGCCACCAGCGGGTTGACGAACACGTGCGTCGCCACCGCCTCCGCCCGGACGTGCTTGAGCAGGTACGAGTAGCAGGCGAAAGCGAGCACCGATCCGAAAGCGATCAGGTAGGCGAGCGCGCCCAGCGACCGGCCGGAGAACGCCGCAAGGTCGATTGCCGCCGGCTCGCCGCGGAGCAGGCTGGCGGCGGTGAGCATCACGCCGCCGCAGGTCATCTGCATGCCCGCGCTCAGCACCGGGTCGCGCGGGAGTTGCAACCGCTGCGAGAGGACCGCGCCCATCGACCAACAGAGCGAGGCCCCCACCACCGCCGCGCAAGCCAACAGGTGCGCGGCGGCCTCGCCGTTGCCCTTGCCGGCGAAGAGGCAGAGCACGCCCAAAAGACCCAGCGCCGCCCCCAACAGGCTACGCGGCGTGAGCGGCCGATCGGGCAGCAGCACGCTGGAGAGCAGCGCGATGATCGGCACCTCGGTGGCGATGATCAGGCAGGCGAGGCTGGAGGGAATGAAGCGCGCGGCGTTGGAGACCAGCCCGTGGTTCCCGAGGAAGAAGAAGGCGCCGAGGATGGCGGCGTTCCGCCACTGCAGCCAGGTCGGGCGCGCCGCCCGGCTCGATGCCAGAAGGAGGATGGGGCCCGCGACGAGGAAGCGGACGGCGGCCATGGAGAGCGGCGGGAGCGTCTCGACCGCCACGCGGATGCCGAGGAAGGTCGAGCCCCACACCAGGTAGACGACCGCGAACGAGCCCCACAGCGCCCAGCGCGCCGGGGTCCGCTGCAAGGGAAAAGCCGTCAGTGCGCTTGACATGGGGCCCTCATTTTGTAACGATACAAAACAGTGATTGAACTGATACAACAACTAATCAAGCCGGGGCCCGCGGTCAAGCTGGCGCAGCAGATCGAGGGCCTGGTGCGCCAGGGCCGTATCGCGCCGGAGGCCCTCCTGCCCCCGGTGCGCGACGTCGCGCGCGCCCTGCGCGTCAGCCCGGGGACGGCGGCCGCGGCCTACAAGGTGCTGCGTGCCCAAGGCGTGGTGAGCACCGACGGCCGGCGCGGGACACGCGTCCTGCCGCGGGCCGCCACGCGCGAGTACTGCGCCGAGGCGCCGGCCCCGCCTGGGACGGTGGACCTCCAGGTCGCCAACCCCGATCCGCGGTTCTTGCCCGACCTGCAGCGGATCTTCGGCAGCATCCGCGCGCAGAGCGACACTTACGGCGGCAATCACATGAATGCAGACCTCGTCCGCCGCATGGGAGCCGCCTTCGAGGCGGACGGAATCGATGCCTCGCACCTCGTCGTCATGAGCGGCGCCATCGCCACCATCTACCGCGCGCTGCGCGCCTGCCTGGGCGCCGGCGAAAAAGTGGCCGTCGAGGACCCCGGTTTCAACGAGCACCACGCGAGCGTCCGCGCCCACTCGATGGTCCCGGTGCCGGTGGCCATCGACGAGGAGGGCATGCTGCCGTCGGCGCTCGCGAGCGCGCTGCGGGGCGGGACGCGCGCCGCCATCGTGACCGCGCGCTGCCAGAGTCCCACCGGCGCGGCGTTCACCCGGACCCGCGCCGCCGAGTTGCGCGGCGTGCTGGCGGAGCACCCGGACGTCGCGGTGCTGGTCGACGACTACAACAGCCTGCTCACCGAGGCACCGTATCTCGACTGCATCGGCAAAGCGCGCTCGCGCTGGCTGGTGGTGCGCTCGCTGAACAAAGCGGTGGCCCCCGAGCTGCGCGTGGCGGTGGCGGCGGCCGACGCGGAGACCGCCGACCGCCTGCGCCGCGAACAGTGGCTGGCCGACGGGTGGATCTCCGGCTACCTGCAGCGCGCCGCGGCGGCGGCGCTGGCCAGCCGCCCCATCCAGTCGCTGATCGCCCGCGCGCAGAAGGAATATGCGCTGCGCCGGACCGGGCTGCTGCAGGCGCTGGCCGAGCGCGGCATCGAGGCGCAGGGAGCGACCGGCCTCAACGTCTGGGTACCTGTCGCCGGCGAGGCGGATGCCGTGCGCGGGCTGCTCGAGCGCGGCTGGTGCGTGCGTGCGGGAGCGCGCTACCGGCTGCGCTCGGCGCCGGCGATCCGCATCACCATCGCCAGCCTCCCGCTGGGGCAGACGGAGCGCCTGGCGGAGGACGTGAGCAGCGTCCTCGGTGGGGGGAGCGGGGGGAGGGAGCCGTGAGAGAGGATTTCTAACTCGCCGCGCCGCCGCCCTGCGGCAGCACCTCGCGCGTCAGGTTGCGAACGCCGTTCGCGAGCACCTGCACGTCGTCCTCGATGCGCACGCCGCCGAAGGCCGAGAGGGCGTCGACCAGCTTCCAGTCGATGTCCGGCGAGTTGCGCAATGGGGCGAGCAGGCTGTCGATGAAATAGATTCCCGGCTCGATGGTAAAGACCTGGCCCTCGGTAATGACCGTGGTATTGCGCAAGAATGGGTTCTGCGCCTTGGGCGGCCGCAATGCGCACCCGACGTCGTGGCATTGCAATCCCAGTGAATGACCCAGTCCGTGCGGATAGAAGGCGCGGGTAATGCCGCGCGAGACCAGCTCGCCGACGGAGAGCTTGGAGATGCCGACGTCGCGAAGGATCTGCGCCACCTGCCGGTGCGACTCCTCGTGAAGCTCCTCGAAGGGAAGCCCGACGCGCACCGCGGCGGAGAGCCGCTTCTGCATCGCTTCCACCCCGGCGACGAGCTGCGCGAACGCCGCGCCGCCCGCGCCGCCCCCTCTCACCCAGGTGCGCGTGATGTGCGGCGCGCTTCTGGTAGCTGATGTGGTGGAGCGTCGCGGCGTGCTTGTCGAGCGCGACGATGTTCTTATACGGCGTCTCGGCGTCGTCCTGCCTGGTCGCGCCCAGAAACGCGAGATGCAATTCCAGCTCGGACCGATCCGTCGAAGCGAAGAGCCGCCGCAGCTCTTCGTGCCCGGGCGCGGCGCGCCGATTCGCCTCGGCGAGGCAATGGACCTCATAAGGCGTCTTGCGCACCCGCAACTGATCGAGCGCGCCGATCAACGAGAGCGGATTGCAGCGCTTGCGCGGGATGCCCAGCTCGTCCGCGGCGCGCAGATCGTCGCCGACGAAAGCGGCGCCCCGCGGCACCAGCTTGCGCGCGCCGGCCGCTTCCACCACATCGAACGCGCCCCAGAAGTGATCGCTCTCGGGCGGCGCGGGCGCCTCCCAGTAGCTCGGCTGCAGCGTGCGGATCAGTCGAGGCCGCGCGCCCGGCTCGATGACGAGCAGGCAGCCCGGCTCGGCGAGCGGCAGCCAGTGCTGGAAGTGCGGCGTGGGGCGCAGGGGCCAGAAGGCATCGTCGGCTTCGGTGCGCTTCATCGCCGACCCGGAATGGATGACCAGCGCCGGATGGCCGCTCTCGTCCACCGCGGATGCGACCCCGCGTTGAAGTTCCTCGACGTGGCCGCGGTGGAGCGATGTCAGGTCCATGCGACGCGCAGTATAGCCACATCCGCTGCGTTTTCGGGGACTTCGCCTTGAGCGAGCGCACGCATCGACTAAGGTCGCAGACGGGTGAGCCGATCCGTCGCGAAACTGGACGCCCGACCAGAGCGCGGTCAATTTACAGCAGGCCCAGAGCGGCTTTCCACTCCTTGTTCACAACTCGAACACACGATCCGCCCAAGCTTTCACAGGCGTTCCACAAGATGAGCGTTCAGATCGCGCACGCCCTGCTAATCCGCACCTGCGTGTTTCCGAGTAGTTGCCCAGTTCACCACACTGGCATGTGTCGTGCTCTGTACATGCGACGTGTCGGCGGCTCGGTGGCTGCCCGGCGCGCAGGCCTCGAACCCGATTTCCGAAAGGAGGGCGGGGGTTCAGGCCAGAAACCTCGAGCGGGTCGGTGACCTGGATACAGGAAAACCGACCCGCGTACCGGTAAAACGCCGAGGGCCAGCTGCGGTGGGCTCACCGCAGTGAAAGGTCGCGGGCGGAGGGAGCGTGAAGGCGCTTCCACGGTGCGCGGGGAGAGAACCCGGAGGAGGGAGAAGCCCAGGAGGGGCGCGGATCGATCGGGGTCTAAACAGCCCCGGCAGACACCGCACTCGCCGCGGGGAGCAAGGCCCTGAAGTCGAAGGCGTGGTCGCTGGTCACAGGCGGCTACGTTCAACGGCAAGAGGGCATGACTCGGCCGGGGAAACCCGGTACGGCTCCGCGGAGAGGGACAAACCCCTGGAGGGCAAACCCTGGACGTGGCAGCGGGGTGAAACAAACCCGCAAAGGCTGGTGGCGGAGGAAGCCGTCGAGGACGTGAGAAACGTCGAGGACGGAACTTGACCGCGGGGTTGGGATTCCCGTGGGGTGGTGGACGCCGCCGGCTGACGCCGCGATGAGGGACGAGGACCCCAAGGGAGGCGCTTCCCGGCCGGTCGGAAGTCGAAAGATTTTCGAGGCACGGGAAGCAGGTTGCAGGCTGCAGTACTCCGAAGGAGGCGGAAAGCTCGCGGGAGGATGAAACCTGGGGCGAAAGTTCCGGGTGGACGGCGGACGAAGAGATACCGCTGGGGCCGGCTGAAAAGTCGAGTTCGAAGCGGAAGCAGGAAACCTAATAGTCCTGCAATTCGGACGCATATAAAACTCCGAGGAGCCACGGACCTTCATGGGAGGGAGCGCAGGACGGGGTGACCCGGACTGTGCAGCAGCAGGCGATACTGGAACCTCCGAAGGGGTAGCGCGTGCCGGGCGGGCCTTCGGGCCCGCCGGCACGTTTTCTTTGCGGTTCAGGCGGCCTTCCTGCGCCAGAGCGCGAACACCGGCAGACCCGAGAGCGTGATGCCCAGCCCGAGGAGGGCGTGGCGCAAGTCGCGCGCGAACGTCGAGAGCACCACCGCCGCGCAGATGGCGATGAACACCAGCGTCGTCGCGGGGTGGCCGGGCATCGAGTACGGCGCCTGTGGCTCGCGCCGGCGGAAGACGAAGATGCAGCCCGCCGTCAGCGCGAAGAAGATGAAGTCGATGGCCACCATGTAGCCGAGGATCACCTCGTACGTCCCGGCCAGCGCGATGACGATGGTGAGCACGCCCTGCAGCGCGATTGCGACCACCGGAGCGCGCGTGCGCGGGTGGACGCTCGCCACGCTGCGAAAGAACACGCCGTCCTCGGCCATGGCGAAGTACACGCGCGGGGCGGTGAGGATCGACTGGCTGAGGAAGCCCAGCGTGGAGATGGCGATGCCCGCGCCCAGCACCGCCGCGCCGCGCTCGCCCAGGACGCGGCGGATGACGTCGAAGGCCGGCGCGGTGCTGCGCGCCAGCCCCTCGGCGCCCAGCGCGCGCACGCAGACAAAGACGACCAGCGTGTACAGCGTGATCACTCCGGCCACGCCGAGGAGCAGGGCGCGCGGCAGGTCGCGGCGCGGCTCCTTCATCTCTCCCGCCACGAAGCAGGCGGTCTGCCAGCCGCCGTAGGCGAAGAGCACGGGCACCAGCGCGGCTCCCAGCGCGACGGGGCCGTCGCTGGCCGGGAGCTGCGAGGGAGGCGCGGCTCCCGCCGCCAGGCCGCAGACGATGAGGCCGAAGAGCGCCGCGATCCTGAGCAGCATGAGCGCGCTCTGCACGCGGCTCCCCGCCATGACGCCGAAACAATTGATCGCGGTCAAGACCGCGACGACGGCGGCGGCGAGCGCGCCTTCGCCGATGCCGATGCGCGCCAGCTGGCCGAAATAGCGCGCGAAGGTGATGGCGCTCGTCGCCATGCCGCCGGTCTGGATGACGAGCAAGAGTGCCCAGCCGTACAGAAACGCCGCCGCGGGATGGTACGCCTCGCGAAGATAGGCGTACTGCCCGCCCACGTCGGGCCGCCGCGCCGACAACTCCGCGTAGACCAGCGCTCCGAGAATGGCCGCGACGCCGCCGATGAGCCAGGCGCCGAGGATGAGCGCCGTCGAGTGCACGCTGCGCGCGACGATGGCCGGCGTGACGAAGATGCCCGAGCCGATGATGCCGCCCATCACCACCATGGTGGCATCGAAGAGGCCGATGCGCCGGGCCAGACCGGTCAGTTTTCGCGGCCCGCGATGTGGCTGGTCTTGAGCAGGGAAGAGGCGTCCCCGCCGTCGATCGGCGTGGTGAAGAAGTATCCCTGGGCCGAGTCGCAGCCCACCTCGCGCACGTATTTGAGCTGCTCGGCCGTCTCGACGCCCTCGGCGATGACCTTCTTTCCCAGATCGCGCGCGATGGAGACGATGCGCTTGAGCACCTGCCGGTCGGCGCCGGCGCTGGCGGTGATGAACGAGCGGTCGATCTTCACCGAGTCCACCTCGTCGGAGTAGAGGTGGCGCAGCCACTGCTGGCCGATGCCGAAGTCGTCCATGTGCAGGCCCAGGCCGCGCTGGTGCAGCGCGGCCAGGTGGTTGTCGGGGCCGTAGGAGATCTCGTTGATGTCGAGGTTGAGGTCGCCCGGCTCGATCTGCGCCTCGCGCAGCATGCGGTCGATCTGCACCGGCAGGTCCTGCTGCTCGAGCAGCTTCTGCGACATGTTGACCGAGATGGTGAGCCGCTCCAGATCGCCCAGCTCGCGCCGCCACTCGTGCAGCTGGCGGCTGGCCGTCAAGAGCACCCAGCGGTCGATGGAGATGATCAGCCCGGTCTCGGTCGCCAGCTCGAGGAACTTCGCCGGCGCCACGAGCCCGAGGCGCGGGTGCTGCCAGCGCGCCAGCGCCTCGAGGCCCTGCACCTTGCCGGTGGCAACCTCGACGATGGGCATGTAGAGGACGCGCAGCTCGTTGCGCAAGAGGGCGCCGCGCAGATCGGTCTCCGCCACCAGTTGCGGGGACGGCTCGCCGCCGGCCTCGCGCTGGAAGACCGCGGTGCGCCCCTTGCCCAGCGCCTTGGCGCGGTACATGGCCACGTCGGCGTCGCGCAGGACCTCCTCGGCCGCCTTGTAGGTGGCCGACCCGACCGCCACGCCGATGCTGGTGCTCGACTGCACGCGCTGCCCGCCCAGGTCGAACGGCTCGCGCATCACCTCGTGGACGCGGTCCGCCACGCGCACCGCGTCGGCCGAGCCGCGCACGTCGTCCAGCCACATGGTGAACTCGTCGCCGCCGTGGCGCGCCAGCGTGTCGCCCTCGCGCAGGCACGACTCGAGCCGCCGCGCGATCTGCGCCAGCAGGTCGTCGCCCGCCTCGTGGCCGAAGGCGTCGTTGACCGCCTTGAAACGGTCGATGTCGATGAAGAGCACGCCGAAGCGGTAGTCGGAGTGGCGGCGCGTGCGGTTGAAGGAATGGCGCAGGAGGTCGAGAAAGAGCGTGCGGTTGGGGAGCCGCGTGAGCGCGTCGTGGCGCGCGTCGTGCGCCATGCGATCGATCAGCTGCCGGTAGCGGGTCACGTCGGTCATCAGCCCTACGGCGCGCACCGCCGCTCCCGAAGCGTCCCGCATCGCCGCTCCGCGCATCGCGATCCACCGCCACTCGCCGTCGGCGCGGCGCATCCGGTGCTCGTGATCGAGCGTCTCGGTGCGGCCCTCGAAGTGGGCCGCCAGCGCGGCGCGCAGCGAGACCGTGTCCTCGGGGTGGACGCGGTCGAGCCACTCCGACGGGTTGGAGGTCGCGGAGGGCGAGGCGCCGACGAGCTGACGCCAGCGCACCGAGAGGTTGAGCTTGCCGGCGCGCAAGTCCCAGTCCCAGAGGACGTCGCTGGTCCCCGCCAGCGCCAGTCCGAGCTGCTCCTCGCGCTCGCGCAGCGCCTCCTGCGCTTCCACGCGCTCGGTCTCGTCGCGCACCAGCACGGTGATCCCGGCCAGCTTGCCGTCGCGCCGCAGCCGCGGGACGCACACCCAGTCGCAGGCCATCGCGCGGCGCTCGCCGACGGAGCAAGCCATCGTCTGCGCCACCGGCTCGCCATGCTCCAGCTTCTGTCGCCACTTGGCCGCGACGGCCTCGGCGTCGAGCGGCTCGATCAAGGCGAAGACGCCCTTCCCCACCGGATCCGCCCCGCACAGCTTCACCGCGGCGGGGTTGGCGCTGCGCACGGTGAGCTGCGGGTCGAGATCCAACACCGCCGTCCCGCTCTTTTCCAGGACGCGTGCCACCCTGCGCGCCGAGCGGATCGCCTTCTGCCGCAACACCGCTTCGCGCGCCGACCAGGCGGCGTCCTTCCCCTGCGAGCGCCGCAGCAGCGCGGTGAGGTTCGCCAGCGAGCTTTCCATGAAGGCACGTTCCTTGTCGGCTTTGCGGTAGGCGGCGTCGACCGCCTCGATGAACTCCGCTGGCACTTCTTTCGAGATGGCCTCGAGTTGGCGGCGCAGGCGCGGGTGCATCAGGCGCGGACCTCCGCGCTGGGATGTCCGAGCAGGAAGCCCTGCACGAAATCCGCGCCGTGGTCGCACACCCAGCTCAGCTCTTCTTCTTCCTCGATGCCCTCGACGATGGTGCCGATGCCCATGCCATGGCCGATCTCGAGGAGCTTCTTGGCGATGAGGCCTTTGACGGGATCGAGGTGCACGCCGCGGATCAACTCGCGGTCGAGCTTGATGAAGTCGGGCCGCAGCCGGTGCACGAGGTGGAGCGTCGACCAGCCGGTGCCCAGGTCGTCGAGCGCGACGCGCAGGCCGGCCCGCCGGTACGTCTCCAGGACCTGCTCGAGCTGCGGCGAGTCGCCCAGGCGGTCCGCCTCGACCACTTCGAAGACGATGCGGTCGTGCGGCAGGCCGGCTTCCTCGATGGCCTCGAGCGTCGTCCGCAGTGACGCCTTGGGGTCCTTGATGGCGGCGGGCGAGAAGTTGATGAAGACGCACATCTCCGTGCCGTGGCGGGCCGCTTCGCGGATGGCGGAGCGGCACGCCGCCGAGTCGACCTCGGAGAGTAGCCCCGCCTCGCGCGCGAGCGTGAGGATGGGGGCCGGCGCGACGAGGCTGCCGTCGCGCTCCACCCCGCGCAGGAGCGCCTCGTGGGCGAAGACGCGCCCCGTGTCCCGGGCGTGGACGATGGGGTGGAAGAAGCTGGTGAAGCGGCCTTCGGCGATCTGGTCGAGCAGCCAGCCCGACCGCGCCAGCACGTCGAGCGCGTGCAGCGTCGTCATGCGCGAGAAGTCGGGGAGCTGCGGCGGGGCGGCCCCGGGCATGAAGAGGGCGCGGGTCTCTTCGGCGTCGGCGCGCGAGAGCGCCGAGACCAGGTCGGTCGTGCAGGATTGCACTTCGCCCTCGGCGAGACGGATGCGCGCGCACGACTCGACCATCTCGAAAGCACGCCGTGACTTGCGCAGCGCGCGCGCCGCTTTCGCGGAGGTGCGGCCCGGGCGCACCCAGACGTAAAGCGTTCCCGCTCCGCTGATCTTTTCCGGCAGTCGTTGATTCAGCGCACGCGCGATGGAGGTGGCGGGTTCAGGACGAGCGGCGGATGGGGAAATCCGGCTCAAATTCGCTGCACAATGATCTCCTGTCGATCCCTCGTCAAGCCTTAAGGGTGAAGCCCTTCGTAGGTTTACTTCCACTGCTCTTGGCCGCTGCCGCTGCTCTTGACCGTCAGTGCACCGCACCCAGAGTTCCGAGTTTGTCCGCGGCGACCGCCTTCTCGTAGTCCCCGCGCACATCCTCCAACTCCCGGCGCAGCACTTCGATGCGCTCCACCTGGTACTTTCCCGGCCGCCCCTCCCACTGCAAGAGCGCGCCATAGAGCTGGTCGGTGTGCTCGCGGATGCGCTCCTCGCCGGTGATGGCGCCGCCCTCCTTGGTGGCGACGATCTTCTTGCGCAACTCCTCCAGCTTGTCGGCCGCGCCGCGCAACCGCGCCGAGAGCGGGTCGCCCTGAGGCAACGCCTTGATGCGTGCCTCGGCGGCCGCCTTCGCTCCCTCGATGCGGTCGACCAGCGCGCTCATCTCGCCGAAGAGCGCGTGCACGCGCATGGCCGCGTCGAAGTTCTCGCGGCGGTCCGCAACCGTGAACGGCGCGCGGCGGTCGAGGGCGATCTCCATCTTCGACTCGACGCGCTGCCCGCCCTTGGTGAGCCGCAGCGTGTACGTGCCGGGCAGGATGCGCGGCCCCTGTGAGCCGGCGAAGGCCACCGAGGCGGCGCGCGGTACGCGCGGCGGCTTGACCTGCATGGTCCAGAGGACGCGGTTGAGGCCGCGCCGCTTGGTGGCGGGAATGGTGTCGATCACCTTCCCGCCGGCGTCGAGCACCTCCAGCTTGATGGGCCCGAACAGGTGCCGCGTCCGCTGGTAATAAGTGATGACCGCGCCGGTCGCGGCCGGCTCGCCCACAAAGGCCGCATCGCCCTCCACCCAGCCGCCGTTGCCCGGCATGCGCTGCTGCACCGGCCGCGTGGAGAAGAAGGCCGCGTCCTTGGCGAGCACGTCGGAGGTGAGCGCGCGCAAGGGACCCAGGTCATCGACGATCCAGATGCCGCGCCCGTGCGTGGCGAGGACCAGGTCGTGCTCGCGCGGGTG
>WNFD01011461.1_pt1 | contig 15310 bp, 11 predicted proteins | sample 5400491 | NCBI WGS metagenome assembly WNFD01 (sample SAMN13153343, study PRJNA577476) | soil metagenome | isolation source: 120 cm saprolite under Douglas fir tree site 2 hole 2 replicate 2 | place: USA:California | collected 2015-04-18
CGCCGCCAGCGGGAGGCGCGCCGAACGTCCCGGACGGGCTGCGGGCCGGTCGGAAAAGACCGCGACGATCCACTCATCCAGCAGATCCTGCAGCTCGGTGATCGACCACGCCGCTGCCCGCTCCGCGTCCTTGGCGCGCTGTTCCACGGAGGAGCCGACGTAGCCGGCGGCGTGCTGGGCGAACAAGGTGGCGACCGAGCCGAAGCTGCGCTCGACCGCGCCTTTCTCCCACGGCGATCCCTTATGGGAGGGCTGGAAGCTGATGCCCAGCGCCCGGCAGGCTGACCGGAACGTCTGGGACATGTAGACCATGCCGTGGTCGCACACGACGGTCTCCGGCACGATCACCGGCCGCGCGGCAGCGTGCTCCAGCCGCTGGTCGATGGCGGTCAGCCGCCGGTGCGGCAGCACCGACCGGGACATCCGCAGCGCATCGGCCCAGCCCGGCCGCATCGGTTCCGGGGTCAGCGCGCGGGCCAGCAGCAGCGCCGCGTCCACCGCCTTCGTCGACGGCCGCAGCACCGCGGCGGGGATCGTGCGGGTGGCGTAGTCGATCAGCCAGGTCAGCTCGGCGCGGTCGATCATGCCGTTATCCAGCACAACCCGCACGTCTATCGGAGTGGAGTCGATCTGCATCCACTCCCCGGGCCGGACAGAGGTCACCGTGCCGAACGGCCCGTCCGGGCGCTTGGCCAGCGACCGGGTGCGGGCCGACCCGAACGTGTGCCTTCCCACCGAGACCCGCGCCACCAGCCGGTAAAACGTCGCCCGTGACGGCATCACCGACCACGGGTCAGTCACCCCGTGCTCGGCGGCCAGGATCTGCACGGTCCTTCGGCGCAGCCGGTCCACGGTGCCCGTCGAGCAGTCGGTTTCCTCCGCGACCGCCCGGCGGACAGCGTCAACTACCCGCTCGTCGACCCGGCCGGTCATCGAGGACTGCCGGGTGAACCGGTGATCGACCAGCCCCCACACGCCTTCGGTCTCATAGCTGCGCCGCAGCCGCTGCAGTGTCCGCAACGGCACGTGACGCCCGGCTGCCCGCAACTCCGCCACCTTCGCGATCTCCCGCTGCCGCAGCGAGGTGACCACCGGGTCGTACTCGGGCCTCGGAACGGCCTCTGGCGCGGCATCGGCGGGCAGCCCGGAAACGACCTCGGCTATGTGACCTTCCCACCACCGGGCCTGGCCTGTCACCGCGGCGGGCAGGCCCTCCAGCAGCTCTTCAGGCGGCAGCGGCGCCCGGCTGCCAGCGGTCACCACGGCGAACTGCGGATCAGTGAACAACTCCGGCAGCGCCACAGCCGACTCCATGCCGGTCAGGTAGGCCACCCCCGCGGCCAGTCGGGTGACCGTGTGCATTTCGCCACGGAAACGCACCCCGTCACCAGCGGCCAGCACCGGCGGACGCGACACGCTCACCCCGCACTCCCGCCGACCGTTACCACTAGATCTCCGCTCAGCGGAGCCGCTACAAGCTCGGTGACCAGCACCCCGGTCCACAGAAGGTGATACAGCACCGGCAGCACGGCGACCGGATCACCTGCGGCGCGCGCGCCTGCCAGCAGCGGGGCCGGGCCGGCGAACACTTCCCGCAGCCGGGCGGCCCGCCCCTGGTTCATGCAACGGGGATGACGGTAACCAGCCAGCCAGCGCACGTTGGCAGCAAGCACAGGGTCCACCACCCCGACCCGCCGGTAGTCCCAGCCTGCGCTCGCACAAGCGCGGGCCGTCACCTCGAAGACCTCCGCGTCCTTCGCCAGAATCTGGTCATCGGCGCGGACGTCGATCACCACCCTGTCCCGTCGGCCAGCCGGGCGAAGTAGTCCGGGACGTGCCTGCGAGTCTTCCCGGCCTCCGGCCAAGACAGCCAGAACGGCTGTGAGGAGAACGCCACCACCTGCGGATCGAAGTCGAGCATCATGGCGTGACCTATTGACCGAACTAACCGAGGCCAGGGCTCTTCCGCCTTCCTTCCGGGATGTCGCGGACGGTAACCGGTAGCCCTCGTTCGCTGGGTCTCGTCCTCTCCGGCCCGGGGACGGTTTGTGCTGAGATCTCGGGTTGTCAGCGATCGTGACGGACCTGGGAGCAGACGGCGTGGCCCAGCAGGAACGCAACATCGACGCGTTGGTGGTTTCCAGAGCTGGCCGGGTCGAGGAGGTCACCGGCGGCGTAGTGCCGTATCGGCTCGTGGATTCCTCCGGTGTGGAGATGGCGGCCGTGAGCGAGTTCATGCTGGACCTCCTGGCTTCGGACTGCTCACCGGCAACGCTGCGCTCCTACGCCTACGAACTCCTCGGCTGGCTGCGGTTCTTGCAGGCAGTGGCCGTGCCCTGGGATCGGGCGACGCGGGCTGAAGCGCGCGACTACGCGCTCTGGCTGGCCCGCACCAGCAAGCCACCCCGGCGCCGGCGCCGGGGCAGTCCGGCCCCAGGAGCGGTCAACCCGGTCACGGGGAAACCTCATCCCGCCGAGACCTATGCGACGGCGACCCGGCGGCACGCACGCGCCGTAATCCATGCGTTCTATGAGTACCACCGGGTGCAGCACGGACGTCCGCTGATCAACCCGTTCCCTGCTGCCCGGAGCGCGGCCGGCGAGCAGGTCAACGCGCATCACAACCCCATGCAGCCATGGAGACGGCCCGGCCGTCTGGCGCCATACCAGCCCAAGGCTCCCAAGCGCGTTCCGCGAGCGATCCCGGACGAGCGGTTCAACGAGCTGTTCGCCGCCCTGGCATCGCACCGCGATCGGGCCTTGCTGGCGTTCTGGATCTCCACCGGGGCCCGCGCTCGGGAACTGCTCACCGTGGTCCGCGGCCGGGCCGACCCCGCCGACCAGCTCATCGGCGTGATCCGCAAACGCAGCCGCGCGTTGCAGATGCTGCCGGCCTCGGCTGACGCGTTCGTCTGGCTACGTCTGTATCAGCACGACCTCGAAGATGAGGTCCCGGCCGGTCCAGGCGATCCGTTGTGGTGGACGCTGCGGCGTCCGTATCGGCCGCTGTCCTATGACGCCGCCCGGATGATGTTCGGCCGCGCCCAGCAGGCCCTCGGATCCAACTGGACGTTGCACGAGCTGCGTCACAGTGCCGCGTATCGCATGGTCAGCGACCCGCACATGTCGCTGGTCGACGTCCAATGGGTACTCGGCCACGCACACCTCAGCATGACCGAGGTCTACCTGACGCCCGATCCCGACCAGCTGGTCGAGCGTCTCCTCGCTCACCACGCCCGGCAGGCCGAGGCGCCGGCGCCTGCACGCCCGGCCCCTGGCTACCGGCCCGAGGTGCTGCAGACCTTGTTCGGCAACCTGCCGGTGAGCGGCGAGGCGACATCATGACCGTCGACATCACCTCGCCGGCCAGTGCGCCCGCCCGGGGTGCTCCCGCACGCGGCCGGCGACAGTACCCACCGCGGCCCACGCCGGAGACGTGGCCGGAGACCGAGCAGCCCCGCGCGGCAGTGGCGGAGCGGCTGTCGAACCCGCCGTTCCGATCTGACAGCGCCGATGTCCGCCGGTGCCTGCGCCGCGGGCTCACCGCGTTGCTGGACTGGCTGGAGCAGCAGCCAGGCCGGACCTGGCAGGAACGCTGGCTGGCCAGCGGCGCCGAGACCCAGCCGGCCACCTGGACGGACCTGGTGTCGCGCGCAATCCCTGCCCTCGCGACCCGCCCAGCCACGCACGCCCGCACCGATCTGCTGACGGCGATGCGAGTAATGCTCACCGGCCAGGTCCTGCGCCCGGGATATGCCTGGTTGCTGCGTTACCGGCCCAGCGTGCTGCTCGAAGAGGCCCGCAGCCAGATCGATCCTGCCGGGTTCGCCCGGCTCTGGGCTCATTGTGATGCGACAGGCCGGCGCAACCCCCAGGACCGCAAAGAAGCGCTCAACCGGATCACCTGGATCCTGCTTAACAAAGGCGGACGGATCCGCGATATCACCATCGGCGACTGCATCGAGGTCAGCAGCGCGTTGCGTGAACACCAGTGTCAGGGGGCCAACAACCGGCCCCTGTTCTATGCGCTGCTGGCCGAGACCGGCGTGCTTCCCGCCGGTGCCCCGCCGATCCTGAGGGCGACCCGGATGACCGGCCAGCGCACCCCCGCCGAGCTCGTCGGCAAGTACGGCCTGCAGAGCGAGCCCATGCGGGAGTTGTTCACCTCGTACCTGGCCGAGCGAGCCGCCGAGCTCGACTACGCCTCCCTGGTGCAAATGGCCAACACCCTGTGCGGCCTATTCTGGCGAGACCTGGAGCAGCACCACCCGGGCCTCGCCTCGCTGCACCTGGACGCCGAGGTCGCCGCCGCCTGGAAGGACAGGCTCAAGCAGGTCAGAGACCAAGACGGGCGCCCCGTCGGCGACCGAGCCACCGTCCGCAGCCAACTGCTGATCGTCCGGGCGTTCTATCTCGACATCGCCCAGTGGGCCGCCGAGGACCCGTCACGGTGGGCGGAATGCACGGCACCGTGCCCCATCAAGGCCAGCGAGTGCTCCATGGTCAAAGAGCGTAAGCACCGCAAGGCCGCCATGGACCAGCGAACCCGCGCGCGCCTTCCGGTCCTGCCTGCGCTGGTGCGCACGGCCGACCAGCAGCGCAAGGCCACCCGCGCCCGGCTTGATGCCGCGCTGCCCGCCGCGCCGGGCCAGGTGTTCGAGGTCCACGGCGAGAAGCTGCTGCGCAGACCTGCGGTCGCGGGCCGGATCTATGTCACCGACCTGGCCACCGGCCGGCGACGCGATCTCACCTTCGAGGAAGAACGCGCCTTCTGGGGCTGGGCGATCATCGAGGTTCTCCGAGCCACAGGCGTCCGCGCCGAGGAACTGGTCGAACTCTCCCACCACAGCTTTGCCGCCTACAAACTCCCCAGCACCGGCGAGATCGTTCCGATGCTCCAGATCGCTCCGTCCAAGACGGACGCCGAGCGGCTGCTACTGGTCTCACCTGAGCTCGGGGAGGTCCTCGCCGAGATCATCCACCGTGTCCGAGGCGGCCGGGCGACACTGCCGCTGGTATCCGCCTACGACCCCTACGAACGGACCTGGAGCCCGCCGATGCCGTTCCTGTTCCAGCGCCCTCGCGGCCCGGAGCACCGGGCGATATCCCGCACCACCCTCCGCCAGTTCCTCAACCACGTCCTCGCCGTCTCCGGGCTCACAGATGCCTCGAACAAGCCGCTGGAGTTCACGCCACACGACTTCCGGAGGCTCTTCGCGACCGACGCCCTCCGCTCCGGGCTGCCGCCGCACATCGCCGCCAAGATCCTCGGCCATGCCGATCTTGGAACCACCATGGGATACGCCGCGATCTACTCCGAAGACGTCATCACCCACCATCGGGCCTTCATCGCCCGCCGGCGCGCCCTGCGTCCCGGCGAAGAGTATCGCGATCTCACCCCCGAAGAGTGGGACCAGTTCCTGCACCACTTCGAGCTCCGCAAGGTCGCCCTGGGGGTCTGCACCAGGGACTTCGGGACCCCTTGCGTTCATGAGCACAGTTGTGTCAGGTGCCCCCAGCTTCGCCCGGACCCGGCCCAGGAGCCCCGGCTGCTGGAGATCCGCGACAACCTCCAGGCCCGCATCAGCGAAGCCCGCCGCGAAGGCTGGCTCGGCGAGATCGCCGGACTGGAGGCCACCCTCGAGGCCGCCGGACAGAAGCTTCAGACCATGCGCCAGATCGCCAACCGGCACGGAGCCACGGACCTCGGCATGCCCAGCTTCCGCGACACCGTCGGACGGACCAGTACCTGACCCCGCGACACGCCGAACCGCAAGCAAACACGGACTTCCTCGCAGACACAGCCAGTTACATCCGGTGGTGACAGTCAGCAATGGTCGTCACTCTCCGTGTTGTTCGGATAAGGTCGCGTTCCAGCCACGACTCGTGGCCGACAAGCCGGCCTGTCGTCGCCGACCACCACCAGCCCGGGAAATGCCGCTGCCCGGTCAGCCAGCGGAACGGGCGGACCGGAGCCGCCTCCTCGAACCGCACATCCCAGCACGACCCCAGCCGCTCGCGGCGGCGCATCCCCCCGGCATCAGTGAACTCCACCTCAACCCCAGCGGCCAGCGACGCCGAATCCGCGGCAGCCAAAGCCATACCGGCCGACACATCACACCTCGAAGGCACCGGAACGGGCAGAACCACAGCACTGTAACGATCAATGCGCCAGATAGGTGAGACGACACGCCGGATACGCCAGGTCAAATGAGACTGCGCCACATCAAACGGGACGGGACAACTCCCGCTCAGCGCTCCCCTTGGGTGGGGCCAGGTCAAAGGAGAACAGCGGGGCCAGTTCAGGTTGACAAAGCCACCGAATGCGGATTCAGCGCCGAAGTAGCTGATCACTTCACGCTAAACGCTACCGACGGTGCTGTTGATTACCTGGCACTTCGCTGCGCGGCTGGCTACCACCAGACGATGGAGCACTTCGCGCGGACGCATCGATGACGTCCTTAAAGGCGTGCACAGCGACATTGTCAGCTTCGGTAACACTTCCAATGCGACATACAGAGGAATGTGTCTCGCCATATTCGGCCGCATTAACTCTCTTTGGCCGCGCACGATCGGCGCCCTGTCGCGCGCCCGCTGGTGCTCGATCGGCGCGGCAACTGCCGCGCTCGCCCTCCTCGCCGTCATGCCCGCCACCGTCCAGCAGGGCGTATCGGCTGACAGCGGCATCAGCGGGTGCACAGCGCTGTCGGCTGCGCACCATGTCGCCGCGCCGAATTACCCGAGAATCCGATCTCAGCTCGCAAGTTCGCGGTGGCCGGACCTGCGCGCCGCAGGTACGGCCTACGTTGATCTCCTCGTCAAGCTACGCAATGCTCGGGGTACCGACGGATATGAGGCCGTCTGGTTCTACCAGCGGCTCTCGCTGGCCTGCGCGAAGCATGGCAGGAACATCACCGTCGGCTCCTGACACGCACCTGACTGGCCGGCTCAATATACCGCTGCCGAGCCAGCCGCGCTGGTTGACGAGGGATCAGAGACGGCTGGTTCGGCGCGGTGCAGGCGGCCCGGTGCAGGATGCCGCCGGAGTGGCGCTGGTCGGAGCGCATCAAGCCGATCGTGGGAAAACCCGCCAGGCGCGCCACACCGGCGTTGTCGTATCGGGAAAGCTCCGCGTGAAGCCATGTCGACGGGACCGAGCTGGACCTGGTCCCCGGTGACGCGCACGTCCTCAAGCCAGGCCACGATGCCTGGTTGGGCGACAACGAGCCGTCTACCGCCTACGACTTCGAAGGCACGACAGCCGCCTCCTGCGCTGCGCCGGCCTACCTGCAGGTGCACGCGCGCCTAGCCGATGCCAAAGAAATCCTGGAGCAGGCCCTGGCCAGCGACGAGGCCGTCCACGGGCCCGACCACCCCGCCGACGCGGCGGCCCTGCTTCCTGAGCGGGGATGGTGACGTCGGCGAAGCTCGCGCAGGGTTGGCGTGCCCGGCGTAGGCGATAGACTGCCAGGTCACGGCGCAGGCTGAATGCCAGGCCATCGGCCTCGGCCGGACAACTCCCTACCGACCCCTTGGTCTGGCATCTGCGTTGACCGGGCCCCCGGCGGCCCTCATCGCCCAGAACCCGCCGCCCTGCACGTGATCGGTCATCGCGTCGCGAAATCGGACCTTGCGCCAGACCCGGCGATCCTGAACAGATGGACTCCTGCTGGTCCGTCCGAGCCGGGTCACGCCGTGTAGTCGCCCGGCAAACAGCCGGCGCGCGCGCATTCGGCTCGATCTGGCGCGCTCTCCAGATTCCCTACGCAGTGCGGTCCGCACTGCATCGCTGCTTCCGTCGCAGACATCCGTCGGCCTACGCTTAGCAGTGCTTCCCTTTGATGCACGGGCGCCAGGCCGGTCGCGCTTCCACCATCGGACTTGGCCTGGTGTCGAGCACCGAGACGAGACGAACTGAGATCAGCAACGCAAACGGCAAGGTCAAGCTGTCATGCCGCTCGGGAGACCGGGGTTCCGTGACCTCGGCGCCAACCTGCGTCAGCTCTTGGTCGTCATCATCCGGTTGCTCTGGCGATGCTTCACGGCGGTCAGACATCAACGATCGCCGGATTCAAGGCTAGTCATGGCTGATCTCACTGGCGTATATGCAAAGATCGATCGGGCATATTTTCACGCCCTCGACCTAACGAAGAAACTTGGAGCGGCTCTCGATCCCCAGACGCATCGCTTTGTCGCTGAGCGTGATGGCACCTTGAAGTTGGTCTATCGGATAGTTGAACTTCCCGAGGTAAAGAGCGAATGGAGTCTAATATTCGGAGACTTCCTGACTAACTTGCGGGCTGCACTCGACTATCTTGCTTGCCAGCTAGCGCAGATTGAAGGGCCGTCCACTTGTGAGAACTCGTCCTTCTCGATCTTGGACAGTTCGCTCAACAAGAAGGGGAATCCGAGATCACTCCAGATAAACGGTGTTACCAATCAGGACGTTATAAACGCCGTAATAGCTGCACAGCCCTATACGGCCGTGGAAATCCACGGTCATCCGCTTGAGGAAACTGCTCTTCACACGCTTAACACGCTCGTCAACCATGATAAGCACCGCTTGCTGCTCGTGACCATGCATGCGCTCCACACGGATACGCCCTGGTGGGAGGTTCCGGAAGGTCCTTGGTTCGATTTCGGGAACTCGGAGCCGTATCCGGGTTTCGACCCGCATCTTTCTCTGACCGTGCGCTTGCGGGATCGTGTCGGACTCGCGTCGCTCCCGCTGCCAGAACTCATGCGGACGCTTGGTGGCGAGGTTGAACACGAGATCGGAATGCGATTCGCGCCCTTCTTCGGGCGTAGTTTCCGTCACGACGCCCTACGTTCCTGGCGCGAGCTAGCCGGTTGACAGTCAGCCTGACTGTGGCGCGCGTTGCCAACCGTCCAGGAGCCCGCCGAGAGGGTGAGCACCCAGCCGAGACGGTTCACTCTGGGCTCGAGCCTGGGGCCCAGCTGACTGACGTCGATGTCCCCACTCCCACACCGAACAGTTGATCTGCGTTTAAAAGATAGAAAGCCTACTGAATTAGTAGACATACATACTCACGCGTTGTGGGCCGGTGGCTGTTATCGGCGGCGGGCGTGGTCATTGCTGTGGGTAGCTGGCTGGCGGTTCAGGGTTCCCGGGAAGATGTCGTGAGTGCCGATCCGGCCGCCAGATGGCGTGCGGTTCGCCGGCTTGTTGCCCGGGCCCGTGGGAGATTGTGGCGCGGCTGTCCGGCGCCCAGTCATCTCGAACAGGCCCGGCGCGGCCTGGACGCCTGTGGCCCGCAACCCGGCCCGGGACACGCCGGGTGCCAGGCCGGGCGCGAACTGGCCGGTGACGACACGCTGGAACCGCGCTCGTGACTCAGAGGTGAGCTGCTTCCGGTCGCGCTCGAACCGCGGCGTGACCTGGAAGGCCGGCATTTCTAGGCGCGCTGGCCGAGATCGGCGAACATGTCCTCCGCGCTGCCGTAGACCGGTGACAGGTCACCGGCCGCGATCTCCGTGTCGGCTTCCCGCTCGCCTGCCTGCCACTGCGGGGACCAGAACCAGGCCTGATCGGCCGGGATTGTCTTGAGACCGCGCAGTGTGACGGTGCCGTCATCGTGCGGGTGAACTCGACGTCGTCGCCCTCGGCCACGTGCAGCGCCTCGCGGACTTCGGCCGGAAGGGTGAGCTGGCCGCGGCCGCGGATCCGGCCGGTGGTGACGGCGGTGTGAGCGGCCATGGCGCTCCTGCCTGTTCTATCCCTGGGACTTTCTGGCTTTCTGGGATTCTGACGGGGCCCAGGCGGGTGTTCGTGCCGGTCGGCGGGAGACAGCTGGACCTGGCAGGACATGATCGAACCAGGCCAGATCGGCCGGGCTCCCGTGTGTGGCGCGCTGACCAGCGGCAAATCCCCGGGGCTCTGCGGCGCTCCGGGCGCGGCGAGAGAGTTGCGAGAGAACATCGACCCAGAAGGCCGCTCGGGGGCGTGTTTTCCCGGGTCAGGGTGGGTGCGGCGGCGACGCGAGCCACGGTCTCCGGAGCCGTTGCTGCTGCAAGGACGACCGGGTCAGGCCTGCCGACGACGGAGGCGCTTGCATCCGAGCGAACCGCTCGGCTGATACCGATCACTCCTAGTTCTTCGGCGCCAGCAATGAGAGCATTCCAGAGTAAATGCCGGGACATGGGTCGCTATCGCCGCCGCAGTAGTCGCCGTGGTGGGGCTGTACTACAGCCGCAAGTCGACGCATTATGTCGGCAAGTCCGCGAACGCAGCGGAGCGCGCCGCGCATGCAGCGGAAGAGCAGACCAAGATCCAGCAGCAACTTCGCATCGACGCTGCTCAGCCGTACGTCTGGGTGGACGTCCGCCCAGATGACCAGACGGGCAGGGCATGTCGGATCCATCGTCTGCGATTGATGCGCTTTGCAACTTTCAGGTCGTTGCGATATGTCTGCGTCATGGGGCTACCCGGACCAAGGAGTCGCTCGGCGTCGGCGAGGGTTCGCTCAAAGAGTGGAATCGCTTTTGTAAGTCGGTTCGCGGTCTGGTATGCGTAGGCGAGGTTATTCCGGTATGTGAGCGTCTTAAGATGGTCAGAGCCGAGCGCTCGCTCGGAGTCGGCGAGGGTTCGCTCATAGAGCGGAATGGCTTCAGCGAGTTGGCCGGCAGCCTCACGGGCGCACGCGAGGTTGTTCCGGGAATTGAGGGTATCTGGGTGGTGGGGACCTAGGAAACGCTCGCGGTCGGCGAGGTTCCGCTCGTACAACCGGATGGCTTCATCCAGTCGGCCGGCCGATTTGTATCCGCCAGAGAGGTTGTTCCGGGCGTTCAATGTGTCGGGATGTTCGGGGCCGAGCGCTCGTTCGGAATCGGCGAGGTTTTGCTCGTACAGCCGGACGGCGTCTGCGAGTCGGCCCGCAGACTCGTATGCGTTAGCGAGGTTATTGCGGGAGAGCAGACTGTCTGGATGGTCCGGACCTAGGATCCGTTCGCGGTCGGCGAGGTTTTGCTCGTACAACCGGATGGCTTCATCGAGTCGGCCGGCCGACTCGTAGACATACGCGAGGTTGTTCCGGGATGACAGAGTGTCGGGGTGGTCGGGGCCCAGCACCCGCTCTCGACCGGCCAGGGTATGCTCGATGAGCGGGATGGCTTCGGCGAGCCGTCCAGCCAACTCGTATGCGCTGGCAAGATTGTTTCGATAAGTGAGCGTATGCGGATGGTCGGGGCCGAGCACGCGATCGGAGTCGGCGATGGTTTGCTCAAAGAGCGGGATGGCTTCGCCGAGCCGGCCAGCCGTATCGTACGCGTACGCGAGGTTGTTCCGCGAAGAGATGGTGTCGGGGTGGTCGCGGCCCATCATTCGCTCTCGGTCGGCGACAGTGCGCTCGAAGAGGCGGATGCCTTCGGCGAGTCGCCCCGCAGACTGGTACGCGTAGGCGAGGTTGTTCCGGGACCGCAGGGTGTCGGGGTGATCAGGACCGAGCACCCGTTCACGGTCGGCGAGGGTGCGTTCGCCGAGGTCCATCGCACGTGTCAGGTCAGCCGCTGCATGCAGTTGGCGCACCGCCCACGATCGCGCTTCGAGCATCCTGCTGGTCAGGTCGAAATCGCCGGCTACATCATCGGCTTGCTCGCAAATGGCCTCGGCGTGAGCGGCTAGGTCCGCGCCTTCCTCTCGCCTCTCCCACGCTTGGTCCTCGTCGAAGAACTGCGACTCGAGCAGTTCCAGGGCCAGCTCAACTGCGGCCGCCTGCTCGCCGACGGCTTGGTCCCGCTCACGGAGCACCCGGGCGAGCAACCGGTGCATGATCACCGTATCTCCGGTGACCGACCAGGTCAGCAGCGACCACTCTGTGCACCTTTGAATCGCCGCGTCTACTGACGCCTGATCACTGGTGGATAGGCCGTCAAGAATCCGCCGTCGCACTCCCTCAGCGGACAAGATGGCGACCACGCGCAGCAGTTGGCTCGTCAGCCCTGAGGCGTCGCCGACCTCAGCCGCGTTTACGTTCAGCAGCAGCGCTGCAGCGGTCGCATACGGGTAATCCCCGCCTCGAACTCGACCGAGGAGCTTCGCGACCGGCACTTTGCGCAACCGCTCCAAGTATTCCTGGCAGGTCAAGTGTGCGCCCGCGATCACGGCTGCGGCCTGAGCCAGTCCGAGCGGCATGTCGCCCAGTTCGGCCGCTACGGCTGCTGTGCCCGCGGCGTCATCTATGCCGGTACGGGCCGCAAGGTACCCCACCGATTCGGCTCGGCTGAACACAGCGACGCCCACCGTGGTGCCGAACTCGGCGAACGCACGGTTTGTGCTGGTGATCACGACCTGAGTGATCCCGGCAGCGGGCAGCATCGGCCGCACTACGTCCGGATTGGCTGCGTTGTCGAACACCAGCAAGCTGTCATGGGTTCTTGCGGTCAGATGGTCGCGCAGCCGCCGCGCCGACTCCGCTGAGTCTCCCTTCGGGTCGGCGACACCGGCAGCCTCCGCGATCCTTGCAAGGTCGGCCAACAGGCTGTTCCGCGACTCTGCGTTTACCCACCCGACCAGTTGGCACCCTCGGTTGATCCGGTCCCGTGCGTACGCGGCCGCTAGTTGCGTCTTCCCGACGCCTCGCAGCCCGGTCACCGCACACACCACCGCCACCTGTCCGGATCCCACGGCCTCCGAGAGGCTGACAAGTGCCTGACGCTCGACGAACGCTGATGGCTCCCGCGGGATCTCCCCGACGACTACCTGGCTTCCGGCCTCGTTCGTGGCAGCCGTATCGCTCCGGTTGCCAATGCCGACCTGGCTCGCAGCGACCCGGTCATCACCTTGCTCAGGTGCCTGGAGATCGGGCTGTTCGGATGCGAATGGAAACGGCCAACCGCGCGCGGCTCCGGCGAGGCATCCGATGGCTACCGCCACAGCGGGGTAAGCCCCGATCATCGGCGCGGAGGTCCACAAGCGGTAGCCGGGATGCGCGGCATCCAGTACTCCGGCGAACCCGACGAGAGCGGCGGCTCCGGCCACTAGCGAGCCACCAGCCCACAGCCAGAGCGACTCTCTAGGGCGTGCCATGCCGGAACGCTACGCCACCCAGGCAAATGACAATGACGCTCGGGTCACTTTTCGTCGGCATACCATCGCCGGTAATCACCCCTGGACAGTAACGCCTTATATCAAACGTGCATTGTGCGGATATCAAGCAGAACCGCGGCATCCGGCCCTGGCCGGCCGCCTTTGCCGACAAAGCCCAACGAACCGTAGAGCCAGGGTCGCTAAATCTTCGTCCCTGGCAACGCTGCTGTCGTCTTCTCATAGAGCGGACCATGCGTAGCTGGTTCCCCAAGCTGCCACGTCCGCTCATCGGCATTATGTGGGTGATCGAAGATCACCGCGCCCTTCGGGCTCACATAATGCCTGATCATATAGGTGATCGAGGCGCAGTGCGCCAGATCCTGGAGCCTCGCGATCACCTACATATCAACCATGAGCGGCCGTTCCTATTCGACTGTGGGCATCCTGCGGCTCGGCCGGTTCTGGTACACGCTGGAAGCCGCCACGCCGGTGCCTAGGTCGTGCACCTAACGAGCCGTCGGTGTGCTGGCCTGGGAGCTGATGCTGCCGATTCGGATGGCAATCCTGGGGCGTGTCCTCCTGATCGCGCACGAGCGGGGCGTACCTGCCAGGGCCGATGCTCACCTTCATGCATCGGACCGCGACCGAATCGGCACAAGGAAGGAGGGCCTTCAACTGCGGTGCCTCGAGCGCTGACTCCGCCGGTCCGGCCGGGCGCCTTGCGCCGTAACATCCCACTGGTCAGGCGGGGATGACGATGTTGTGGACGTGGGGGTGCTGGACGCCGTGCGGGCCGCAGAGGTGCTCGAAGGACGCGATCACCCAGCGCTGCGGCCTGGCCGGCGCGAACTTCGTCAGCCCGGCGCCCTGCATGAACTCCAGCGACGCGCAGTTCGCAACCCATGCGTGCGGCCAGACGGTCGCGTCGTCCACCCACGTCAACACATGGTCCCACCGCAGGGCCCGGACTTCCTCGGTACGCAGCCCGGAGAGCAACAACAGGACGATGTAGCCGTACCAGCGGCTGCCCTCGGCGGCCTTGAGCAGCTCCCGCGCCTGGGCCAGGGACAAGCTCTTCGAGGGCCGTCCGGCCCTGCCCTTGGGCGCCTCGATAAGCTCGGCGACGTTACGCCCTACTCGTTCATGGACCTGGGCGAATCTCAGGGCCCGCTCCAGCGCGTTCCGGCCAATCTGCAGGCTGCGGGTCGAGAGCTGGCCAGAGAGCCCCTGCCGGCCTTTCCGTACTTCCAGGGCCGTCAGGTCGCGCAATGGCCGGTGACCGATCTTGGCCAGGAGCGGCGCGAGCCCGTCCTTGTAGATGGACTTGGTGCGCTCTGATCGACCCGGCAGGCCGTCGTCAAGCCACGACGCCACTGCCTCAGCCACCGTGTACGTGCGGGATGATCTAGGCGCGCGGCCCAGCTCCTCGCGCAGCCTCGGCCCTGGCCTCCATCACCGCCGTCTTGGTCGAGCCGGTCACCCTCCGGCGGATCCGGTTCCCGTTACCGCCGTCTTGGTCGAGCCGGTCACCCTCCGGCGGATCCGGTTCCCGTGGTCACCCTCCGGCGGATCCGGTTCCCGTTACCGCCGTCTTGGTCGAGCCGGTCACCCTCCGGCGGATCCGGTTCCCGTTACCGCCGTCTTGGTCGAGCCGGTCACCCTCCGGCGGATCCGGTTCCCGTCGGCGTCGAACCCGAGGCTGACCGAGCCTCGGCAGCGTCCTACGCACTGACGGTCGAACTCGGGGTCAGTGCACTCGTCGCCGTTCCGGTGCTCGAAGGACGCCCCGCGCGTTGCTGGCACGCCCGGAATCCAACACCTCGGGCTGCACCAGTGGGACCACTTTGAGACCACAATCGATCATCTTGAAGATCCACATGTGCTCTGACCTGGTGGGCGCAGTAGGGGTCGAACCTACGGCCTCTCGCTTGTAAGGTGAAAACGGCCTCCGCAAAGGTGCAGGTAGAAAATCCGATAAATGTCACTGACCTGCGACGAGAGGCCGTAGAAGGTCGCCAAAGGATCTACGGGTGTCTGCACGGTGGGACCGTTTGGGACCAAGGGGTGGGACCAATTGGGACCACCATCCGGCCCACGATCATGCCCTGTTCGATAGCTCGAACACCGTGGCGAACACCCACTGTTCTTCAACCCTCAGCGCCCCTGCTCGGACCACCACAAGCGGATTGCCTACTCTGCCTCGGCCATCGGCGGCGGCTTCTCCAGCGCCGCGCCGGCTTCCCTGGACAAGGCCCGTGCGGTATC
>WNFD01008945.1_pt1 | contig 15306 bp, 11 predicted proteins | sample 5400491 | NCBI WGS metagenome assembly WNFD01 (sample SAMN13153343, study PRJNA577476) | soil metagenome | isolation source: 120 cm saprolite under Douglas fir tree site 2 hole 2 replicate 2 | place: USA:California | collected 2015-04-18
GGTTTGCGGACGATCGTAGATCGTCGCGTGCTGGGTGCGGTAATATTCGCCTTCGAACGAGACCCGCTCTTCCCGCCACAGCCGCCGGATCAGGCTCAAGGCTTCGCGGAAGCGGGCAAAGCGCTCCTTGAACTCCGGCCATTGCATTGCGGTCGCCGGTACCTCGTTGAGAGACTCTCCCGTGCCCACCCCGAGAATCACGCGGCCCGGAAACATGCAGCCGAGCGTCCCGAACGCCTGCGCGACGACGCTAGGGTGATAGCGGAACGTCGGCGTGAGCACGCTCGTCCCCATCACTACCCGCGAGGTCTTGGCTCCGAGCACGCCGAGCCAGGCCAACGAAAACGGCGAGTGCGCTCCGGTGTGCTTCCAGGATTGGAAATGATCGCTGACGAACACGGAATCGTAGCCGAGGCTTTCGGCGAGGATCGAGAACTCCAGGAGCTTATTCGGCCCGAACTGCTCGGCGGACGCCTTGTAGCCCAATCGGATCACGACGAGGGCTCCTCATCACGCCCTTGTGCCGGCCGCGAGCGCCGCAGGCCTAATGGGCGGTTGGCTCGATCGCACCGCCGGGCGCCGCAGCGGGGTGAGCACGACGGGTACTAGCGCGGGCGCGCCAAAACTTTGCCGATAGCGATCCGCCGCGACATCGCGATAGAGCGTCGTGCGCTGGCGCGGCACGCGGCCGGCGCCGCGGATCAATTCCTCCATGCGCTCGGGCGGCAGCTCCTGGCCGTGTTGCGTGCCGGCGGCCCGCGAGATGCTTTCGTTCATCAAGGTGCCGCCGCAATCGTTGACGCCGGCGTTGAGCACTTGCGCGACGCCGGCCGGCCCGAGCTTGACCCAGGACGCCTGGATGTTGGTCACCAGCGGATGCAGCACGAGGCGCGCCACCGCATGCATCAGCAGCGTCTCCCGCCAGGTCGGCCCTCGGCGCGACCCGCCCCTCAGATACATGGGCGCTTCCATGTGGACGAACGGCAGCGGCACGAATTCGGTCAGCCCGCCGGTGCGCTGCTGGAGATCGCGGATGTGAAGCAGGTGCGCGGCCCAGGATTGCGGCCCCTCGACGTGCCCGAACATGATGGTGGCGGTGGTGCGCAAGCCTACCCGGTGCGCGGTCTCGACCACTTCGAGCCATTCGCGGGTGTCGAGCTTGTCCGGACAGATGCGCTCGCGCACCTCGTCGTCGAGGATCTCGGCCGCCGTGCCGGGGAGGCTGCCGAGACCCTCCGCGCGCAGCCGCTCCAGAAACACGCGCAAGGACACGCCGAGCGTCTGCGCGCCGTGCGAGACTTCGAGCGGCGAGAAGGCGTGGACGTGCATCGCGGGCACCGCCTGCTTCACGGTGCGCAGCAGGGTCAGATAGGTGTCGCCGGTGTAGGCCGGATGAATGCCGCCCTGCAGGCATACCTCGGTGGCGCCGCGGTTCCAGGCCTCGACCGTGCGCCTGGCGATCTCGTCCAACGCGAGGTCGTAGGGCCGGCCGCGCAGATCATCGCTCAGCTTTCCTTTCGAGAATGCGCAGAAGCTGCAAGCATAGCTGCAGACGTTGGTGTAATTGATGTTGCGATTGACCACATAGCGGACGATGTCGCCGCTGGTCTTGGCGCGCAGCGCGTCGGCGGCGGCGCAGATCTCCTCGACCTCCGGACCGCGCGCCGCGAACAGATGAACGATATCGTTCGGTGCCAGTCTCTCTCCTGCGGCTGCTCGATCGAGCAGATTGCTGGGGCCAGGAAGTTTAGCAAAGCCGGAGCCGCAATCGGCTCCCTCCCCCAGCCGAACTCGGGTGTTCCCGAGTTCGGCCACTGATAATTGGTCCAAATCGGAAACATCCGAAGTGGACATGGGGGAGGGGTGGGGAGAGGGGTGATCGCTTGATTCTGCGCGCCCTCTACCCCCCTCCCGGTTCGCGCGCGTGGCGCGCGAACCGACCTCCCCCACAAGGGGGGAGGTAACCGGAGCGAGCTCGCCGTCCTGTGCCACACCGATGCGCAGTGCACCGCTGCCCTGCCGCGGCGGCGGGAGGACCGCGCCCGGCACCCAAACATCCTCGCGCGCGAATCCCTCGGCATCGATCTCGTCGAGCACCGGCGATACCAGCGAGCGATCGAGCCAGCGTTCCGGCGCGCATGCGTATTGCGGATAGATGGCGAGCCGCTGCACCAGCGTGTATCCGGCCGCGGCGGTCGCCCGCTCCAGCGCGGCGAGGCTTGGCCACGGCGCCTCGGGATTGACGTGATCGGCGGTGACCGGAGAGATCCCGCCCCAGTCGTTGATGCCGGCTGTCGCCAGCCGCGGAAAACCCTCGAAGCTCAGATTCGGCGGCACCTGGATGTTCATCGCCGGGCCCAGCACGAGCCGCGCCGTCGCGGCCGTCCACAGCACGTCGTCGAGCGAGGGCTCGGCGGCGCCGGCCATGCGGGTCCCGGACTTGGCGCGGAAATTCTGAATGATGATTTCCTGCAAATGGCCGTAGCGGGCATGCAGGTCGCGCAGCACGAGCAGCGAGAGGATGCGTTCGCGCCGGGTCTCGCCGATGCCGATCAGGACGCCGCTGGTGAACGGCACACGCTGGCGGCCGGCCGCTTCGATCATCGCAATGCGGACCGCCGGGTCCTTGTCGGGGGAGCCGAAATGCGGCCCGCCCGGCTCGGCGAGCCGGGGCGAGGCGTTTTCCAGCATGATGCCCTGCGAGACGCTCACGCGCCGCAGCGCCGCGATCTGCGTTTCAGTGGCAATTCCGGCATTGACGTGCGGCAGCAGCCCGGTCTCGCGGACCACGAGCTCGCACATGGCGATGAGATATTCGATGGTGCTGGCGTGGCCGAGCCGGTCGAGCGCGGAACGCGCCGCCTGGTAGCGCAGCTCGGGCTTGTCGCCGAGCGTGAACAAAGCCTCGCGGCATCCGGCCTCGCGTCCCGCCCGCGCGATCGCCAGCACCTCGTCGGGGCTCAGGTAGGCGGCGCCCGCCTGCCGCGGGCCGACCGCGAACGTGCAATATCCGCACACGTCGCGACACAGCCGGGTCAGCGGAATGAACACCTTGCGGGAGTAAGAGATGACGTTGCCGTGACCCTCCCGGCCGAGCGCGCGTGCCGTTTCGAGCAGCCGCGGAAGCGGCGTGGCCTCGAATCCCGCCAGCAGCCGGTCCGCCTCTTGCTCGATGCTATGCGGAGTGTCCATGCGCGGCTCGTGCTCACAGCCCCCGCATGAGGGCGGCGCTTTCGTCGAGCATCGGCAAGATCGCGGCGCGCTCCTTGGGCGGCAGCATCAATACGACCCGGTCGACGCCCGCATCGCGGTATCGCTTGAGCACCTCCGGATCCCGCGGCCCGGCGAAAATGGTGAAGGAAAGCGACGCGGGATCGCGCCCCGCCTCCTTTGCCATTTTGCGGAACTGCGGCAGCACTTCCAGCGGATCGAGCTGGCGGCCGCCGATCGGGATCCAGCCGTCGCCATAGGCGACCGCCCGCTTGGCGGCGTGTGGAAAGCCCCCGCCGATGATGACCGGCGGGTGCGGCTTGTGCACCGGCTTGGGCCACTGCCACATCTCGTCGAATTGCACGAACTTGCCGGCGAACTTTGCCTTGTCCTTGGTCCAGATCTCTTTCATGGCCAGGACGCACTCGCGCATCCGCTGGAAGCGCGTCTCGAACGCGGTGCCGTGATCGGCCATTTCCTCGGCGTTCCACCCGGCGCCGACGCCGAACAGGAAGCGGCCCGAGGAGAGCCGATCGACGGTGGAAACCTCTTTGGCGGTGTGGATCGGATCGCGCTGGATGACGAGACAGATGCCGGTTGCGAGCTTGATGGTTTTGGTCACCGCCGCGGCGGCGCCGAGCGACACGAACGGATCGTAGCTCTCGGTATAATATTTCGGCAGCTCGGGGCCGCCGGGCCACGGCGATTTGCGGCTGGTGGGAATGTGGCTGTGCTCCGGCAGCCACAGCGATTCGAGGCCGCGCGCCTCGGCTTCCCTCGCCAGGTCGTGCGGCTGGATCGCGTAATCGGTCGCAAACATGGTGAGCCCGATGTGCATGGCGTTTACCGTCCGTTTCAGCCGAGGTCCCTCGCCGCTCCAGCATCGAGCCGCTCATGGGTCTTGCTGTCTAGCGGATCGAGCCTATCCGAACAACGGTTTCGGCTCATGCAGGTTCGCAATCGCCGTCCACGTTGAGGTTGCCCCAGCTCGTCACGCGCTCGACGCGAACCGCGATGACGGCGAGAGCGGCAATTTGCATGGCAGCCAATTGCGGATACCGGGAGCGAAGCAGCGCCTGGGCCTCATCGTGCTCGGCTCCACCGGCCAGGATCTCGGCGCGTCCGCGCAGCAGGACCCAGCCGAGCCGCGTCCAGTCGTCGTCGTAGCGATCGGCGACGAATGCGACATTGGGATTCTGCGCGATGTTCCGCACGCGCTTGAGCGCCGCGCCGGCAGCTCGTTTCGGCTTCTCATCGATGGTGATGTAGAGCGTACGATCGGGAATCGCGAAGCACACCGGCACCACGTGGGGCAAGGCGCGGCTATCGGCGGTTGCCAGATAGCCGAGCTTTCGCGTGGCCAGGAACCGCCGCTCGCGATCGGACAGCATCCTCGAGTTCCGCCGGGGTGACGGAGAATCCGATGCAGGACGGGCCGCCCTAGCCTTTCTTGCCGTATGGATTGTAGGCCGGCTTGGGCGGCGAACTCCCGACCGCGAACGGCGACGGCGGAGGGCCGCCTTTCTTCTTCTTGTTCCAATCTGCCTTCGGCTTCTTCTTTTCCTTGTTGCTTCGCTGCTGACCCTTGGCCATGGCGGTCTCCTGTGCGGCTGCGGTCGCGGATACTGCATCGATCATAGCACGCCGGGCAACCGGTTGAACTCTTGCGGATAGGCGGCGTTCCGATGCTATCCTGCCTGATCCCGTCGGCGCCGGACCGAGATCGGAGGAAGTGATGCAGATCGGGTTCAATTTGCCGCTGAGCGGGGCCCTGGCGTCGCCGCCCGTGCTTACCCGCCTTGCCGTCGAGGGCGAGGCGATCGGCTTCGATTACATCGCGCTCAGCGACCACATCGTCGAGCCGACCCATATCCACGCGCGCTATCCTTATTCCGAGACCGGCGAGTTTCCCAAAGGGTCCCGCGGCGAGCGCCACGAGCAGCTCTCCGCCATGGCGTATCTCGCCGCCAAGACCTCGCGCATCCGGTTCCTGACGTCGGTGATGGTGGTGCCGCATCGACCCGCCGTGCTTGCGGCAAAGATCCTGTCCACCATCGACGTGATGTCCGGCGGCCGGGTCATCGTCGGCGTCGGCGCCGGCTGGCTCGAGGAGGAATTCGAGGCGCTCGGCGCGCCGCCCTTCGCCGAGCGCGGCAGGGTGACGGACGAATATCTGCAGGCGTTTCGCGCGCTGTGGACCGAGCCGCAGCCGCGGTTCGAGGGCCGCTTCGTCAAATTTGCCGACATCCTGTTCGCGCCCAAGCCGGTGCAGAAGCCACATCCCGCTTTGTGGATCGGCGGCGAGAGCGGGCCGGCGATGCGCCGCGCCGCGAAGCTCGGCGACGGCTGGTACCCGATCGGCACCAATCCGCAGCATCCGCTCAACACCCTGCCGCGCTACCGCGCCGCGGTCGAACGGCTGCGCAAGCTCATCCAGGACGCCGGACGCGGCCACGGCACCGAGGTATCCGCCAAGGCCGACGACGGCGAAAAACATCTGTTTTCCGGCAGCGCCGCGGAAATCGCCGAGGATCTTCGCGCCATGCGCGGACTGGGGGTTGCGGCCGTCGACTTCAGCTTCCCCGGCCCGACGGCCGATGCCGTGCTGGCAGCCATGCGGCGGTTTCACGACGAGGTGTCGGCAAAAGCCCAATGAAGGGGCGCCAGCCACGAACGTCCGCGTCCGGAACTCCGGCAGCCGCGCCGGCGTTTTTCGGCCGACCCGCGGTCGATCACGATGTCCGCATGCGACCGCGACGGGAGCGCAAGCGGGGTGCAGCATGCCAGAAATTCGAACCGACAATCAGCTCGTGACGCAGATCACGGTCGTCGAGCCCGAGCCGGACAAGCAGGTCGAAGCCCTCTCGGTGATGAAGGACCGGGCCCGGTTCATGGCGCGCCAGCCGGGGTTCGTATCCATCGTGCTGCATCGCAGCCTCGATGGAAAACGCATCGTCAACTACGTCCAATGGAAGAGCCGCGAGCTGTTGCAAGCGGCGCATCGATCGCCGGAATTCCGCAAGGAGTGGGGTCAGTTCGAGCGGCTGGCCGAGGACATCGACCCGCATCTCTACGAAGTGGCGCACGTCGAGGACGCCGGCCGGCAGCCGTGACGCGCACCAAGCGCGTGCCGGCAATTCTGATTCGTCATGGCCCGGCTTGTGCCGACTGTCCATGCGTTCCATGAAACGGATCCGGGTCGGCAATCTGTTGATCGCCTGGCGCGGCGGGGCAGTGGTCGGCGACAATCTCCTCGCACCCGTCCCGGTCACGCAAACGCGGGAGGGAGTGCGGCGATAGGCGGCGCAGAATCACGCCAGAATGACGAACTGGTGCGGCTCCAGCGGCAGGCGCACGTACAGCGTGCCGTCATCGGCTTGATCGAGCGTGCGGCTGCCGAGGTCGCCATAGAGATAGGTCATGGCATCGCCTTTCCTGTGCAGGCTCGCATCGACGAGGACGCAATCCTGACGCCGCTCGCCGGATACATTGTACGCGACCAGCACCTCCTGACCATAAAGCAGACGGGAGAAGGCGAGCGTGTAGGCGTTCCCGTACGGAAATCCGAAATGCCGGCCGTCCCCTGAGATCTGCCGGAAATACATTCTGCCGAATCGTAACGGCTCGGTGGATCGAACCACCGCGGCGATCCGGCCGATTTCCTTGTAGATGCCGCAGTCCGGGTTGAGCAGGTCGAGCCCGGGCCTCGATGTATCGAACATCGCCTCCCGCATCTGATTATCGCCGCCCTGGCCGGTGAAGCCCTGCTCGGTGCCGTAGTAGATGCAGGGCGTGCCCAGCGCGCACAGCAGGTAGCCCACGACGGCGATGACCTGCTCGTCCGGCGTGCCATTGGCGATGCGGCCGGAGGAGCGCTGCCAGAACGAATCGTGATTGTCCGCGAAGGTGACGAGATAGCGGCCGATCTCGCCGCGGGTCAGTGCTCGGTTGCGCTGCGCCTCCAAACGGTCGCAGAGCGCCTGCGGGTCCTTCAGCCCCTTGATCACCCACTGCAGATCGTACGCCAGGCGGAAATCCAGCGCCGAGTCGAGCCCGAAGAACACCGTCTTGCCGTCATCGTGTCGCGACGTGTTCTGGCCGATGTAGCGGTCGATCAGCTCGTCATCGGCCGACGCCACTTCCCCGAACAGGAAGAAGCCGCGCTTGCCGAGCGCATAGGCGTATTCCCGGATGTTGGAGCAGAACTCCGAGCACGCCAGCTCGCCCATGTGCTTCACCGCGTCCACGCGGAATCCGTCGACGTCCGCCTCGCGGATCCAATAGCAGTGCACCTTGCTGAGAATATCGATGACTTCGTAACCGGCCGCGTCGTCGTCGTTGGCATAGTCCTTGAGCGTCGCAATGTCGCCGTGCTGGTTTTCGGGATAGGTATCGTAGCCGCCGGAGCTGCTAATGGCGCCGCGGCGGTGATAGAGGCTGTCGTTGCGAAGCTCGACGGGAATCGGCCGGTCGTCCCGGCGCCAGAACCCGAGCGGAAATTGCCGATCCTCGAAATACCCATAGGGAAAATCGCCGGGATAGGCCCAGTTGTCGCCGGAGTGATTGATGACGACGTCGAGAACGACGCGCATCGGCGGGTCGCGCCGGTGCGCCGCCTCGACCAGGTCGATGAGATCCTGTTTGGTACCGAAGTGCGGGTCGACGTCCAAATAATTGTTGATGTTGTAACCGTGATAGGCGCCGGGATTGTTGCAGAACACGGGGGAAAGCCAGATCGCGGTGCAGCCAAGGCCGGCGATGTAGTCCAGGTTCCGGGTAATGCCTTTGATCTTGCCGCCGTAGAAATCATCGGGGGTCGCAATTCCCGGGGCTCGCGCCGCCTGCCTGACCGGCGCCCGGCTTTCGCCGTCGTGAAATCGATCGACCAGCAGGAAATAGATGAATTCTTCCCGCCATTCGCGAAACGCCTCGAAATAGGTCTTGCCGGAGATCGGAGAGAGATCGATCTCGCGGATGGATGTCGGAGTTGCCATGGCGATCCCCGAGGAGCGGCCGCGTATGTGCCGCCTATGACTCCGGGCCTCCCGACACAGCTATCACGTGCCAGGTTTATCTTGCAACGCTTCGTTGACGCCGCACCCGCGCGCTCGGACGCGGGCGAACCCCTACCGCAGCCGCTCCAGGATGCTCACGTAGTTCGCCACCGCGGCGCCGCCCATGTTGAAGATGCCGGCGAGCGAGGCGTCCTTGATCTGCATGGCGTCGGCGGTGCCGGTGAGCTGCATCGAGGCGAGCGCATGCATCGACACGCCGGTCGCGCCGATGGGGTGCCCCTTGGCCTTGAGCCCGCCGGAAGGATTGATCGGCAATTTGCCGTTCTTCTCGGTCAAACCCTCGCGGATCGCGGCGGCGCCCTGGCCTTCGCGAACGAGGCCCATCGCTTCGTATTCGATCAATTCGGCGATGGTGAAGCAGTCGTGGGTCTCGACCAGCGACAGATCGCCGAGCTGCACGCCCGCCCGCGCCAGCGCCCGCCGCCACGCTTCGCCGCAGCCCTCGAATTTCAGGATGTCGCGCTTCGACATCGGCAGGAAATCCTGGACGTGCTCGGCGGCGCGGAACACCACGGCCTTGTCCATTTTCAGCGCGGTCTCGATATCGGCGAGCACCACAGCGGCGGCGCCGTCGGACACGAGCGAGCAATCGGTGCGCTTGAGCGGCCCGGCCACATAGGGGTTTTTCTCGCTCTCGGCGCGGCAGAACTCGTAGCCGAGGTCTTTTTGCATCTGCGCGAACGGATTGCCGACCCCGTTCTTGTGGTTCTTGGCCGCGATCCTGGCCAGCGCGTCGGACTGGTCGCCGTATTTCTGGAAATAGGCTCCCGCGATCTTGCCGAAGATGCCGGCAAAACCGCCCTCGATATTGGCCTCTTCGCGGACGTAGGAGGCCTTGAGCAGGTTCCTGCCGATTTCCGCCGCGGGCGTCGTGGTCATCTGCTCGACGCCGACGACGAGCACCAGGCGCGACGCATTGGCCTCGATCGCCCGGATCGCCTGATGCACCGCGGCCGAGCCGGTGGCGCAGGCGTTCTCGACGCGGGTCGCGCGCTTGAAGCGCAGATCGGAGGCGGCCTGGAGCACCAGCGCGGCGGTGAAATCCTGGGCCGAGAAGCCGCCATTGAAATGGCCCAGCATGATTTCGTCGATGTTCTTCGGCTCGACCCCGGCGTCGGCGAGCGCCTCCTGGGCGACCCGCACGATCAGGCTCTCGACCGTTTCGGCTTCGAGCTTGCCGAACGGCGTGTGGGCCCAGCCAACGATGCAGGCGGTCATGACGGTCTCCTCGGGCGAGCTTCGCCGAAATTTAGACGCTTTCCTGGGCGATGGCGACCCATGCGCCGGCGGATCGCGGCGGCGTTGCGTTCGATCCGTGCTTTCGCCTAGATAGCGACGTCCATCGCAAATGTCATCGCCCTGCCCGCATGGGCCGCGATGATTCCGCGCCGTGAACCCCGTGCCGATCCGCGCGTTGCGAATCGGCACGCCGAACCGGATGTTCCCGAGGCCGAATCGATTGGACCCTTCCGTGCATTGGTTGCGTAACCGCCGACTGACCCGAATCTCGACTGCCGCGGTTTTGGCCGCCGCGTCGGCAGTGCTCGCCGTCCATTCCGCATCCGCCGAAGCGCTGCTGCTGGTCGAGGTCGATACCGGCAAGGTGCTGCACGCCGAGAACGCGACCTATCCGTGGTATCCGGCCTCCGTCACCAAGCTGATGACCGCCTATGTGACGCTGCGAGCGGCCCGGGAGGGGCGGATCACGCTGGATACGTTGATCAACGTGTCGGACAACGCCGTCGCCCAGCAGCCGACCAAGATGGGATTCCGGGCCGGCACCCAGGTCACCGTCGACAATGCGCTCAAGATGATGATGGTGAAATCCGCCAACGACATGGCGGTCACCTTGGCCGAGGGCGTCGGCGGCTCGATCGAAAATTTCGCCGGCGAGATGAACCGCGCGGCGCAGCGGCTGGGAATGACGCAATCGAGCTTCGTCAACCCCAACGGGCTGCCCGACGAGAATCAGGTCACCTCGGCGCGCGACCTCGCCATCCTCGCGCGGGCGCTGATCCGGGAGTTTCCCGAATATGATCTCTATTGGCACATTCCGGCGATCAAGCTCGGCAAGCGGGTCATGCGCAATTACAACACGCTGATCGACCGCTATCCCGGCGCCGACGGGATGAAGACCGGATTCATCTGCTCGGCCGGGTTCAACTTGGTGGCAAGTGCGACGCGGGGCAACAAGCGCCTCATCGCGGTGGTGCTGGGCGCGCCCTCCTCCAGCGTGCGCGCGGTGCAGGCCGCCCAGCTGCTCGAGAAGGGTTTTGGCACCCATCCGCTGTCATGGCTGCTGCCTTCGCTCGGCACCGTCGATGCACTCACGCCCGTCTCGGCGTCCCCTCCCGACCTCCACGAGGCGATGTGCGGCAAGCACCGTCACCGTCCGGCGGCGGAGACCGAAGAGGAGCCGGCCGACACCCCCAGTGATCCGGACGCGGCTTCGGCCTATGCGGCGATGAACCAGAGCTTGCGCGCCCAGAAGGTCGTGCTGGGCCCGCTGATCTCCTCGATGCCGCCGATCGAGGTGTTCGTCGGCGCATCCAAGCCGCGCCCGCGGCCGGTGGTCGCGCGCTCCTCCGCGTCCGGCGCCGGCACGGCCCCCGCGGCGGCTGCCGCCAAGAAGCCCGCCGACACCAAGCCCGCCGCGACCAAGCCCGCTGCGGCCAAGAAGCCGAGCACGGTCGCGGCGCCTTCCTCCCCCAAGCCGCAGCCCCGGCCGGGCTCCTGACCGCGCGCGATCGCCGCATAGCAGAGCAATCGTTGGCTCCGCGCGGGCTGCAATCTCCTCCCTCCCCTTGAAGAAGCAGAGCGTGCACGCTTGCCGGATCGACTCACGAACAGCGAGAGCAGATACCCCCCCGTCGAACCCGGGTGTTCCCGGGTTCGGCCATTTATCGATTGGTCCAAGTCGGAAACATCCGACTTGGACGAGCGGTGGGGAGGGTGGCGAGGTGCGCAGCACCGAGCCGGGTGGGGGGCCGAAGATGCGATTCCAAAGTAGTACCCCCCACCCCTAACCCCTCCCCACCGCGCCGTGCACCCCACGACGCAAGTGCGTCGTGGGGACCCGCCACGCGCGGGGGGAGGGGAACCCAACTTCAGCCGCCAGCTCAGGAGCCTTCTCGCAGCTCGCGAATGATTCGCGCCACGCTTGCCACGCTATCGGCCCTCCCCGATAGTGCCCGGCCGAACGGCGCTCCGAAACATGCGCCGGCAGCTTGGCGGGGGAAACGCATGGGGTTGATCGCGCGACTGAAGGGCGACGTCACCTTCCTCCGGGGCGCGCTGCGCGCGCTCAGGATGACGACACCGATCGCCAAGCATCCGACCCGGGTGTTCCCCATCGTGGTCGAGGAGCTCGCGGAGAAATTCGGCGACGCGCCGGCGCTGCTTTCGGCCCGCGAGCACTTGAGCTATCGCGAGCTTTCCGAGCGCGCCAACCGCTATGCGCGCTGGGCGCGCGCCCAAAACCTCGCCAAGGGCGAGACCGTTTGCCTGCTGATGCCGAACCGCCCCGAATACATGGCGATCTGGCTCGGCATAACGAGCGTCGGCGGCGTGGTGGCGCTCGTCAACACCAATCTTACCGGGCCCTCGCTCGCGCACTGCATCAACATCGTCGAGCCCAAGCACGTTATCGTCGCCGCCGAGCTCATGCCGGCGCTGGCGACGGCGCGTCCACAGCTGACGACGAACGCGAAAATCTGGGCGCATGGAGCCGACGGCGAGTTTCCCCGCATCGATCACGCGGTCGCGGATTGCTCGCCGCAGAAGCTTGTGGGTTCCGAGCGCCCCGCGCTCACCATCGAGGACCGGGCGCTCTACATCTACACCTCGGGCACCACGGGCCTGCCCAAGCCCGCGAACATCAATCACTACCGGCTGATGCTGGCGAGCCACGGGTTTGCCGGCGTGATGGATACGCGGCCCGGTGACCGCATGTACGACGCGCTGCCGATGTATCACACCAACGGCGGCGTCGTGGCGACCGGCGCGATGCTGGTCCGCGGCGGATCGGTGGTGATCCGCGAGAAATTCTCCGCGCGCGAATTCTGGGACGACGTCGTTTCCTGGGATTGCACGCTGTTCTTCTACATCGGCGAGCTGTGCCGGTATCTGACCAATTCCCCGGTGAGCCCGAACGAGACCAGGCACAGGATTCGGCTGTGTTGCGGCAATGGCTTGCGCCCGGACGTGTGGCCGGATTTTGCCCGGCGCTTCCGCATCCCGCGGATTCTCGAGTTCTACGCCGCCACCGAAGGCAACGTCTCGACCTTCAATTTCGAGGGCAAGCCCGGCGCGGTCGGCCGCATTCCCTGGTTCATGGCGCACCGCTTTCCGACGAAAATCGTAAAATTCGACGTCGAGAAGGAGCAGCCGGTGCGCGATGCGCGGGGTTTCTGCGTCGAATGCGCGCCGAACGAAGCCGGCGAGGCGATCGGAAAAATCCTCAACGATCCCTCCAAGCCCGCGAACCGCTTCGAAGGTTATGCGGTCAAGGCGGAGACCGAGAAAAAAATCCTGCGCGACGTGTTCGAAAAGGGCGACATGTGGTTCCGCACCGGCGATCTCTTGCGCAAGGACGAGCAGGGCTATTTCTATTTCATCGATCGCATCGGCGACACCTTCCGCTGGAAGGGCGAGAACGTCTCGACGTCGGAAGTGTCCGAGGCGATCACCGGATTTCCGGGCATTGCCGAAGCCAATGTCTACGGCGTCGGCATCCCGAACAGGGACGGCCGCGCCGGCATGGCGGCGCTCGTCGCCGACGGCGAGATCGACCTGAAAGCGCTGCGCGAGCACCTGGTTCAGCGCTTGCCGGATTACGCCCGGCCGGTGTTCCTGCGCATCCGCGACGAGCTCGACGTCACCGGCACGTTCAAGCAGAGGAAGATCGACCTGGTGCGCGAGGGCTTTGATCCGTCGGCGACGACCGACGCGATGTTCTTCCATGATCCGGAGACGCAGGCGTTCGTGCGACTGGACGGCCCCCTCTACGACCGCATCGTCGCCGGCGCGGTGCGGGTGTGATGCGCGCGGCCGAGAGCATTGCGAGCCCCGAGGAGGTGCTCGCGTTCTGGCGCGCGGCCGGGCCGGCAAAATGGTTCGAGCGCGAAGAGGCCTTCGACGCCGAGATCCGCGCGAGGTTTCTTGCGACCTATGAGGCCGCGGCAGCCGGCCGGCTCGGCGATTGGCAAACGACGCCGGACGGCACGCTGGCGCTCCTCATCCTGCTCGATCAATTTCCCCGCAATCTGTTCCGGGGCGAGGCGTGCGCGTTCGCAACCGATGCGGCGGCGCGCGCGATCAGCGAACGAGCGATCGCGAGGGGCATCGACCAGCTATTCCCAGTGCCGGGGCGCCGTTTCTTCTATCTGCCGCTGATGCACTCGGAGAATCTCGCCGACCAGGAGCGCTGCATCGCGTTGTGCCGAGAGGCCGGCGATACCGAAGGCGGCGCATACGCCGAGATCCATGCCGACGTCCTCCGCCGGTTCGGGCGCTTCCCCCACCGCAATCGCGCGCTCGGCCGCACCACCACGGAGCAAGAGCGCGCGTTTCTCGACGCCGGCGGCGGCGGATTTGGCGCGTGAGCGGCAGGCTCACCCCCGCTCGCGCAGCAGCCGGCGGATCACCTTGCCGGTGGTGGTCATCGGCATGTCGTCGATGAACGCCACCTCGCGCGGGTATTCGTGCGCGGAGAGTTTGGTTCGCACGAAATTGCGGATCTCGGCCGCGAGCGTCTCGGAGGGCTGGTGGCCCGATTTGAGCACCACGAACGCCTTGACGATCTCGGTACGGACCGGGTCCGGCTTGCCGACCACGGCCGCGAGCGCCACCGCCGGATGCCGGATCAGGCAATCCTCGATCTCGCCGGGCCCGATGCGATAGCCCGCCGACGTGATCACGTCGTCGTCGCGGCCGACGAAATGGAAATAGCCGTCCTCGTCGACGATGCCCTGGTCGCCGGTGGTCATCCAGTCGCCGACGAACTTTTCCTCGGTCGCCGCCTCGCGTCCCCAATAGTGCAGGAACATGACCGGGTCCGGCCGCTTCACCGCAATCTGGCCGAGCTCGCCCGCGGGCGCGACCGCGCCGTCGGGGCGGATCACCGCCACGACATGGCCCGGCACCGGCTTGCCGATGGCGCCCGGGCGCGAGACCCCGATCGAGGCGCAGGAAGAGAGCACGAGGTTGCACTCGGTCTGGCCGTAAAACTCGTTGATGACGAGACCGAGCGCGGATTTTCCCCATTCGAAGGTCTCGATGCCGAGCGATTCGCCGCCGGAGCCGAGCGTGCGCAGCTCGAGATCGTGCCGGCCGCGCGGGTTCACCGCCAAGCGCAGCATCCGCAGCGCGGTCGGCGCCACGAAGGCGTTGCGCACGCCCGCGGCGCTCATCAGCCGGAACGCCTCCTCGGGATCGAATTTCTCGATTCTTTTTGCCACCACCGGAACGCCGAAATGCAGGCTCGGCAGCAGCACGTCGAGCAGGCCGCCGGCCCAGGCCCAGTCGGACGGCGTCCAGAACCGGTCGCCGGGCTGCGGAAAGAAATCGTGCGGCAGCTCGACGCCCGGTAAATGGCCGAGCAGGACGCGGTGGCCGTGCAGCGCGCCCTTGGGCGGCCCGGTGGTGCCGGAGGTGTAGATCATCATCGCCGGATCGTCCGGCCCGGTTGCGACCGGCATGAAGGCCGCGGCGGCGCGCTCGACCGTCTCGGCAAAACCGCTTGCACCGTCAGCCGGTCCGTCGGTCGAGAGCACGAGGCGAAGCTCGGGAAGCTGTTCGCGGATCTCGGCGATTTTCGCCGCGCCCTGGGCGTTGGTCACCACCGCCTTGGCGCCGGAATTCTGCAGCCGGTAGGACAGAGCGTCGACGCCGAACAGCACCGCGAGCGGCAGCGCGATTGCGCCGAGCTTGTAGACGGCGACATGGGAGATGACGACTTCCGGCATCTGCGGCAAGAGAATCGCGACGCGGTCGCCGCGCGCGATGCCGTGGGCCGAGAGCG
>WNFD01006432.1_pt1 | contig 15305 bp, 16 predicted proteins | sample 5400491 | NCBI WGS metagenome assembly WNFD01 (sample SAMN13153343, study PRJNA577476) | soil metagenome | isolation source: 120 cm saprolite under Douglas fir tree site 2 hole 2 replicate 2 | place: USA:California | collected 2015-04-18
GCCCGCCGCTGATGGCGCCGGGGGGACCGCCGTGTCTCCCGCCACCGCCATGCCCGTCCGGGATGCGACCCGAGCCGGTGGGCTGCTCGCCGTCGCCGCTCGCTGAGCCCCCGGTCCCGTCACCCTGCCCGCCGCCGATCATGCGCCCTGGCCTTGTTTCTCTGTGCCCGCAGTCCCTGCCGGTGCCGGTTCCGAATTGACGCGGGGGATGGTGACCCCGGGACGGTGCCGCCTGAGAATCCGACACACCCGCGTCCGCTCTCGCAGCTACCGTTCGAGTCTCAGCTTTTCAATCACCCTCAGTGGTCGGCCCAAGGGTCGGATGGGGCTCCGTGACCGACATGTCCGAGTTCCAGAAGGGGGGTGACCATAGGAGCGGCTGTTTCACCGCGGTATGCGCGGTCAGGCAGCCACTCGTTTCTCGGAGCCTCTCCTCCGCCGGGCAAGACCGCCACCCAGAGTGGCGACGGGATCCGCGGTACGCCGTCAACGGCACCCCCCAGCGGCATCGCCAACCGGCTCCAGAGCACGAGAGCCGAGAGAGTGACCCGTCAGGGGTTTGCGGCTTGCGTTCTGGGTGAGCTTGGACGACGGCGTGACCGTTTCGGACGGGGTGGCCCCGGTCGTCGGCAGGGACTGGTAGTTGGCCGTCGAAGGGTGGGCCTTGCCCGCTGGGCCCGCCCCGAATGCCGCCAGGATGTTCTCCGTCACCCTGGTCACGATGCGCCCGGGGCACGGCATGGCGCAGCTTGGGTCCATCCTGGGGATCCACAGCAGCGTCCCGGTCGCGAAGACGCCGGCCCCGGAGGGCGCGCTGTAGTACGTCATGTCGGCATAGTCTGCCTTGCCCTGACACACGAGCGGCGAGCGGGCCAGGACCGTGACGTTGCGGGGCCCCGGCGCCCCGGGGTCGTAGTGGTCGTATTCGGTGCCGACGACCCCCGCCAGGTGCTGGCCCGCCGTGGCGGCGGTGCCCGCGAAGATCCACGACGACGGGTCCGCGATCACCATGTCGGCGACGACGGGGTTGCACTGGTAGTAGTCGCCGATGATGGTGCTCTCGGGGTTGCTGTTGGGCGGGTAGCGCCAGGCGGCGGGGGTGACGTCTGCGTTGTTCTTGCCGTTGAGGGGGTCCTCCTTGGCATCCTTATAGTCCACCTGGCGGCGGTTGGGGCCGAGCGGGGACGGCTCGAGGCGGATGTGGCGGTAGATGGCGTTGGCCCCCAGGAACATGAGGTTGACACCGGAATCCCGGGCCGACTGCAGGCCGTTACGCATGGCGAGCGAGTAGTACTCGTCGTGACCGAGGGAGAGGAAGGCCTTGTGGTTGCGCACCTGTTCGGGGTGCTGGTGCAGGTCGATGTTCGTGGCGTAGGTGACGTCGAGGCCGAGGGACTCGACGAGGGACACGACGTGGAACTCGTTGCCGAGGAAGTCACCGGACCCGTCGCCGAGGGCGTACGGGCGGTCGAAGGACACGATGCGCGACCGGCCCGACGGACCCTGGTAGAGGTCGTAGCCGCCGTAGAGGTTGTAGGCCTGCCAGGTGGTCACGTCGCTGTCGATCAGGTAGGCGGCGGTGGAGGCGTCGTCGCGGATCGTGAGGGGGACGTAGGACTGGAACCCGGTGCTCGCGATCAGCTTGAAGAGGTACTGGCCCGGCGGCCAGTCGGCGTCCGTCTTGATCTTCAGCGACGGCTTCCAGGCGGTCTCGACCATGTTCGTGCCCGGCGAGACGGTGAACGGGGGTTGCGTGCCGCCGTGGGTGTCCGGGGAGGTCCACACGAGCCGGCCGCCGGCCCCGCCGTAGTAGCCCATCCGGTAGGCCTCGACCTTGAACGAGGGAACCGTGGTGGAAACGAGCAGGTTGACCGTCCCGCTGACGTCAATGCTCGCGCGGTCCGCGTAGCCCTCGATCTGGTGGGCTCGGGCTCGGTTGCTCAGTGCCCAGTTGCCGGTGCCGGGCTTGGCGTTCTCGGCGACGACCCAGGCGGCTGTCGGACCGTAGGGCCCAGGGGCGCCCGCCACCACGGTGGAGGTCGCCGGGTTTGCGCCGTTGGCGTTCTCCTGGTCCGACGCCGTCGGCGAGGAAGCGGGCGAGGGCGCCGGCGAGGACGAGGGTGCCGGGCTCTGGATGGCCACCGGGCGGGGCGCCGCGCCCGGCCCGATCGCCAGCCAGCCCCGAAGGGCGACGCCGACCGTCGCCAGCAGCGCCACGACCAGCAGGCCGGCGGTCCACGGACGCGGCGCCCGCCCCGGGTCCTCCGGCGGCGGGGTGAAGCTCGGCAAGATGCTCATCGACGGCACGCGAACGCGATCACGGTCAGTTCCCTATGGTTGGCCCCCCGGCCCCCGACCCCACGGCCGGGCGATTGGCACACCGTAACCCATGACGTCCCAACCTCGGGCGGGGTTCCCGCTCACAACTCCCGCGAAGCAAACCGATGCATGATGGCCCGGCCCGCTCATGATCGAGACGCTTGCAACGCCCAGACGAATCAGACCGCGATGGCGGAGGTGGCTGGCGCGCCTCGCCGCCCCCGTGTTGACCCTTGCCGTCCTGGCTGCCGGCACGGTCGGGGCGTTCTGGCCGCTCACCCCGTCGGTGGGGGGCGCACCGGCGCGCGCGACTGCCGCCCTCAACGCCCAGGGGGCACGGCAGCTGGCCGCCCTGCCGGTGCCGGACCGGGTCGGCCAGGCGGTGATCGCCACCGAGAACAGTCGCTTCTCCAAGGATTTCGGCCTGGACCCCATCAGCCTCCTCCGCACCGTGACCGGCTACTTCACGGGCAGCCGGGACACCGGGGCGGCGACGCTCGAGGTCCAGCTCGCCAAGAACCTCTACACCCCGGGCCGGCCCGGGGTCGCCGCCAAGGCAGAGCAGGTCGAGCTCGCGTTCAAGCTCGATGCGGCCTACACGAAGGACGAGATCCTGCGGATGTATCTGGCTGCCGTCTACCACGGCCACGGCTTCTACGGCCTGCCCGACGCCGCCCGGGGCTACTTCGGCGTCCGGCCCGACCAGCTCTCCTGGGGCCAGGCCAGCATGCTCGCCGGCCTGGTGCAGGCCCCGTCCGCCTACGACCCCTACGCCCACCTCGACCTCGCCCGGCTCCGGCAACGCCACGTCGTCGACCGGCTGGTGGCCACCGGGGTGCTGACCCCCGCCCAGGGGGACGCCGCCTTTGCCGAGAGACTCTCCCTCGAATCGGGCTGAAGCCGCTAGAGGAGGTGCAGCGTCTGGCCCCGGGCCAGCATGGCGACGAACTTCTCGATGCGTTGCGCCCTCGTCGCCAGGCGCTTCGCCTCCCCGACTCGGTACAGGATGGCGTAGCGGTTGGCGCTGTTGAGGGTCTTGAAGAATGCGGCGGCCTCGGGGTTGGCTTCGAGGGCTGCGGCCAGGTCGTCGGGCACGGTGGCCGTGCGGTGGGAGTCGTACGCCTGCTCCCAGCGGCCGTCGGCCTTCGCCTGCTCGACCTGGGCGAGCCCGGCCGGCTGCATCGCGCCGGAGGCGATCAGCCCCTCCGCCTTGGCGCAGTTGATCTTGGACCACCGGCTGCGGGGCCCCCGGGGGGTGAAGCGCTGGAGCCACCAGGTGTCGTCGAACGAGCCCTTCTGCCCGTCGATCCAGCCGTAGCAGAGGGCGACGTCGAGGGCCTCCTGGTACGTGACGGTGTCGATCCCGGACGCCGCCTTGGCGATCCTGAGCCACAGCCCCGGGGACGTCGCGTAGCGCTCCGCCAGCCAGGCCGTCCAGGCCGCCTGCGTGGCGAAGGGGACCACGGGAAGGCCCTGGCGCTCTTCTTTCAACCGGGAATTCCGACTAGGACTTGCGTCTTCCTCCAGCGACGAAGAGGAAGAAAAAGCTTCCCACGGATGCACAGAGTCCCCACACAGCCCAGCTCATTACCACACCGGAAGTGATCATCTCAGCAATCCCCCCTATGGACCGGACCATGCAATAGCGCCTGCCACCTGCGTACTTCGGCATACGGGGACTAGGCGATTTGGCGTAGGGAGATGATACCAGTATTTCTAACTACGAACCGTAGGCAACCGTAGTCAAATGGGACTAGTTCCGGTGGGAAATCGAGACGTTTCTCCCGACCCGTGACGCACGCCTGCCAGGAAGCGACGCAGGGGCAACACCTGCGCCGCTTCCTGCAGCTCCGAGCCCGTCATCTTCAGGTAGCGGGCGGTCGTCGTGAGCGAGACGTGGCCCAGCAGCGCCTGGACCTGGGGGAGCGCGACCCCCATCTGCACGAGGTGGACGGCGTACGTGTGCCGGAAGGCATGGGCCAGCTCGCCGGGGCGCACCGAGACGCCGGCGCGGCGAAGCCACTTCTCGACAAGGTAGTCGAGGGCCTGGCGGTTGAGGGCCCGGCCGTCGGCCCGGACGAACAGGGGGTCCGACGCTGCGGGCTTGCCAAGGCGCTCCGTCCGGTCGTCGAGGTAGGAGGCGACGGCCGCCACCACCTCGGGCGCCACCGGGATCGTCCGGCGCTTCCCGCCCTTGCCGACGACATGGAGGGTGTCGCTGCCGTTCTCCGAGCGCAACGCTCCCACCCTGGCGTCGATCACCTCCGAGGCGCGGGCGCCGGTGCCGCCGAGCAGGGCGACCAGGGCCAGGTCCCGAGCCGGCCAGGGAACTGCCTCCCGCTCGTCGGGCGTTGCGACCGTCGACACGATGCGTTCCAGCTCCGCCGCGCTGAAATAGATGTCGGCATCACCCGAATCCGCCCGTGCGGTGGGCGTCTCGAGGGCGGCCGTGGGGTCGAGGGCGAGATGCCCGGATCGGGCAAGCCAGCGGCACCAGCCGCGCCAGGCGGCGAGCATCCGCTGCCGGGTGGCCGCGGCGTAGCCCTCCTCGACCAGGGAGGCGAATGCGGTCGCCAGGTTCTCCTCGGTGAGGTCGTCCAGGCCGAGGCGGGACAGTTCCCGCCTGACCGCAGCCAGCTTGTGGTCCTCGGGGTCCTCGGGCACCGGCCTCCCGAGGGCGTCGGCGACCCGCCGGGCGACGGCCGCCAGGTCTGCCCGGTACGCTGTCTCGGACGCTACCGAGAGCCCGCGCCGCGTCCGCGTCCGCTTGAACCGGATCCAGTCGTCGACGAGGTCTGGGAGGGCAGCACCCATGCGGTGCGACTCTAAGTCGGGACAGGGCGGAAAGCCCGGATCTCGGGCCGCGCGGTTCTTCTGATGTGCGGTATATAAGTAGTTCCATGTCCACATCAGCTCCAGACCCCGGCGGCACCCCCCTCGGCCAGCGTTACCTGCTGCACGACGTCATCGGCCGGGGCGCGATGGGGCGCGTCTACCGGGCGACCCGCCGCGACACGGGGGAGGAGCTTGCTGCCAAGGTCCTGCACCCCGAGCTGACGGGCGACGAGACGGTGGTCGCCCGCTTCGTCCAGGAGGGGGTCATCCTCACCCGGATCCGGGACCCGCACGTCGTGAAAGTTGTGGAACTCCTCGTCGACGGCGAGAACTTGGCGATCGTCAGCGACCTGGTCCGGGGCACGGACCTGCGGCGGTACCTCAATGCGAACGGCCCGCTCCCGCCCGCCCGGGTCGCCTCCGTCACGGCCCAGCTGCTTCGGGGCCTGGCCGCCGGGCACGCCCAGGGCGTGGTCCACCGCGACGTCAAGCCCGAGAACGTCCTCGTCGAGTTCCCGAACGGGGAACCCGACGGCGACCCGGTGGTCCGGGTGACCGATTTCGGGGTGGCGAGGCTGGCGGCTACCCCCGGGCTCACCCGCATGACCGGCCTCATCGGCACGCCGCACTACATGGCTCCGGAGCTCTCCGTCCCCTCCCCGGTCACCGACAAGGTGGATGTGTACGGGGCGGGCATCCTCGCATACGAGCTGCTCTGCGGCGTGACGCCGTTCGCCGAGGGGCATCCCATGGCCGTGCTCAAGGCCCACATCGAACGCCTGCCGGGGCCCATGCCAGGCCTGCCTGCCCCGCTCTGGGAGGTGCTGAGCAGGATGCTGGCCAAGGATCCCCAGGATCGGCCGGCTGCCCTCATGGCGGCGGGACAGCTCGAGGCGATGGTGCCGGGACTTGCCGGCGTTGCCCCCCTGCCGGCGCTCGCGGCGCCCCCGCCCTCGCTCCCGGTGCCCGACGCGCGGGCGACGCTGTTCCGCGAACCGCGGCCGGGTCTCGCCGACCCCGACGGCTCGCTGCCGGCGAGCGGGCGGGCCGCACCGGCCGAGGGGAGGCGGGCGCGCCGTCCCATCGTGCTCGGGGCGGCCGCGGTGCTTGCCGTCCTGCTTGCCACCGCGACGTGGGCCGTCGTGGGGCGCGGCGGCACGCCGGCCAGCGTGGAGTTCCCGCTGTCGGTGGTCGGTGGGAACGTGGCGGTGAGCCGCTCGTACTCCCTCGACGGCACCACACTGGCCGCCCGGATTCGGTTGACGAGCATCGCCGTGACCCCCACGGACGTCAGCTTCCCCGAGGTCATCCCGAAGTCCGTGGCCCGGACGGCCGACCGCCTCCGCAATCTCCAGCCCGCCCATTCGCAGGTGGTGCAGTCCGACCCGGTGCTGCTGTTCACCTTCCCCAAGGTCCAGCCGGGCGGCACCGTCGAGATCTCGTACCGGTCGACGGTCGCGGCGGACGGGCCGGCCGGCCGCCGCCTGGAGCGCCTCAAGGCCGACCAGCAGTCCGCAGAGGCAGCCTACGACCGCCAGAACGCCATCGTCGTCGCCCAGCTCCAGAGCATCTCGGTCACGCCGCCCTCGGCGGGCATCCCCTGGGGCAGTCGGTGACGCTCACCCTCACCGGGACGCTCGACACCGGCGGGAGCGCCCCCGCCGACGCCCTCGCAGCCACCTGGACGTCGTCGAGGCCCGATGTCGTCGCGGTGTCAGGAGCAGCCCTGCGGGGCGTGGGGCCGGGCACGGCCGCGGTGACGGCTGCCGTGGGTCGCCTGAGCGCACAGGTCACCGTGAGCGTGGCGGGGCCGGCTGCCTCACCGGACGGGGCCCCCACGACGCCCGGCCGCAGCAGCCGGCCCCCGACCCATGCCGCGTCGACGCCGCCCGTTTCCACCGTGACGCCGCCGGCCCCCGTGACGGTGAAGCCGGTACCTTCGCCATCCCCAACGACCTCCCTGATGCCCAGCTCGCCTGCCCCCACCGCTCCGGCACCGACCCAGCCGGCGCCGCCACCGACGGCCACGACCGACCGGTACCCGTGCGGGGCGCAGTTCACGGAGACGGACGACAGCACGGGCCACCGGGCGCAGCGCTGCCCGCTGGCGAGCGGCAACGTCCCGGTCTTCGACTCGCCGGACCTGGGCAACGGGGCGCACCAGGTGGGCGTGCTGCAGGCCGGCGGGAGCACCAACTGGTTCGTGGGGCAGAGCTACCACTCGACCTTCGTCCAGGGAACGCTCCGCAACGGCTGGTGGGCGTTCACGCTGAGCGACAAGGACGCGTCGGGCAACAGCCATTGGGGCTGGGTGCCCGAGACGTACTTCCAGGGCGGCAACAACGACGAGCCGGACGCCGGCCTGTTCTTTTGCGACACCCACGGCAACAGCTGCGCGCCGTAGTTCGTTTCTCTAAGGTTGGGACAAGACGGTCACAGAGCGGACGGAGGGACAATGAAGACAATCAGGATCATGGCACTGCTGGGCACGCTCATCTTGGCGGGCGGAGCCTGCAAAGACTCGACCGTCGGGGGTGGGGCGTCACCGTCGGCCACGGCAACCACTGCCGCCGCGGCATCTCCGACCCTCCAGCTTTCGAGCGCCCCGACCGCCACCGTGGTGTCCGGCAACACGGCAATGATTGCCCTCACGGTGACCGGCATCAGGATCGTCAAGGCCGACGGGGACACGTCCGGGCTGACCGGGCACTTCCACGTCTTCATCGACAAAGAACCCGTCGCCGCCGGCGAGGCGATCCCCAAGGTCGCCGGGATCGTCCACACGGCCGAGAACCCGATCCACCTCACCGGCTTGGCGGACGGGGTCCACAAGCTCGTGATCGTGCTCGGCGACGGGGCACACCGCCGGATCGGCGACGCCGGGGTGACGACGTCGGTCACCGTGGCCGGTCCCACCGTCCATCTCACAGCTCCGGCCACGGCGACCGCCGGCCAGCCGGTCCGGGTCACGGCGACCGTTCAGGGCGTCGCCCTCGTCAAGGCGACAGAGGACAGGTCGAACAAGGACAAGACCACCGGACATCTCCACATCTTCGTGAACAAGGAGCCGACGGCGCCCGGGGGCCCGATCCCCAGCGGCGACTCGGCCATCATCCACACCGCCTCGGCGACGACCGACATCCCGGGGACCCTGCTGAAGGCCGGCGACAACACGATCTGGGTCGAAGTCGGCTACGCCGACCACACCCCGTTCGACCCGCAGATCCTGGACAAGGTGGTCGTGACCGTCACGCCTGCACCCCCCGCGACGGCCATCGCGAGTCCGTAGGCCACAGGTGGCTTCGGGGACAAAGGCTGTATTGTTCGAGTGGTCAGTGGTGGCCGCCCTGGCCAGTACACGAAGGGGGGAGTTCCCGTGACCGATGAGGCGCCCGCAGCCCCGGAGCACGCCAGCCTGGATGAGCTCGAGGAGGAGACAGAAGAGCTCGAGAAGATGGAGGAACAGCTCGCCGAGGAACTCGGGCCCGACCCGGGCCAAGCAGCCGCTGGGGAGGCTCCCGCCTCCGCCTGAGCCCCCGGGCAGGGGGTCCAGCCGCCGGGTCCCGTCTCTTCCCTCTTGTTTTGGAGGCGTGTGCGTAGGAAGGTGGGGACGTGAGCAAGACGGCCGAGATCACAGGAATCTGGCACCGCCACGAAGCGGGGCTCCTGGCGGTTGTGAGCGTTGTGGTCATCGCCGGCAGCGTCATCGGCGGCCGGGCATTCTTCAGGATCCGGGAGACGACGAACTTCGGTAGCGCCCGGTGCTACACCGTATCCAGCTACGGGCAGGGCAAGCCCTCCACCGGGACGACGATCACCGCCGGCGGCCGGACCGGTTCAGCGGCGCAGGTGGAGAGCGCGCTCTCCGTCTGCGCCATGCTGTGGCGCCAGGGCTTCCTGAACCACGGAACGGGCATGTTGCACCCCTCGGCGGCCGTCGCCGATGCCGCCGAGCAGCCCGTACCTGCACTGGCGGCCTGCACGCTGCCGGACGGCACCGCCGGGATCTTCCCCGAAGTAGGACCATTCACCTGCGGGAAGCTCGGGCTGGCCTCCCCGCCAACCCGGCCGGCCCAGTAGCCGTCGGCGCTCGAAGGTCAGCTACACGGGTAGGCCGGGCACCACTTCTGCGACGACATGTTTTTGTCGAAGCCGCCCAGGTCTGCCACCTGGGCGTTGACGTTGATCGGATAGGTCGGGCCCCCGAAATTGATGTCCCAGTACAGGGTTGTCGCGCAGCCCGAGTACTGGGCGACGGAACGGATGGTGTCGTTCCAGCCGCTCGGCATGGAGCTGTTCGCGTAGTAGCCACAGGGCGAGGAGCCCTCCCAGGTCAGGCTGGGCCCGCTGAAGTTGGATCCCGTCCATTCGACGGAGAGGACGTAGATATTGCTCGCGGCGGCCCCCTGATTGAGCGCCATGTCCCGGATCTGCGGTCCGGTGGTTCCCTGCGGGAGGTGCACCCGGCCATGGGTCGCGGCAGCGATCGCGTCGCTGAGGGTGTTAAAGCAGCGCAGGCTCGGGAGGCTAGCGCCCAACCGGGCCACGCAGTGGGGGCCGGTCGCAGGCGTGGCCTCGCCGGGAAGGCTGCGGGACAGGAGCATCCCCGCGAAGAGGGTCACGATCGCCGCCAGGCGCAGCAGGCGGCCGGAGCGTCTCGGGGTCCGCCGGCTCCGGGGGCGGTTGATGACGACGGCGTCGAAGCCTGCGACTGCGTTCTTCACGGCGACCTCCCTGGGTTTGGGCGCGGACGACACAGTTCTGCACCTCTAGTCTCGGCAGAAACGCCGCCCCCGTGAATCACCCGATAGGAGAAATTTAACCTAGTTAACAGGAAAGACGTAGAGCTTTATTTCTTGTTTGAACACTTCTATACTTACGTCCATCCCGGGCAAGCCCGGGAGGGTGGCTCAAACCGTACACCCGGCAGCACTGTTCCGATCCGAAGGAGGGAGAAAACGTGTCGAACTACCCAGGATATCCAGGCGGTGCGAACATGCCACCGCCCCCGCAGCGTCCCACCGCCCCGGCGTCGGTGCTGACGGCGGTGAAGCTGATGTACACCGGCGCTGCGTTCAGCCTCATCGGCATCGTCATCAGCCTCACGGCCAAGGACGCCATCCATAAGGCCATTATCGCGAGCCGGCCCAGCCTGACCGACTCGGAGATCAACACCGCGGTGAACGTCGGCATCGCCTTCGGTGTCATCGTCGGCCTGATCGGCGTGGGCCTGTGGCTGTGGATGGCCTTCGCGAACAAGGCGGGCCACAGCTGGGCCCGGATCGTCAGCACGGTCCTCTTCGGCATCAACACCCTGGGCCTCCTCTACATCGTGATCTCGCCGAATTCGGGCTTCCAGAAGCTGGGGAGCGCCGTCGGGTGGCTGATCGGCCTCGGCGCCATCATGTTCCTCTGGAGATCGGACTCGAGCGCCTACTTCAACGCAGCGTAGGGCTGGGGCTCGTCGCCCCCGGGGCGGGGCGGGGCAGACAATGTCCCCGCGATGGCGCAGTACGCGGCGGCACTGGACCAGGGCACCACCAGCACGAGGTTCATGATCTTCGACCGTGCCGGCCGGGTGGTCGCGACCTGCCAGAAGGAGCACGCCCAGATCTACCCCCGGCCCGGATGGGTCGAGCACGACCCCCTGGAGATCCTGCGCCGCAGCCACGAAGTCATCCGGGAGGCCCTGGCACGGGCAGACCTCACCCCGGGAGACCTCGCGGCGCTCGGGGTCGCCAACCAACGTGAGACGACGGTCGTCTGGGATCGCCGGACCGGCACCCCGGTTTGCAATGCAGTCGTCTGGCAGGACACGCGCACCCGTCAGCTCTGCGACGACTTGGCCCGCGCCGGCGGGCAGGACCGGTTCCGGGCGACCACCGGGCTGCCCGTCGCCACCTACTTCTCCGGCCCGAAGATCCGCTGGATCCTGGACAAAGTCGAGGGTGTGCGATCGAGGGCCGAGGGCGGCGACGTGTTGTTCGGCACGATCGACACGTGGTGCATCTGGAACCTCACAGGGGGCCCGGGCCGTGGGCTGCACGTGACCGACGTCACCAACGCCAGCCGCACCATGCTGATGGACCTCGCGACGCTGGACTGGGACGACGAGATCCTCGGCACGCTCGGGATCCCCCGGGCGATGCTGCCGGAGATCCGGGCCTCGTCCCAGGTCTACGGGGAGGTGACCGGCCCATTGGCGGGCGTCCCCGTCGCCGGCGACCTCGGCGACCAGCAGGCGGCCCTCTTCGGCCAGACCTGCTTCGCCCCCGGGGAGGCGAAGAACACCTACGGCACGGGATGCTTCCTGTTGCTCAACACCGGGCCGACGCCGGTGCAGTCCGCTCGTGGGCTCCTCACGACGCTCGCGTACCGGATCGGCGACCGGCCACCGGTCTACTGCCTGGAGGGTGCGATCGCCGTCACGGGCGCCCTCGTGCAGTGGCTCCGGGACAACCTGGGCATGATCGCGACGTCGGCCGAGGTCGAGGACGTGGCCCGCAGCGTCGAGGACAACGGCGGCGTGTACGTCGTCCCGGCCTTCTCCGGGCTCTTCGCACCTCACTGGCGAAGCGACGCCCGAGGCGTCATCGCCGGGCTCGCTCACCTCCCTCAAGGTGGACGGGGGCATGGTCCACAACGACCTTCTGATGCAGTTCCAGGCCGATGTCCTCGGCGTGCCGGTGATCCGCCCCACCGTGGCAGAAACGACGTCGCTGGGAGCCGCGTACGCCGCCGGGCTGGCCGTCGGCTTGTGGGAGGAGGTCGAGGACCTGCGGGCGAACTGGGGGCAGGACCGACGGTGGGAGCCCGGCATGGACCCCGGCCGGGTCGAGCGTGAGTACCGCCAGTGGAAGAAGGCCGTCGCCCGCACCCTCGACTGGGTCGACGAGTGAAACCGAGCCACGGGCGCCGGCGGGATCGGCGACGCCGGTGAACCACCTCGAGACCCGGGTCCTGGTGATCGGGGGCGGGTCGACCGGGGCCGGGGTCGTGTGGGACCTCGCCCTGCGGGGGGTGCCGGCCGTCCTGGTGGAGCGCGGCGACCTCGCCGCCGGTGCGACCGGCCGCTCCCACGGGCTGCTGCACTCCGGAGCCAGGTACGCCGTGAACGACCCCGACTCGGCGGCGGAGTGCTGGGCGGAGAACCGGATTCTCCGGCGCATCGCCGGAGCCTGCATCGAGGACTCCGGAGGGTACGTCGTGGAGACGCCCTGGGACGATGCGACCTACGCCTCGAAGCTCGTCGAGGGCTGCCGGGTCGCCGGGATCCCCTGCGAGGAGGTGACGGTGGGCGACGCCCTCCACGCCGAGCCGCTGCTGCACCCCGCCATCCGGCGGGCATTCACGGTGCCGGACGCGGCGGTGGACGCGGCGGGGACCGTCCGGGCCTGTGCCCGGTCGGCGCACGACCTTGGGGCCGGCATCCTCACCGGCCACGCCGTGACGGGCCTGATCCGTGAGCGGGACCGGGTTGGCGGGGCGGTCGTGCGGATCGGGTCCGGCGACGAGATGGAGGTCCGGGCCGAGGTCACAGTCAACGCGGCGGGTGCCTGGGCGGGCAGGGTGGCGGCGATGGCGGGCTGCGAGGTCACGGTCGTCGCCGGGAAAGGCATCCTCATCGCTTTTCGGCACCGCCTCCTCGACGCGGTCGTCAACCGCTGCCGCCTACCGGCCGACGGGGACATCATCGTCCCGAGCGGCACGTCCAGCGTGCTCGGCACGACCGACATCGCGTCGCCCGACCCCGACGACCTGGAGGTCGTACCCGACGAGACCGCCCGGATGCTCGCCGAGGGAGAGCGCCTCGTCCCCGGCTTGCGCCAAGCGCCCGTGCTCAAGGTGTGGGCCGGGGTCCGGCCCCTGTTCCGGGAGGGACCGGCGGGGACAGCCGGCGACCGGGAGGTGTCGCGCTCGCACCGCCTACTCGACCACCGCGAGCACGACGGCGTGGCGGGGTTCGTAACGATCGTCGGCGGTAAGTTCACCACCTTCCGCAAGATGGCCGAGGTGACCGCCGACCTCGTCTGCGAGCACCTGGGGGTCTATCGGCGGTGCACGACCGCCACCGAGCAACTCCCGAGCCTTGAGGCGTGAGATTAGCCCCCTCTCTACCTTGACAGTTGCACGACTCCCCTGATTGCCTCCGGGGTCCCGGGAGGGCCGTTGAGGTGCAGGGGCGCCCCTCGTTCAGACAGGGGCACCGATGGAGCGGAGGAATACAAGCACCTGGGGGAAGATGCCGTTGATCGCGCCGTTGACGATGCCGACGATGGAGACCATGGAGCCACCGGGAATATTAGGCATGCGAATCCTCTCTTTCTTGGGACGCCGGGCGAGCGTTCGTGGCGGCCCTGCTACCAGGAATGGTTGAGTTCAGAAAGGGACACCGAGGGAGCGGAGGAGCGCGGCCAACTGGGCGGCGATGCCGATTCCGGACCTGGTGAGGCTGCCGACAGACGGGACAACCCATGGAATACCTCTCCTTCTTGGGGACGATGGGACGATGGGAAATCCAGAACGGCTCAGTAGGAAGGGGATCTGGCTCAAGGCCTGTACATGTCGAGCTGGTAGGGGACGTCCGGGGTGACCGCTTTGACGCCGGGCAGACGCCGGACGGCGCCGGCCTCGTCCTTCGACATCTTCACCGACATACCATTCAGCGCCATTGAGTCGTGGTGGTCGACCGTTGCCCCCCTGGCGGTCTGGGCGAGGGTCGCCTCGAACGCGCTGGCTGTCGCCAAGGTGCGCCTGGTAGGCCAGCGCGCCCGGCGCCCAGGCCTGGAGGTGCCCGGTGGCCGGCTTGACGTGTGCCGCCACCGACGGCTCGGCGAGCTGTACGATCCAGCGGCTGGCGTCGATGGCTGCCAGGTCGTTGGGGGCCAACTGGTGCTGGGGGGATACGGGAGGCCCGTCGGGGTTCGGGGGAGCGGGCTTGGCTAGCACCGTGCCGAGGCCGAGGGGGGACAGCACCTCGAGCAACTGCACACAGGCGGGCGCAACAAGACGTCGCCGCCAGATGTGCCGAGAACCGGTCATCCGCCCGCCCCCCGATCCCTCCGCTTCCCGCCGCACCGAGGCGAAATTCTTCCCCGGGGCGGCGGTGTCAAGGCAACCGGCGCCAGCATGCCGGGAGCCCGGAATCAGGCGCGGCGGTTGGGCGTTGAAAAATGAATGACAGATTGGAGAGCGCCGTGGCGACCGTTGCACTGACTGGCGACACGTTCTGGGACACCGTGAAGAGCAACGAGATCGTCCTCGTCGACTTCTGGGCGGGGTGGTGCGGTCCGTGCAAGCGGTTCGCCCCGGTGTTCGAGCAGGCGTCCGAGGCGAACCTGGACATCGTGTTCGGGAAGGTGGACACGGAGGCGGAGCAGGCCCTTGCCGCAGCGGCGAAGATCATGTCGATCCCGACGCTGTTCGCCTTCCGCGACGGGATCCTGCTGTTCTCCCAGCCCGGCGCCTTGCCGGGCCCGACCCTGGCGCACCTGATCGGCGCCATCCGAGGGGTGGACATGGAGGACGTCCGGCGCCGGGTTGCGGCCGGCGAGGCCGACGGGGCCCCGTCCGAGCCGGGCACCGCCCCCTCCGAAGCCTGACCTCTGCCGCTGCCACCAGCGGTACGAAGCCGAGGAAGATTGTCCTTCTGGCCCGTTTGAGCATTCTTGTGCTCTGGTGGGTCGCCGGGGACCGCTCCGGTGTGGAAGAACCAGGGCCCGTGCAATCCCAAGGCCCCTGGCGCGTCAACGCCCTAAAGATCACGGCGCTCCGTGATGCTGCGCCCCACCGCCCTTCCTATCGTCGTCTCATCAACCTGTTCAGACCCGTGGAGTCGAACTGTGGATTCCAGGGCCACACCGAGAGGAGGCACGACGATGTCAGTCAGGCACGACGAGGGCGTTGCGAGCGCTGGGTACGGCGGGAGCGGCGCCAACGAGTTCACCTTCAGCGGTGCGGGCACGACGATCACCTTCTTCCCGGCTACGCCCGGCCCGGTCGTGGCCGGCCAAACTGGAGTACGAACGGGTTCCTGGGCAGTGAGCAGGGCGGCATAGCCGCATCTCAGCAGGTCAGAGCCGGGTTTACCGCCCGGTCCGGACTGCCCGAGATTCCAGTGGAAATCCCAGGATTCCCTGAGTAGCTCTTGT
>WNFD01004595.1_pt1 | contig 15302 bp, 14 predicted proteins | sample 5400491 | NCBI WGS metagenome assembly WNFD01 (sample SAMN13153343, study PRJNA577476) | soil metagenome | isolation source: 120 cm saprolite under Douglas fir tree site 2 hole 2 replicate 2 | place: USA:California | collected 2015-04-18
AAACCTACGCTCAAAGCGGTCGCTTCCAAGTGGCCCAAACCGAAATCTTCCCAGTCGTTCGAGCCGCTCTGGTTGAGCCAGAAGGGGGGAGTGCTCACGACTTCAGCAATGGGGCAGATTATGTGGGATTAATTTGGTCCAAAGGCGCTGTAATTTCTTGCGCCTCAATCCTCGCTGCAAGATTGGCAATGCGCTTCTTGAGAGACTTCATCACGACACTGCGCATATCAAATTTCCTTTCTTTTTCCACCCACTCCGTCGTCAGTGCCTCGATTTCTTTCTTCATCCTTTGCAGTTCAGGATCGCTGCTGCGTGGGAGTGTGGCCTGATTGAAATGGTAAGCTGGGCTGGGCACCTCTGGAGCAGGCAAGTGCCGGGTGATTTCCACCCCGAGTTCCTCCTCCTGAGTGAGCAGATCAGCAACCATCGGTGGCGTTGGAATGCGAACCTCGATGGTCAACACCCCTGGACGATGGGCAATGACCTCAGCCTGCTCGGCATCCACATGCATTTCACACTCGGTACACCTCATTTGGTGGACACATGTCTGATAGTCTGGGCTGGCGCACATGTGGGGTCGACCATCAGCTCCATCGCCAAGATAGTAGAATACCGCGGGTTCACCGGCACCTCGCTTGAGCGCTTCAGGATCGAGGATGGCTGTGACCATCCGTTCAAGAGGATTGTGTTGACGCAGAGCACGGGCAAAGCGATATTTGTCCTCACGCAGATACCAGGGGAGCGTCTTGAGATCGGTATGGCCAAGCAGCTTGGCGATGTAGGTGAGGGAGAGTCCATTGCTCTGTAGCCAGGTCGCAAGTGTTGAGCGGGCACGATGACTCGTGATCCGGCCTGTGGCATCGCGCAACGGGACACCATGCTCATCCACCAGACCTGCAACCTTGCACAGCAAGGGGATCACAGACCTATTCAAGAAGTCTCGTCCCATCAGTTGGTCGCGCATCAAAAAGAGATAGTCAGTCGGTTTGTTCTCCTTGCGATCTATGCGGGCATCCTGCAACTTTGGACGAAGCCGTTCCCATGCTTCGATCGCATCTGCCGTGTACGTAGGGATAGGTGCCCAGAATTCCCCTTGCAGCTTGTTGACGGGCACTCGTATATAACATAAATCCTCCTCCGGTTCCAATTGATTACCCTCTTCATCGCGCATCTGCACTGCCCACTCACGGCTCACACAGCCAACCTTTAGTCGTCTGATTTCATCCGAACGTCGAGCACCAGTGACCCACAACAGGCCGACGGCTCGATAGTAGACCAGGGGCAAATAGGCAGAGTGATTCGAGGACAGATCTTTCGCGCTTAAGGTTGCTGCGGCCCACGTCAGTTTTTGCCACCATGCATGGTCCAGGTTCCGCGGATTGGGGATTCTTTGTTTTCTGATAGTCTCTGGCGTTGCCAGCAGCTCGTCTGGGCTCCATGAAAGAGCGAGGCGTTGCGCTGGTTTCCCATCGATCTGATACACCCTTCTCTGGAGCGCCTTGAAGAAGAGCTTTAAAGCACCGAGGCGTCGCTCGACTGTGCTGGCCTGGAGTGTCCGGGCTGTGGATGCAGACTCATGGATGTTAGCCAAATCTGAGACCAGTTCCCCTCTCTTCGCACTGCAGCTCCAGGTGACATAGTCTTGCGCGAGCACCTCGTCCCATTGCTCTGGGAGGGTGACACTGGGATGGTACTGCTTGAGCCAACGTCCAGCAATAATGAGCTGATAGAACGTCGATTGACGGTAGCGCTCCTCGTACCTGTTAGTGTGAGCGATGTAGGCTTGCACCCATGCTAGCCAGCGTGGATCGACATCTGGTTTGGTGTAGTCCCACCAGACGGTTTCTCCCGAATGACCACCCAATAGTTTTGTAAGCGTCTCTTTTTCCAGCATGCCGAGAGACACGAGCGCACGTGCCATCCAATGGGCCGCATACTGATAATCCCTGGACAGGACTTGCTTGACGGCCTGGAGACTCTCGAACGTGATTGCGTCAAGGGAGGGGGTTCTGTTAGAGAGGAGCGTGAGGGTAACGGCTGTACGCAGGCGACTCTCTCCTCTCTGACCTCTCGCGTACCCCAGGCCGTCTTTGCCAAAAATGACATGTGCAAGCCGTTCGTACTGTTCTCGCATGCACGCGGTTCCGAAGACGACACATGCCAGGTGATAGGACAAGAAATGATCATCGATGATGAGCAGATCGCACAAGAGGTAGGCCACGACGCGCATGGTTGCTCGTATCCCATCTGCTGGAGCGTGAACAGGGAGCATGGCGCTGATCCAATCTTGGATCGACCATGCCCAAAATGGCTTTTCCAGATGGGCCATCTGCTGATACATGTACCGAAGAAAGGGAATGCAAGCACCTGGATAGGTATGCCCCAGATGGTAGACATCCTGAAGTGGCTGTGTGAGACGAGCGAGTATCTGGGTTGATGGCCGAGCGGGTAACAGCAGGTGCAGCTCGGGTGCAAGTGCTCCCACATCGGCGAGAGCCACACGTTCTGCTTCAGTCAGCATCGCACTTCTGTCATATCGCTCTGGTGAGAGAGGCATCTGCTAGTCTGCCATGGGTTCGATCGGTACCGCATGCGCTTTACTCATTTAGCTGTGTCTCCTCGATCAGCTGCTTGACCTGTTCATCCCGCCACCTGGTCGCTTTGCGGACATCTCGTGCCACCATGGAGCGCTCCGGATGCACGTAGAGGCCGGTCGTGGCAAGCGAGGCGTGCCCTGCGTAGTAGCCAACTTCATCCAGGGACATACCTCCACGCACTAAATCGGTCAGCATCAAATGCCGTAATTTGTGTGGTGTCAGCCCTGGCGCGCCAACGATAGTGCGCACCTTTTTGATCACATCCTGGAAGGTCCACACCGAAATTGGTTTCCCCGGGTTGCGATGTGACTCTGATAAGAAAATGGCCCCGCTGGCGTCACCTCCATAATCGTCGATAAGACGGGCTCGTTCTCTCGTGAGGTATTGCTGGAGCTTCTGATAGGTGATGGGCGACAATACCACGAAGCGTCCTTTCCCATTTTTGGTCATCTCAGCTCGCACCTTGATAGTGAGGCCCTTGTGATCAATATCTTCCACGCGCAGGCGTACACACTCTTGTCGTCGCAATGCTCCATCATAGCAGACCAGGAGGAGGACCTGGTTGCGGAGAGATTCGTGTGCAAGAAAATGTTGGAGGATACGTGCCCAGACCTCGTCATCAGGGATCCAGGGATCTTGGCGAGGGGATGGGACCGGACCACGGCTCTTCCCTTTCACCCCCTTGGGAACAGGATTGACCAGATCCTGGCGGAGCTTACGCTCAATCAACCATTGGTAGAAGCGACGCGCTGTACCGACGCGTCGTCGGATGGTGGCTAGAGAGAGCCGAGTCTTCGTGATACGCCTAATCTCGGGCTGTGAACCGGCCCCGTGTTTTGGCGAACGATTGTACAGGCCGTCAAGGTAGATTTCGAGCTGGCCGCTATCGGCCTCGATGAGGTCGGGAAGTGGCCTGTCAGCGAAGGCTTCGAGCAGATCATCCAGGTCGCGCCCGTACGCTTCTAATGTCTGTCTTGCTTTCTGCAAGCGCGCCTGTGAAAGGAGAAAGGTGCGAGTGATCTCGTGTGCTGCCACACGTGGGCACCACGTCCAATCGATCTCATGCATGGCCCATTCCTTCTATTATCTGACCAGCCGGAGATCGATCCCGATGACCTGTCTGTGGTCTTCCACATCGTGCATATGCGCGAAGAGAGAGGGAGTGAAGCCTGAAACACGTTTTCAGGCTTCACTCCCTCTGCGGTTGCTATGCTTTGGGTTTGACGACAAAGAACAGGGTCATTGCTAACTGGCCTTTCCAGTACAGCTCCACTTTGCCTGCAGCTGGCTGGTCATACGTTGTGCTAAAATTGCTTTCGATGGGCACGGGCGAAGCAGTGGGCCCTGGCGTTGGCGGTACCGAAGCAGTAGGCGCTGGCGTCGGGGTCCTCTGGGGCGCTGGCGTCGGCGGTACCCCCCCCCGAGACGAGACCATAGGTACAGGGGAGATATACTGAGAAGAGGAGCTAAAGAGGCGGCTATTTGCATACCATTTCACCGTGACGGTGCCGCCACCATCATCATTCACGAGAAAAAAGATCCAGAACTGTTGACCAACCGTAAAGTGATTGGTGGCGGTAATGCCGCTAAGTCCGGGGCCAATACCCTCGCTATTGCCAGTGGGAGCATCAGTAAGCACCGCTTTTGGGATAGCATGAGAAGCAGGACGAGCGATTGGCTGGGGGGTGGGCGTTATCTCGATTTGAGAGCCAACACTGGTTGTACGGTTCACGCGCGCCGCGTTAACAATCGTTAAAAAGCCACCGACGAGTACCATCGTACAGAGGATAGCAGCAAACACGCCCAGACGCTGCTTCCATCCTGTTTTGCGCTGAACAGACGGTTGGATAAACATAGGTTCCTTCTTTTCTTGAAGATCGTGCATAGTGAGCTCCTTCTTCTGAAGAAATGATAATGAAACGTTCGTCAAGGATGGGGTGCTCGATGCAGGCAATGCCTGAAGACGAGCAGCGTAGCGCTCCCAGATATGCTCCAGCGACGCTGCATCCTCCTCGCAGATGGCCTTGAGCGCTTGCGTGAGAGCGGCAGAAGGAGCCTGCTGCTGCAGCTCCTGGAGCTGTAAGAAGTGCTCGATCTGCTCATCGATTGTTTCGGGGGTGAAGTCGTCGTTGCTATGTGTCATGGTGCGAATCTCCTCGACGATGCTCATAGATGCTTCGCAGACTGTTCAGTGCTCGAGCAAGCAGCACGCGAACCGCTCCGTCACTTTTCTGGAGCTGCTGAGCAATTACTTTGGTGTGGAGACCATATGCAAAGCGCAGCCACAGGACTTGCTGATAGTGCTCGGGTAGAGCTGCGAAGCGTCGACGAAGAAACAGATGTTCCTCGTCGCGTAGAGCAAGCTGTTCTGGCCCCTGCTCCTCGTCGGCCAAGAGCGTCTCCGCGATCGTATCGTCCAAGCTCACGCGAGAACGGCGGGCACTTTGGCGATGATGGTCAATGAGTTTATAGCGAGCAACGCGCAGGAGCCAGGCTCGTTGTTGCTGCTCTGAAAACTCCAGTGGCGTTGTCTTTTCAACGGCGCACAGGAAAACCTCCAGGAGCAGATCTTCTGCATCTTCCCTGCTAGAGAGATGCCTGCGGAGATAGAGAAAAACGGCCTGCGCATGTCGCTGGTAGAGAGCTGTGGCAAGCGAGTGATCACCGGCTTGTTGGGTGCTCTGCCTCGGTAGAAGATCCATCCTGCTCCTTTCACGCTTGAACGATCGTGTCACTAAGTATACCGAAAGAGCAAGCAAAATGTTACGGTCAGTTGTGTGAGGGGATATCCCTTTTGAGAGATGCTTTGAACGAACACTGTCACCTTGTTCGAAGGAATCGTGGGATGTCGTTTGGCTCCTCTCTTTATTTTTGCCCAATCCTGATGAAATGATGCGTTTGTGCTTTCTATAAAGAGCACGGTGATGAAGCTCAAAGCAGGCAGCTCAACGCCTCATCAATTCCCTTTTTCATCAAAAGCGAGCAGGAGCTCAACAACCTATACCTGAAAGGGGCTTCCCACCCCTCCATACCTCGCATACTTGTGTTCACAGGAGCAAGTGATCCCACTTAACTTTTATTATCGCGGACCTGGTGAGGGCTGCAGGAGCGTTGGTACCAGAAGAGACGAGCGCACATGCCTTGCGGCATACCTTTGCTCGCAGTTACCTGGCGCAGTATCCCGGCGATGTAGTAGGACTGGCAACCCTACTTGGGCATAGCTCACTGGATACTACCCGGCTCTATAGCCAGCCGGAAGTCTCCCAGTTAGCTACCCGAGTCGAACAGCTCAACCTCAATGCTTATTCCGGGTAAAGAATTCCTAACGCGAGACAAGCTGATAACATCGGACGTGATTGTAAATTACAAAATTGCGTGTCGTAGAACAGACATTTCAGTGAGAAGGCAAAGTCCAACAACTCATCTCATCTTGCAAGTTTTGAGACGTCGATTTGCGGACGGCAATATGAACACTGATTTCGCCTTTCAGAAAGGACCTGAGGGGCTTGAATAGATAAGTAGAAAAATCGGAGATTTTTTGCAACACAACCGTATATCATACCGTTTTGTGTTCGGATTTGCAAACAAGAAATTTGACAATTTCGATAGGGGAGCATCTAGTGTCGCTACTCGTCTCCTGGCTGCAAGATGACCATCGGAATTTCCCGCGAGGCGCGCTTCTCATACCCCGCGTAGAACGGGGCGATTTCCAGGAGCCGTGCCCACAGTTCCCTTCTTTTGTCAGGTCCGGCTAGCTCTGCCACTGCGCTCATTTGCGTGTTTTGCACCTGCATGCTGACCTGTGGGTTGCTGCGCACATTGAACAACCAGCCAGGAGGGCGCTGCCTCCCACCGTTCGAGGCGGTCACCACATAGGCTGAACCATCTCGGATATAGAGCAGATGGACAGTGCGTTGTTTTCCAGATCTGCGCCCCGTTGTGGTGAGCTTGAGGAAGCCCGCAGGGCTGTCTGCGCTGCCTCTGTAGGCACGTTCTCCCGTCAGATGGTACAACATGACGGAGAAATAGCTCAGTTTGGGGACTTTTTGTGGCATGGCTCTCTTCCTTTCGTCTCTTGTGAGGCCTCTGGGCTTCGTCTGTCTCGATGGGTAGAAATGGGTAGTGACCTGAGGCCCTGCTTATGCCCTCAGTGTAGCATGTTCGGGTATCCCAGTCTAGGTCAGCAAAAACAGAGGTGACCTGAAACCCTAATGGTAATGGTGAAAAACTGTCAGCGTAAATTCGCATGAACAAAACCTGGAGGCTATCGACTGTCCCTGCTCATCCGAAATAGAATTGCAAAATTGTACAAAGTCCAGGAAATATTCTGCGGCCTGAGCTTTCATCGGAGGAAGTTCCTCTTAGAAATTGACACCTCATGTAATATAAGCGTGAACAGAGAGCGTTGAACGCTCGCGTTCCAATATGCAGCTTTTATTGAAGAGGTAATTATCCTTGGCAAAAATGAATAGTGAACGTAGGGGGATATGTTACTTATGCGGGAATGAAGGCATAGTGACTGACGATCATGTTCCACCGCGTTGCCTTGCACCAAAAGCAAATAACTCTCTATTCTACAAGCTACCTGCTTGTGAGACTTGTAATAAAGTGCTTAGTGTTCAAGAGAGCAGGTTCCGCGATTATGTGGTGGCATATACCAAAGATGGCATTCCAGAAGCTGAGGCTGCTTTTGGGAATATGATGAGGAACTTTGCGAGAGGAAAAGTAGAGCGTGGTGGCCTTCCTAACCGAGACTTCTACCGCTTACACAATAATATTGTGGTCAGAGAGGGTTATACCCCTGGTGGCATTTATGTCGGACGTGTCTTTGGTATTAAACCTCCCGATGATTTAGATTATAAAGATGTACTGATAAAGATTGCGCGAGGCCTGCACCACTACCATAGCGGCGAAATCGTTCCGGCCAATTATGACATGTATGCGGATTTCCTTGTTTCTGATGAGGAAAGGCACGTAGGCTACATCAGACAACTCAACATTGCAGGGCAAATGGGGGATTTTTTTGCGTATAAAGGTACCTGGGCTAAAGATGAACCAAAAAGTGGCATCTGGTATATGTGCTTCTACCGTTCTATTACGGGAATGGTCGGTTTTAGGAAACCTAAGGAACTCTTCTCGTAGATTGTGTTATTGAAGTAGTCCAGAGGATGAAAGAAATTGAGCTATTCAGCAAGTAGAGTGTTTTCGCTAACACAAAAGTAGGCTAACAGTTACAATAGAATGAGTCCACAAGTGCCCGCGATCCCAAACATGTTAAGATAAGAACCAGCGCAGGCTCAGGTTCGGGGAGGTGCGGAGCGGGCCATCTTCATCTCCATATAGCCGCCAAAGAATTGCAACGGCGCAAGCACCAGGAACCACGCTGCCAACCCGTAGCATTTGCGCCGATCTTGGCCAGTTTCCGCCTGACGACCGAGAGAGAGCAAAACGAGGCCGAGGGCGAGAGTAAAGCCGCCGGCAGCAAAGCGCACGCTCGCAGCGGCACGGAGGTGGCGGGACTCCCATGGCAACATCGTGCGTCTCATGAGGGACTGCAAGGGCGTGGTGCTGTCATCTGGTGCGTGCATCGGGATGCCTCCTGCCATCTACGGTGCCGATTGTCCGGCACCTATCAAAGTGATAGCATATGAATGGCGGATCGTCAAGAGCGGCACTCGCCGTCAGGCTCGGCGCAGACCACGAACGAGTGCCCGGCCCAGGCACCGAGGAGGTTGGCTTTGCCAAGGTTGGCGTCGCTGAGGTGAGGATATATACATATCGCCGGATTTTGTTTTTTCCAGTCATTCCACGTAGCAACTCCTAGTAGAAGCTTATTGGTAAATGCCCTACGAAGTGAGCGGATTTTGCCCTCTGAGCGGGCAGTTTGCCTGCCGATTACCCAAAAGGTTGGCCGTTTCCTACCAAAAGGTTGGCCACAGAGGACAATGCCAGAGGGTTGCTTTGTTGCGTCAATTCCATCCAAGTTCTCGACACAACGCCAGCCGGAACGCTCTTGCTTTTGGAGCACGTAGCAGTGTGGGGTGAGCCATCCGCTCAATGACCTTGCGATGAGACGGATAGACTCCTTGTGCATGGAGAGTTAGCACCGCTTGACGTATTTCTTCTTGGATTTGCGTTCCCCGCTGCTCTGCTCGTTGTCGCCGATGCTCCTTAATTTGCTGCGACAACAAGGCACATTCTTGCGGAAAGTGATAAAGGAGGATGTTCCCAGTGTATCCTAACTGCTGTGCAAGCTGAACATATCCAAGCGGTTCTTCCCTCCCATCCAGAATGGCTCGTATGCGTTCAAGGCAGTGCTCGCGATCCAGCGTTCGCAATGGACGACGAGCACGAGGTGATCGATAGGGCTTGCCCTCTTGAATAACCCGTTTGAGCGAGCTAAGATTACCCGTCAATACCTGGATGGGGGTCACATTGCAGACATAACAAAATTCAAGGATGCTTTGCAATGTCGGAGTATGGGATCGACGTAACCAGGTGGCGAGTTGCCCTGGTGCCAACCCAGCCAGTACAGCTAATCGTGATTGTTCTCCCCTCTCTTCACAACTCTTGCTCAGATTCGCGAAAAACTGCTCCCAAGGAGGAAGGACAGACGCAGACATGGCAGAACGCAATTCCTCTAAGGCATCGATGACCCATCTTTGCCACTTAATGGTTTCCAGATTCAGGGACGCAAGGGGAGAAGTCGATGATCCTAACCACGTTTTGCAGCGTGTACACTCATCGAGAGCAGTTCGCATTCTGATGAAGGATTGTTGCTTCTCACAAACAGGACAATATTCTTCCAACTTGCAGAGATGTTTCAGGCATATCGTTACTGTGGGAAATATCCATAACAGCGGCTCGTAGATTGGCGCTTCCTGGTCTTTCCATTCGGCATAACAGGCAGGGCACCAGGCTGGCTTTTCGCGAAGGAGTTTGTGCGGTGGCAGATCGCCGACCCACCGTTGGAGTGTCAGGGAGTGAAGATCGGAGCGTTTTGTAAGCCGCTCAAGGACACTGGCCCATTCTGTAGCTTGTGGTCCATTCCCGTTGACACTCATCGCAGTTGACCAATTAAAGACAGAGAAGGGTTGTCGCGAATAGCCCTGGCTCAAGTGAGGAACGATTTCCTGCGCTACCAGATGTTGAGGGGGAACATGATGGTGCCAGGCAAGACGATTGAGATAGCTGGTCAAACTTTCGGTCCAGACGGTCCCAAGTCCGCATGGTGCCAGCCCATAGAGTTTACTGCGCACAGGAATATCGTTGCCTTTGAATGGTTCTTCTGTGGTATGACACATGAGCATGACATTCACCGTGGAATGCTCTGTTCTGTTCATCCTGCGGCCTGCTCTTCATTGGTGAGAGGTTCTGATACATTCTCATCAGACGTTGACCCAATGGCATCACGACCGGGAGCGCGTGTGCCACGTCTCCCCTGGACCTTCGGTTTCGCTCCCTGTTCTTCTTGTGCTTTGGGTGATTGCGACACCCGACCGCCTCGTAGTCCTAAAAGCGTCAGAAGCCGTTCATCAGCACCCTCAGACTCTGTGAGTTCTGCCTCGCTTTCCAAGGCGTTGCGTAAAGCCAATTCCACTCGTGTTTCTGCTGGAGCGGTTTTTCGCAAGTGAGCCAGCGTGACGGTTTTCGCTCCTTCCGCCAGGGCCAGGTTCAGCGCTCGATTGAGGTGCATTTTGAGCCAGCCAATGCAGCCGATACTGCGTGCATACAAAAACTCCCAGTGATCGATCAATGGCGGCTCTTTCTCGACCGGGAGTTGCCGTTGCAAGGCCCAGACCACACTTTGAAAGACCTGCGCGTCCTGCTCAGTGGTCGCATCATAGCGGGGAAAATGAACATCGATACTGCGGCACGCCAGTTGTGCATTGACTTTGCGGAACGGGCGCATTTCATAGGTACCAACCAGGATATGGCTCACTCCGGTAGCATTTTCAAAATGTTTGAGATGATTGAGTTGGCTTTGAAGGCGGCTTCCCATGGTGGCCTCTGTCAGGTGATGGGCCTCATCAACGATGATGGCAAGAGACTTGCGCTCAAGCAATGCCGTTTCCATGGCTTCGCGCAGTTCTTTGGTGCGTATTCGCGCGATCTTGCCATCGACAAACGGATCATGAAGGGAGCGCAAGACCGCCCGGTAATACTCTGCCCACTCGAAGCGATTGGTTCCTGGTCCGGCGGCAAGAATACTGGCAAACGAGATGAAGCTAGGATCGGATGCCATCACTGCTTTGGTCCTGGTCAGCAACCGTTCTTCGAGTAAGCGGATGAGGGTCGTTTTTCCGACACGGCTTGGACCGATGACAAGCACCATCGTTCCTGGACGCCTGGTATTTGCCTCTTCACCTGGTGGGCAGATGGCCTGGATGATGGTCTCTAAGGCTTCTTGCAGACGAGGGTGTGAGATGAGGCAACGCCGCTCAAAATAGTCCAGGCGCTCACTCACAGGCTGCGCGAGCAACTCAGGTGGAAACGACTCTGGCGCTGGTGTATGGCCTTCTGGATGGTTTGTTTCGTCACTCATAGCTCGATCCGCCTGAGCACCAGCAAATTTTTGTAGGGATCGATTTTCTTCCTCTCAAAGGATTCGCGTGCTCTCTTTTCCTTCTCCGATTCCTCTTGCACAGGCTCTGGAGGCGGCAGGGCTGAGGATTTCTTCCCGCCCTCTAGCACGACCAGGGCGGCTCTGGTTTCGCGATCATGGCGTTGCTGGCGAAGGATGCTCTCGATATCCGTATTCTCTCGCCGGAAGACCGCCAGTTGCTTTTGGGTCATCTCAATCTGCTCTTTTCCATATTGCAAACGATTCCGTTGACGAAGCTCTGTAGTGAGGAGTTGCAGTTCACGCTCAGAACACCCAGCGAATTCGGTGGAGGGACAATCGCATTTTCGCCAACGTCCATCAATGTAGGCAAAGCCCACACTGACATCAAATGGGTCGAATCTCACCTTGACCTGGGTTCCTTCGATAGTTGGGTCGCGCATGGCTTCGCACCAGTAGTCCAGGTAATTCATGCGCACACCCACACCTGGCTCAACTTTCGCTGTCCCTTTGCGGGTCGTGGGGAATGTTGCTTTCAAAAAGGCATCATCGTAGGGGATATCTTTGTGCGTTCTGGCCCCATTTTGTTTGATGGAGAGATTGTAGGCGTCACGCGGTGTCATTCCTAAAGCAGGATGAACGATGGTGTCATATTCTTCATCTGCCCATCGCTGCACCCGCTCCGCCAGAGCAGGAAGCGTCCAGACCGCCTGACGTTCTGGATCAGTCGCTCGTGTATTTAACCGGGGTTCTCGTGTGGCCTGAGTATTCCCGAGTAAGTGGTAAAGAAACTCCGTTTCCATGGAACCAAACAAGCGCTCTTGGGGCGACCCGAAGCGAGGTTCAGATGCCGGGCGCTGATGTTTACGAACGCGGTACAAGGCGAGCAGTTGCTCAAAGTACACGCTGGCAAACTCTGGCCCTCCGTCAACCGTGATGGCTGTTGGCAGGCGTCCATAGCGCTTCACGCACAAACGAAGGACAGCTAGGCAAGAGCGATAACTGGGCGGATCAAAGCTCAAGTAGTAAGCAGCAATGCGCCTGGGATGGGAGAGGATAAGCAAAGTCAGCCAGCACTTTCCCAATGGCTGGCCAGTCCTCGAATCGCACAAAACCAGGTTCAATTCCGTATGATCCAAGTGCGCCATAGCCCAGGCGTAGCTTCCATGACGGCTCACCGTCTTTTCTGCTTCGCGCACGTAGTCCTTGAATGGGTAAGCTGCGCGGGCTCCTTCGCGAGCCAATGTTTGTTCATACTTCGGCTTGTGTCGTCGGATTTCGGTGTAAAACATGCGCTGGCTCATGGGGAAAAGGTGCTGCTCTGAAGATCGCCGAAGATATTCTCCGTAGGCTCCGCGTTTCGGCTTGCGAGTCACGGTATCGTAATGCGTTTCTAACACCTGCTGAACCAGATCGCTTACCTCGTCAGTAATGGTTCGCTTTCTTCCACTCTTTGCCACTTTGGGGAGCAAGCCAATCAGGCCGCTTCCGTAGAGATGCTCTGCTTCTCGATAGAGCATCTGCCAACGTCGTTTCGTTCGCGCCGGAATGGTCTCTGCACGAGCGTTCACTTGCGCTTGCTCATCATCATGGTAGTGGTCAGGATGAATGATTCGGTTCCGAAAGAGAGCTGTTGCCAGGTCCACCTCTCGCGCCAGATCAAGCAACTCCTGCCCTTCTGGAGTAAGACTGGAGGAGCTTTCAGCGATGGGTAAACAGGCAACCGTCTCTTCCTTCGCCTGTAGGTTCGGTCTCGCTCGCGCCAGGCGCTGCGAACGAAAGACCGGCGTGCGCCATGGCTCTGAAAGTCGGTAGGTTGCCAGATCCACGTAAAGATCATGCCTAGCGATAGCAATATTGATGAGGTCAGCAGGAAGCTCAGATGCTCTCTGAAGGTCAGAGAGCAATATTCCAGGGTGCTCCTCAACCAACCGGAAGAGTATCGCCAATGTCTGACCTTTCACGGTAAGGCGATCAAGATCCTGGTAGTAGTCCTCCAGAAAAAGGGCGTTCTCTTGTGCCGCCCAGTTAATCTGGTCAGAAGACCAGACTTGATAGCTCAGTCCGTATTTGGCTGCAAATGCCTCACCCGGAGGACAACGCCAGACCCCTTGCTCGTCGAGCTGGTAGCGATGAGGCTGCTTTTCAACGAGTCGGCTGAGTTCTTGAGCGGGTTTGCATTCAATCCATCCGCAGGCTTGATACCGGAAGACAAAGTAGTCGGCAGTGTGCATTGGCTGCTGGAGGCGTCCGCGTTTGTCGAGGTATTCCAGGGGCATCGACGGAGGCTGATCCCAGACCTCCAGAACATCATCGTCATGCTCAGCTTGGAGCAAAAAGGGAAACTCAACCTTGGTGCTCTCCGCCTTGATGATGCATTGCATCTTTTTGGAAGGATACCAAACAGGCATATTTCCTCGACGAGCGCCTGGAGTGCGGCTGGGAGGCGACGAGCGGATGTGAATGAGTACTTCCTGCGTTTCTCGTGAAAAACCAAGACGGCGAAAGTAGGTGTACAATGCAGTACCATCAAGGGCTTTTGCCATGGCTTTTTCCTTCCACAAACAATCTCTCTCAATGCCTCTTTTCCAAGCCTAGCACAAACTTTTGCATGAGACAAAGCTTGTAGCCCGCACTGGTACTTGTGGCCAACCTTTTGGTAGGAAACACAAACTTTTGCATGAGACAAAGCTTGTAGCCCGCACTGGTACTTGTGGCCAACCTTTTGGTAGGAAACTGCCAACCTTTTGGGTAATCGGCAACTTGCCCCCAATCTTGAGCACTGGCACAAACTTTCCTGGGCAAACCGCCCCACATCTCGCTTCATCCATAGATATGCTGTACATTGGCCGCTTGTGAGATGCTCGACTCCAGTGCCTTGTGACTCCAGAAAAGGCTCATGGATCTCTTTGTTTTTCCTCTCTGATGCGGTTTCCAGCTTCGCTCATGAGGGCGCTTTTGCCCATGCCCGTCGAGGATGGCTCTTGAGCGTGAAGAAAAGGAGAGGGATGAGCCATCACCGCTTTCGTCTCTGTGGGAAGACAGCGGGATCACGGAAAGCGAAACAGTTTCGCGCGTTCACCCCAAATGTGCTATGCTAGAGGCGCAGAAGAACATGGGTTGGACGGGTCCATTTGGCCGTCCCCGTCCAACCCCAGACAGGCGTTCACCCACGGAGCGGGCACACCCGCTGACGATTAGTGTAGCAGAGAGGTCCTGTTGAAGTCACCGTTGTGCAGTTGACAGGTCACTTCACCTCGCTTCATCATTTTTCGCGCCGCCGGGTCACGCGAGAGAAGGAGATCGCTCATGAAGCGCTACGCGTACCGCGAGCGCGACTATGCCTTCGGGCAGCTGATGCTGACGCTGCGCACGAGCCTGGGCCTGACGCAAGCGGGACTAGCCGAGCGGCTGGGCGTCTCCAAGCGCGCCGTAGCGGAGTGGGAGGGAGGCAGCAGCTACCCCAAAGCCGAACACCTCCAACAGCTCATTACCCTGGCGGTACAGTTGCAGGTCTGGGAAGCAGGGCGCGAGGAAGAGGAGATCCGGGCACTGTGGAAGACGGCGCGCCAGAAGGTGCTGCTGGATGAGCGCTGGTTGCATGACCTGCTCGCTTCGGCTCGGCCCGTCCCGCTTTCCCCACCAGCCGGGACGCCTGCTACCCCGGCGTTCGCGGAGGCCGTGGCCTTGCCGCGCGTCGACTGGCTGGAAGCCCTCGACGTGAGCCACTTCACCGGCCGCGAGGTGGAAGTGGCCGAGCTCTCCCAGTGGATCCTCCAGGAGCGCTGCCGCCTGGTGACGCTCGTGGGCATGGGCGGCATCGGCAAGAGTATGCTGGCCTCCTACCTGGGCAGCCGCCTGGCCCCCCAGTTCGAGGCGGTGCTCTGGCGCTCGGTGCGCGACGCCCCCACATGCTCGGACCTGGTCGCCAACTGCATCACCTTCTTCTCTGAAACGCCGCCCGCTGGATTCCCCACGTCACTGGAGCAGCGCATCAACCAGTTGCTCTCCCGCTTGCAGGCTCATCGCTGCCTGCTGGTGCTCGATAACCTGGAGACGCTGCTGGTGAGCGGTGATCCCGAGGGCAACTATCTGCCCGGCTACGAGGGCTACGGACGGCTCATCGAGCGGCTGGCGGAGTC
>WNFD01003729.1_pt1 | contig 15290 bp, 13 predicted proteins | sample 5400491 | NCBI WGS metagenome assembly WNFD01 (sample SAMN13153343, study PRJNA577476) | soil metagenome | isolation source: 120 cm saprolite under Douglas fir tree site 2 hole 2 replicate 2 | place: USA:California | collected 2015-04-18
TTCGTCGGGAAAGCCGAACTCGTCCGCGCGCGGCCATACGCTCGCCACCGTGTCGGTCGTCACCCCGGGCCGGATCAGCTCGATCGAGCGGTCGAGCCAGTCGCGGCATTGCTTGTAGGCGTCGTGCTGCGCCGGGGTGGCCCGCCCGACGTTGAAGGTGCGGTAGTAGCAGGTGCGGTAGCCCATGAAGGCCTGCAGCACGTCGAAGAACGCCTGGTCGCCGGGGCGGATCATGCGGTCGGTGAAATTGTGCGGGTGCGGATTGCAGCGCTCCCCGGAAATGGCGTTGATCGCCTCGACGTCGTCGGAGCCGTGCTCGTACAAAAACTTGGTCGCCATCGCGACGATGTCGGCCTCGCGCACGCCCGGCTTGAGCTCCTCGCTGATCAACTGGTAGACGCCGTCGACCATCGCGGCGGCGCGATTGAGCAGCGCAATCTCGTCGATGCTCTTGATCTCGCGCGCGTCGAGCATGACCTGCTGGCCGTCCGCGACCTTGAGCCCGGCGCGCTCGAGCTCGAACATCATCGGCGGCTCGATGATGTCGACGCCGAGCGGCATGTCGGCGACGCCGGCTTCCCGCAAGAGTCCCGCGATCTCCTCCGCGTGGCGCCGCATCAGGCCGAATGCCGGGGGCACGGTGCCGCGCAAGCCGACCAGCCCGGCCTTGCAAAGCTCCGGCCGTAGCCATGGCACGTAGAGCCGGTGATGCACCGCGGCCGAGCCGAAATCCCACAGGATGGGCTCGCCGCCGCGGGCGAGCAGCGCGAACCGGCACAGCTTGTCGCGCTCCCATTCGCCGATCTTCGTGCTGGTCACGTAGCGGATGTTGTTGACGTCGAAGCACAGCAGCGCTCCGAGCTCGGAAGCGTCCAGCGCCTGTCTGGCGCGGCCGAGCCGATAGCGGTGCAGCCGCTGGAAATCCACCCGCTCCTCGAAATCGACGCCCATCGGGCCGAGCGCCGGCAGCGCGCGGTTCCAGCGATAATGCGGATCGATGTCCTCGGCGCGGACCTGCTCGGGCCGGAGCAACACCTCGTCCATGACAGCCTCCCGGGATTGCGGTATCGGAATCTCCCGCCATCATAATGCATCGGCGCCGAGGCGGCGACGAGGATGGCGAGGATTGCGGGATCCGATGACGGGCCAAGCGGACACAGCATGATGCGCAAGCTCGCCTGCGGGCTGTGCCCGCTTGCCTTCGCCGTCGTTCTGCCGCTTGCCGCCCTGGCTCAGGGCATGTCGGCGGCGGAGCCGGAAAGCCTCGGCTTGTCGACCAAACGGCTCGAGCGCATCGCGCCGGCGCTGCGGCGCGATATTGCCGCCGGCCTCATTCCCGGGGCCGTCATGCTGGTCGCACGCCGCGGCAAGCTCGCCTATTTCGAGGCGTTCGGCATGCGCGACAAGGCCCGAAACGTGCCAATGCCGCGAGATGCGATCTTTCGGCTGGCATCGATGAGCAAGCCCATCACGATCGCGGCGGCCATGATGCTGGTGGAAGAAGGCCGGCTGTCGCTCGCAGACCCTATTTCGAAATACCTGCCGCAGTTCGCTCACATGCAGGTCGGCATCGAGGCGAAGGACCCCGCTACGGGCCGCGCAAGCCTCCGGCTGGTCCCGTCCGAGCGCGAGATCCGCGTCGAGGACCTGATGCGGCACACCTCCGGCTTCACCTATGAGGCGCTGGGGACAGGCCCAAAAGTGAAGGAGATGTATCGCGACGCCGGAATAGGACCGCAGGACGACAGCGCCGCCGCGATGGTGGAGAAGCTGGCGCGGCTGCCGCTGATGTATCAGCCGGGCACGGTCTGGGAGTACGGCCGGTCGATCGACGTGCTGGGGCGCATTCTCGAGCTCTTGTCCGGCATGCCGCTGAGCGAATTTCTGGCAAAGCGCGTGTTCGGGCCGCTGCGCATGCCGGACACCGGCTTTTGGGTTCCGCCCAAGAAGTACAACCGCATCGCGGACGTGCTCCCGGCGCCGCGGGAAGGTCGGCGGCTGTTGCTGAACGTGAGCAAGCCGCCGAAGTTCGAAAGCGGTGGCGGCGGCTTGGTCTCGACCGCCGCGGATTATGCACGCTTCCTGCAGATGCTGCTCAATGGCGGCGAGATCGACGGCGTGCGCCTGCTGAGCCGCAAGTCGGTCGAGCTGATCACGACCAACCAGCTCGGACCGGAGGTCAATGCGCAGGGGTGGGCTTATTATCCCGGCCCGGGATACGGGTTCGGATTGGGGTTTGCGGTGCGCCTGGCGCTCGGCGTGGCGCCGCAGATCGGCTCGCCGGGCGATTATTTCGTGGAGGGGCTGTACGGGACCTTCGCGTTCGCCGACCCCCGAGAGCAGCTGCTCGCAGTCTTCATGATCCAGTCGCAGGAGTGGCGCTATTACCGCCCGCTGGTGAAAGCGCTGGTGCTGCAGAGTCTCACGCATTGATCGCGGCGCGGCCTACCGCACCGCGCCGCATGCCCGCCACCGGCGAATCTCGGTTTCGTCGCAGCCGAATTTCCGCAGCACCTCGTCGCTGTGCTGGCCGATTTTTGGGGGATGCCGCGGCTCGACCTTCTTCTCGCCCTCGACCCAAATCGGGCTGTTGATCGTGAGCATGTCCTCGCCCTGAAAAGGCACCAGCACGTCGTTCTCCAGCATCTGGCGGTCGCCCGGCAGCTCGTCGACCTCGGCCACGACGCCGAAGATCAGGCCGTGGGCGTCGAGAATCGCGCGCCAGTCGGCCAGGTCCTTTCCGGCGAACACGCCGTCGAAGATGGCGCTCAGCTCGCGCGCGCGAGCATGCCGGTCGGAGGTGGTGGCAAACCGCGGATCGGCCGCGAGCTCCTCCCGCCCCAGGCACTCGAGCAGCACCGGCCACTCGCGGTCCTCCTTCAACAGCGAGAGGATCAGCCAGCGTCCGTCCCGGCAGCAATAGTGATTGGTCATGGCGTTGAACGTCTGCTCGCGCGGCGGGCGCTTGGGGATCGTCGCACCGCAGAGCCGGGCCTGCACCATCAGCCCGTTCGACCACACGCCGTTCGCCATCAGCGAGGTGCCGACGTGGGCGCCCTTGCCGGTTTTTTCGCGCCGGTAGAGCGCGGCGACGATCGCGCCGAACAGGGCCAGCGCGGAAGGATGGTCGCCCATGCCGGGCAGCGAGCGGGCCGGCGGGCCGGCGCTGTCCGGGCGCACGAGGTCCATCATCCCCGACCGCGCCCACCAGGCATTGCTGTCGAAGCCGGGCTTGTTGGCCTCTTGCCCGCGCTCGCCGTAGCCCGTGAAGGATGCGTAGATGAGGCGCTCATTGAGCGGCGCGAGATTCCGATAGGCGATGCCGAGGCGCCGGCGCACGGCCGGCGGGAAATTGGTGATGAAGACGTCGGCACGGGGGACCATCCGGTACAGCACCGCCTGCCCGTCCGCCTTGCTCAAATCGAGGGCCAGGCCCTGCTTGTTGCGGGATTCCAGCATCCAGGCCCAGTTGTGCTCGCATTTGGGATTGCCCGGCAATCGCGGTAGATGCCGGAACGGATCTCCCGCCGGCGGCTCGATCTTGATCACCTCGGCGCCGAAGTCGGCCAGGATCGTGGCCGCCGCCGGCGCGGCGATGAAGCTCGCACAATCGAGCACCGTCAGGCCTTCGAACATCCGCTGCATGCCAAAATGCTCCGTGACATAGCTGGCGCCATTACTGGCGGGCTGGATGGGCCTCCGGCGTGCCTAGCTGGCGAATGTAGCCTCGATTCCAGGTCGGGCTGATGAGCACCTCGTTGAGGCATACGTGCTTGGGCCGGGTCGCCACGAACAGGATGAGATCGCCGAGATCCTCCGGCTGCAGCATGCGGGCGCGCTCCTCGGCGCTCACCGGCACGGGACGATGCTCGAGGATCGGTGTCGCCACTTCGCCCGGACAGATGACGCAGGAACGAATGCCGTTGCCGCATTCCTCCATGTTGATGCTGTGCGACGCCGCGACCAGCGCGTGCTTGGCGGCGCTGTAGCCGGGTCCGCTCAGCACGCTGACGAAGCGCCCGGCCCAGGAGGCGGTATGGATGATGAGTCCGTCCTTCTGGGCGCGCATCATCGGCAGTGCCGCGGCCACGACATAGAACGCGCTCGAAAGATTGCCTTGGAGGATCGTATCGATCCGCTCCGGCGTGAGCTCGGCCCAACGGCGCTCGCGCAGATTGGTCCCGGCGTTGTTGACCAGAATGTCGAGCCGCCCGAACGCGTTGCGGATTGCGGCCGCGATGGCGTTCACGCGCTTCGCGTCGGTCACGTCGCCGGCCTCGACCCGGGCGCGGCCCTTGGCCGTTTCGATTTTTTGCGCCACCGTTTCGAGCGCCTGCTTGCGCCGGCCGGTGAGCACGATCGTGGCGCCGGCGCCGGCGAGCGCCAGCGCCGCGGCTTCGCCGATGCCGCTTCCCGCGCCGGTGACCCAGGCGATCTTGCCGCTCAGGCTCGTCATGGTTCGCTCCTTGACAGAATGGCGGATGCCGGCTCGTCCTTGATGCCGAGATAGATCTTCTGCACCTGCTTGTCGGCTTCGAGCTCGCGCGCCGCGCCTTCCAGCACGGTGCGCCCGGTCTGCAGCACGTAGCCGTAATCGGCGATGTCGAGCGCCAGCGGCACGGTCTGCTCGGCGAGCAGCAGCGTGAGCCCCTCCTGGTGCAATTTCCACAAGGTGTCGTAGAGGGTCTCGAGCACGGCGGGAGCCAGTCCGAGGCTCGGCTCGTCGAGCAGTAGCAGCTTCGGCTCGCTCATGAGCGCCCGGCCGAGCGCCAGCATCTGGCGCTCGCCCCCGGACAACGTGCTCGCGCTCTGGCGCCGCCGCTCCGCCAGCCGCGGGAAGATGCCGAATACGCGGTCGAGCAGCTGCGGGATCCGGCTCTTGTCGCGCAGGGCGGTTGCGCCGAGCCGCAGATTTTGCTCGACCGTCTGATTGACGAACAGCCGCCAACCCTCGGGCGAGAGCGCCAGTCCCTTGGGCACGATCGCATAGGCCGGCATTCCGCCGATCTCCTCACCGCGCCAGCGGATCGTGCCGGCGCTCGGCCTGACGAGGCCGGCAATGGCATTGAGGGTCGTCGTCTTGCCGGCGCCGTTCGATCCGAGCAACGCCACGATGTGACCTTCCTCGACGCGCAGCGACACGTCGGCCACGCCGATGAGATCCCCATACCGCACTTCCAGGTGCTCGACTTCGAGGCGAAGCGTCATGGCCGCCGCCGCCGGTGCGGACGCCCGATATAAGCCTCGATCACCTGCGGATCGTTGACGACGTCCCGGGGAGCGCCGCTGGCGATGGTGCGGCCCTGGTTGAACACGAGCACGCGGTGCGTCAGGCTGAGAATCACCTCCATGATGTGCTCGGTGATCACCAGCGTGATGCCGCGCTCGTGGATCCGCCGCACCAGCTCGATCGCGGTCTGGATCTCCACTGGATTGAGTCCGGCGAGCGCTTCGTCGAGCAGAAGCAGCCGCGGGCCGGTGGCGAGCACGCGAGCGATCTCCAGGCGCTTGCGTCCCGGCGTGCCCAGGCTGCGCGCCCGCTGATGACTGACCGATTTCAGGCCGGCGAACTCGATCGCCTCGAGGGCCACGTCGCGCGCATCCTTGCGGTGCGGATGACGCAGAAACGCGCCGACCATGACGTTGTCCAGAATGGTCATGTCGGGAAACGTCGCCGGAATCTGAAAGGTGCGGCCGATGCCGAGCCGCGCGTGCGTTTCCGGCGAGGCCCGCGTGACGTCCTCGCCGTCGAACCGGACCGATCCGGCGGTCGGCGCCAGATCGCCGGAAAGGCAATTGAAGAACGTGGACTTGCCGGCACCGTTCGGGCCGATCAGGCCGATGATGTCGCCTTCCTGGACGTCGAGATCGGCTTCCGATACGGCGCGGAAGCTGCCGAACAATTGCGTGACGGCGCGCGCCTCAAGCAGCATGGCGGGCCTCGATCGGCTCGGGTGCCTTCCTGCGCGCGGTGAGCCGGTGCCAGAGCTCGAGCAGGCCGCCCGGCTCGAAGCGCGCCAGCAGCAAGATGATGCCGCCATAGAGGATGTAGGTCAGACCGGATCCCCCGCCCCCGAACGCGCTGTTGGTGGCGGTCTTCAGCGGCACCAGGATGATGGCGCCGATCAGCGGACCGAACAGGGTGCCGACGCCGCCGAGCGCCGCGGTGATGATCATCTCGACGGACACCAGGATGCCGAAGCCGCTCTCCGGGTCGATGAAGCCCACCATCAGCGCATAGAGCGAGCCGGCGAGCGAGGTGAAGGCCGCGCTGAGCATCAGCGCGTAGAGCTTGTAGCGGGGCGCCGGCACGCCGAGACTCCGCGCGGCGCGCTCGCCGGCCTGAATCGCGCGCCAGTAATAGCCCATGCGGCCGCGCTCGAGCAGCCAGGTCGTCCCGAGCAAGACGATCAGCACAACCAGGAACAGATAATAATAAGGGACCGCGCTGCGGAACGAGAGATCCAAGACCGTGCGCGCCACCGGCGGGCCCATCAGGCCGATCGCGGCCCCGACGAAGTCCCAATTGCCGACCACGATGCGCACCAGTTCGGCCGCCGCGATCGTGGCCATCGAGAAATAATGCCCGCGCAGGCGAAAGCTCGGCATGCCGATGACGACCGCCATGACCAGACTCGCCGCGATGCCGAGCGGCACGCCCGCGAGCGGCGGCAATTGCCAATGGGTATAGACGAGCAACGGCGCATAGGCGCCGGCGCCGAAGAACATCGCGTGCCCGACCGAGATCTGCCCGGCATAGCCCCCGACGATGTTCCACGCCGAGGCGGCAATGGCCGCGAGCAGCAGGTCCGCGCCCATGCGCTCGTAAAACGGGCCGGTGAGGATAAAGGGATAGACGATCAGCAACGCCGCCCCGGCCGGCCCCAACCAGCGCATGATCAGACCTTTCCCATCAGGCCTTGCGGCCGGATCCACAGGATTGCGACGAACAGCGCGTAAACGATCACGTCCTTGTAGACCGGTCCGAACCAATAGGCGGACAGCGATTGGATCACGCCGATGATCAGGCCGGCCGCCAAGGCGCCGGGCACGCTGCCGAAGCCGCCGAAGGCGACCACCACGAAGGCGATCAGGGCGAGGGATTCGCCTACCGTCGGCACGATATAGTAGAAGGTCGCGATCAAAGCCCCGGCAATGCCCGCGCCGGCCGCAGATACGCCCCAGGCGAGCGCCTGCATGCGGTCGGGCCGGATCCCCATGAGGGTCGCGGCCTGGCGGTCCTCGGCGACCGCGAGCAGCTGGCTTCCGAGCGCGGTGCGGGTGAGCACCAGATGCATGCCGAGCGTGAGCGCCAGCGCCGCCATCCCGGCGACGAGCTGCGGCATGCCGATCAAAATTCCGCCGAGGTTGAGGACGCCGGGGATGAGATCCTCCGGCAGGGTCTTGAAATTCGCCGAAAACAGCCAGAACGCCAGGTAGCGCAGCAGTAAGGCAAGGCCGAAGGTCGACAGGATCTGCGCGATCATCGGGCCGCGCATGATCGCCCGGATCAGGCCGAAATAGACGGCAATGCCCAGCAGGAACAGCACGATCGCCGCGGCCGGGCCGAACGCCAGCGGGCCGCCGTGCAGGAACGTCACGATCAGGAACGCCACGTACATGCCGATCATGACGAATTCGCCGTGGGCGAAATTGATGACGTTCATCATTCCCCAGATCAGGGTGAGCCCGGACGAGAACAGCGCGTAGATCGCGCCGAGCAGCAAACCGCTGATGATGATCTGCAGCAGGATCATGGCCACCAGGGCGTCATCGTCGCGTTCGTCTCATGGCGAGATTGAATCACGAACAGTGAGAGCAGTTACCCTCCCCCCGCCGAACCCGGGTGTTCCCCGGTTCGGCTCCGAGTTCGACGGCGGCCTTGGATTGCTGTCCGGCGCTCGCCGCGTTTCCGCTAAGCGGCATGATCAGGCCGATCTTGATGCTCTCCCGCGCCGACGCCGGATTGGCGAATGCCACAACGAGCGCGGCTGCGGTGACGAGCTTTTGCAATGATTCCTCCCCTTTGCCCCCGGCGCTTTTGCGCTTCAAGCGCCGGCAGTTTGTCGAGTTTCGCCTCGGCCCGCAATGGCGTTCGCGGACCGCTTGGTCGGGCGATCGGGGGTACCCGCTCAGGCATTGTCGACGGGCCAGCCGACCACAAGCGAGATCGCCGGCAGTGCCGACTGGGCGGGCGAGCGTTCAGGAGGTCTCGGAGAACCTCTCGCAACGAGCACCGAGCTTTGCGAGGTGCGAGCCGGGAGAGGGGTCCTTTGCATTGTCAGGAAAACGAAGCTACCCCTCACCCGGCCGACCCTCGTTGCACTCGGATCGGCCACCCTCTCCCGCAAGGGGAGAGGGAAAACGAGTATGCGGCTCGGGCAAACCATACGAGCGGGAACATGCTCGAGTGCACCCGCTGTCCGCCCAATCGTGTCTGCAGGGGGAGATCAGCCGATGCCCTATGAAACCATCCGCTACGAGGTCGAGGATGCGATCCTCACGATCACGCTCAATCGACCCGACAAGCTCAATGCGTTCACGACCAAGATGCTTACCGAGCTGATCGACGCCTTCGACCGGGCGGACCAGGACGATGCTGTCAAGGCGGTGATCGTCACCGGAGCGGGGAGGGCGTTCTGTGCCGGGGCGGACCTCTCCGCCGGTAGCGCGACATTCGATCGCGCGGCTCGCCCCGACCGACCGCAAGTTCCGCTGGGCGCCGATGGTCAGCCGGACCTGGCGAGTGACGCCGCGCGCGACGGCGGGGGACGGGTGACGCTGCGCATCTTTTCCTGCCTCAAGCCGGTGATCGCCGCCGTCAATGGCCCGGCGGTCGGCATCGGTGCGACCATGCTGCTGCCGATGGACATAAGGCTCGCTTCCGAGGAGGCGCGGTTCGGCTTCGTGTTCGTGCGCCGCGGGATCACGCCGGAAGCCTGCTCGAGCTGGTTCTTGCCGCGCATCGTCGGGATCGCGCAGGCGCTCGAATGGACGTTTACCGGGCGGGTTTTCCCGGCCCGCGAAGCCTTGGCGGCACGCCTGGTGAGCGCGGTCCATCCGCCGGGCGAGCTGTTGCCCGCCGCGCGCACGCTGGCGCGGGAAATCGCGGAGAACGCCGGCGTCTCGATCGCGCTCGCCCGCCAGATGTTCTGGCGCATGCTCGGCGCCGATCACCCGATGGAGGCCCACAAGATCGACAGCCGCGCGATCTTCACGCGCGGGCGCAGCGCCGATGTCAAGGAAGGCGTGACCTCGTTCCTGGAGAAGCGCAAGCCCCGCTTCACCGACCGGGTCTCCAACGACATGCCGGCGTTCTTCCCGTGGTGGCAGGAACGGCCGTACCAGTAAGCTGCGCGCGATCGCGCCGGGTCACCCCTTGGTCGCGCCGGCGGTCAGCCCGGCGATATAATAGTCCATCAGGAAAGCGTAAATGAGCAGCGGCGGCGCCGCGCCCAGCAGCGCGCCGGTCATGATCTGGCCCCAGTTGAAGACGTCGCCCTTGATCAGCGAAGTGATGATGCCGACCGGCAGCACCAGCTGGTCGGTCGAGGTGGTGAACGCCAGCGGGTAGAGAAACTGCGCCCAGCTCACCGTGAACGCGAAGATCGTCGCGGCGATGAGCCCCGGCAACGCCACCGGAATGAACACCCGGGTGAGCACCTGGCGATAATTGGCGCCATCGATCAGCGCCGCCTCGTCGAGCTCCCGCGGAATCGAGGCGAAATATCCGATCATGACCCAGGTGCAGAACGGCACCGTCAACGTCGGATAGACCAGCAGCAGCACCCACCAGCGATTGATCAGCTGGATTCCGGTCGCGTCGCCGAACACCGCGAACATCTTGAACAGCGGGATGAACAGCAACGTCTCGGGAATCAGATAGGTCAGGAACACGCCGGTCGCGAGCGTCGCAGAACCCCAGAATCGCATCCGGGACAATGCAAAGGCGGCCGGAACGCTGATGAGCATCGTGACCGCAACGACGACGGTGGAGACGACCGCCGAGTTGCGGAAATAGGTCAGGAACTGCGAGGAGGACAGCAGCTCGACGTAGTTGGCGAGGGTGGGGTTGTAGACCCACCATGGATTGGTGGCGGCGGAAATCTCCGCGCTGGTTTTCAGCGAGGTGATCAGCATGTAGACCGGCGGCAGCAGAAAAAACATCGCGAACAGCGTGAGGAAGAAATAGGACCAGCGCAGCGCCCAGCGGCGTTCCCGGCTCATGCTGCGGCGTTTCGACCTGCGGGCCGAAGCGCCGGCGGTTGCGGCGGCGGTGATCGCCGTCATGCCTCGTTTCCTCGGCGGTTGATGTCGCGCAGGATGAAGATAGCCGCGACGGTGAGAATCGGCACCATGAACAGCGACACGCTGGCGCCGAGCGGAATGTCCCCGACTTCGATGCCGACCCGGAACGCCCAGGTGGCGAATACGTGGGTGAGGTCGATCGGCCCGCCCGCGGTCAGGATGCGCACGATGTCGAAATTGGCGAACGTCACGATCAACGAGAACAGCGCGGTGATCGCGATGATGTTGCGCATCATCGGCAAGGTCACGTACCAGGTGCGCTGCAAGAAGTTGGCGCCGTCCACCGCCGCCGCTTCATAGAGCTGCTCGGGAACCGATTTCAGCGCCGCCAGGTACATGATCATGAAGAACGGCGCGCCGATCCAGACGTTGACGAGGATGACCGAGAAACGCGCCCACATGGCGTCGCCGGTCCACGGGATCGGGCCGATGCCGAATTTCTCGAAGACCCAGTTGAAGGCGCTGTAGGAGGGATCGAACAGCCACAGCCAGGCGAGGCAGCTCATCGCCGGGGGAATGACCCACGGCACCAGCAGCATGCCGCGCCACTTGCGCTGGCCCTTGGCCGGAATGTTGTGGACGAAATGCGCGACGACGAACCCGAAGATGGCTTTGAACAGCACGGCGGTGAGGGCGAAGATGCAGGACTGCCTCACCACCATCCAGAACGTTTCGCGGTTGAACAGGAACAGGAAATTGCCGAAGCCGACGAAGTGCTCCATCGAGCGATTGAGCGTGGCGAGATTGACGGAGTAAAGCGCGGGGTACACTACCAGCAGCGCGATCAGCAGGATGAGCGGCGACGTCATCAGGAACGCCGTCATGGACTTGCGGCGCATCGCGCTGCGCAGGCCGAAGCGGCGCGGTCGCGCCGTCGCCCTATCCGTGACCTGACCAATCACTGCATCGGCCATTGCACGTCTCTTCGCGATTGCGTGGCTGCTCGAGGCAGAAGGCCCGCGGACCGCCGTCGCGGGCCTTCGTCTCGACCCAACCTCACGTGCGCAGGAAGCCCTCGACCTCGTTCTCGGCCCAGGCCAGCGTCTTCTCCATCGGCTCGCCCTGGAGGTGGCGCACCGTCATCTTGGTCATGACGCCTTGGATGTAGATCTGCACCGCGATCTTCGGCGGGGCCGGGGCCCCGGCGATCGACAGGACCTGGTGATTGTAGGGGTTGGGATAATGATACAGCGTTCCCTTCGGCGGGCCTTCCTCCGCCCAGGTTTTAAGGGTGGTGAGATTGGCGAACGGCGGCAGGTCGTAGCCGCCGCTCGCAGCCACCAGCTTTTCGATTGCCGCCGGCTGCGAGAGATGCACCAGCAAGCTCTTTGCCGCATCCTTGTTCTTGCCGAACGACCAGATTCCCCAGAAATAGGGGACGCAGGGTGCAAACCGGCCCTTCGGGCCCGCGGCCATGCCGTGGGTCCAGCACTGTTCGGCGACCTGCGGCGCATCGCGCTTGGCAACCGCCCAGGCGCTCGGCGGGTTCATGATCAGCGCGCCGCGGCCCGAGATCAGCCATTTGTTGTTGGAGGCATCGTCCCACGCCGGCGCATCCGGCGGGAAGAATTTCGCCAGCTTGGTGTAATACTCGAGCGCCTGGCGCACCGGGTCGGACTTGACCGTGACGTTGCCCTTGGCATCGACCAGCATGGCCCCGAACGAGTGGAAGATCGCGCCCGCAGTATCCACCGAATCCGGCGTCGTGCCGAGCCCGATGCCGAACGGGAAGCCGGCCTTTTGGCACGCCTCGGCCGCCTTGAGAAACGCCTCGAGCGTCCAGTTCTCGGCCTTCGGCGGCGCGCCGGCCGGATACATGGCCTGCACATCGATGCCGGCATGCTGTTTCATCAGGTCGATGCGCGAGCACGGCCCCTTGATCTGGCTGCCGATCGTGGCCGGCACCGCGATCCAACGGCCTTGGGACTTGCCGAGATATTCGACCGTGGCGTTGAGGGCGCCGTTCTGCTTGATCAGCGGCTCCACGATGTCGTCGACCGGTTCGAGCTGGTTGGCATGGTCCGACGGCAGCCAAGTGGAAAGGGCGAGGATGTCGTGGCCGGACTTGGCCTGGGCTTCGGCGGCGATCGTCAGCAGGAGCTTCTGTCCCTGGGTAGGGATGTAGTCGACCAGGACCTCGACCTTTTCCTTGGCCACCCATTCCTCGACCAGCGCCTTCGAGGTGTTGTTGGCGCTCGGCACCCAATGGTCCCAAAAGCCGATCGAGAGCCTTCCGGCCGCATGCGAGCCCCGGACGTAAGGCATTGCAATCAGCGCCGTCGAGGCCGCCGTCGTCGCGAGAAAACGCCGTCGCGTGAGCTTGCCGCGCATGTGAATTCCTCCCAGGGCGGATGGCGAACGCAGTTCTTATTGTCCGGCCGTGAATCGTCCCGAGGCCGGTCCGGGCAGGGTCGCTTGGCCCAAGCTTAGGTCAAAATCGCCCGGTTTGGCAGTGGGAGTTTTGGGTTCGCTGAAAAATTCGGTCTCCACAAGACGGGGGTGTCCGGCCCTCAAGGCGTCACTCGCCCGAGCAGGCCGCCCTGGTCGGTCGGGGGATGGGCACGCAAGCCTTCCTCGTTCGGCTCGGTGCCCCAGCCGGGAGTATCCGGGACGAGCAGATGGCCGTTCTCGATCCTCGGCACCTGCGTGAACAATTCGTGGTCCCACGGCAGTCGGTCGACATCGATCTCCATGATGCGCAAGTTCGGCACGGCCGCGGCGAAATGCGCGTTCATCATCGTGCACAGGTGGCCATAGAAATTATGCGGCGCGACGTTCACCTCGTGCGCCTCGGCCGCGGCGGCGATCTTCATCGATTGCCACACCCCGTTCCACACCGTGTCGATGATGGCCACGTCCATCGCCTGCTCGCGCAAATACGGCAGGAACTCGCGCAGCCCGCACAGCGTCTCGCAGGAGCTGATCGGATGCGGGCTCTGCCGGCGGATGTAGCCCAGCGCTTCGGGGCTGTAGCTGTCGATCTCGATCCAGAACATGTCGAAATCGGCAAGCGCGCGCAGGATCTTGAGATAACCCTCGGTCTTGGCGTTGAAATTGAGGTCGAGCAAAAGATCGATATCCGGGCCGGCGCCGTCGTCGAGCGCCTCGAGATGCATGCGCAAATTGCGCAGCACATTCTTGTCGACGTTGAGCTCGGGATAGAACGGCCGGCCGAACCCCGGCCGCCAGCCCTGCGGCTTGCCGTCCTGGTAGGCGAACAGGTTGGTCTTGAGCGCGCCGAACCCCTTCTCGCGCACCTCGCGCCCGATCGCCTTGACGCCGTCGAGATCGGTGATCGGCGGCTTGTAGAAAGCCGGGTGATTGATGCGCCAGGTGGCGCAGTGCGACCAGTAGAGGCGGATACGGTCGCGCAGCTTGCCTCCCAACAGCTCGTAACACGGCACGCCCAGCGCCTTGGCCTTGGCGTCGAGCAGCGCGTTCTCGATGGCGCCCATGGCCTCGGTGACCACGCCGCCGGCGGCCGGCCGCGTCGCGCAATAGAGTTCCGCGTGGATATGCTCGTGGGCGCTGACCGGCCGGCCGATCACGCGCCCGGCCAATTGCTCGATCACCGTGCCGACGCCCGGCGAGCCGAAGCCCTCGTCGAACTCGCTCCAGCCGACGATGCCTTCGTCGGTGGAGAGCTTGAGGAAATTGTAGTTCCGCCAGCCGGCGCCGCAGCGCAGCGTCTCGAGCCTGGTGACCTTCATGCGTTCCTCCCGATGTTGCTCTTGTCGGCTCGGCGCGATGGTAGATTCCCGGCCGGCTCGGCACCAGCCCGGGCGGGCCGAGCAGTCACGGGTCATTGTCATCGCGCCGCCGGATGTTTATGACGCTTTCGGCGTCCACGAAACCCAATGAAGCCGTTCGCGCGTCGTGGGGAAAGCATCCGAACGGGACGGGAGGAGAGAATGAGGAAAAACGAGCTGCGAAAAACTCTCGCCGGCGGCGGCACCGTGCTCAACGGCTGGCTGTCGCTTGCCAATTCCTATTCGGCCGAGATCATGGCGCACCAGGGTTTCGACAGCGTGACCATCGATCTGCAGCATGGCGCGGTCGATTACCCGGCCGCGGTCGGCATGCTGCAGGCGATCTCGACGACGGCGGCGGTTCCCATGGTCCGCGTGCCCTGGAACGAGCCGATCCTCACCGCAAAGCTGCTGGATGCCGGCGCCTACGGGGTGATCTGTCCGATGATCAATTCCAAGGCGCAGGCCGAGGCGCTGGTGAACGTATGCCGCTATCCGCCGCGCGGCGCGCGCAGTTTTGGCCCCAACCGGGCGGTGCTCTATGGCGGCGCCGATTATTGGCAGCACGCCGATGAGGAGATCCTGCTGTTCGCCATGGTGGAGACCCGCGAGGCGCTTGCCAATCTCGAGGAGATCGTGTCGGTCGACGGCCTCGACGGGGTTTACGTCGGCCCCTCGGACCTGTCGCTGAGCATGGGAAAAACCCCGACTCTCGATCCTCAAGACGGGGAAGTCGTAAGCGCCATCAAGAGGATCTGCGCCAGCACCCGCAAGAACGGCAAGTTCGCAGGCGTGCACACCGACAGCGCCAAGACCGCGATCCGTCGCTTCGGCGACGGCTACCAGCTCTGCACCATTCTCAACGATGCCCGGCTGCTGGCTAATGCCGCCGCTGCCGCGGTGCGCGAGGCACGCGGAGAGATGCCGCAGGCGGCGGCGAAGACGTACTGAATCGCCGCGACATCGTTCCGGCCGACCGCCCCGGATCAGGTCCGGGGCAGGCTCCGCGGGAGAGCCGGAACCCCATGGCCACGATTCGATCCATTGGACTGCGTTCAAGGTCCCGGCTCTCGCTTGCGACGCTCGCTCGGCCGGGACGACGGGCTCATGAGACCCGATCGATGCGCATTGCGGACGAGTACGACGCGATCGTGCTGGGTGCGGGCGCGGCGGGAATGACCGCGGCGGCGGTCGCCGCCACCGGAGGCTTGCGCGTGCTGCTGATCGAGAAAT
>WNFD01003731.1_pt1 | contig 15289 bp, 14 predicted proteins | sample 5400491 | NCBI WGS metagenome assembly WNFD01 (sample SAMN13153343, study PRJNA577476) | soil metagenome | isolation source: 120 cm saprolite under Douglas fir tree site 2 hole 2 replicate 2 | place: USA:California | collected 2015-04-18
GCGTTCGATCTCCAGGGCGCCTATCTCTTTGCGGGAGACGCGCTGGAGACCGCCGAGGTTCTCAACGGCGTGCACACGCGGCGGGAGTCGAAGGACGCCTACATGGTGGCGGCGCGCGTGAGGTTTGCGTTCTAGTTACTTCCCGGTGCGCGCTTTCCGGTGATCCTCGACAGACCGGCGGCGGTCAGGTAATCCCATAGTTCTGTCGAGCGAGGGGAGTCCATGTACTCCCGCGAAGAAAGGGGAACCTGCGATGCGAAGTTTCAAGGTAGGCGCGATTCTCCTGAGTGTCGTGATGCTCATGGGCCTTTGGGCGGCGCCGTCGGCCATGGCCCAGGAACAGCCTCGTCGCGGAGGGGTCTTGCGGGTGGCCCTGGCCGCCGATCCCCCCAGCCTGGACGCGCACCAGGAGCAAACCTTCGCGGTGACCCAGCCGATGAGCGCTATCTACAACAACCTGCTCGTCTTGGACCCCCACAATTACCCCAAGGTCATCGGGGATGTGGCGAAGTCCTGGAAGGTCTCGGGCGATAGCCTCACCTACACATTCACGCTGCACGAGGGGATCAAGTTCCACGATGGCAGCGAGCTGACCGCGGCGGACGTCAAGGCCAGCTGGGACAAGGTGGTCTTTCCCTCGGGGGGTGTGATCAGTCCACGGCGGGGGAACTATCAGATGATCAAGAGCATCGAGGCCCCCGACCGCTTCACCGTGGTCTTCCGTCTGCACCATTCCTCGCCGCCGTTCCTGGTGAGTCTGGCCCACCCGGCCAACTTCATCTATCCGAAGAAACATCTCGATACGGACCCCCATTACTTCAAGACCAAAACCGTCGGGAGCGGGCCCTTCAAGCTGAAGAACTACGTGCGGGGCTCCTACGTCGAGATGGAGCGCAACCCAGACTACTGGAAGAAGGGGTTGCCTTACCTGGATGGGATCACGTACTTCATCATCACCGACACCTCGGCCAGGACCACTGCGCTGCGCTCGAGTCGCGTCGATATCGAATTGCGCTTTCTGCCGCCGGTGGATGTCAACGCCATCAAGCAGCAGCTAGGCGACAAGATCGTGGTGGCCAAGATTCAGAGCATCGGGAATTTTGGCGTCACGGTGAATGCGGGCAAGAAGCCCTTCGACGATGAACGGGTGCGCAAGGCCCTGACCCTGGCCATCGATCGCTACGATGCGGTCAAGACACTTTCCTCGATCACCAACCTGGAATTAGTCGGGGGCATCATGCACCCGGACAGCCAGTGGGCGTTGAGCCAGGCGGAACTGGAAAAGCTCCCGGGCTTCGGCCGAGACCACGCCGCCAGCCTGCGCGAGGCCAAGCGATTGTTGGTGGAAGCCGGCTATCCCAATGGCTTCAGGACCGTGCTGACCAACCGGAATATCAAAATGCCGTACACCGATCTTGCGGTCTACCTGATCTCGGCATGGAAGAAGATCGGGGTGGAGGCCGAGCACAAGGTGGAGGAGACGGCCACCTGGAGTCAGAGTCGACTGAACAGGGATTTCGAGCTCATGGTGGACCCCTACGGTTCGACGACGGTGGGAGACCCTGACGAGATGCTGGACAAATTCGTCACCGGGCAGCCGGAGAACTGGGGCCGCATGAGCGATCCCGTGGTCGATGATCTCTTCGCGCTGCAGTCGAAGGAGATGAACGAAGCGAAGCGCATCCAACTGGTGAAGCAGATGTCCAAACGCATTCTGGAGAAGGCCTGGCGGATCGAGGGGCTGTGGACGACTCGTCTCGAGGTGCGCACGGCCCGCCTACGTAACTACGAGCCCATGCCCAGCCACTGGAACAATCGACGCTTCGAGGATGTGTGGCTGACAGCCAAGTGAATCGTCATGTGGCAATACGTCCTCAAACGTCTCCTGCTGATGATTCCCACCCTGCTCGGGGTCGCCCTGGTGGTCTTCCTACTCATGCACGTCGTCCCCGGGGATATCGCCCTGTTGATCCTGGGCGCGGGTGAGCAAGGCGGCGATGTCAACCTGTTCGAGCTCGAGCGCGTGCGACACAAACTGGGGCTCGACCGCCCGCTGTATGAACAGTTCTTCTCCTGGGTCTGGGGCATCGTCCGTCTGGACTTCGGCAACTCCCTGTGGACCGGGGCGCCCGTGATCGAGGAACTGCGCATTCGTTTCCCCTTGACCCTTCAGGTCGCCGTCTTCGCGACGCTGATCTCCACCGTGATCGCCATCCCGTTGGGCATGCTGGCGGCTATCCGTCAGGATACCTGGGTGGACTATGGAGTGCGCGTCATCAGCATCGGGGGCCTGGCGATCCCGAACTTCTGGACCGGCATCCTGCTCATCCTCTTCCTCGTAATCTACTTCGAGTGGAGCCCACCGTTGGTGTTCGTCCCACTCTGGGAGGACCCCTGGGAGAATTTCAAGCAACTGATCTGGCCCATCGTCACCGTGGGCTACCGCAATGCCGCGGTGAGCACGCGCCTGACACGCTCGGCGGTGTTGGAGATCATGCGGGAGGACTACATTCGCACGGCCTGGGCGAAGGGCTTGCGCGAGTTCATCGTGGTGGTCAAGCACACCCTGAAGAATGCCATGCTGCCGGTGATCACCATCATCGGGGCGGAGCTCGCCTTCCTGATGGGCGGTCTGGTGGTGACGGAGACCGTCTTTACCCTGAACGGGCTGGGCCGCTTCATCGTCGATGCCATCTTGCGTCGAGATATCCCGGTGGTGCAGACGATGGTGTTGCTGACCGCTTTCATCATCGTCTTCGTCAATCTGATCGTCGATCTACTCTATGCCTGGCTGGACCCCAGAATCAGCTACGGTGGCGCCAAGGCCAGCCAGCGCTAAGGAGGTCGAGATGGCCGTAACGCATGAGGGGTCGATACCCCTCACAACCCCACAACTGAAGGCCGTGACGGTGGGTAAGAGCTGGGCCAGCACGCACGCCTGGCCCGCGATTCGCAAGTTCATCGTCACGAAGCCCTTGGGGGCAGCCGGTGGCGCCATCATTCTCTTGATGGTGCTCACCGCGATCTTTGCCGATGTCCTCGCCCGCTATGATCCCTACGCAATCAATCAGCGCGCCCAGTTCACCGCCCCGAGCCTGAACCACTGGTTCGGCACCGACGAGTTCGGCCGGGATTTGTTCACCCGCGTCGTGTACGGCGCGCGCGTCGCGCTGTTCATCGGTCTGACCGCCGCCTTTGTCGGCGCAACCGGTGGAGCCATTCTCGGCGTGGTCAGCGCGTATCTTGGTGGCAGAGTGGACCTGTACCTGCAGCGCCTCATCGATGTGATGCTCGCGTTCCCGTTGCTGATCCTCGCGCTCGCAATTGTCACCGTCCTGGGCCGTTCGGTTCCCAATGTGGTGATGGCCATCGCCATCCCCATCATTCCCCGCACCGCTCGCATCGTCCGCTCCAACGCCCTGAGCATCAAACAAAATATGTATGTCGAAGCGGCCCGCGCCGTGGGGAGCTCGCACTCGTGGGTGATTCTGCGCCATATCATCCCCAACGTCATGGCGCCGTATTTGATCATGCTGACGGCCCAGTTCGGGAGCGCCATCCTCGTGGAAGCCTCGCTGAGCTTCCTGGGGCTGGGGACCGCCGAGCCCACGCCGTCGTGGGGATTGATGCTCTCCGGTAGCGCGCTTTCGTATGCCGAGAGGGCGGCGTGGGTGGCTGTCTTCCCCGGCCTCGCCATCAGCCTGGCGGTGTTCGGCTTCAACCTCTTCGGCGATTCGCTTCGCGATGCCCTGGACCCCAAGCTACGCCACCGCACCTGAGCGCATGCACGACCCGCGGACGCTGAGATACGCGGATCCCCGCATATGGGGCCCGGTGGAGTCAACCGGATAAGCGGTTAGTGATGGCCTGCCGGATTTGAGAGTAGACATGTCGAGCGCGCGCTGGATGATCGCCCGGACCTGAGGGCGCGGCGGGTGTCCGTAGCCCAGTTCCGTCATGAGCAGGACCTCCACGTCCGGCCCAGCCCGCCTCGCCGATCGCGTGCACTTGCAGCATGGGGCGGCGTCGGACAACGAACAACTGGCGGCGCCGCCAGTGGCGCCGCGACTCGGGGAAGTCGATGCGGTAGTGCGCTCCGCGGGACTCCTCGCGGCGCAACGCGGCTTCGGCCATCACCCAGCCCACCAGCGCCAGGTTCGCCGTCTCGTGGGACTCGACACCGTCGTCAGGAAGGAGGAACGACCGCCGAGCAGACGTCGTATGTGCCAAAAATGTGCCCGACTCGAGCGCATTCAGGATTGAAAATCCTGGTGTCGGCCGTTCAATCCCGTCCCTGCCCACCAGCCTTTCAGCCACTTAGCGAGCGCCGTCTCGGTGCTGTCACCGAATTGTCACCAGGACGCCGCGCGGGTATCATCGGGCCCGCGATGAAAGGGCTAGGCTCGATCCGGCTCCTGGGCGAGCGCCGGCCTGGGCGTGTCGGCGAGAAAGGACGTACGCGATGAAAGCGATGGCCGCGGTGCTCTACGAGGCGGGCAAGCGATTCGATGTCCGCGAGGTCGACGTCGCTCCGCCGCGCGCGGGCGAAGTCCTCGTCCGCATGGCCGCGGGCGGCGTCTGCCACAGCGACCTGCACGTGATGACCGGGCACCTCAGCGCGCCGCTGCCGGCGATCCTCGGCCACGAAGGCGCGGGTGTGGTCGCCGAGGTCGGTGCCGGCGTCACGTCCGTGCGACCGGGCGATCACGTCATCCCCCTGTGGCGCGTCTCGTGCGGCGAGTGCGAGCACTGCACGGGTGGCCGGCCGGCGCTCTGCGCGGCAGGTCTCGAGATCCGTCGCACGGGACGGCTCCTCGACGGCACCAGCCGTTTCAGCGCGGACGGTCAGGAGCTCAAGCACTTCAACGGGGTCTCGACGTTCTCCGCCTACTCGGTCATTCCCGAGCGCTCGGTGCTGAAGATCCCCGACGATCTTCCGCTCGACCGCGCAGCGCTGCTGGGGTGCGGTGTCATCACCGGCGTCGGCGCGGTGTTCAACTGCGCGCGCGTGCGGCCGGGCTCGAGCGTTGCCGTCGTCGGAACCGGCGGCGTCGGTCTGAACGTCGTGCAGGGCGCCGCGCTCGCGGGCGCCGAGCGGATCATCGCGATCGACCTCCTCGACCGGAAGCTCGAGTTCGCGCGTCAGTTCGGCGCGACGCACACCGTCAACGCCTCGGCGGGTGATCCCGTCGCCGCCGTGCGGGAGCTCACGGGGGGTCGCGGGGTCGACTACGCGTTCGAGGTCGTCGGGTTACCGAAGACGATGCGGCAGGCGTACGACTGCCTCGCGAAGCGCGGGCTTGCCGTGATCGTCGGCGTGGCGCCGGTCACCGCCGAGATCCCGGTGCCGGTGATGTCGCTGGTCTTCGAGGAGCGCGCCATCGCCGGCTCGATCTACGGTTCCTCGCGGCCACGGCACGACATCCCGAAGCTGATCGACCTCTACCGCGCCGGCAAGCTGAAGCTCGACGAGCTGCTGACCCGGAGCTATCCGTTCGCGGAGATCAACGAAGCGTATGACGCGCTCGAGCGTGGAGAGGTCGCGCGTAGCGTCGTGATCTTTTGAACCGCTCCGATTCCATTTGGCGTGGCCGCGTCTAGTAACCCCGAGCCCACTCCATCACGTTGGCGAGCGGTCGCCCCTCCAGATATGCGCGCAGATTGTCGGAGAACTTGTCTACGGCTTCCTTGAAGTAGACCCCCGGGTGCCGTCGTAGTCCGCGCGCGGTTCGGTCCGATCGCCGAACCCGGCGCGCGGTCGACCGCGGCCAGGGTAGGTGGTAGGCTGAAGGCGTGAGCCAACCGCACTGAAGGAGGTGCGTCATGACTCGGAGATCTCGCTGGTTGTGGGTCACTCCCGCATGCCTCGTGGTCGTAGCTCTGTCTTGCAGCACGGCCGGTGCCGCCGAAAAGACGAAGGTGGACCGGGCGACCAAGCAGGTCGAGCAGGGCGCCAAGCAGATCGGGCAGGGCAAAGTCGGTCCGGGCTTCAAGGAGATGTTCACGGGCATCGGCCACACGATCGTCGAGGGCGCCAAGTTCAGCGGCGACACGATGGGGGAGTACTTCAAGAAGACTTTCGGTAGCTAAGCTTCCGACTGCTTCACGCCCTTGGCGGCGCCGTGCACCCGGGGAGCGATAGGGGCGGAGGAGTAGCGGTCGAGAGGCGCCTTGGCCTCATTCGTGAGGATACCAATTGCTTTCCGGCGCCCCGGAACGGGCTCTTTCGGAGGAGATCGACGCGACTGGCCATGAAATGGACGCGGGTCTGGTGCAGGCGTCTGGAGCTAACGTAGCTTCATCCTGGCTGCGTCGACGAGACAACCTCGCCGTCCAGTACAATACCCCGCATGGCCGAGGCGGATCGCATCGCGGAGTTCAAGGAGGTCGCCGAGTTGATGCCGGACGACCCCGTCGTGCGGTTCGGGCTCGCCGGGGCGTACCTCGACGCAGGGCAGCCCGAGAATGCGGCCGACGAGTACCGGGAGGCGATCCGGCTGAAGCCGGATTACTCGGCGGCGCACCGGGGGCTCGGCCGCGCGCTCGAGCGAGCGGGCCGGCTCGAGGAGGCCCGAGCAGCGTACCAGCAAGGGCTCGAGGTCGCGGCGCGGACCGGCGACCTGCAGACCGGGAAGGAGATCGAAGTGTTCCTCCGCCGGCTCGAGAAGGCGGTGGGATGAGCGCCGTCTTTCAGCCCGACCAGCGAGTCAAGGTCAACCTGAGCGGCCTGACGATCAAGGGCGTGGCCTTCAGTCAGAATGTGCAGGAAGCACTGGGCACCATCGTGAAGCAGGTCTCCGCCGAGCCCTCCGTGTATCTGGTCGAGCTGCTCTTCAGCTTCAAGGGCATCAAGCGTGTGGAGGTCCCCGAGGATCGCGTCCAGCGCGGATAGGCGGCATGCATGGTAATTGCGGACGACCGTGAGTGATCCCCTGAATCGTTCCACGTTTCCCCGCACGCCCGAGGAAGTGCTCCTGCCCACGGTCGAGACCGTGGAACTGGAGCAGGAACAGACGCTCGAGGCGTGGGCCAACGCGCACCCCCACGCGACAGTCGTGTTGCAAATGGTCTACGACAAGCGCACGATCCCCGCCCGCTATTGCCCGAGGTGCCGGGAGCTGAGGACGCTGCGCGACGAGATCCCATTCATGCGCCGGTATCTCGAGCAGCCCACCTGGAGAATCTGGCTGGATGTCGTGGGCCTGCTGACGGCCGCGCTAATCTTGGCGCATTGGGCGCTCTGGGGACTCTAAACGAACGGCGTCCAGTCTCCGTCTGATCTCTGGAGTCGTCGTCCGAAGGCCGTTCGCGTGAACGCCAAGGGGCGCTCTAGTGAACGCCTCGCGTGCGCCCGAACCTCCGGAGAACGCGCTTCACGGCGACCACCGCGAAGAACGCCTCCACCCGGGCCCGGGTCGTTGCCGAGGGGCGCCAGTTTCCCGCCAGCACGGACACGACGGCGTGGAAGATGCCGAGGAACGGCGGGCGCGAGTACCACAGCTCGCGGAAGGCGGGATCGTAGAACCCGACCGCGAATCGCCGGAAGTGGTGGTAGCGCTTGCGCACGACCCGCTCGTAGCGGGCGAAGGCCCGCGCCGACACGTCGCCCGCGCGCAGCCCCGCGTCGATGGCCTCCGCCGCTTCGAGACCTCCCTGCATGGCCAACATGACGCCGGTGGAGAAGACGGGATCCAGGAACGCCGCCGCGTCGCCGACCGCGAGCCATCGGTCCCCGACCATCCGGGTGGCGAGATAGGAATAGTCGGCGTCGAACCGCGCGGGGGAGGCACGCTGTGCCCGCTCGAGTAGCGGCGCGGCGGCCGGCGTGTCGGCCAGATAGTGGGCCAGGCTCTCCTCCGGCGTGGGTCTGGATTCGCGCCGGTGAACGGTCTGCGGGATGACGGCGCCGACGCTGATGACGGTGTCCGAGAGCGGGATGAACCACAGCCAGCCCATGTCCGGGCGCGTGAACATCCGGATGTCCCCGGCCCGCCGGCCTGTCGCGCGGGGGATGCCCTCGTACTGCGCGTGGACCGCGATGTTGAGCAGGAGCGGGTCGTGCTCGTGGCGGCCGAAGCGCTTCACCAGCACGCCGGTCCGTCCCGACGCATCGACCACGACCCCCGCCCGCAGCGTGCCGTTGCCGCCGAGCCGGTCCGCGAAGCGGAGCGTGACGCCGTCGCGGTCGAAGACCGCATCGAGGAGTCGGTGCTCTTCGAGCACCCGGGCGCCGCACTTCTCGGAATGGCGGAGCAGGATCTCGTCGAATCTTTCCCGTAAGACCTGAAACGTCTGGGGCGTGGGCGTCTCCAGGGCGGTCTGAAAGTCGGCGTACCGCTCGGCCGCCCCGTCAGGCGCCCGGAAGCTCGCGCCCCACTTCTCGACGAACCCGGACGCCGCGATGATGTCGCGCGCGCCCAGGGCGTGGAGGATCTCGTTGGTCCACGGCAGCTGTGATTCGCCGATGTGGAAGCGCGGAAACCGTTCGCGCTCCAGCACGACGACGCTCCGGCCGCGCCTGGCCAGCGCGGTGGCGGCGCTGGAGCCGCCCGGCCCCCCGCCGATGACCGCCACGTCGTAGTCCCACCGGCCGCTCGCGCCGTCCATGGTCGCCCTCAGGCATCATGCATACACCAACTGCCGTGCGCACTGAAAATCCTGGTGTCGGCGGTTCAATCCCGTCCATCGCCAGTTCTCGCTCCACGCCAGCGCGAGCGTGCGCAGTATAATCGGGCGACCGTCGAGACATCCCAGACGGTGTGGAGGAGACGCACATGCATGTCGGCCTGGTGATGGAATGTGACTATCGCGAGGGGAGAACGCAGGAAGAGGCCTTTGCCGAAGCGATGTCCATCGCCGAGATCGCGGAGACGCAAGGGCTCGATGGCGTCTGGCTGGCCGAGCGACACTTCGCCATGCACAGGCGACCCACCGATCCCATGGGCGCGGGCATCCCGTCGATCGCCGCCGTGCCGCTCGTGCTGGCCGCCGCTATCGCGGCCCGCACCACACGCGTGCGGATCGGCACCGGGGTCAGCGTCCTGCCGCTCTGCCACCCCATCCGCACCGCCGAAGAGGCCGCCACCGTCGATCAGATCAGCCAGGGCCGTCTCGACTTCGGCGTCGGCCGTAGCGGCTTTCCCCGCGCCTATTCGGGCTACGGCGTTCGATATGACGAGAGCCGCGATCGCTTCCAGGAGTCGCTCGACGTCATTCTCAAAGCGTGGACTCAGGAGGGCTTCTCGCACACCGGGAAATATTTCGCGTTCGACAATCTGACCGTGGTGCCGCGGCCCTATCAGAAGCCGCATCCGCCGATCTGGGTGGCGGCCACGACCCACGACACGTTTCCGATGGTCGGGCGCATGGGCTTTTCGCTCGTCACCGGGCTGCGCGGGTTCGACGTCCCCGAGGCGGCCGGACACCTCAAGGTGTACCGCACCGCATTGCGGGAGGCCGGACATCCGGGCAACGGCAACGTCTACCTCCGCATCCCGGTCTACGTCGCGGGCACCGCGGCGCAGGCGCGCGCGGAGCCGGAGGAGAGCACCACCCGGGCCTATCGCCGGTTGGCCGAGAACCTGGCCGCGTCGGTCGGGGCCGCGGGGACGACCGGTTCGGAAGAGCGCGCGGAGCGGGCGGATCGCCTCTCACACGTGAGCTACGACGACTTGTTGCGCGATCGAGTGGCGTACGGCACCCCGGACATGGTCGTCGACCGGCTGCGCCAGCTGCGAGAAGAGCTGGGTCTGTCGGGGGTCATCATGGAGTCGAACGTCGGCGGGCGGATTCCGCTCGAGCGCGTGCTCACCTCGATTCGCCTCTATGCGCAAGAGGTCGCTCCGCGTCTGCGTTAACGCCCTGCGTCCTCCTGAGACGACCTCAGCAGAACCCTTGCCACTAATTCCTTGGTCTTGTCCAGAGCAGCCTTGCGCGTACTGTCATTGCCGCCCGCCGTGTACCCTCTGGTGACGCAGTCTCTCAGATAGGCCGCTTCGTCCTTCTTCCCCGGGTCAAACGTCTGCCCGGTGTCTCGTCGCGTCATGGTGCGCGTCGCCGGGTCGTAGGCCCGAAAACACCGTCCCCAGTTTTGACTGTGAACATTCCGGGATTGACGAAGCCCGGCAATGTCGAATCCGTGATACACGCCGGGATACACGATCGTTTCCGTATTGGCGCCACGCTCCCGCAGGTAGGTGGCGTACGCGACGCATTCCGAGGCAGGCGTCAGATCGTCCTTTTCACCCAAGAGAAAGACGATCGGTGCCTTGGTGGTCGGCATATTCAGATAGAAGGTGTTGCAGCTCGGGTAGAGAGGAATGTGAAGGGCAAGCCTCTGCTCGGGGCCCGCCACGGCTTCCTGAACCGCGGCAAAGGCTGAAAAGAGAGCCGCGTTGCCGCCTTTCGAGAAGCCGATGGTGCCGATTCGCCGTCTGTCGATTTTTGGATGGGTCGCGAGCAGCTTCATCGCGTGGACCACGTCTGCGGCGACTGTCCATTCAATCAACCTGGTCTGGTCGGATGCGGTTTCTGTGATTCCGCGCTGAGTAAAATGGTCGAGAAGGAAGACACCCACGTGCATTGCGGTGAAGTGACGGGCCCAGCCGTAGTAGTGGTCGGCGAGCTTGGGCAAGCCGCTCGAGCCGTGAGAAATGATCATCACCGGATAAGGGGGGGCTCCCCCTTGAGGCAGATACAAATCGCCCCCCACTCTCGATTTCTGCTTCTCGAGATCGACCGTCTTGTATATGAACTCACGAGGTCCGGTCGAAGTGTGTGACCAGAACACCATCTGGCCGATTTCGCCTCCTGCCAGCGTCGTGCGTAGTGGAGGGACGTCCTGAGCTGTCGCGCCACTCCACAGCGATCCCGCAAGGAAGACGGCCGTGAGCACTGGCATTTCCTTCCTCACTTTCTCAGCCGCAGATCCTCGTAGGGCGACGAGAAGGGATGGAGCTCGATGAGCCCGAGCCCCGGCTCTTCCACGCGCGCGCCCACTCCGTGGAGCTGGGCGAACTCCCAGATCGGCGCGAACATCACGCGGTCGTACGCGATCTTCTGGATCTGGTGGAGCAACGCCTCGCGCTTCTTGCGGTCGGTCTCGCGTGCCTGCTGGTGGAAGAGGTCGTCGATCTCGGGATAGGAGCCGTAGGAGAAGCCGCCCGAGGTCATCTCGCGCTCGATCCGGGTGGCAGCGTTGCCGTAGGCGCCGTTGGCGGCCTGCAGCAGGTTCCTGGGCTTCCTGTCCCGCACCTGGGCGAAGAACGCGGCCCGCTCGAGCGGCCGCATGCGCGTGCGGATCCCGACGGCCTTCAAGTAGTTGACCACGGCCTCGGCGAGGTCCGAGAAGGAGGCATCGCAGGTGTAGTCGCCGGCGTCGAAGCCGCCCGGGTACCCCGCCTCGGCCAGGAGCTTCCGGGCCCGCTCGGGATCGTAGGCAATGGGCGGGGCCGGCCACGCGAACTCGAAGACGGAGGGGACGATGCTCGCTGCCGGCTTGGCGAAGCCCAGCGTCTCCGCCTGGCTGATGGCCTGGCGGTCGAGGGCCACGCTCGCGGCGAGGCGCACGCGCTGGTCGTGCCACGGTGATTTCGGATCCCACTGCTCGGACGTGAAGCTGACGAAGAACGAGCCGGCGGTGACCGTGGCCGCGAGCTTGAGACCAGCCGTCCGCCGGACCTCCTGAGCGAGGGCGCCGCGCAGGGCGTGGGCAATGTCCACCTCACCCCGCTTGAGCATGGCCAGGCGCGTGGACTCGTCGGGCACCATGTGAAAGACCAGGCGCTTGACGGCGGGCATCTTGCGCCAGTATCCCTCGTGTGCCTCTAGCGCGAGCTCCACGCCGGGCTTGAACGAGACGAAGCGATACGGCCCGGCGCCGATCGGGGCCTTCTTGAAACCCTCCTCGCCTACCTTCTCCACGTATTTCCTGGGCACGATCCAGGCCGCGCCGGTGGCCGGGGTCGCGTAGAAGGCGAGGAAGTCCGGCCATGGCTCCTTCAGCCGGAAGCGGATGCGATGGGGATCGACGATCTCGACGGCGGCCACCGCGTCGCGCAGCACCTTGGCCGCCACGCCCCGGTAGCGGTCGAAGGAGAACTTCACGTCCTCGGCCGTCATGACGTCGCCGTTGTGGAACTTCACGCCCCGGCGCAGGACGAACTCGTAGCTGAGCCCGTCTCGGGTCACGCTCCACGACTCGGCCAGACTCGGGGTCATGGACTTGCCGGGCATCGGCTTCACGAGCGCGTCGTGCAGGGCGTAGTACGTGAAGAGCGGCGTGATGCCCTGCGTATGCTCGCCGGGATCGAACCAGACGGGCGCAATGGTGAAATGCACGGCCCAGGTGATCTGGCCCTCGGGGGGCGGCGTACGCGGGTGCGGCGGCGAGCGCGGGGGCCAGGGCGAGAGCGGCCACGGCGAGAAGGCCTGCGACGCGTCGGTTCATGGTGGTCTCCCTCCCGACAGCATCCGGGCTGAAGCGTGACGCGAGTGGCGTCGATGGGCTGTCGGTCATTATCCGTGAGCGACCACGGTCACGGCAATGTGCCAAGCGCGTGGCGGTGCTACAATCCGCCCTCGAGTCTTCCCTCAAGGAGAGCCCCATGCATAGGGTCCTCGGACTGCTCACCGCCATCGTGCTGCTGGTCTCGCCACTCGCCGCCTCGGTCCAGGACGCCCACGCCGACCTGAACGACGTGGCGAAGGCGCTGGGTGCGTCCACGGTCAAGTCGATCCAGTACACCGGGAATGGCGGGGTCTACGCGGTCGGGCAGAGCGCCGTGCCCGGGCTGCCGTGGCCGGAGTACAACGTCAAGAGCCACACGCGGTCCGTGAACTACGACACGGCCTCCCTGCGCGACGAACAGGTGCGGACGCAGGCGCTGGACCCGCCCCGCTCCGGCGGCGTGCAGCCCATCCGCGGCGAGCAGCGGCTGGACTTCCAGGTGAGCGGCGATCTCGCGTGGAACATCGTGGCCGAGCAGCCGGTGCCCGCGCCCATCGCGCTGGCCGATCGGCAGTTCCAGCTGTGGGCCACCCCGCACGGCGTCGTCAAGGCCGCGATGGCGCACAAGGCCACCGTGCAGGGCCGGACGATCGCGTTCACCGTTCCCGGCCGCTTCCGCCTGAAGGCGACGGTCGGTGACGGCAACCTGATCGAGAAGGTCGAGGGGCTGGTGCCGAACGCGGTCGTCGGCGACATCCCCGTCGTGATCACCTACTGGGACTATCGCGACTTCGGCGGTGTCAAGTTCCCGACGCGGATCCGCGAGACGGTCGGCGGTTTCCCGACGCTCGACCTCCTCGTGAGCGACGTGCGTCCCAACGCCGCGGTCGACATCCAGGTTCCGGACGCCGTGCGCCAGAACCCCAACCCGTACGCGCGGGTCGCCACGCAGAAGGTGGCCGACGGCGTGTGGTACCTGACGGGCGGCACGCATCACAGCGTGATCATCGAGATGAAGGACCACGTCATCGTCGTGGAGGCGCCGCTCAACGAGGAGCGCTCGGTCGCCGTCCTCGCGGAGACGCGCAAGCTCGTCCCGGGCAAGCCGATCCGCTACGTGGTCAACAGCCATCACCACTTCGACCACGCGGGCGGCCTGCGGGCCTTCGTCGCGGAGGGTGTGACCGTGATCACCCACGAGGTCAACCGCGCGTTCCTCGCGCAGGCGCTCGGGGCACCCGCCACCATGCGGCCGGACCTCCAGGCGAAGTCGAAGCGCAAACCCATGGTGGAGGGCGTCGGCGACCGGCGCACGCTCACCGACGGCACGCGGACCGTGGAGATCTATCGCATCCAGGGAATTCTCCACCACGACGGGATGCTGATGGTGTACCTGCCGAAGGAGAAGCTCCTGAGCCAGGCCGACGCCTACACGCCCGTGGCCCCGAACGTGACCCCGCCCACGCCGCCGAGTCCGTACAACGTTGCCCTCGCCGACAACATCACGCGCTTGGGACTTGAGGTCGGCGACCTGCTCCCGCTGCACGGCCGTCTGGTGCCCCTCGCGGAGCTCCACCGCACCATCGGCAGGACGCCCTAGTAATGTAGCGAGTCAGAAGTTCGTGCCGGCGGCCGCAGTCGCGTGGACCAGGGCAAACCGCGCTGTGCGCGGCTCGAGGGCTTCTCGCTGCACGCGAATGTAGATGGCGGAGTACGTTCTCGATCCAGGACATTGGCCGGAGCTGCCGCCCATGCACCGCGCCTTCCTCGATCGCGCGCTCCCGATGTTCCAAGCTGACGCCCGCCTCGCCGGGTTAGCGGCCGGGGGCTCGTTCATCACCGGCGAGCTGGACGAATACTCCGATCTCGACCTCGTCGTCGTCTCGCTCCCCGGGGCGTCGCCCGACGTGCTGCGGGAGGGATCCGATATCGCGCAACGGCTCGGGCCGCTGCTGGCCGCCTTCCCGGGAGACCACATCGGCGAAGCGCGGCTCCTCATCTGCCTCTATGGACCGCCACTCCTCCACGTGGATCTGAAGTTTCTCTCCACCGAGGAATTCCTGCACCGAGTCGAAGATCCGACGATCCTCTGGGATCGGCACGGCGCCCTTCGCTCCGCCCTGTCCACGGCGAAGGGGGAGTATCCCCAGCCGCGGTTCCAGTGGATCGAGGATCGATTCTGGGTGTGGGTGCATTACATTGCCGTCAAGATCGACCGCGGCGAGCTGTTCGAAGCGATCGATGGTCTCGGGTTCGTTCGGGCTCGGGTGCTCGGTCCTCTCGTCCTGTTCCAGGCCGGCGTACAGCCCAACGGTGTGCGCCGCGTCGAACAGAGCGTGCCGGCGCGTGTTCCTCCGCTCCGATCGACCCTGGCTCTCCACGATCGCGAGTCCTGTCGGAACGCGCTGGAGGCCACGGTCGCGCTCTACACGGATCTGCGCGAGCAGCTCGCTTCCCCGACCCTGGTTCGGAGGACCGATGCCGAGCGCGCGGCCAGGAGCTTCCTCTCATGACGAGCCCAGAGTTCATGGTCATTGCCCATCGGGGCGCTTCGTCCTACGCGCCCGAGAACACGCTGGCGGCGTTTGACCTGGCCATCCAGATGGGGGTGAGTCACATCGAGCTCGACGTCCACTCCACCCGCGACGGCCATGTCGTGGTCATCCACGACGACACCGTGAACCGGACGACCAATGGATCCGGACCGGTGACGAGCCATGCGCTGGCGGCGCTGCAGGGGCTCGATGCTGGGTCCTGGTTCGGGGGCAAATTCGGCGGGCAGCGAATCCCCACGTTCGAGGAGGTCCTCGAACGATATCAGGGGCGGGCGCACCTCCACAC